>Ga0070696_100002553_pt1 | contig 12067 bp, 15 predicted proteins | sample KBSK1253metaG_FD_65474 | JGI IMG/M metagenome (GOLD analysis project Ga0070696, IMG submission 65474) | Corn, switchgrass and miscanthus rhizosphere microbial communities from Kellogg Biological Station, Michigan, USA - KBS K1-25-3 metaG | ecosystem: Host-associated > Plants > Roots >... | reverse complement strand
CAACAAGACCAACGCCGCGACCATGTTCATCCCGCTCAAGGACTGGGATCTGCGCCCGAAGGCGCCGGCGGCCGCGGTGGCGGGAGACGTCGTCGCCAAGGGCGCAGCGCTGCGCGACGGCATGGTGCTCGCGTTCAATCCGGCGGCGATCCGCGGCCTGGGCACCTCCGGGGGCTTCGAGCTCTACCTGCAGGCGCGCAGCGACGCCGACCCGCAGCGGCTCTTCCAGGTGACGCAGGGCTTCCTCGAGGCGCTGCGCAAGCATCCCCAGCTCACCGGCATCAACTCGTTCTACCGCCCGACGGTGCCGCAGCTGCACGTCGAGGTCGACCGCGAGAAGGCGCTGTCGCTCGGCGTGCCGGTGGAGGACGTGTTCGAGGCCCTGCAGAGCACCATGGCCGCGCTGTACGTGAACGACTTCAACAAGTTCGGCCGCACCTACCGGGTGCAGGTGCAGGCCGATGCGCCCTTCCGCGCGCAGCCCGAGGACCTCGGCGCGGTGTTCGTGCGCTCGAGCGCCTCGCGCGAGATGATCCCGCTCAAGTCCGTGATCACCACGTCCAACGTGGTCGGGCCCGAGCAGCTCGAGCGCTTCAACGGCTTCGTCGCCGCGCGCATCCTGGGCAACGGCCAGCCCGGCGTGTCCTCGGGCGAGGCGATCCAGGCGGTGGAGCGGGTCGCCGCGGCCTCGCTGCCGCAGGGCTACGAGATCGCCTGGTCGGGCCAGGCGTACCAGGAGAAGCGCACCGGCAGGCAGTCGGCGATCGCCTTCGGCCTCGCCCTGGTGATGGTGTTCCTGATCCTCGCCGCGCTCTACGAGCGCTGGCTGCTGCCTTTCGCCGTGGTGCTGGCGGTGCCGTTCGCGGTGATGGGCGCCCTCGCCTTCGTTTCCATGCGCAGCCTGCAGAACGACATCTACTTCCAGATCGGGCTGGTGGTGCTGATCGGCCTCGCGGCCAAGAACGCGATCCTGATCGTCGAGTTCGCGCAACAGGGCTTCCTCGAGGGCAAGGAGCCGATGGCGGCGGCGCTGAACGCCGCGCGCCTGCGCTTTCGGCCGATCGTCATGACCTCGCTCGCCTTCGTGCTCGGGGTCATGCCGCTCATGATCTCGACCGGCGCCGGCGCCGGCGCGCGCCGCTCGATGGGCACCGGCGTGGTCGGCGGCATGCTCGCCGCCACCTTCATCGCCACGATCTTCGTGCCGCTCTTCTTCGTCGTGGTGGCGCGGCGCAAGAAGCCCAAATGAGACGGCTTTGGCTCGTCATACTGCTCGGCGGATGCACCACGGTCGGGCCGGACTACGAGCGTCCCGCCATCCAGCTGCCGAAGGCGTATCCCGTGGCGCAGGCGCAAACCGCCGCGCCGGTGATCGAGGAGGAATGGTGGAAGCTCTACAGCGACGCCACCCTGGACCAGCTGGTGGCGAGCGCGCGCAAGAGCAACGCCGACCTGCGCCTCGCCGTGGCGCGCGTGCGCGAGGCCGAGGCGCTCGCGCGCGAGACCAACGCCGCGTTCTATCCCGATGTGATCGCGGGGGCTTCGGCAACCCGCAGCCGCTTCAGCAACAACGTCATTCCCGCGCCGCAGGCCGGCGTGCCGCAGACGCGCTCGCAGTACCAGCTCAGCGCATCGACCAACTTCGAGGTCGACTTCTGGGGCCGCTACGCGCGCGCGAGCGAGGCGGCGCGCGCCAATCTCCTCGGCAACCGCTTCGACCAGGACGTCGTGAGCCTGGCGCTCGCGGGCAGCACGGCGCAGGTCTATTTCTCGCTGCGCTCGCTCGACGCGCAGATCGCGGTGCTCGACGCGAGCATTCAGTCGAGGAAGGATTCGCTCGCCATCGCCAAGGCGCGCCTGGACGCCGGCCTTGCCTCCGAGCTCGACGTGTACCAGGCGCAGGGCGCGCTCTCCGACGCGCTGGTGCAGCTGCGCGACGCCGAGCGCAACCGCGCGCTCACCGAGCGGCAGCTCGCCGTGCTCACCGGGCAGCTCGACCTCAGGATGGGACGCGGCGATCTCTTCGCGCTGCCGATTCCGCCGAGCCCGCCGGCGGGCCTGCCTTCGGCGCTGCTCGAGCGCCGGCCCGACGTGCGCTCCGCCGAAGAGGACATGGTCGCGGCCAACGCCCAGATCGGCGTGGCGCGCGCGGCGCTCTTCCCCACCATCTCGCTCACCGCCTCGCTCGGCACGCAGAGCACCGAGCTCAGCCAGCTGCTGTCGCGGGGCTCGGGCATCTGGTCGCTCGGCGCCGGCCTCGCGGCGCCGATCTTCGACGCCGGCCGGCGCGAGGCGCGCGTCGATCAGGCCGCGGCGCGCCGCGACCAGGCGCTCGCCGGCTACCAGCGCTCGGTCGAGACCGCTTTCCGCGAGGTGAGCGACGCGCTCGTCAACGTGGGCGAGAGCGCAGCCACCGAGGAGGAGCTGAAGCTCCGGCTGGAGGCCGCGCGCAACGCGCTCGAGCTCTCCAACATCCGCTACCAATCGGGCTACTCGCCTTACCTCGAGGTGCTCGATGCCCAGCGCACCGCCAACGACGCCGAGCTCGCCTTCGTGCGCAACCGCCAGGCGCGGCTCGCCTTCAGCGTCGACCTCATGAAGGCGCTGGGCGGCGGCTGGACCCCGCAGTAACTAAAGTCCTGCTTTTGCCCGTTTGGCCGCGAGGCGCTCGCGCGTCTTCGCCGTCTGGACCACGAAGCGCACGTGGGTGCCGCGCCCGACTTCTTCGATGTCTTTTACCGAAAAAGAGAATACGACTTTCCTGCGGTCGACCTCGAGCACGCGAATCTCGATCGATACCGAAAGGCCCATCGGCGTCGGCGCGAGGTGGTCGATCGAGACGTGCGTGCCCACCGAGTCCTCTCCGGGATCAAGGTGCGCGAGAAGGAACTCGCGGCAGGTGTACTCGACGTCGCTCACCATGCGCGGGGTGGCGTAGACCGCGGCTTCTTTGCCCATGAACCCGATGCAGCGCGATTCGTCGACGAGCACGGTTTTGGACGAAGACAGGTCTTTGCTGAGAGTATTTTTCATGGACTACTGCGGCACTTCGTAGCCGGCGTGTTCCACCGCGCGCTGGAACTCGGCCACGCCGGTCCTGGCTGGGTCGTAGGTCACCTCCGCCCTCCTCTCGTCGAGAAGAACCTGCACCTTCTGGACGCCGGGCACGGCCTGCAGCGCCCTCGTGAGGCTCCTCACGCAGCCTTCGCAGGTCATGCCTTCGATCTTGATGTCAGCGGTTGCCATCGGTTGAGTAAAAGCGAGTTGGACACGACCGACACGGAGGAGAGCGCCATCGCCGCTGCGGCGATCACCGGACTCAGCATCCCGAGCGCGGCGAGCGGGATGCCGAGCACGTTGTAGACGAACGCGAAGAAGAGATTCTGCCGGATTTTCGCGAGCGTCGCGCGCGACAGCGCGATCGCGTCGGCGATGCCGGCGAGGTCGTTCTTCATGAGGGTGATGTCGGCCACGTCGAGGGAGGCGCCGCTGCCCGAGGCGAGCGCGAAGCCCACGTCGGCCGCGGCGAGCGCCGGCGCGTCGTTCACTCCGTCGCCGGCCATGCCGATCCTTCTTCCTTCGCCGCGCAGGCGTTCTATTTCAGAGGCCTTTTCCTGCGGCAGGACATTCGCCTTCCAGCGCTCGATGCCGAGCTTCTGCGCGATCGATCTCACCGCCTCCTCGTGGTCTCCGGAAAGGATGATCGGCTGGATGCGCATCGCGAGCAGCCGCGCCACCGCCGCCGCCGAGCCCGGCCGCAGCTCGTCGGCGAGCGCGATCCACCCCAGGAGACGCCCGCCCCACTCCACGCCGACGGCCGTCGCGCCTTTGATCGGGCTTTCTCTTCCCAGGAAGGCGGGTGAACCCAGGCGTGCCGGTCTTCCCTCGATCATGGCCGTCACGCCGCGGCCGCCGTGGGATTTGAACTCGCTCACGGGCGCGATGGGTCCGGGCGCCTTGAGCACGATGGCGCGCGCGAGCGGGTGCTCCGACTTCGCCTCCAGCGAGGCGGCGATCGACAGCAACTGCCCCTGTTCGACGCCTTCCTGAGGAAATATTCCGGAAACGACCGGTTCGCCGCGCGTCAACGTGCCAGTCTTGTCGAATGCGAGCGTGTCGAGCTTCTCGGCGCCCTCGAGCGCCTCGGCGTTCCTGATCAGGATGCCCGCGCGCGCGGCGCGCCCCACGCCGACCATCAGCGCGGTCGGAGTGGCGAGTCCCAGCGCGCAGGGACAGGCGATCACCAGGACCGAGATCGCCGGGATCAATCCCCAGATGAAGAACGTCGCTACCGCGATGCCAAGGACAATCGGCACGAAAACGCCCGACACCTTGTCGACCAGGCGCTGCACCGGGGGCTTTGAGCCCTGCGCGGCGGCGACCAGGCGGATGATGCCGGCGAGCACGGTCCCTTTGCCGGTGCCGACGGCGACGCATTCGAGCGTGCCTTCGCCGTTCACGGTGCCGGCGAGAACGCTCGCGCCCGCACGCTTTGGTATCGGCATGCTTTCGCCGGTGAGCATGGCCTCGTTCACCGACGAGTCGCCGGCTACGACCCGCCCGTCCACGGCGATCGCATCGCCCGGCCGCACGACGAATGCATCGCCCGGCTGCAGCGTGGCCACGTCCACCGCGACCAGCCTGCCGTCCTTCGCGACGTGGCAGGTCTGCGGCTGGAGCCGGATCAGGCCTTCGAGCGAGCGCGCTGCGCGCGCCTTTGCGCGCGCCTCGAGGTACTTGCCGGCGAGGACCAGCGTAATGACCACGGCCGCGGCCTCGAAATAGAGGTGCGCTTCAATGCCGAAGAGGAGCACCGCCGTCGAGAAGAGGTAGGCGACGCTCGTGCCGAGCGCCACCAGCACGTCCATGTTGGCGCTGCCACCCCGCAGCGCCCTCCACGCGCCGCGATAGAAGCGCCAGCCACTCCAAAGCTGCACCGGCGTAGCGAGCAGCCACTGCAGCCAGCCGGGAACAAGGCCATGAAAAAGCAGGGGCAGGGTGAGCACGGCGGCGAGCAGCAAGTCGCGCTTGGCCTTGGCGAGCTTCGCGGAGTGGTCGCGGATCTCGCCTTCGCGCGCGAGCTTCGCGTCGTAGCCCGTGTCACGGATGCGCTGGATCAGGCTTTCCACCCCGAGCCGCTGCGCGTCGAAGCGCACGGTCGCCCGGTCCGTGGCGAGGTTGACGCTCGCCTCGACGCCGTCGAGCTTGTTCAGGTTCTTCTCGATGCGCGCGGCGCAGGCCGCGCAGGTCATGCCCTCGAGCTCGAGCTCGACGACATTCATTGCGGCGCGACGTTGCGCCGCGCGGCCATCCGTTTGCCGAGGGTCGCGCGCTCGTCCGCGTCGAGCGCGTGGCGCGCGAAGGGCAGCACCGCGGTCGCCTCGCGGTCCATGTGCCGGCGGTAGAGCCAGGCGAACCGCGCCACGTCCTCGGCCGCGATGCGCGGCTCGCCGACGGCGACGGCCTGCAACCGCTCGCGCAGGCTCTTCCACTGCGCGTCCATCGTCTCGTGCTCCTGCGCGAGCTCCTCGATCGCGGCAGCGACGTCTTGCCTGCCCAGCGCCGCGGCCTTCACCCGCAGGAGTGGGAACAGATCCTGCTCTTCGTCCTGGTGATGGTGCGCGCCGGGGCCGTCGAAGTAGCGCAGCACGCCGTGCGCAGCGGATTTCGCCTCGGCGTCGCAGCCGTTCGCCTCCAGATGCGGGCCGAGGCGCTCCAGCGTCGCAAGCTGCGCCTGGATGCGCTCGTGACAGGCTTCCAGCATCTCGAGCGGTTGATCGAATGTGGGACCGGCTTGCTTCATTCCCCTTACAGCTTACAGGCTTTAAGGCAGGCGCATTTCAGATTTAACAATCGGCGCGCAGGACGAAACGGGCCGGCAACGCGGCCGCGGCACAGTGATGCTGTACAGGAGGACAGCATGAGAGCGATCGAATCGACGGTGAACGAGATCTTCGCGGCCTGGCCCGAGCTTTACGGCTTCTCGGTGGGACAGATCGGAGGCGAGCTGTGCCTCGCCGACGTCGCCACCGATTCCTGGCACGTCCAGTCGGAGGAGCTGGCAGGGCAGATCGCGGCGGCCCTGGTCGAACTGATCGACGAGCAGCCCGAGGCGGCCAAGCTTCTGAACGGGCGCACCTTTGCGCGCACACTGCACTGATCCGGCTGCAATCGCCTTGGGAACGGCCATGAAACGATTTCTCGCCCTGATCTTTCTCCTTGTCGCCGCCGCCGGCGTCGCGCAGGCGCAGAGCGCCAAGCCGATGATGCTGGTCGCCTCGCCGGCACTGCAGGGCCTCTACAGGCACACCACGCTCATCGTCGTACCCGCGGGCGAGGGCCACCTCGGCTTCATCGTCAACCGCGCCACCGACGTCAGGCTCTCGACGCTCTTCCCCGAGCATGCGCCTTCGGCCAAGGTGGCCGATCCGGTGTACTTCGGCGGACCCGAGATGCTCGAAGCCATCTTCGCCGTGGTGCGGCGCGATCCGGGCGGCGGAGGCGTGCAGCTTTTCGGCGATCTCTACCTCGTCGCCGGCGCAGAGGCGGTGGACCGCGTCATCGAGCGCACGCCCAACGACGCGCGCTACTTCGCCGGCTTCGTCGGCTGGCAGCCGGGTGAGCTCGAAAGCGAGATCGAAGCGGGCTTCTGGTACACCGGGGAGGCTGATCCGGCCCTCTTTTTCCGCCACGACACCAGCCGGGTGTGGGACGAGCTCAGCAAGCGCCTGGGCAACGGCCATGCGCCGCAGCACGGGCGCGGGTTTTACTCCGCAGGGATCACCCCGGCGCCGGGTCTGCTTTAGCAATGCTTCGGTAGGCTTGAGGCGATGTACGTCGCCCTCCAGCCCGTCGTCGCCCTCATCGCCGGCATCCTGATCCTGGCCGTGCCGCGCCTGCTCAACTACATCGTGGCGCTGTACCTGATCGTGATCGGCGTGCTCGGCCTGGTGAAATTCTAGCCGTCGAGGCGTCTCGCCGCGCCCTCGGCGCGCAGCAGGTGCTCCCGGTAGCAGCGGGTGAACACCGCGACGCTGCTCATCGGAAGGCGCCCTGAGCGTCCTTCCGCGATATCCTTGAGCGTGCGGCGCACCTCGCCGTAGGCGCTCGCGAGCGCTTTGTCTTCGCGCGCGTCGCGCAGCTCGTCGAAGTACCGCATGAGGCACTGTGCCGCGTCCTGGGCGCTGAGGTCGCAGCCATGCTGCGTGAGGTGAGGCACCAGCCGCTCCAGGCTGGTCAATTGCGATTCAACGCGGTAGAGGTTCATCGCACGCCTCCACAGACTAATGCAATGCGCGTGCCGCAGAACCGGCTTTAATGTAGGACGCCGCGCCCCAACGTGAGTGAGTCATGAAATACAAGGATTACTACAAGATCCTGGGCGTCCAGCGTAATGCCGGCGAGGACGACATCAAGAAAGCGTACCGCAAGCTGGCACGCAAGTTCCACCCCGACGTCTCCAAGGAAGCGGATGCCAAGGAGAAATTCCAGGAGGTATCGGAGGCCTACGAGACGCTGCGAGACAAGGAAAAGCGCGCCGCCTACGACAGCCTGGGGAGCGGCTTTCGCCAGGGGCAGGATTTCCGCCCGCCCCCGGACTGGTTCGACCGCTTCGGCGGCGAACGGGGGGAGGATCTGGGCGGCGTCGACTTGTCGGAGCTGTTCGAGTCGCTCGGCGCCTTCGGCCGCGCGAGCGGCTTCGGCCGCGGCCGGGGGGCCGGGCGCGGCGCGGCCCGCCCCTTCCACGGCGAAGACCATGAGGCGCCGGTGCGCCTCACGCTGGAGGAGGCATTCCAGGGGACCGAGCGCACCGTCCAGCTCGAGAGCGGTCGCAGCTTCACCGCCCGCATCCCGCCCGGCGCGACCAACGCTCAGCGTCTGCGGCTGCGCGGCAAAGGCGGACCGGGAATCAACGGCGGCCCGCCGGGGGACCTCTACCTGCAGATTCATCTGGAGCCGCACCCCCTTTTCCGGGTGAGCGGCCACGACCTCGATCTGGAGGTGCCGGTGGCGCCTTGGGAGGCGGCCCTCGGCGCCCAGATCGAGATTCCCACCCTGACCGGACGCGTCACCATGAAGGTGCCGGCGGGATCGAAGACCGGCCAGAAGCTGCGCCTTGCCGGCAAGGGACTGCCCAAGCCGGGCGGCGGCGCCGGCGACCTTTACGCGGTGCTCGGCATCGAGGTGCCCACTCCGCTCACCGAGACGGAGAAAGAGCTGTTCGAGGCGCTGCGGCGCGGGTCGAAATTCAACCCGCGGGCACGCTTCGGCGGCTGAATGGGCATGGTCCTTGCGACAGGGTCTCCATGGCGCTCACAGCGGAGCAATCCCGGGAGCTGAGGACCCTCGTCGAGCAGCGCCGCGCGGCGCTCGCGCGGGAGGTCGGGCGTGACCTGGACCGCCTGCGCGAGGACGGCCTGGACAATATAGTCGGCGCGGTGCCCGATCCCGGCGACGAGTCGGTGCAGAGCCTGATCCAGGACCTCGACCAGGCCGACGCCTCGCGCGATCTTTCCGAGCTGCGCACCCTCGATGCCGCGCGCGCGCGCATGGACGAAGGCAGCTACGGCATCTGCAGCAACTGCGGCCAGGACATCGGCTTCCAGCGGCTGCGCGCCAACCCCGCCGCCGAGCGCTGCATCCAGTGCCAGACCCAGTTCGAGAAGACCCACGGCGGCCAGAGCCGCACCACCCTGTAAAAATCGGGGTCAGAGCCCTATTTCCGGTGACGCGCAGCTCGATAGGAAATAGGGCTCTGACCCCGATTTTTACGCCTTGAGCACGACCTTCTCGTAGAGACCCGGAAAGGCGTTGCCCGGGTCGTATTTCGCCTTCAGCTGCCGGTACGCCTCGCCGCCGTAGAGTCGCTCGAACTCCTCGCGCTCGAAGTAGCTGTCCGAGTAGAGCGACTTGATGCCGCCGAGCTCGGTGACTTTCTTCTCGATGAGGCGGTTGAAGTGTCCGGGCGGATGCGCCTCGCGCGTGCGCTTCACGTCCCAGAAGCCGAAGTTGACGTACAGCCCTTCCCTCATCGGGTAGAGCGTGAACTGCCCGCCTTCGGGCGCAGGCCCGATCGGGCAGATCCACACCGGCCACAGCCCGATCTCGCGGGCATAGAACTGCAGGAACTCGGCGGCGCGCGCGATCGGGATGTCGACGTCCTGGATCACCGACTCCGAGTGCAGGCCGAGGACGCGCTCGATTTTCTTGGTCACGCCGAAACGGCTGTTCCAGCGCATGATCTTGGTGTACTGGCGCGATCCCAGGCGCTTTCTGCCGTAGAGGAATTTCCTGATGAAGCGGTTCTGCGCCAGCACGTTCTTCGAGCACCAGAACCAGTCGGTGTCCCAGCGCCAGAGGTAGTCGTGGATCGTCAGGTAATCGTCGTGCTTCGCCGGAATCGAGCGGTAATAGATGCGCTCGTAGGTGTAATCGCTGACGTAGGGCGCCTTGTCGGTGAACGCCGCCAGGGTGATGAACATCTTGTGCGGCCCGAACACGGTGCCGTCCACGAAGTTCGCGTCGCCCGCGCCCAGGCGCCGCTCGAGCTCGTTGAAATAGATCTGGCCGTCGAAATAGTCGAGGTGCAGGAGATGCACGTAGGGCCTGACCGGCACCACCTTCGCCTTCACCCGCAGCGCATAGCCGAGGGTGCCGTAGGAGTTAGGAAAGCCGAAGAAGAGATCCGAGTGCTCGTTGTCGCGCGTGCAGGTCACGACGCGGCCCTCGCCCAGCAGCACGTCGAGCTCGAGCACCGTGTCGTGCACCAGGCCGTAGCGGTGCGACGAGGACTCGATGCCCACGCCGGCGAGCGCGCCGCCCAGCGTGATGGTCTTGAGCTGCGGCACCACCGCGGGCATGACCCCGTGCCTCAGGCATGCGGTGGTGAGCGCCTCATAGGTGACCATCCCCTCGGCCTCGACCCAGCCGGCCTGCGGGTCGACCGCGAGGACGTCGCGAAAGGCGCTGACGTCGAGGCGGCGCCGCTCGTGGGCCGCCCGATCGCGGAAGAGGTTCGAGGTCCCTTTCTCTAGGGCAACCGCGCCGCTTCCCTGCCTAAGCTGCGCGGTCAGCGCTTCTCTTTTCCTGGTATGCGGATTGGCGCTCGTAGACGAAGTCCCGGGTCATTGGATAGTTGTTGAACGAGACGTTGCCCTTGGAGAAGACGACCTGGAAGAGGTGCGTGCGCCCGTTGGGCAGCCGGAACATCTCGGCACAGCCGTAGAGATACACGCGCCAGATGCGCCGGAAGCGCTCGTCGAAGCGCCGCGGGTCGAGCGCGCGGATGCGCTCCCAGTTGCGGTCGAAGCGCTCGGCCCACACGTCGAGGGTCAGCGCGTAGTGCCGGCGCAGGTTCTCGATGTCGAGCACTTCCAGCCCCGCCTTCTCCATTTCCACGATCACGTCGGCGAGGCTCGGGATCCAGCCGCCGGGGAACACGTACTTGCGGATGAAGAAGTCGGTGTCGAAGCGCCCGACGTGGCCGATGAAGTGGATCAGGCCGAGGCCCCCCTTCTTCAGGTAGCTCGCGTGGGCGCGGATCAGCTCGCCGAGCTGGTCGCGGCCGGCGTGCTCGAGGCAGCCGATCGAGGCCACCTTGTCGAACTCGCGCCCGGCGTCGCGGAAGTCGCCGTGCATCTGGAGCGACGAGCCCAGGCGCCGGCGCTCGACCTCCTTCCTCGCGTGCTCGGCCTGCGAGCCGGTGGTGTTGATCGCGGTCACCTTGACGCCGTAGCGCTCGTGGGCATGGAACATGAAGCCGCCGAAGCCGCTGCCGACGTCGACCACCTCCTCGCCCGGCTTGAGCATGAGCTTGCGCGCCACGTGGTCGCATTTGTTGCGCTGCGCCTCCTCGAGCGTGCGCGTGCCCTCGGTCCAGTAGGCGCAGGTGTAAAGCATCAGCGGGTCGTCGAGCCAGAGCTTGTAGAACTCCGGCGACAGCGAGTAATGGAACTCGGCGTTGCGGTTGGCCCGCTTGCGGCTCGCGTTCGCGTGCATGAACTCGTGCCAGCGGTTGCGCAGGCGCACCAGCCAGGTCGGCTGGTCGGCCCCGCCCTGCATGCCGACCGCGAGCGCCTTGGGCAGGCTGCCCTCGATGTCGAGCTCGCCGTCGAAGTAGGCTTCGAGCACGCCGACGTGGCCGTAGAGCGCGGCGCGCCTCAGGGCGCGTTCGTTTCTGACCGAGAGAGTGAAGGCCGGCGCGGTGTCGGCGTTGCGGTATTCGGTGCCGTCGGGAAAGCACACCCGGAACGGCGTCGCGGTGCGCCGACCGACCCGCTCCATCAAGGACCTAAACCCGCCTGGCATGCCCGGATTTTACATACATGATCGCTTCCAGAAGCCGCTGTTCCGACTTGGCGCCGAAGCCGCCGAGGGCGCGCAGGCGCCCGGTCCTGACCGCCCGCTCGAGCTCCTCGAGCGATCCCACCCCCAGCTTCTGGTAGAACAGGCGCACCCGCTTGGGCCCGACCCCGGGTAGCCGCAGCAGATCCAGGATCCCGGGCGGGTAATCCTTACGCAGCCTCTCCAGGGTCTTGCTCGTCCCGGTGTCGTAGATCTCCCGGATCTTGGCCGAAAGCTCCGCTCCGATGCCCGGCATCCTGGGCAGCGGCTCGCCGGCGGCGAGCAGCGCCGGCAGGTCGTAGCCGGTCGAGCGCAGCTCGCGCTCGGCGTTGCGGTAGGCGAGCACGCGGTAGGTGTTCTCGTCGGCGAGCTCGAGGAAATCGGCGATCTCGCCGAACACGCGGGCGAGGTCCTCGTTCTTCATGCGCCGTACGAACCATCGCGCGCCGGTAGGTCCATCACGCACCGGCTGGTTGAATGGAGGCCCATGAAATCGGTCAATTTTGCCAGCGTTCTGTTCGTTGCTGCAGCGCTAGGGCTGTGGGCCTGCCAGCATTCGGCGCCGGGCGAGAAAGTGGCGAGCACCCTAACCTACAGCGTAACGAAGTCGATCACGAGGTAAATCGCGCATCCGCCGAACGGGGGATGGGGCGTGGCCGGCTCCTTGCAAGGAGGCGGTCGAAAGGAAACACGGCGTCATGAAGATTTGCGTGTACGGTTGTCC
>Ga0070696_100002552_pt1 | contig 12068 bp, 11 predicted proteins | sample KBSK1253metaG_FD_65474 | JGI IMG/M metagenome (GOLD analysis project Ga0070696, IMG submission 65474) | Corn, switchgrass and miscanthus rhizosphere microbial communities from Kellogg Biological Station, Michigan, USA - KBS K1-25-3 metaG | ecosystem: Host-associated > Plants > Roots >... | reverse complement strand
AGACGATCGTGCCAGTTGGAGTTGTCGAAATGACCGACGTCGACCTTCGACGCCTGCGCCAACAACCGCCGCTCTGCCTCCAGCTGGACGCGGCGCACGAAGAGGTTCCTGCCGTATCCCATGTAGGCGTTCACCGCGCGCTGCACGGCGGTCGCGATCCACAGACCGATCAACACCGGCAGGAGATCCCTGAACTGCAGCGAACGGACCCGGGCTTCGGCGATGCGATTGACGAGGACCGCTCCGAGATAGACGCTGATCGGAGGCATCGCGGAGCTGAACATGCCGAGCAGCGAATAGCGGAGCAGCGCGCGCGGCGACGCCGCCCACGCCAACGCCATTCCCTGGCTGAGGTTCTTTCGAACCCGCCCGGCGCGGCCCTTCGATTTAGTGGGCGGAGGACTGTCTTCCATCTTCGGGCCGCTCCTCCGTCAATCGATGATCTGCTTCGCTTGCTCCCGCAGCGATGCGGCCAGCATCTGCACCTTGGCTGGCTCTTTCGCCCGCATCGCGTCACTGTCGAGTTGCGCCGCGAGCCGGCGCAGCGCGTCTCGACGCGGAGCACCGATGAGCGTCTCGATACGCGTAAGCTCGTCGCGCGCGGCCCATACCCGTCTGGTCTCGAGTCCGTTCGAGCGCGCGAGCTGGTCGAGGTACGCGCGCGCGACGACCATGTTCGCGGGCCAGCTGAGCCGCTGTTGGTCCTGCACATTCAGAAAATCGAACCGCACCAGCTTCGCCGCGGCGATTTCGCTGGGAGAGAGCAGCTGACTCGGTTGCAGCTCCAGGATGTCGAGCCCGCGGGCGATCTCGGAGCTCACGATGTACCCGTTGTACCAGTACGCGGACCACGAGCCGGCGTCGACCAGCTTGGTCGAGTCCATCGGGCCGCGATCGAAGTACGCGATCTCGATGGGATTCGCCGGATCCGTCCAATCGAAGACGGAGATGCCTCCCTGGTACCACGCCTGCACCATGATGTCGCGTCCGGGGACGGGAATCAGCGACCCATTGTGCGCGACGCAGTTCTCGAAGGGCGTCTGCGCCGCCGGCATCTTGTAGTAGCTCTTGAACGTCATCTTGTCGTCGACGAGCGTGAAGATGGCGTCCGCGCCCCATTCGTACTTGTCCGACTCGCGGCAACGCGGCTGCGTCCCACCGCCCCACTCGTCCGAGAACAGGATTTTCGTTCCGTCGTTGTTGAACGTCGCCGAATGCCAGAAGGAGAAATTCGAGTCGGCGACCGCGGCGATACGTTTTGGATTGGCGACGTCGCGGATGTCGAGAAGAAAGCCGTAGCCCGCGCACGCGCCTCCCGCCCGACCGATGGCGGGATACACGGTAATGTCGTGGCATTGCGTCGGGCCGCCTCTGGTGCGGCCCGCTCCCGGACGCTGGCCAGGGGTGCGTCCGGCCGCGGCCGCTCGCGCCGCCGCCGCCGCGACGTCTGCCGGTGTTTCCGCATGTCTCGCGGGCGCCTGGAGATCGCCGAAAATGCGCGGTGAGCTCACGATCGCCGCCGTCTGAGGCGCGGCGAGCGGAACGCGAATGACTTCGATGCGGAAGAGCGCGGTGTTGGGATCTTCCTCGATCGGCGCGCCGGAGCATCCCGCGAGCTCGCTGGGTGAACGGACCGGCGCCGACCCCGAGACGTAGATGTAGACGTTGGCTTTGTCGTTCGGATCTTCGACGACGGTGTGCGTGTGCGAGCCGCGGCACGTTTGCACGTTCGTCAAGTATTTCGGGTTGGCCACGTCGGTGATGTCGAAGATCCGGATGCCGCGCAACCGATCGTGACTCACGGAATCGGGGACCCCCTGCAGGCCGCAATCGAGTCGGCCGCTCGTGGCTTCACCGGAGACGAACGCCAGGTTGCGGAACACTGAGACGTCGCTCTGTGAGCCGGGACAGACGTACGCCGTCCGCAGGGTGGGCTTTATCGGGTTGGAGATGTCCCAGACCTGATAACCGCTGTAATTCCCCTGGATCGCGTAGTTGCCGACGAACGAGAGGTCCGAGTTGATGAGTCGGCGATCTCCCGGCGTGCTCGCATTGATGAAGCTCGACGAGGGCGGGGTATTGGACACCAGTCGGAGATTCCAGGTGGCGTCGGCGGCATCGAACCATCCGGCGCGCAGGCCGACGCGTGGATCCGGAGTCGGCGACGAAAGATCGGCCCTCGTAGACAGGCTCGCGCATGACTCTACCGACAGCGCCAGCGTCAGCGACGCGAGGGCGCGTGAGATTGCGTGCGACACGGAAGGCATGGCTGTTCCAGTAAGGGAATTGAGGCGAAAGAATGATGTGCCTACGGGCTGCGCTCCGATGAAGCCATCGTGGCAAGCATCGTTGTCATGCGGTCGATCTCGGTGGTCTGATCAGCGTTGACGTCCGAGGCGAACTTGAAGATGGCGTCGTCCTGCGCCGCCCCCTGCGCACCAAAGAGCTGGTCCACCATCGTGATCGCCCCTTCGTGGTGCTGAATCATGAAAGTCAGGAACAGCCGGTCGAACTCGCGACCTCTCGCACTGTCGAGTTGCGCCAACTGTTCGGGGGTCAGCATTCCGGGCATGAGCGCACGCATGGCGTGACTCATGCCGGCCATTGCGCCGTGCATCGCCTCTGCCTCGGGAACCGGCTGCCGGCGCTCGCGCAGCCACCGCTGCATGAAGACGATCTCGTCCCGCTGCCCCACGAGAATGCGTTCGCACAGCGCGCGGACCGATAGGCTCGCGCCGTGTGTCGGCGCCCAGCTCGCCATGAGCACCGCTTGCGCGTGGTGACCGATCATCCCCGAGATGAAATCGACGTCGGCTTTGGTATAGGGCGGTCGCCCGCTGTCCGCTCTCGCCCGTTCGGCGGGGGTCATGGCGCCCTGCCCGGGACGCGCCTGCGCGACAGCGATGCTGCCTCCGGCGAGCGTGAGGAGTGCGACCAGGCACGCGGCGACCCATCGCGAACAGCTTCCGATCATATAGGGATACTATGAATTACGCAGCGCGGCCGAAAGCGCTGGAGGACGCCGTCAAACTGCAGCACTTTCTTGAACTCACAGGCTTCGCGACTAGAGCGTTTTGCGATACTGCACCACGCGATCGACTTCTTGATAGCCGCTGCGCAGATGCGCCTGATGGCTGACCGAGTTGTCGAGCAACGCGTCCGAAGCGATCTCTCGATACCCGGCACGCCGCGCCCAGGCCTCGGCGGCGGCCAGTAGCGCTCGGCCGTAGCCCATCTTCCTCACATCCTGATCCACGTACCACGCTTCGATGTACGCGACGGGACTCGTCTCGCATCCATCGGCGTAGGAACGCGTCCCGACTTCCACGAAGCCGCATGACGTGCCGTTCGGCCGCTCCGCGATGAACACCGCGGTATCGGGGCGCGCGCTGAACTCCCGCATCCCGCGTTCGATATCCGCGCCTCGTTCATCCGGAAAGAGCGCCTGGGACATTCGCAGCCATTCTCCCAGATCATCCGGCGTCGATTGTCGAACCTTCACCGCGCTGCTCATCCCCCCCGGATCTCCCGACTCAATGCGTTTCGCCCTGGCTTATTTCCCAGTGGAATCGGTGCAGTACGCGATGAAAGATCGGCGTGAGCAACAGCACTTCGACGGCGAGAAACACCAGGCCGGCATAGAGCGCGAAGATGCCGGCAAAAAGTTTGGCCGCGTCACTCCGGGGGTTGCCAACCGGCCCCATCCCGCCAAGGAGCATGGCGGAGTTCTCGAACGCGTCGATCCAGGAAAATCCGGCGATCCAGTGATAGCCGGCCATTCCAAGCAGCACCGATGTGGCGATCAGCGCGCCGGCGTAGCCGCATTGCTGGACGAGACGACGAACAAATGCTCTGCTCGAGAGCGGGGGCTGCGAATGATGCTCGAAGATATCGGGTCAGCTCCCCATGAAACTGCGTCGCGAGAGAGACATGGAATCCGCGAGGAGGACAGAAGGAACGTGCGTCAGCTACAGTATGCTCGTGTGCGCAGGCGCTGGCAAAGTTTTTTGGCGAGCCTGCACGATGCGCAGACGCACCGCGGCGACGACGAAACCGATCAGCGCCCCAAGAATGGACCACGCCAGTCCGCCGTGCAGCGGCGCCGCGGCAGCCGAACCCGCAATCGAGCCGAGGATCGTGCCCAGCGCCGGTTCGCCGATCGCACGCCACAGCGGCACGTATCTCATGAGCGACCAAGCACTGATCGGCGCCAGGACCGCCCCGGTGAGCGCCCCCGCCTCCGCTCCGGCGAGCAGCAGCGCGCCATTCGATCCGTGCGGCCCGACGCCGAGCAGCGCCGTGGCGACCCACAATGACAACGCTCCAACGACGGCGCCGATTGCCGAACCCGTCGCCATCAGTCCGAGCGTCACGATCAGTATACGCCGCACGCTCGCGCCTCCCTGACTAGGGAATCATGGAATTGCTCACGAAGGCGAGCTGCGTTCCGTCCGGCGACCATGACGGAACGTTGATCGTTCCCTGACCACCATACACGTACGCGATCACTCGCGCCGGCCCGCCTCGGGTGGACCTCAATCGCAGCAGTACGTGCTTGTAGAAAGGATGGTCGTCCTTGGGAATGTCCGGAGGGAATGCGAGATATACCATCCGCCGACCGTCCGGTGAGATGTGGGGAAACCAGTTGTTGAAGCCGTCGTTCGTCACCTGCAGCTGCCGGCTTCCATCGGCTCGCATGCGCCAAATCTGCATGCGTCCGGTGCGCGACGAATTGAAATAGATGTAAGCGCCGTCCGGCGTGAACTCCGGTCCGTCGTCCAGTCCCGGCGCCGAGGTGAGCCTGATTTCGTCGCCACCCGTGACAGGAATCTTGTACACGTCCAACTGGTCGCCTCGAATCCCGGTGTACACCAGCCAGCGTCCGTCGGGCGACCAGCCATGCAGGTACGAAGGTCCCTTCCCTTTCGGGGTCACGCGCTTTGGTGTGCCGCCAGTCGCGGGCAGTGTGTAGATGACGGAAGCGCCGCTGTCCTCCACCGCATGGTGACTGATGCCCATCCTGCGACCGTCGAACGACAGGACGTGATCGTTGTTGTTTCGCGTCGCGAATCCAGTGTTGATCACCTCGGCCGAGCCCGACGCGACATCGAAGCGGTACAGGCGGCCCTCCTGCGCGTAGATCAGCGCCTTGCCGTCGGGGGTCCAGTTGGGCGCCTGAAACGATCCGCGGTACTGATGCACGATCCTCGCGTTCCCAGTCTTGACGTCCAGAATCTCGAGGTTGCTGCCGAGGTAGTCGCGATAGGCGACGAGATCACGATTCGCCGGCTTCGTGATGCGGACGTTGCTGAACGTGGCCCGTTCGATCACCGCGTCGCTGTGCGCACACACGAACAGGCCCACGTATACGGTATCCGGGAGCGACACGCCGGCGAGCTCCTGAGTGACGAGGGTGTCGCCGAATTTCGCGACCGACATGACGTAAACGCCGTCGCGCCGCTCGAGCTGGATCACCGCATCCGCATTCGGTGGGGGCAGGCTGGCGCGCGACTTGTTCTCCTCCGTCGTGCCGCCAGTCGTTCGACGGAATTGGAGCGACAGCAGTCCGTCGCCATGAAACGCCGCGGTCACGTGCGCGCTGCCGGTCTCGAGCGAAGGACGAACGGTCCAGCCGATCTTGCGATGGCCCTCGGCGCCCGCGCCGACGAATCTCGCCCGCGTGGAGAGGATGAAGTTGCCCGTCATTCGTTTCCACACGAGATGGAAGTCGTCGCGGTCGTCCCACATGTTCTGACCCGAACCGGCAATCAGATACGTCTGACGCTGCGAGTCATACGACGTGGATCCCGGGAGACGTACTCGGCCGACGTCCGCTTGCCCATCGAAAACGCCGACTGGACTCTGCGCACCAAGAGTGGCGCCGAACCAGACGAGGCTCAGCGTGCGAGTGACTACTCTCATCGAACCATCCTGTCGATCGCTGGTCAGGTTCGGCTCTTAGAGTTCGTTCCTCTTCATTGCTTCTGCCGCGTGTGCCGCAGCGCGTGCGGTGAGCGCCATATACGTGATGCTGGGATTCTGACACGCCGTGCTCGCCATGCACGACCCGTCCGTGATGAACAGATTCTTCACGTCCCACGCCTGGTTCCACTTGTTCAGCACTCCCTCCTTCGACGTCTTGCTCATCCGTGCGCCGCCCATCTCGTGGATGCAGTGTCCCGGCGGATTCATGTCTTCATTCTGATGCACATCCTTGAACCCCGCGGCCTCGAGCATCTCCGCCATGCTTTTCGCCATGTCCTTTTCCATGGCGCGCTCGTTGTCCGTCCAGCGCACCTCGATGCGCGCCGCGGGAATCCCCCACTTGTCCTTCACCTCGGGGTCGATTGTCACACGATTCTCCTCGCGCGGCAGTGATTCGCCGAAGCCGGTTGCCCCAAAGCCCCAGTCGCCCAGATCGTCGATCAATGATTGCTTGAAGGCCGCTCCGTATCCCGGCATCCATTGGCCGCGATCCCACCCTGACCGGCCCGCCCCGCCCTGAAAGCCGTATCCGCGAAGGAAATCGGGATGCTGGCTCTTCACGTTGCGGAATCGCGCGATGTACACGCCGTTCGGTCGATTGCCGATGGTGCGCTTGTCCTTGAACCCGGGATGCGTCCCCCACGCGCCCGCTCCAAAGTTGTGGTCCATGACATACTTGCCGAGCGTCCCGCTCGAGTTGGCCAGACCATCCGGAAATTGCGCGTTCTTCGAGTTGAGGAGCAGGCGCACGGTCTCGATGGTCGACGCGTTGAGGAAGAGAATGCGCGACGTGTACTCGATCTCGTGCCGTGTGAGCGTGTCGATGACGCGCACGCCCCGCGCGCGTCCCTTCTTCGCGTCATATAACACTTCGGCGACGGCACTATGCGGCCGCAGCGTCAGATTCCCCGTCGCGCGGGCAGCCGGCAGCGTCGCGTTGACGCTCGAGAAATACGACAGCGTGATGCAGCCCTTCTCGCACGCACCACAGTAGTGGCAGGCGAGGCGTCCGTTGTGATTCTCGGTCAGGATCGCGACGCGGCCGATCGTCATCACGCGCTCGCCGTTGAACGCCTTGAGAATCTTCGGACGCGCGTCCGCTTCCACGGCCGTCATTTGCATGGGCCGCTGGAAAATGCCGTCCGGCAGCTGCGACAACCCTTCTTGCGCTCCGCTCACGCCGATGAACCGCTCGACGTGCGCGTACCACGGCGCGATGTCGGTATAGCGGATCGGCCAATCGTTCCCGTGGCCGTCTTTGGCGTTCGCCTCGAAATCGAGATCGCTCCAGCGATAGACCTGCCGTCCCCACATGATCGACCGGCCACCGACCTGGCGTCCGCGAAGCCAATTGAACGGCGCGTCCGAAGGCGTCGTGTACGGGTTGTCGTTGTCGTTCACGAAGAACTTGTGACCGACTTCGTCGCAGGCGTAGCATTTGATCTGGATCGGCTGGTCGCGCTCGAGCGCCTTGCGATCGCCGAAGCCCCGAAAGTGCATCTGCCACGGCTGGACATGCTCCACATAGTCGATGCGTGGATCGATCGGACCGCCAGCCTCCAGCACCAGCGTGCGAAGGCCGCGCTCCGTGAGCTCCTTCGCCGCCCATCCACCGCTCATGCCGGAGCCGACGACGATGGCGTCGTAATCGTAGGTATCAGCCATGGGCGTGTGCCTCCTGTCCGCTCGGCGGCACCTTCACGTCCGACGGCCGCTTCTTGATCGCCACCGGCGCTGCGCCCTCGAACTTTCCGGGCATCACCACGACTTTGAGCACATCCTTCATCACGGGCTCGCTCGTGAAGTAGCCGTGAACGACGAGTCCCTTGAGCCGCCAGTAGGTCTGCGCCGGATCGACGTCCCGAGATCCACTCTCGAGGCTCTCGATCATCTTGCCGCGAGCCTCGGGACTCAGCTCCGCGAAGACGGCGCTGGATTCCGTGCGCGCGCGCGCATCGATCGCGTCGAGGCCGGCGAGAAACTTCGTGCGATCCTCGTCCTTGGCGTATTCGGACACGATCACCTCCACGAATCGGTGCACTCCGACGTCCGTGGCACTCGGCGTGTCCGTGCGCGGTATGATGGTGTCGGCCATTGCTCGGACGAGGGCCATCTGCGCGTCGCTCAGCCCATTCGTGGTGGCTGTGCCTGTCGCAAGGCGCGACCATGCCGCGAGCGCCTTTTCGTTCGGGAGAACTGAGAGCGCGGCCGCGGAGGCAAGCGCGCGCAGAAGATCACGGCGTTCCATGAAGTCCGTCGATGGAGGAAAGTTGTATGCTGTGTGTCGAACCTGGCCCCGTCAACGCCCAGGGTCGTTCGAGCTCCTTCGCGGGGACGAGCGGGTCCGGGCACGGGTCAGGCAGGTAGTTCGCGGTGGATTCCACAGGACCATTCGTTCAGATTCGTCGAATTCGTGTGCGGGGTTGTAGTTGAACTCGCCCTGTCGCCCCCTTCCTTCAAGATTCGCGAGCCTCTCATGCAGCCGCTGCTCTGGTCGTCCGTGATGTCACTCGTTGTCGCGGCCACGCTTTCTGCACAGACGAGGACGATAGCCGAGCGCCTCGGTCATCCCGCCAACTCGAAGCTCCTCATTCTTCACGCTGACGACCTCGGCGCCGCCCACTCGGTGGACGTCGCGAGCTTCGCAGCGCTCGATCAAGGCGCCATCACCTCCGCAAGCATCATGGTGCCGACGCCGTGGATCACCGAGGTCGCGGCGTACGCGAAGGCGCATCCGAACGCTGACCTCGGCTTGCATCTCACGATTACCAGCGAATGGGAGACGTATCGGTGGGGGAGCGTCGAGTCGAAGGACAAGGTTCCGAGCCTGCTCGACTCCGCGAGCACCTTCCCAAACGACGAGAAACTGGTCGCGGCGATGGCGAAGCCCGTCGAGGTCGAGCGGGAGATCCGCGCCCAAATCGACAGGGCACTGGCACTCGGCATTCGCCCAACGCACCTCGATAGTCACATGGGGGCTCTGTTCACCACGCCGGAGCTCATTGCGACGTACGTCAAAGTGGCGCGGGACTATCGTCTCCCATTCCTCGCGCTCAGAGGCGATCCGCGCTCGGCGCCCCAGCCGCCGCTCTCAGACAAGGACGTGCTGCTCGATGCGGTCGTCATCGCGGGCCCTGAGGTTCCGAGAGACCAATGGAAGGCGTTCTACCTGAAGTCGATCGCCGACCTCAAGCCCGGCCTCACCGAGATGATCGTGCACCTCGGTCGCGACGACGCTGAACTGCAAGCCGTCACCGTCAATCACGAGCCATATGGTTCGGCCTGGCGTCAGCGCGACTACGACGTCGTGACGAGTCCGGAGTTCAAGAAGGCGCTGCAGGACAACCGCGTCATTCTCGTCACATGGAGAGAGCTGCAGAAGGCCGCGCAGCGGCCATAAGCTCGAGGGCGGCCCTGCGCCGAGCCGCCCTCCCCTGCTCACAGATCACTTCCTGAGAATCCTGCCCTGATTCGAGAGGATCTTCTTTTGGTTTCTCAGGATCGCCTGCTGATTGCGCAGTATCGCACCCTGATTGCCCAGAATCCGAGTGAGCTGAGCCTGATTCCCCAGGATCCTTCGTTGGTTCGCGATGACCACTCTCAGGTTTGCGATGATCCTACTTTGATTCTGAAGGGTCGGTTGTGCCATTGCAAAGTCCTCGCGGTTGCGATGTCGCAGTGGAGGGTGACGGTGCTTCCACAGCTACTCCTCGTTGCTTCGGCATAAACACTGAGATCGATTGTCCGAAGTCTGTCGCTCGTCTTCAGCGATGGCTAGCCTGACGCTCCACCCCAACCACCGCCGCCCGGCGTATCGATCCGCAGCCGACTTCCTGGCCGCAAGCGCTCGCGACATTTCGCCGGGAGCTCTCGGCCGTCCAGCTCATTACGGCCAGGCATCCCCGCATCGCCGCCGCTGGCGCCGCGCGGAGGCAACCGACGTCGCTCGGTGAGCAGCGTAACCGTGCTCTCCTCCATCGCGCGATACACGCGCCGCACGCCGTCGCCGCCGCGGTGACGCCCTTTCCCGCCGGTGCCTCTTCGCACGGCGTACTCCTCGATGCGCAATGGATACGCGTTCTCGAGCGATTCGATTGGAGTGTTCAGCGTGTTCGACATCCCCACATGAACGCCACTCGGTCCGGCCGCCTGCGCGCTCGCCCCCTGGCCACCGCCCAGCGTCTCATAAAACGTCCAGCCACGGCCGCCAAACGTGACGTTGTTCATCGTGCCCTGACCTTGCGCCGGCACGTCGACGCCGGCGTCGGCGAGCGCGGCAAAGATCGTATCGGTGATGCGCTGCGACATCTCGACATTGCCCGCGGCGACGGCAGCCGGCCACCTGGCGTTGAGCGCCGCTTTCTCGGGAATGACGAGATCGAGCGCGCGCGCGATGCCATCGTTCGTCGGCACATCATGCTTGAGCAACGTGCGGAGCACGAACACCGCGGCCGCGCGGGTCACCGATGCGGGACAGTTCACGTTGCCGGCCACGATCGGCGAGCTCCCGGTGAAATCCACTCGCAACAGTCCCTTGACGACGCTCAGCGAGACGACGACCGGGACTTCCTCGTCGGTGACGCCGTCGCCTTCGAGCGCGTCGCGCGCCGTTCCATGAACGTCGCCCAGCTCCGCGATGCGCGCGCGAGCCAGCCGCTCGGTGTAGTCGAGCACCGCGAGAACGGCCTTGTCGACGCGCGTCCTGCCTTCACGCTCGATGAGCGACAGCCAGCCTGACGCACCCGCTGCGCATGCGGCGAGCTGCGCGCGGAGATCCCCTCGTCGCTCATCTGGCGTGCGCACGTTGGCGAGAATCAACCGCAGCAGATCCTCGTCGAGCTTCCCCTCCCGCACGATTCGCGTGGGTGGGATCACGATGCCTTCCTGGACGAGCTCCGTCGCGCCCTGAGGCATCGAGCCGGGCGACATGCCGCCGACGTCGGCATGATGCGCGCGTACGGCCGAGTATCCGGCGATTTTCCCGCGAGCACCGATCGCTTCGACGAGGGTGAGGTCCGGCAGATGCGAGCCCCCCTCATACGGATCGTTGAGTAGAAACACGTCCCCAACCCTGGGCTTGCACGCGCGCACCGCGCGGACGCTCTCGGGCATGGCGCCGAGGTGCACCGGAATGTGCGCGGCCTGCGCCACCATCCTTCCCTCGGCATCGAACAGCGCGGACGACGCGTCGCGACGCTCGCGAATGTTGGGCGACAGCGCCCCACGCACCAGGACGGTCCCCATCTCTTCGGCGATCATGGCGAAGGCGTTGGCCATGACCGTGAGTTCCAGGGGGTCGAAACCAGACCGCTTCATTTGGCCTTCAGCTCCCACGCGCCGGTGTCGAGCAGCCGCGCGCTCCACCCCTTGTCGACGAACAGCGTCGCATCCGTGAGCGACAGCGAGACTGGTCCGGCGAGACGCCGCACCGGCGGACTCGGCTCCCGGTGCAGCTTCGGCGCGCGACCGAGGCCTTCCGCGATATGGCGCACGCTGACCACTTCGGCCGGATTCGACAGCGTGAAGCCGTAACGACGTTCGTGAAGCATCGCAAACTCCTTCGCTAGCGCCGTCCGCGATTGCTTGCTGGTGACAGGCACATCGAGCTCGTGGCCCTGTCCCACGTAGCGTACTCGCGCGAGCCAACTGCGCTTCGGGAGCTCGACCGGCATCCCCGCGCCCAGGCTGGCGATCAGCGCGAGACGCTCGTCGTCGGCCCACTCATCAAGCCGCTGCATCACGCTCGCCATTGCCTCACGGCGCTCCGGCGTCATCGCGAGCCCCAGTGCGCTCAACACGCCGGCGTGCGGCGGAACGATGATCCTCCGGATGCCCAGCATGCCCGCGAGTCCACACGCGTGGAGCGGTCCGCCCCCTCCGAACGCGATCAAGGTGCAGGTCCGCGGATCGATGCCGCGCTCGATGCTCACGCGCCGCAGGGCGCGCGCCATCGTCGCATCTGCTGTCGCGATGATTCCGCGCGCAATGCGATCTTCGGTCTCACGCATCCGGGCCGCCAATCCTCGCAAGCTTTCACGGGCAGCGGCCGCGTCCAGGGAGATGCCGCCGCTCATCCGGGATTC
>Ga0070696_100002551_pt1 | contig 12068 bp, 23 predicted proteins | sample KBSK1253metaG_FD_65474 | JGI IMG/M metagenome (GOLD analysis project Ga0070696, IMG submission 65474) | Corn, switchgrass and miscanthus rhizosphere microbial communities from Kellogg Biological Station, Michigan, USA - KBS K1-25-3 metaG | ecosystem: Host-associated > Plants > Roots >... | reverse complement strand
CCTGAATTTCTTAACTGCGTATCTATTGCTGTCTTGTCTAATTCTGTAAGTGTATTCCATCTATCAACGTAGACTCTTGCAATAGGACAACCATTAATTTCATATGTTGTTTTTGAAGTAAGTGTTGAAGGGTCAATAGGACAATAGACATATTCACGCCTAGAAGAATTATCTACTGTTACCGCACCGTATGCTATTCCAGATATTGACCCTAGAGTTACAGCAACTATTGCAAGTATTGCTATTGATTGTTTTTTCACTAGTTGTATCCCCATACTGTAATTTCAGTTCCAGAAATATAAGCACTTGTTCCAGAAGCACGTATTAAAGACACGCTTGTTATTTGAGAACTGTTATCCCATTTACAACCCATTTCAGTTTTTCTTGGGGCTGTTCCTGCGCTATCGCTCATCTGGTCGTCTGCAAATCCTATTACAAGTTTTTTATAAGTGGATATATTTATTACATTCATAACTTGTAAACTACCTCCATTATTCGCCACTGCATTTAAACCTAATAATTGGCATTGATTAGTTGATACAGAAGTAGAATCTGCACCACCGTTATTAGATAATCTCCATGCATAAACAGCACTATTATTACCATTAAATCTTAAACCTGTTACTATCGTAGTTCCATTATTACCAGTGAGAGCAACCAATTCTATTCTTAAGAATTTGCGAGCAGAAAAATTATTACAACTAAGACTGTCTGCATTAGAACCTAAAGTCGCTTGGCATAGTAATTCATACTTAGGATATAGAACAATTGCTCCAGTTGTAGGAACTACACCGAGAGTAGAATTATTATTACTTGTAACACTTGTAACATGTGTTCCATTATAATCTATTACTACCGTATTCGTAGTATTGGTAACTGAAATATCAGGACTACCGACTAACGTTTTAAAATTACATTCACCGTCTTTGTAAATTATAGTTCCAGTTCCTACGTTAGCGCATACTGTGTTATCAGGTACAGTATTTGTAATTGTAATATGGGTTGCATTACTAGATAATGAAATACTAGTTCCAGCAACTAGATTCCTAAGTGTTATTGTATCGTCTATACAAATACCAAAACCTCCAGTTGAATTATTGCATTGAGTAATTTCAGGCTTTGAATTTATTATCAATATCTTTTCAGTATCATTAACCATAGTTATTCCATTTCCAGCATCTAATCCTTTTACTGTAATATCTCCACCGTTGAAAGTATTATTGAAACAGAGATTACCACCGTCTAGTGGAGTATAAGCATCTAAACATTTACTCGATTCGGGTTCATTGTTTGTTATAAAAATATGAGTTGCATTAGAATCTAAATCTATTCCAGTTCCAAACTCTACTAGACGTTTAAAACTTAGAATATTATTTGCATCATTTGCACATAATATTTCACCTCCAGTTCCAAGATTACTGCATGTCGCATTAGTAGTAATAAACGCAGTATCGACATTAACCCATTGAGAACCATTATATTGTATTAATTGATTAGTAGTAGGACTAATAATAGTAACGTCACATAAGTCTGTTAAATTCTGAGCAAGAACTAATCCGACGTTTCCAGTGCAAGGCTCTGGTGTCGAACCGTCTTTTTGAATGAAAAATATCGTATCGTCAGATTGAGCGGGAAATAATGCAAATACAAAAGCAATGATTAGAACTAGACTTATCCCTGCGATTGCACCTATTGCAGTATTGTTCAATTGTTTAATCTCCTAATCATTATCAGTATTAGTATAAAAACTATTGTAGTTATTCCTAATTCAAAATATCTCCCATCTTTTAGTAATTGGTCTACTGACATTATTATCATACTTGCAGAGAAAACTAGACCATAGACTAGGAATGTCTTTACATTTATTTTGAATTGACCTTCACTTGAATAGTAATAGAAATTATATTGCAGTTTGTTCTTGTCTATTCTTTGTCTGTTCTCCACGCTAATGCGCCTCCTATCATAAACATACTACCCATTAACCCGAAAAATATTTTGGGATATATATCTATTTGAACTGGGTCGTCTTCATAACTAGGGATTATAATATCAGTTGTAGTATCTAGTTCGTCTATTCTTGTTCCATTGACGAAATCCATTGGTAATATTGCAAGGAAAGTAATTAATGCACCACCTATCAACATTAGGAAATAAATTCTAGTCCATATCCCGACTATTCCAAGTAATACTGAAAATGCAATGAATGATAGGAATAACGATATATCAGTTGCCATCTATGGTATTAGACCTCCTATCGCTCCCGCTATCTGAGTAAATACCCAAATTCCAATAAAGACGTATGCTACTAGATAGACGCCTACTACTACAGCAAGACTAGCACCTGACAAGTCAGCAAGACCATAACCCAATACGTTAAAGTTTGCAGGAGTTAGGATAAATGAGATTAGAGTTAGAAATGCAACTACTTTAGAAATCATTGCCGTTATGGTTGCACTTGCATAGAATAATGTTCCAGTGGTTGAAGAAAACCAGTCAGTGCCAGAGGAATAAATTTCTGTATTTGCTGTGAACGCTCCAGTTATTGAATCTATTGAGCATATGAAGACTGTTATGTTATAGTCTGAAGTATCGTTATCGTAGGTTATTGTGTAATTGACTGTTAATCCGTTGATTTGGTCTAGTGTTCCTATTGCACCATTAAGGGGTAACGGGCAATTCATAAGGAATATCTGGTTTTCTACTGCGTCTATTGAAGTCTGAGAAGCATTTGATACTATACCCATAATGAATAATAGAAATATCCCGAATAGAGCCATGTAGAATAAAGTTGTCATTAGGCAGAACTACCCCCTCCAAAAGTTGAACCTCCACGAACTACGCCGATTAATTTAGGAACTGCAAGTGCAATAATTGCAACGATTGTCAGAACAAGAAATACAGGGTCAATCAATCCGCTTATAGTGAAAAATGCAGACAGTGCAATTATTATTACAATCCATATGAATATGTGCATTTGGAAAGCATCTCTACCCATTAAGAAATAGAACATTCCTACTATTACGAATATTGAAGCAATGAAGGCTAGAAGACCTATCCCGTTTGTCGCTGGGTTTGTATCGTCAGAGCAATCTGCAAAAATAACATTGCAACCTAAATCTAGAAACCCATCACCTACCACACCACCAATTCCAGTAATGTCTTGTCCGCCTGCAAGTCTACACCTAAGCAAGTTTGCGTTAGCGGGATTATCACATGAAGGGTCGTCTGGGTCGAATGTAGGAACAAACTCGCTAACAGTATCGTCTATGACCACTGAATTCACATTACTATTGCAAGTTACAAATGTATAAGTCTGATTGCTAGTTCTATGCGTATCTATTCTTCTATCTGCTACAGTATCGCATACTGAAGGTGAACTTAAAACAGTATTAGCATCAATATCCACTATTGAAATAGTATTTGTTCCTTCATTTGCAACATATAATCTTCTTGCTGTATCGTCAGTTGTAATTGAACAATTTCTCGGTGTTGTTCCTACTGTTACTGTAGCAAGAGAGTTCAAACTACTATCAAATTTTCTAACTAACGCATCACTATTTTGTAGCGCCCAATAATAATGATTCACATCGTCAACACATACACCGTATACGGTGCTAGTAGGGGTAACTGTTGTTCCACTTATTACTGTAAAAGTTGATAGACTTACAGTCATTACATCATAATTACTCGGACTATTACACGCTGTGCAACCAAACACCACTATATTATTTGATATGTCAAAAGCACAGTCGAGTATTCCATTTGCTCCTGAATCTGTATATAATGTCGTTAATGCAAGCGTTGAAACATTCACAGTTCCGAATACATCATTAGTGCAAAAATACATAATATCATTGGTATCGTCATAATATAATTTCTGTATTACATCAGCGGTTCCAGTAGCAAGACTTCCAGCAATTCCTAAACTTTGCGATAACTTGTAGATTTTATCATTCGTTACTGCATATACGAATAGGTTTTCTGGGTTCCATTCTATAGCCCTTGCACCTGTAGAACCTGTAAGGGTAACGTTAAAAAGAATAGTTTGAGAATCAACCGCTGTTTTCCATGCGTAGGCTTGTCCACCGTTAACACCTATAACGTATGCAGTATTTGTATCAGAACCTTCAGCACTGGAATAAGTAACATCTTGAGTAGTTGTTCCAGCGGTAAAAGTAACAGAAATTACACTTACTGCATCTGCATAAAGAATTGTAGAGGTATAGAACCCGAAAACCAAGAGTAGGGAAAATATAATTCCTAATTGCAGATTATTGTTTTTCTTTTTTTGTTCCATTGCATCACTTTGTAAGGTCGTTTAGGGGATTGAAAAAACCCCTATGGATATTTCGTATGCCGAAATATTATCTTCTAATTCTTGCTTCCTCTGAAACTTGGAACGAAGGCTAACAGCAATCCAATTACGAAGAATGTGCTGATAAGACCGAACAGCAAGACCTGAGTGTCAGTCCAGCCCGTTGTGTTTGCGTCGTTGATTGCAGATATACCCACTGATGCCAACGCACCGATAACGATTAGTGCAATGACATTTCCAATAACCCCATTAAGATTAACCATTGTTTCAACTCCTATCTACTCTCATACTAAGGGAAGCCACTTATACCCTTTTGGAGCAGTGGCAATCACCAAAGTATGTCGTAATTATAACATACATGCTAATATATAAGTCTTTTACTACTCTAAGGTATGGAAAACCAAGACGAATTTCAAGCACTATACGACAAATTTCTGCTCATGCAGAAAACAAGCGAATATACTATCAGTGGAACTGTAGAGACATTAGAGGGAAAATCTATTCCCTCAATACTAGTGAAGCCAGATTTGATAACTAGTCCAGCATTGAGGGAATTAATGGAAGAGTTCGATTGCGTATATCTTAACGATAGAGGATTAAACATATTCAACGATGTTTTTTAATCCCCTCTCTCATTTTTTATCAATGGTGCGGTCGGTTCTCTCGTATTATACATTTCATAGAATTGTTCCATGAATCCCGCTGGAAACCTCATAGTTTTTCCAGTCGGATAGACGAAATATCCATGATATTTTTCATATTCAAACATGAGAGGTTGAGACTTGCTGTTATAGGGGTCTAGTCTCATACAGTTAGACATGAATGTATAGTCCGTAATATCTCTAAGACCTCTGTCAATCCTTGTAATGAATTGGTCGTCATAGTAAATATCAATGTCTCTTTTTCCAGATTGACCAGTGAATGAAGATAACAATACGTTTTCATTTCTACCTGACCGTCTAGCGTCAAACCACTTACTTGCTTCTTGCATTAGGACTGTTTTTGGATTAATATCCATTTCCATAGTAGAGATTGACAATAGGTCGTCAATGGTGAATATTTTGTGAGGGAATGAAACGTTATAGTTTGAATAAATTTCCTTACCTGCTAGGTAGTCGAAATATCCTACCATAGTGATATAGAGGGTTTTACCTGTTCTAGGCTTACCAATTACACCGACACAAACCAAAGTTATCTACCTACGTATTTACGTGCTCCACTAATTAACCCTGTCATTCCTTTCTTTATCATATCCTGCAATTCGTCAAAAAATTGTTTATAATCTTCAATACTATCAAGGAAACTAAACATGCAATCCCCTTTTAAGTCTTGACAAATCCCTCATTCTGTCAATCTGGGAGAAATGAGTTTCATGACATCTCTTGCAATAATCTTGAATGTATGTATCGCATCTCTTACAGAAATATGTATTGTATATTTCTCCGCATCCTTTAGTATCGCAAAGGTTAATTGAAATTGGCATTTAACTTCTAATTCCGAATAGTCGTTTTACTCCCTTGTTTTCATTTAGCACTTTCATGTCTGTATTATTTCTGCTTGCACCGTTAACCATTTCATGGCTTCTACGTCTCTTATGACTAGTCATTTTCAACATGAATTGTGTGCACATTTCATTTATTATCATACAGTCTTCTTGGTCGTTAGGGTCGAGATTATAGCACTGAGAATATGAAATAACATAAGTCTTTAGTTTCGTCATTTCCTTAGTGTAGGCAGTAGAAGGATATTCTGTAATAAATTCTAAAAATCGTTCGTCTACTAGTTTCTCTAGTAGAGTGATAGCGGTCTTTTCTTCTGCTAACTCTATGTATTTCCTAAATTCCTGAACTCTAGCGTCTACATTCCCCATAACAACAGGTGCGGGTTGTTCTCTTACTGGTTCTATTGTCATTTCTTTTCTAACCTTATTCGCCATTTTGATTTAGTGTAAAATTCATAGCCAGTTATCCCGTCTATCTCTAATTGCAATGTTAATTGCTCTATCATTCTAGCACAAAAATCAATTTCCTTTGAAATATCTTTTGTAGTGCAAGTCAATCCTTGAATACCCGCCTTTTGAATAGTCTCTCTCTCTTGTTTAGTTTTTCTTCAGTGTCTTCTTTTGAACATTCCTTTGCCTCTATTTCTCTGTCAAAAGAATATTTCAATCGATAGCGGTCTAGTATTCTCTGCAATCTTTCAACCAAAAGAACCATTAACATTAGCATGAATGCCATTATCATGAATAATATTCCAAATGTTGCATTCTCTATTGGATTCAATGTCTAGAACCTCCACTAATAGAACCATCAGGATTAGTATTGTCTATTGGAACTGGATTTATAATGTAGTTCAATCTAGCAATCTCTTTATTTGCACTATCTAGTTGTGCCTTATGCAAAGTATCTTGATTGTATGAATATACACCAAATATAGCCATACCCATTGCACCTATTGCAAAAACGATTAGAAGAATCATATGAGTAGAATCAATCCCCCATATTGCATGGAATACTCCACTACGTCCTAACATACGGGCTTGTCGAGCGTCTATAGTCATTTTACCCCCGCATTTCTTGCAGTTGTTTTCATGGTCTTTATGATAAGTCAAAACAGAGACATCATTAGCGTCTACTTGCTGATGTGCTATGCCTTTATGGTCATAGTAGAATCTATCAGGAACTATTGGATACTGTCTCTTTTTCCATGTTATTGACTGCTCGTAGATTTTGGATTTTATGGGCTTGGAAACCTCAACGCCGTTTTGCATGACATGAACGAACAATTTACGAGAGGTATTTCCAGTGTAAAACGGATTTTCAGATTCAATAGGGTTAGAATGCTTCAAGATGTAAGTTTTTAGACATACTAGTATTAAAATCTTGTGTCACTCTAATTTATCATATTTTTGTCGATAGCGTCCAGCAATAAGAAAGATTAATATGTTGAATGTTTCTGTTAATCCGTTACGTCATTGGAACAAATCAGAGTTGTTAAAGACAACCAATATACTATAGAGTCGAATATCAAAAATTATTTAGTTGATTTAAAAGCGGGTATCGAATTTTGAAAAAAGTTCCACATATAGGCAAATGTAAATATTGCAATTCTAATGTATGGTTTGTTCCTATATTCGACATAAACGGTCATTATTTTCTTAAATGGAAAGTAGTAAGTTCAACTAATATTAAACATGAGTGTGCAAATTATAAAATTGCCAAAATGTAAAGTTTGCAGAAAACCGCTAGAGTCGGGCAGAGTATGTTTTGAATGTAGAAAGTATTTCGGATATGATGTAATACGAAAGACATAATGCTTATCAATTAGTCCTACTATTCTGTCTCTACGCATGACAAAAGAAGTTAGAGACAACTTTGACGGATTGACGTATGACGAGGACGAAACAATGCAATTCGTATTCACTGACAGACAAGACCCGAGGGGTTTTGTAAAGATTGAAGGCGATATTGCAAGAGCAAGTTTCCTCACTCTATACGGTCAAATGGTCAAAAAGCCAAAGTATCAGGTATGGGTTCGTGCAACAGAAGACGAAAAGGCAAAGAATCCTAACATAAAGGGTCACTGGAATAAACTGAGTTAATCGCCATGACCACCCCTTTATTTTTTTCAATCAAACTGAAATGTCCTAAATGCGATATTGAAAGTAATTATTATGACACACCTAATATTATATGCGACTACTGCGTATCAGACATTAAAGTGAAAGGGGAATTAGTTTGAGTGATTTTTATAAAGGTTGGATATGTGGCTCTATAATGATTTCAATAGGATTCATAATAGGAATGATAGTTCATTGAGTATAGTTTACAAGAACGACAAGGACGCAATACTAGACCTCTGCTTACGCAATGCTATAAAATACGCAAGGGGTGAAATTACTTATACTCTTGCATTGAATGACCAAATGAAATTTGCTTATGAAAATTGCAATCATAATACAAGGGAAATTTTTAAAGTGATTTTCGATTTAGTGAGGTTTGACGTATGACAGACGGAATAATTCAAAAAGTATTCAATAAAGAATTACATTATTATGATAATTATGAATCAAATAATCCTGATATTACTATAGACCAACATTTACAAGTGATTGAAGAAATGAAACAAGAACTAATAGAAGAAATAAAGAAAAGATTTCCTATAGACTATGACGAGAATTATTCAATGTGGCATGAAGCAATACAGAAAATACTGATAGGTGATAATGAATAATGAATCGTGAACATAAGTATTTCTTATTTGGAATGATAACGGGAATAATAGGCATGATATTAGGTGAAATAGTAGGGAGATTGATATGAAAAGATACATAGGTCTTCGTAATATCGTGACTTCTAAATCAGACTGGAAATATCTTTTGTTCTATGAGATTGACCAACACGATATTTTTGAAACATATCATGTAATAGACATACTAGAGAGATTAAATACTTCATACATTGCCTACAAAAGTCTAAATGGCTATCACTTTGTAGGATTGACACCCCTTACGGCTCAGCAATGGGGTAATTATTTCACCTATCTTCAAAACAGAGTGCCAGAATACTTTTCAGGTCAAACTATCAGAGTGTCACTGAAAGAGAATGAAAAGCAAGAACTTGTTAAATTCAATTTCAATCACCCCTTCTTACAAAAACTTACTTTCATGTATTGCCGTAGATTCAATATTGATAAATCAGAAATACCTATCTATGGCGAACCTCCTAACTATACTTCAGTATTCGAGAGATATTGGACTACGAAGCAAATATGATATTTTGTCCTAGATGTAAATGCTTATCAATGGTATGTATTGCAAAAAGGACTTATGAGTGTCTTCATTGCAAATTAAGAATAAGGATAACTAGATTAGGAGATTTGAAATTATGATTGAACTATTACTTCTTGCATTGCTTTGCTTCTTTGTAAGTGCTAGTATATTCTACGAGTTAGACGGCGGGTTGAAGGCTTCAAACTATTGTCTTAAATATGGCGAGCCACCAAACTATACAAGTGTTTTCGAGAGATATTGGACAACGAAACAAATATGAAATGCAAAACTTGTAATGGTTATGGGAAATTGCAACGTGTAGCACCTTCAGGATTAGAAAGATATACACCTTATGGATTTGACAAACCTTTTGATTGCCCATATTGCAAAGGAAAAGGACAGATATGAATATAAGATTGCTCGAACTACTACAATACGTTCCTACTTTGCTAAATTCAACTAACATAGACGAATACGTAGTATTTGACAAGTGGTCTCTTGTCATTCAATGCTATCAGGGAATGATAGAATCATGCTATAGAGGTCTTGGAATGTGACAGATAGAGTTTATTTGTTCTTGTTCATATATGCTTTTTCAGTTATGGGGATATTTGGAATACTTTTACCACTACTAGACGAATACGTTTTTAACTTTGCATACAAAAACATGCTATGCGAACATGGATTCTATTTACCTACCAATTCTACTAAAATATGGTGCGGAATAAATTGACAGACAAGAAAACCCCAGAAGAAGATTTTAAGAGATTCGAATCATTCGTTGAAGGCATGGAAGATATAGAGTATGAATATTGGATTGCTAATGAAGCCACTGACAAGCAAAAGAGATTAGCACTTGAATTAAGGGAAGAACTAGACGAGGACGAGGCGGACGAATTAATTGATATGCATCGTGACGCTCTCAGGAGATTTTATTCGAAATGGTAAAATGCTTACTATGCGGAAAATTATATATTCCAGCAAGAGATAGTAAAGGAAATATGATTAATCTCAACTACTGCGAAAAATGTTTGGAGAAACCAGAATGAAACTCTGCGGTAAGTGTCTGCATGACAGACAAGCACATTCAGAAATAAATGCTTCAATGGTCTATTGCGCTATATGCATGAAGTTTTGCGATTTAGACGAATTTCAAATAGAGCATAAGCCGAGCGGGATAATCTGCCAGGATGGAATACAGTTGAAATTAAAATGAAAATATATATTTTAATTCATGATTTAGGCTATGACGGTATAATAATAGAAAATCTATATTCTAATTTTGAGAAAGCATTTATTGAATCAATGAGACTAACAGAAATAGAAAGACAAAAAGATTTATCGTATGGTCTAACTCTAGGGAAAGATTACAAACCATATTATGTTGAATCAATGGAAGTTATAGAATGACCTGGTATTTTTCTGTTAAAGGCACATTTGTTTTTGAACATGATTGCAGTTCTCAGCGTGTAATGTGTAATGTTTTGCTAACCCCTAAATCAGTTTCATTTGAATGTGTGAATTGCCATAAGAAAATATTCTATAGGAAGGCTTTAGAGATTGACAAAGATAGCACTTCTTTGGTTTGATTGCCGTAGGTGTGGAAGACCTTTCATGTCCTACTCTGAAGGTCAATATCTACGGTGTGATAATAACGACCATGACGGAATATGTTTTGAAGACGATATAATCGGAGATATACATGGTAATAATTACCTCCATGCGGTAAAGAATGAGCGTGAATGTCGGAAGTGTAGAAAAGGTCTTGATATTCTGTTATTTGTGTGACATACAAGATAATAACTAGCCAGTAGGACAATAGATAGGTATGACAGAAATAATTATCGCAACAATCGTATTGGGAACTGCTCTTACTGGACTAATGTTACTATGGAAACTGGTGCAATAGAATGAAAAATATCTACATGGTCGAAGAATCAGACAAAGAAGAAATGAATCACTTCATGTCATGCCGTCTAGGTGACTCATGCGATAGGTGCAAGAGGTTCTTAAAATGAAATACGAAAAAAAGGAATTTACTATAGAAGACGAATCAGATATTCAAGAATTGAAAGAAGAATTGTTAAAACAACTATCTACCAGCGGAATAAGAACGGAAGTGACTGTATGGAGATTTGAATCATATGACAATACAAATGATTGATTGTAAAAAGTGCGGAATGTCTTTTACTGTAATACTACCTGAAGGCGTGACACCTTTCAATAACAGAAAAAGAAGTTCAATGTATAGACCTTTCATTTGCACTAGGTGTTTAAAATGACAGAATCACAACAATTCAAAGTTGAGTTTATTGTTAAAATGAAAGTAGGTAGTGGAAACCTTACAAGACATTTCATTGCTGATTATATAGCGGAAAGGTTAGCAATGTCATTAATGCTAGAAGAATTGCATGTAAATCAAATTACAGTAAGTGGATATCCATTTGACTTGACATTGAAACGTAGAAGGGATAGACGTAAATTTCACGGTGTTTAGAATGAAAAGACCAACATGCGATTGCAGACTCGCACCAAAAATGTTTAGGCTTTATGTAAATAATAATAGTATAGAAGGCAGAGTAACTGCTATTGGATGGTATTGCTTTGCATGTAAAAGAATCACAATGGATTTTCAATGAGAGCCAGAGGAATTTTTAGAAGTTACTGTTTAGATAAGTGTAGAACTTTAGGCTACACCAAAATGGGTCGAACGTTGATAGGTGTAGGAATGTATGATATGGGATACAAGTATTGTAGTCTCTGCGCTTTTTGGTTTGCATTGAAAGGGAATATCTGTCCATGTTGCCACAAGAAATTAAGAATAACTCCTAGAAGACCTATAAGACAAGTCAAGCGTTATTAACATAATTTACGAATTTTCCCCCGCTAGATAGTTCCAGTGGAAATACAAATATTCTGAAACTTACTAAGTAGTTTTTTCTTACCATCATTTCCAGTCGAGTTTTATATATAAAGGGTATA
>Ga0070696_100002550_pt1 | contig 12068 bp, 8 predicted proteins | sample KBSK1253metaG_FD_65474 | JGI IMG/M metagenome (GOLD analysis project Ga0070696, IMG submission 65474) | Corn, switchgrass and miscanthus rhizosphere microbial communities from Kellogg Biological Station, Michigan, USA - KBS K1-25-3 metaG | ecosystem: Host-associated > Plants > Roots >... | reverse complement strand
GCTGTTAGCTGTTAGCTGTTAGCTGTTAGCTGTTAGCTGTTAGCTGTTAGCTGTTAGCTGTTAGCTGTTAGCTGTTAGCTGTTAGCTGTTAGCTGTTAGCTGTTAGCTGTTAGCTACTTATGTCTATAAATCACTCGTCCCCGCGTCAGATCGTAGGGAGAGAGCACCACACTTACCCGATCGCCCTCGAGCACGCGAATCTTGAACTTGCTCATTTTCCCCGCGGCGTACGCCAGGATCTCGTGACCGTTCTCCAGCATCACCCGATAGTTGCGATCGGGCAGCACCTCGGTCACGACTCCCTCCATCTCGATCCCTTCTTCCTTGGCCATCTACGCCCTCCAATGGGAGCAACTGGCATCCGGTGGCCAGCGCCAGCTGACGCGCGTGGAATCTGGCTCTCCCGCCCGGAGGAAGCAACTGCGCGAGCGCGCTACGAGGCTTTCTTCACCGGGAGCCGGCTGCGAATCTGCTCGATCTGACGCTCCACCAGTTCCACCAACCCGCCGATGGTGTCCGCATCGAAGCTGAGTTCCGCACCCGCCACCCGATACATCTCGGGGAGGCTCCGCACCGCACCCAGCGCCAGCGCCTCACGATAGCGAGCCACGGCTTTCTCCGGATCCTCCAGGCTATTGCGCCAGACCTGGAGCGCTCCCACCTGAGCGATGCCGTACTCGATGTAGTAGAAGGGATACTGGAAGATGTGCAGTTGCCGATACCAGCGAGCGACCCGTTCGCCTTCGAGCCCGGACCAGTCCACTCCCCGTTCGAACCGGCTGCGGATCCGGAGCCACTCCTCGTCCCGGGCCGCGGCATCATCGCCCTTCCCGCTGGTGTAGATCCAGGTCTGAAACGCATCCACCGAGGCGATGTGCACCAGGCTGAGAAGCACGTCCTCCAGGTGCTCCAACCAGGCGCTCCAGTGATCTTCTGGGGTGAAGTAGCCGGTCGGTTGAACCAGGTGTCCGGCCGCCAGTAGCTCCATCGACATGGAGGCGAGCTCCGCCGCCTCCGAACCGGTGTGCCGCTGCCAGACGTAGGATTGGGCATGGGCAGCGAAGGCATGGAATGCGTGACCCGCCTCATGCAACAGGGTCATCACGTCGTCCACCAGGCCAACTGCGTTCATGAAAATGAAGGGCCGGCCGCGGAACTGGAGGGTCTCACAGTAGCCCCCGGGTGCCTTGCCCTTGCGACTCTCCAGATCGAGCAGTCGTTCCTCGATCATGGTCTGAAACTGGCGGCCGAGGACCGGGTCGACCTGCTCGAAGACCCGCTGGGCCTTGCCGGTAAATTCGGCAGTGGTATGAAAGGGGCGGAGCGGACTGGCCCGGTAAGGGTCTACGGCCAGATCCCACGGTCGCAGGACCGTGAGGCCCAGGCGACGGCGTCGGACTTCGAGAATCCGTTCCACCGCCGGCGCGACGGTCTGCTCGATTGCCCTGTGAAACCGCTCGCAATCGGCGGGAGTGTAGTCGAAGCGAAACTTCGCCGGGAAGATGTAGTCGCGGAAATTGGCGAACCCGGCGTTGCTCGCAGCCTGCTGGCGCAGTCCGTACATCCGGTCGAACAAGGTCGCCAGGCTATCGTGCTGATCCATGTACGGCTGGGTCGCCGCCCGGAAGGCGCGCTCGCGCACACTCCGGTCGGGACTCTTGAGAAACGGCTGGAGCTGGGGCAAGGGCCGCTCTTGCCCTTCCCACTCCACCGTCATCGAACCGGTGATCCGTTGATACCGGGCGCTCAGCTCCTCCAGCTCGGCGAAAACCGGAACGTTCTCCTCCCGAAAGATCTCGATCGAGGTGCGAAACCGGGCGAGCGTGGTTTGCAGCTCCGGCGTGGAATAGCCCGACTCCACCAGCCGCCGGGCCAGCTCGACACTGCGCTGTTCCATCCGGGGGAGAATCTCGGTGCTGAAGCGGAGATGATCGGCTTCTTTGGCGGCATCGGAAGTGTCGATGGTGTATGCGATCATTGCCTGGGCCGCCGCCTCACCGACCAGCTCCTCGAGCGTGGACCACTCATGCAGCCAGCCCTCGATCGAGTCAGCCTGCAGCGGGCGCCTGGCAAGCTCATCGAAGTAGGGGGAAATGTCCTGCCACCGCGCCTTGGCCAGCGCGGTCGGGGACGAGGGCAGCACTGAAACAGTCACGAGAACTCCTTCAAGATGTTCCGGCAGTGCGGTCGTGGCGGTAATACAGATAGGCAAGAGACAGCATGACGAAGCCGAGCAGAAAGACTGATCCGACCCGATACAGGGCATCGAGGGAGGACAGGTCGAAGAAGACCACCTTCACCACGGCAAGTCCCGCGACCGTGAGGCCAGCGACCCGAACCCGCTTGACCGCCCGACGAAAACCAAGACCCACCAGCATGGCCGCGAAGATCAGCCACCAGGCACTCACGGCCAGACTACCAGCAAGTGTGGCGTTTTCCAGCGAGATGCTTCGCAGCTCAAAGAACCGCCGGATCTCGGCCGTGACACCGAAAAGGGTCATCAGCCCCCCAACTACCCAGAACGCATTCCGCGCGAGGCGGGTATCCTCCCGGGCGGGATCTCCCTTCCAGAGTCCGGCCGCCAGCGCCACTGTGCTGACGATGCCGCCCCACAGGGCCAACGCCCAAGGTCCGACAAAGGCGGCGTCTGCCGCGGTCCGCCGGTCGTGCGCACCGTTGAACAGGTACTCGAGGGCGAACGCAAGCGTGACGGTGCCGTACCAGCGGCCATCGGTCCTGCCCAACCGATGATCCAGGGCAGGCCAAAGCAGGGCGAGGCCGAGGAGTACCCAGACGCGACTGATCCCATCCCACTGGGCCGATGCCGCTATGGCCGCCGCAGCTGCCCCAACCAAGGCAAAGGCGGGAAGCGGTCGGAAATATCCCACGAGAAGATAGGGTATGGCCACAAGCAGAGGAACGAGGCCAGGATTCTCATGGAATCGTTCCGGAGCGACGGTGTGGATCGCCCACCCCAGCAGCAGGGGCGTTATGAAGAAATACAGTGCCTCGCCGGCCGACCACCCGGGGCCGGTAGTCTGAGGGGCGAGGTCCAGTGGCAGCACCTGAGGACGCCGAAGCCCGTGCCACCACACCGGTGCGGCCAGCACCACCGCGGAGCCCAGGATCGGCCAGTGATGGTGCAATCGATCGCTCGCCGCGGCGACAAGCCACCAGCCCCCGGAGAACGTGAGGAAACGAGTCTCCCACCAGCGCTCGCGCAAACCGATGTAGAGCCCTGCGGTTCCGCCGATCATTCCGAAGAGCAGCACCGCCCAGGGCACCGCCCGGTCAGCAGCGCCCGCCGTCCCGACGCCGAAGTAGCTGGCGGCGACGACGAGCATGGCAAGTCGCCAGCCGCGGCGGGCAGCAACCAGCCCCAAGCCGGCCGCCATGCTCGCGAGGTAGAGCAGCAGGAGATTGGCATTGGAACGGTCGTGTCCCAGGAGGACCGGGGCGAGGAAGGCACCGAGAGCGGCCGTGGCCCCGAGCGCTTCCACATTGATGGCGTAAGCGATCATCGCGAGAGCGATGGAAACCAGGGCCAGGCCCACAATGCCGATGAAGGAGGGGACCACACCGTAGAGCCTGGCTGCTGCCCACACGCTCAGGTAAATAATCCCTGCCCCACACCCGATCAGGGCGGCGCCGTAGGTGCGGTAGCGGGCGTGCAGCCGCCAGCCGATCCCTCCCACGATGACACCAGCGCCGACCCCACCGATGCAGCGCATGACCGGCGTGATCCAGTTCCGGTCGAAGGAGAGCTTGAGCAGGTACCCCATCGCCGTAATCAGGGCGGCGACGCCGACGGCGAGCAGTCCCCGCTGCCCGATCCACTGCTCTGACGTGAGGTGACTCTTCGGTCGAGGGGCGGGGCGGGGCGGAGGAGGTCCTGGAACAACTGCGGCCGCTGTCTGTGGCACCGGAGCGGCTGCAGGCGGAGGCGGGGGAGGGGGTGGCGATACCGCTGCGGGGGAAGTCGCTGGCGCTTTGCCGGCCAGCTCCCGCATCAGCATCTCGAGGACTGCGACCCGCTGCTCCAGACGGTCGAGCCGATCCTCCGGGCTCACGAGATGCCTGCCTCCGGTTTGGCGGCGGCCCCGGTGGTCACCCTGCCGTCAGCGCGCACCTGGAATGCCATGATCCCGACCAAAGCGACATATCCCCCTGCGACATAGAAGGGCCACCCGTGGCCGAACCGCTGAAAAATGGTCGTAGCGAGCAGGGGCGCGCCCACCCGCGCCAGACCGGCAAAGGTCTGCGCGACACCCATCGTGGTGCCGAGTTCGCCCGGATCGGAGTAGCGAGACATGAGGGACGTCGTGGCCGGAAACAGCAGCGCCGTTCCGATCGGCACTAGCGGCATGACTGCGGCCAGGGCCCAGAGATCCCTCGGCGTAGGATACAGCACCAGACCAAGGGCGAGAAGGGCAGTTCCCATGCGCATGGTCCAGAGCTCTCCGAGGCGATCTACGATCGGGCCCAGGAGCAGGCTCCGCATCACCAGGGACAGCGCCCCGATATAGGCGAAGATCGGTCCGATGGTGGCTTCGGTGAGCCGAAACTCCGCGCCGAGGTACAACGCCAGCACCGAGGTCATCGAGGAGAACGCCAGCATCCCCACACCATAGATCCAGATCAGGCGGGAGACCGGTTGCGTGGGATGCCGTACTACCAGCCATGCTGGATGCCAGAGCGGCTTGTGCGCCGGCACCGCCACGGTGGCATCACGGACCCGAGACTCCGGCAGCCATTTCCAGGCAAATCCCACGTTCACCAGACAGAGAGCGGCGGCGAGCAGCCCCGGCACCTCATGGCCGAAGTGGAAGGCGAAGGAACCGATCGCGGGACCGAGGATCACCCCGGCCGAGGTTGCGGCGGAGAGCCAGCCGAGTGCCCGGGCCCGGTCCTTGGGCTCTATGGAATCGGCGACGTACGCCTGGGCAACCCCTGTGGTGCCGCCACCGGCCCCCTGCACTACCCGAGATGCCAGCAGCAGCCAGACGCTGTCGGCAAAGCTGAACACCACATAGGCGAGAGCGGAGGCACTGAGCCCGATCAGGAGAGCCGGCCGCCGACCGTACCGATCGGAGACTCGGCCCCACACCGGGGCCGCCAGGAGCTGAGCGATGGAAAAGGATGCGATCAGCTGGCCCACGGTTTCCGGCGAGGCGTGCAGCTTGAGGGCATAGAACGGCAGGAGCGGGAGCACGATCATGAAGCCGATCATGTCCACGAAGTTGACCGCGATCAGGACCGCCAGCCGTCGGAAGTTGGTGCCCGGGCCAAGCCCGGCCAGCTTCATCCTCCGCTCCCCCGCTCGGCACCGAGCGCGAAGACTGTGGCGCTCACCAGCATGAGCACCACGCCGTAGGCTGCCGCAACTCCCACATCGGATTGTCGCAGGCTGGAGAGAATCTCCAGTGAGATCGGCCGGGTGTCGTAGGTGTAGAGCATGATGGAGGTCACGAAGTCTCCGAACGCGGTGACGAACGCGAGACTGGCTCCGGCTACCAGCGCCGGGCGGAGCAGCGGAAGAATCACTCGCCTCAGGGTTCGTGCTCGACCCGCGCCAAGGCTGGCGGACGCCTCTTCCAGAGATGGATCGAGCGCCCGGAAACCCGCGAAAATCGCTCGGCTGGTGATCGGCAGATTCCTTACGAGATAGGCCAACGGGAGGATCCAGACGGTCCCCACCAGGATGAATCGACCGGCAAAGGGTGCATGGACGCTGAAGGCGGCTGCCAACGCGATGGCGAAAACGGTTCCCGGAACCGCCCACGGCAAAGCCATCAGGCCCTCGATGAGCCCGCCCCGGAGCCGGCGCCGAGCACTCAGCATTCCGCCCAGGAGTGCCAGGGAGACCGCGAGAGCAGTGGCCACCGTCGCCAGCCACAAGCTGTTGAGCAGCGGGCGCACTCGGACCGGATCACGAACCAGGGCCAGGTAGTTCTCCACCGTGTAGGCCGGGGGGAGCGGCTCCGTAGTCCAGGTTCCCAGCGGTACGAACGAGACCAGCAGAAGGGTGAGATGCGGCAGAAGGAGCACGCCGGCAAAGACCCAGGCAAAGCCGGTGAGCAGCCTGCGGGTCAGTGGGTGGCGCAACGGGATGCGGGCCGGCGCCACTCCCTTCCTTCCGCCCGCCGGGTTATCGGGCGCGTGGGTTCCGCGGAGCAGCCATAGAGCGAGCAGGGCGAGGATAGTGAGGGAGATGGTCTCCACCATCGCGAGCTCGTTCTCCCCATTGAGCCGGGTGGCGACGATTTGAGTCGTCATCACCCGGTAGCCTCCGCCGAAGATGTAGGGCGCACTGAAGGAGGCCAACGAGCTCATGAACGTGAGAATCGCGGCACCCGCGAGCGAGGGATACAGTTGGGGAAGCACTACCCGCCGAAGGGTTCGCCAACGCCCCGCCCCGAGGCTCGCCGCGGCTTCGTACTGGGAGAGGTCCAGCGAGGCGAGCCCGGCGCGACCAAAGAGGTAGAAGTAGACGTACATGGAGTACGCATGCACCAGGAGGATCGCCCACGGTCCCTGAAACTGCCACGGTGGATTCTCCAGGTTGAGGGCTCGCTGCACCAGCAGCGACACGAACCCGGTTTCTCCGGCGAGGAAGAGAAAGGCCATCACCCCGACCAGCGGCGGGAGGACGGCCGGGAGGGCGACCAATCCACCCAGTATTCGGCCCCCGAACAGCTCGTAGCGGGAGAGGAGAAAAGCGAGCGGAAGCCCAATGGCGGCGGCAAGCACGACGCTGGCGAGAGAGATGAACAGACTGCCCCAGAGCGCTTGCCACTCACTGGGGCGCTGGAAGAAGAGCCGCACGTAGTCCAGCGTCCACCCGGCAGGTTCGCGCAGGCCTTCGATCAGCACCAGGACGAGCGGGTACACTATCAGCCAGAGGAGCAGCAGGAGCAGACCTGCGGCGCCGATTCGGGCCGAGCGAGAGCCGCTCACGGCAGGTGGTCCGGGAACAGGTGGATGCCACCCCCGGCCCGGCGGCTGGGCATGACGCCCACTTGTTCTCCGATTCGGACTGCGAGCTGGGGCGCCACGATCTCGATGGCGGCGCCACCTCCCTCCAGGACGACGGTGTAGAGCGCCGAGGGCCCCACGAAACGGCGCTCCCGTATGGTGGCGATCACAGCACCCGCACCCGGAGCTGTCAGCCGAAGGGCCTCCGGCCGAACCAGCATCAGGGCCGGCCCGGGCGGCAATGGCGGCTGGCTCGTCGTGCGCTCGAGGTCCCACTCCGCCAACCCGACTCGAACCCGCGTTCCCCGCTCGCTCGGCCCGATCACCTCGACGCGAAGACTGCTGGAGCGGCCCACGAAGCTGGCCACGAACGGATTGGCGGGCGTGACGTAGAGCTCGTCCGGAGTACCGGTCTGCTCCAACCGACCCTGGCGAAGAACCGCCACCCGGTCGCCCAGATCAAAGGCTTCGTCCTGTTCATGGGTGACGAGAATCGTGGTGATGCCGACCCGCCGGATCACGTCCCGGATTTCGCGCCTGGTACGCTCTCGAAGGGTAGGATCCAGATTGGAGAGCGGCTCGTCCAGCAGCAGCACCCGTGGCTCCGGGGCGAGCGCCCGAGCCAACGCAACCCGCTGCTGCTGGCCTCCCGAGAGCTGTGAAATCCTCCGCCGCTCGAACCCGGCCAAATCCACCAGCGCGAGCGCTCGAGCAACCCGCTCTCCCAACTCCTCCCCGCGAACGCCGAGTGACTCCAGCCCAAAGGCGACGTTGTCGCCGGCATCCAGGTGGGGGAAGAGGGCATAGTGCTGGAATACCATTCCGAACCGGCGCGCCACCGGCTCCAGGCGGGTGACATCCTCGCCGTCCACCAGCACCCGCCCACCATCAGGAACCTCGAATCCGGCCAGCAGCCGAAGGGTGGTGGTCTTTCCACTGCCGCTGGGACCGAGCAGGGCCAGCATCTCGCCTCGATCCAGCGAGAGCGACAAGCGGTCCACAGCCACTGTGCCGTCGAACCGCTTGACCAGGTCCTCCAGCCGGAGGAAGCTCACCGCTTTCCCGTGTTGCGTACGTGCCGGTCCCAGTAACCCATCCAGGCAGTCCCGTTCCGGGCAAGGAGGTTCCAGTCCATTGGCGCCACCACCATCTGCCGCTCTACCTCGGCCACCCAGGCTGGGATTCGACCACTCGGCAGGTCTCGCCTGGCGGGAAGCCGAAACACGCGCTCCGCGGCGAGCAGCTGACCCTCTTCGCTCCCCACGTAATCGATGAACGCCTTGGCGGCCTCGACGTGGCGACAACCTCTGACCAGGCCGATCGCGTCGTCGATCACCACGGTCCCACTGGCAGGAAAGACATAGTCGAACGGCAATCCCTTGGACCGACTGATCAGCACGTCGGGAAGGTCCCACAGGGTGATCAGTCCCTCGCCTCGGGCCAGCCGGGCATCGAGGATAGCGGGATTGAGGGTGTAGGCCTTGGTCTGACCGTCCAGCCGGCGGAGCCACGCCATGCCCTTGGTTGTGTCCCCCGTCTCCCGGATGCTCCGCACCAGGATGAGCCCCCAGATCGCGCGCATGGTACCGCTGGCCATAGGATCGCGGATCAAGACCTTGTCTCTCCAGCGCGGGTCAAGCACCTCGTCCCAGTCTTTGGGCGCGCGGTCTCGGGAAAGCAGCCGGCTATTGAACGCGATCACGACCGGGGTGCGATAAACCGGATAGTACAAGTCACCCGGGCCCACGCCACCGGGGCCCACATGCTCGGCCCACGCCGGGCGATACGGCGCGAGCAGGGAATCGTGCACCCCGCGGTCGAAGATCGTGGTCGGTCCCCCGAACCAGACGTCGGCCTGAGGGTTCACTCGCTCGAACCGTAACCGATCCAGAATCTCCTGGGATCCCATGTCGAGCCAGCGGACGTCAATGTCGGGCCGTTTGGCCTCGAAGGCGTGCTCCAGCAGAGTGAGCTGGTCCCTGCCGTGAGGCGAGTAGAGGACAACGGGGGTGCGATGGTCGGAGGAACAGGATGAGAGGACGGAGAGGACGGAGAGGAGGATCAGGGCGGTACGGCGGTACGGCGGTACGGCGGTAGAGCGGCAGGGCGGCAGGTGGCGCCTGGCCGTTACCCCCGTACCGCCATACCGCCATACCGCATTACCGCCCATGCGTCAGCGCGAGCAAATTCGCCAACAACCGGAACGCCCCCGGGACGCCGGCCGGAAGCTGACGGAAGAAGCTCAGTCCGGTGTAGACGTAGGTTCCCTTCCCCGCTCGGGCGACGAGAAGGCCACCCTCGAGCGGCGCGTCACCCGGATCGTGGGTTTCGAGAATCGGTCGATACGCGGCGTCCCAGCTGCGCGCGAAGTACAGGCCTCGTTCCTGGATCCAACCCTGCCAGTCGGACTGGTTTAACCGGTTGGGCCAACGGACCACCGGATCTCGCGGGGCAAGGAGCCGCACCGGCGCGGTCTCGTCGGTCACCCGGTCGTGGGCCACAGGATTCGGCGCGCTGCCGCCAGGGGAACCGGAGCTCTGACCAATGGGCCGGAGCGGCGGGCCACCTACTGTCATAGGGAAAGGCGCAAAGTTGCCCTTGAAGAAGAACTGCTGCTGATACTGGACGATCAGAAGGCCCCCGCCGCGCAGGTAGTGCAGCAGCCGATCGTTGTTCTCCACCAGGGCGGAGTCGATCTCGTAGGCGCGCGGCCCCACAACGATGGCGTCATAGCGCCCGAGGTCGGCGTGCTCCAGCGCCTCGCGATCGAGGAGAACGACCGGCAGACCTATCTCTTGGAGCGCCTCTGGAACCTGGTCGGCAGCGCCTCTGACATAGCCGACCTTGGCGAGCCGAGGAAGGGCCAGCGCCGCCAGCCGCACGGCTGCGGTGGCCGGGCGGATGTATGAGCGTGGCCGAATATGGGGATAGGCGACCGTGTAGTCGCCGAGGTGGTAGCTCCGGCCCAGGCTGTCCCGCGCAATCGCCCGGATCTCGGCGGCGAGCTCGCCTGATCCGGCAGGTGGTCGAACCTCAAACACGAACCTCTCGCGCTGGTCCTCCCGTTCCAATCGGAAGGACTGCGCCGCCACCCGAGGCCACCCCTTAGGAAGCTCCAGCCCGACCGTGCCAGCAGTAGTGTCTTTGGCCCCGTGGGTAAGGGTGACAGTCAGCCGATGGATGCGCGGCGTGAGAGTCGACCACAGTTCCATCGAAGGCTCCACCTTCACATCCACTCTCGGCACGACGGTTATGGGGAGGCGTATCTCACCCCGAGCCTGGTCCACCGAGCGGAAGACGACCTCACGCTCTGCGGTGTACCGGCCCAGACTGTCACTGACGGTGAAGGTTCCGATGAGCGGCGGAGGGGCGAAGGGCTGCCCACGCACTTCGGGTGCTGCCCCGACCCACCGGTAGAGCGCCGAGCCCTGTGGGTTGAGAGTGAAATAGGGCGCCGAGATTGAATCGCCTGCGATGACACTGATCTGGGATCGCAGGACCTGCCGCGGCTGGAGCAGTTCCCCTCCTCCAGTGGGACCCCGGACGATCCATCCCCCGCTCGGGCGAAGCTGGATTGAAACGCGGGCCGCTCGCGAGGATGGATTCCAGGCGGTGAGGAGCACATGCACTTCCTGCCCGGGAACGACCCGGTCGTCGTCTGCCACAGCATCGAAGACCAGGGGTGATGCGGCCTCCGCGGCAGCGTCGAGATGCCGCAGCTGATCGGCCTCCGGAGCACTCGGGTCGGAGAACCGGCTGCTACCCACAGGCTTCAGGGGAAGAGCGGCCTCGAACTCTGTGCGAAGCGCAACCAGCCTGGCGGTCAGACCTGAGTCCCCCAGTTTGGCCGGCCAGAGTGCGCCCAGCCGCCGAGCCAGGTCGGACCATTGGGCTGCCGTCGGGGCTCGGTCAGAGGACGAAGAGCCCGTCCGCTGGTCCGCCGCCGCAAGAGTGGTATCGATCCCATCCCACAGCCCGCTCGCACCCCGGCCGCTCCGGTCCTGGAGCAAGGCCAGCCGCACCGGAGAAGGCCCCACCTCCTGCAGCCGTCCCATGTCCTGAGAGCGATGCAGGCTTCGACCTGCCATCGCGATCTGGTGGAATGACTTGCCGACCGCCGGATCGAGCACGCCGCCCTCGATCGTAAGGGTGGTCGCTCCGCTGTCGAACCGGGTGCTGCGATACAGCTTGATGGGCGCCCAGGGTGTCAGGTGTTCTTCCTGCTGTAGCTCGGGAAAGGCAGTCGAGTCTCCGGCAATCCGAAACGCCTCCAGGGATGCCCATCCCGCGGCCTGATGTTGGCCGTGGCCGTCGCGGGGTGTACCGCTGAACACCGAGACAATGATTTGGGGACGAAACCGCCGGATGATCCGAACAACGTCCTTGAGGATCGTGTCCTTGGGCCAGTGTTGCCAGGTCTCTTCCAAGCTCTTGGAGTAGCCGAAGTCGTATGCCCGGGTGAAATATTGCCGTGCCCCATCGAGTCGCCGGGCCGCCAACAGCTCCTCGGTACGGATCAGCCCGAGGGCCTCCCCCAGCTCGGGCCCGATCAGGTTCTGTCCCCCTTCACCTCGATTGAGCGACAGATAGGCTGCTTCCGCTCCCATGCCCCGGACGAGGACCGTCAGCAGCTCGGTATCCTCGTCGTCCGGGTGGGCCCCGATCATCAACACCCGCTTATAGTGCCCGAGGAATCGGAGCTCCTGATCCAAGGCCACGATCCCACCGGTTGACGGCGGTTCCAGTTGGGCCAATGCAGCGGGCGCGGAAACGAAGCTGAGGAGAGTGAAGACTGCGGGGAGCGCGCGTCGCAAGGAGGCGGTGAGAGTGAGAAGTGAGAAGTGAGAAGTAAGCCGTGAGCAGTGAGAAGTGAGCAGTGAGCAGTGAGCAGTGAGCAGTGAGAAGTGAGCAGGAAGGAGTCAGGAGTGAGGATCAGTTCCGCTGCACCGCTACTGCCCCGGTTTAACTCCTCACTCCTTCCTTCTCACTTCTCACTGCTTACGTCTCGCTTTCTACTTGGGTGCCGCCCCGAGTGGTGTCTCCTGAATGGATCGCCGCAGGTCGGGGTGCCGGATCCAGAGATACAACCCCAT
>Ga0070696_100002549_pt1 | contig 12070 bp, 8 predicted proteins | sample KBSK1253metaG_FD_65474 | JGI IMG/M metagenome (GOLD analysis project Ga0070696, IMG submission 65474) | Corn, switchgrass and miscanthus rhizosphere microbial communities from Kellogg Biological Station, Michigan, USA - KBS K1-25-3 metaG | ecosystem: Host-associated > Plants > Roots >... | reverse complement strand
GACGGTGCTCTCGCTCAATCCCGAGATCGACTCCGACATTCCGGCGATGCTCGCCGTGTCGGCGGCACTGACGCTCTCGGGCATCCCGTTCAACGGACCGATCGGCGCCTGCCGCGTCGGTTACGTGAACGGCGATTACGTGGTGAACCCGACGGCGACCCAGCTGAAGGACTCGAAGCTCAATCTGGTCGTCGCCGGCACCGAGCAGGGCGTGATGATGGTCGAGTCCGAAGCGCTCGAGCTCTCCGAGGACGCGATGCTCGGGGCCGTGGTCTACGGCCACGAGCAGATGCAGGTCGCGATCCAGGCGATCCATGAGCTCGCCGAGCAGGCGGGCAAGCCGGCGTGGGAGTGGCAGGCGCCGAGCAAGAACGAGTCGCTCATCCAGCGCCTCGTCGAGCTCGCCGAGGCCGACATGCGCGAGGCGTTCCGCATCAAGCAGAAGCAGACTCGCAACACGCGGCTGCAGGAGATCCGCAAGCGCGTCGCCGAGCAGCTCTCGGAAGAGGGCAAGCAGATCGGCGTCGAGATCGACCCGCACGAGCTGAAGGACATCTATTTCAACCTCGAGTCGAAGATCGTGCGCAGCCAGATCCTCGACGGCGAGCCGCGCATCGACGGGCGCGATACGCGCACCGTGCGCCCGATCACCGTGCGCGTCGGCGTGCTGCCGCGCACGCACGGCTCCGCGCTCTTTACGCGCGGCGAGACTCAGGCTTTGGTGACGGTAACCCTTGGCACCGGGCGCGACGAGCAGATCATCGACGCGCTCTCCGGCGAATACCGCGAGCGCTTCATGTTCCACTACAACATGCCGCCGTATGCGACCGGCGAAACCGGCCGCATGGGGCCATCCAAGCGCCGCGAGATCGGCCACGGCCGCCTCGCCAAGCGCGCGCTCGTCGGCCTGCTGCCGACGCAGGAGCAGTTCGGCTACTCGATCCGCGTGGTCTCGGAGATCACCGAGTCGAATGGCTCGTCTTCGATGGCGTCGGTGTGCGGCGGCAGCCTCGCGCTGATGGATGCGGGCGTGCCGATCAAGGCGCACGTCGCCGGCATCGCGATGGGACTGATCAAGGAAGGCAACCGCTTCGCCGTGCTCTCCGACATCCTCGGCGACGAGGATCATCTCGGCGACATGGACTTCAAGGTGGCCGGCACCGACAAGGGCGTGACCGCGCTGCAGATGGACCTGAAGATCGAGTCGATCAACAAGGGCATCATGAAGATCGCGCTCGACCAGGCGCGCGAGGCGCGGCTCAATATCCTCGACATCATGAAGCAGGGCATCGAAGGCTCGCGCTCGGAGCTCTCGACGTTCGCGCCGCGCATCATCAAGATGAAGATCAATCCGGACAAGATCCGCGACGTCATCGGCAAGGGCGGCGTGGTGATCCGCGGCATCCAGGAAGAGACCGGCACCACCATCGAGATCGAGGACGACGGCACCATCGCCATCGCCTGCGTTTCGGCCGAGGGCGGCGAGGCGGCGAGAAAGCGCATCCAGGACATCACCGCCGACGTCGAGGTGGGCAAGATCTACGAAGGGCCGGTGCTGCGTCTGCTCGACTTCGGCGCCATCGTGCAGCTGCTGCCCGGCCGCGACGGCCTGCTGCACATCTCGCAGATCAGCCACGAGCGCGTCAACGCCGTTTCCGATCACCTGAAGGAAGGCCAGATCGTGAAGGTGAAGGTGCTCGAGGCGGACGACAAGGGCCGTGTGCGCCTGTCGATGAAGGCGGTCGAGCCGCGCGGCGAAACCGCGAAGCAGAACGGCTAGCGGATTTGACCCCTTGATCAAGGGGTCGCGAGCCGTCGCGAGCCTACAGGGGTTTTACTTCGCGACCTGCCGCTCGCGCAGCTCGTCGAGCGTCTTGCAGTCGATGCAGAGCGTCGCCGTCGGGCGCGCTTCCAGGCGCTTCAGGCCGATCTCCACGCCGCAGCTATCGCAGTAGCCGTATTCGTTGGCGTCGATGCGGGCGATGGTCTCGTCGATCTTCTTGATGAGCTTTCTCTCGCGATCGCGGTTACGCAGCTCGAGCGCCATGTCCGATTCCTGGCTCGCGCGGTCGTTCGGATCGGCGAACACCGTCGCCTCGTCCTGCATGGTGTGCACCGTGCGATCGATTTCCTGGGAGAGCTCGGCCTTCAGCTGTTCGAGAATTTTGCGGAAGTGGCCACGCTGCTTGGCGTTCATGTACTCCTCGCCCTTTTTCGCCGCGTAGGGCGTGAAGCTTTTTCTCGTCAGTTCTACAGCCATTGCCATGCAGCCTAAAAAAGTGGAGCGCTTTTTTAGCAGAAAAGCACCCCTGACACAAGCGAATTGCGTTGCCGCAAATGTGCGCTAAGAGTATCATTTGCCGCCAATTTTCGGGGCGTGGCGCAGACTGGTAGCGCGCCTGCTTTGGGAGCAGGATGTCGGAGGTTCAAATCCTCTCGCCCCGACCAGATTTTGATTTTTTGCCCGGCTGCCCGTAGCTCAACCGGATAGAGCACCAGCCTTCTAAGCTGGGGGTTGTGGGTTCGAGTCCCGCCGGGCAGGCCAGTCAATGGTGGCCGTAGCTCAAAGGTAGAGTCCGGGGTTGTGATCCCCGTTGTTGTGGGTTCGAGTCCCATCGGCCACCCCATCTTCCGACATGCCGATCGAGCAGGAGCTCAAATTCCGCCTCGCGCCGAGCGCCGCAGCGCGCGCCGCGCGGCTCCTGCCGTTTGCCTCGCGCCCGCGGCGTAGACGCATCGACAGCGTCTACTACGACACGCCGGACCTGCGGCTCGAAGCGACGCGCGCGGCGTTGCGTCTGCGCCGCGACGGCCGGCGTTGGTGGCAGACCTTCAAGGCGCCGCAGGGCGTCGCTACGGCGCTCGCGCAGCGCGCCGAGTGGGAAATTCCCGCGCCACGCGGGCGCCTCGATGTTTCGCGCTTTCCCCGCGAAGCGGTGCGCGCGGCAAGCGGCCACGACCTCGTCAGGCTGGCACCACGGCTGCGTCCGGTGTTCGCGACGCGCTTTGAACGCCGCTCGGCGCCGCTACGGCTCGGTCACGGCGTGCGCGCCGAGGGCTGCATCGATCGCGGCGCGATCGAGGCCGGCGGCTCGCATGAGCCGCTCCTCGAGATCGAGCTCGAGCTTGCCGAAGGCGCGCTCGCGCCGCTGATCGGTCTCGCCGAGACGCTGGTCGAGCCGCTCGCGCTCGAGATCGAGACCGCGAGCAAGGCCGAGCGCGGCTACCGGTTGTATCGCTCTGCGCGAGCTGCCCCGGCGAAGTGGCTGGGCCCGTCCATCGAGGAGCGCGCGGCGGCTGGCGATGCCTTCGCAACGCTGTGCTCGGCGGCGCTGGCGCAAATCGGCGCCAACGCCGCTGGCGTGGCACATGCGACGGACCCGGAGTATCTGCATCAGCTGCGCGTCGGCACGCGCCGGCTGCGCTCGGCGTTGCGCGCCTTCCGCGCCCTTCTGCGGCGCAAGCAAGCCGCGGCGGTGGAAAGGCCGTTCAAGCGGATGATGCACGTGTTCGGCGCCGCGCGTGACTGGGACGTCTTTTGCCAGACGCTGGCAGAGGCGCGTGCCCCGGCGCCTTTGCTCGCGGCCGCGCGGCGCCGGCGGCGTGCGGCGCGGCGCGCCGCGCGCCAGGTGGTGAGCTCGGCGCAGTTCCAGCTGGCGCAGCTCGGCGTTCTGCGCTGGCTGCACGGCGAACCGTGGCGCTCAGCCGCGGCGCGCGCCGAGCCGCTCGCGCGCTTCGCGCGCCGCTCGCTCGATCGCCTGCACGCCCGGCTGTTGAAGCGCGCGCTCAAGCTCGACTGGCACGATGCGCCCCGGCGGCACCAGGTGCGCATCGCGCTCAAGCGGCTGCGTTATGCCTGCGATTTTTTCGCAGCGTGCTTTCCGCACCAGGCGGTCTCGCCGCTGCTCCACGCGTTGAGCGCGCTGCAGGACACCCTCGGAGAGCTGAACGACGTCGCCGTAGCGCGCCTGCTGCTCGAGCAAATTGCGCCAAAGGAAGGTTCGCCGCTGCGGCAGGCCGCCGCGCAGACGCGCGCCCGCTTGGCGGCGCGCGAGCGCGAGCTCATCGCTTCGCTGCAGAACGATTGGCCGGCATTCGCGCGGAAGCTCCCCTACTGGCGTGCCAAGCCAGCGCGCCGCGTGCGACGCTGAAGACTTGCGGCCTTGGCCAGTCGAGCCTGAGCCCGCGGAAGCGACGCCGCACCTCGGCTTGGCCCTCGCCCACTTCGCAGACGAGCAGCCCATCCGCCTCCAGGTGCTTCGGCGCGGCGCGCAGGATGCGTACGATCAATGCGAGGCCATCGCCGCCCCCGGCGAGCGCCAGGCGCGGCTCGTGCCGGTACTCTGCTGGCAGCGCCGCCATGGCCGCGGCGCTCACGTAAGGCGGATTGGTGACGATCAGGTCGTAGCGCGCCGCGCCGAGCGCGGCGAAAAGGTCCGAGCGGTGCAAGTGGATGCGCCGGCCGAGCCGATAGTGCGCGACGTTTTTGCGCGCGATCGCGAGCGCTCCGGGCGAGAGGTCGACCGCATCGATCTCGGCGGTCGGGAAGGCGCGGGCCGCGAGGATCGCGAGGCAGCCGCAGCCGGTGCATAAATCGAGCACGCGGCGCACGCTGCGCCGGGCGAGGAACGGCTCGCGCAGAAGCTCGGCGATGTGCGAGCGCGGCACGATGACGCGCTCATCGACATAGAACGCCTGCCCGGCGAGCCATGCTTCCCTGAGGAGATAGGCGAGCGGCACACGCTCATCGATGCGCCGTGCCGCGAGGCGGGCGATGCGCTCGGCGTCCGCGGGCGCTGCCGCACGGCCGAGATCGGCATCGAACGGCAGGCCGAGCCCGCGCAGCACGAGCCACGCGGCCTCGTCGCGCGCATTGTCGGTGCCGTGGCCATAGCTCAGCGCGGCGACAGCAAAGCGCGCCGCCGTGCGCTCGATCAGCTCGGCCAGCGTCAAGGCAGGAGCGCGCGCAGCGTGTCGAGGTAGATGAGCGGCAGCGCCTCGAGCTCCTGGAGCGCGATGTGCTCGTTCAGCTTGTGGATGCTCGTGTTCACCGGGCCGAGCTCGATCACCTCCGGGCAGATGTCGATGATGAAGCGCGCGTCCGAGGTGCCGCCGGTGGTCGAGAGCTCGCCCGAGTGCCCGGTGCGGCGCTTGGCGACCTGCAGCACGATATCGGCGAGCCGGCCGCGGCGGCTGAGGAACGGCTTCGCACCGAGCGTCCACTGGATCGAAAAGTCGAGCGCGTGCTTGCGCAGGATGCTCTCGACCCGGTCGCGCAGCGACGCGTCGCTGCTCTCGGTGGAGAAGCGGAAATTGAAATCGAGCTCCACGGCGCCGGGCACCACGTTGCCGGCGCCGGTGCCCGCGTGTACGTTCGAGACCTGGAAGCTGGTCGGCGGAAAGCTCTCGTTGCCCTGGTCCCACTGCGTGCGCACCAGCTCGGCCAGCGCCGGCGCGAGCAGGTGGATCGGATTCTTGACGAGCTGCGGATACGCGACATGTCCCTGGATGCCGCGCACCAGCAGCTTGCCCGAGAGCGAGCCGCGGCGCCCGATCTTCAAGGTATCGCCGAGCGCGTCCACCGAGCTTGGCTCGCCGACAATGCAGTAGTCGATCGTCTCGCCGCGCTGCTTCAGCCGCTCCACCACGCGCGCCGTGCCGTCCACCGATGGCCCTTCCTCGTCGGACGTCAGCAGAAAGGCGATGGAGCCGCGATGATCTGGCCGCTCGGCGATGAAGCGCTCGGCGGCCACCACGAATGCGGCGATCGAGGACTTCATGTCGGCGGCACCGCGCCCGAAGAGCTTGCCGTCGCGAATCGTGGGTACGAAGGGGTCGGAATGCCACTCGGAGAGCGGTCCGGTCGGCACGACATCGGTGTGGCCGGCGAAGCACACCAATGGACGGTCGCTGCCGCGGCGCGCCCAGAGGTTGGTCACCTCGCCGAAGGGCATCGACTCGCAGCGAAAGCCGGCGCGCTCAAGGCGCCGCGCAATGAGCGCCTGGCAGCCGCCGTCCTGCGGCGTTACCGAGCGGCGCTCGATCAGTTCCTGGGCTAACGCAAGGGCGCTCTCGCCCTCAGGCATCCACGTCGATCTTGAAATCGTTGAACGAAGCGGCCGGCCGTTGCTCGCCGACCGATCTTTCCGGGGCGGGCGCGTCCGCCTTCTGCGGCGTCGGCTGACCGCTGATCTCGCCGGCCGTCGCCTGGTTGATGAGCCACAGCATATTGGTCGGCGAGTCGGCGTTCGCCATGGCCTCGTCCTGCGTGATCTTGCCTTCCATGAAGAGCTTGAAGAGCGCCTGCTCGAAGGTCTGCGAGCCCGGCGACATGCTCTTCTCGAGCGCGTCCTTGATCTCGCCGAGCTCGCCTTTCTCGATCAGCTCGGCGATGTGGCGCGTGTTGAGCAGCACCTCCACCGCGGCGACCCGCATCCCGGTCTTGGTTCGCACCAGCCGCTGCGAGATGACGGCCTGCAGCGCCGCCGCCAGGTCGAGGAGCAGCGCTGCGCGGTTCTCCAGCGGATAGAAGTTGATGATGCGGTTCATCGCGTGATAGCTGTTGTTCGCGTGGAGCGTCGCGAGGCACAGGTGTCCGGACTGCGAGTACGCGAGCGCCATCGCCATGGTGGGCTTGTCGCGGATCTCGCCGATCAGAATGCAGTCGGGTGCCTGGCGCAGCGCGTTCTTGAGCGCGGTCTCGAACGCCTTGGTGTCGGTGCCGACCTCGCGCTGGTTCACGATCGACTTGCGGCTCTGGAAAATGAACTCGATCGGGTCTTCGAGCGTCAGGATGTGGCCCGACATGCGGCCGTTGCGGTAGTCGAGGAGCGAAGCAAGCGAAGTCGATTTGCCGGAGCCGGTGGCGCCCACCATGAGGATGAGGCCGCGCTTGCGCATGATCACTTCCTTCAGCACCTCCGGAATGCCCAGGGTATCGACCGGGGGAATGCTCATCGGAATGTAGCGCACCACCACCGCGGGGGAACCTTTCTGGCGGAAGGCGCTGATGCGGAAAGTACCCACGCCCTCCAGCTCGAACGCGGTGTTGAGCTCCATGTCTTCTTCGTACTCCTTGATCTGGCGCTCGTTCAGCACCTCGTAGAGGAGCTGCCGCACCGCGTCGGCGGTCATCACGGTCTGATTCACCGGCATCGCCACGCCGTTCAGCTTGATGTTGATCGGCGCGCCGACCGACAGGAAGATGTCCGACGCTTTCTTGTCGGCCATCACCTGGAACAGCCGCTTCATTGCTGACATGTCTTCCCCCCAAGGCCCCTGAGAGGCCTAGTTTAATCGCCTCGCAGCAGCTCGTTCAGGCTGGTCTTCGCCCGTGTTTTGGCATCAACGGTTTTCACGATAACCGCACAGTACAGGCTGCAGCGTCCGTCCGCTGAGGGCAAAGTACCGGAGACCACCACCGAGCCGGCCGGGACACGGCCGTAGAGCGTTTTTCCGCTCGCGCGGTCGTAGATGCGCGTGCTCTGGCCGATGAAGACGCCCATCGAGAGCACGCTATTCTCCTCGACGATCACGCCCTCGACCACCTCCGAGCGCGCGCCGATGAAGCAGTTGTCCTCGATGATCACGGGATTCGCCTGGAGCGGCTCGAGCACACCGCCGATGCCGACGCCGCCCGAAAGGTGCACGTTCTTGCCGATCTGCGCACAGGAGCCGACCGTCGCCCAGGTATCGACCATGGTGCCCTCGTCGACATAGGCGCCGATGTTGACGTAGGAGGGCATCAACACCGCGTTTTTCGCGATATGCGCGCCGCGCCGCACCATCGCCGGTGGCACGACCCGGAAGCCCGCCGCGGCAAAATCGTACGCCGGGCCGAACTTGGACGGCACCTTATCGTAGTAGCGGGTCGCCCCGCCTTCGATCACACGGTTGTCTTCCAGCCGGAAGGAAAGCAGCACCGCTTTCTTGAGCCACTGGTGCGTGAGCCATTGTCCGCCGGCCTTCTCCGCAACGCGCAGCCGTCCGGCGTCGAGTCCTGCGATGACCTCATCGACCGCGGCGCGCAGCCCGCGCGGCGCGTTGGCCGGCGTCAGCGCACCGCGTCCCTCCCACGCCGCTTCGATCGTGTCCTTTGTACTCATAGGCTCGCGGCGTAGCGCGCAATTCGCTCCATTGCTTCAACACACTCGGCAAGCGACGGCACCAGCGCGATACGCACATGGTTGGCGCCGGGGTTCACGCCCCGGACGGTGCGCGCGAGGTAGCTGCCGGGTAGCACGAGCACATTGTATTGAGCGTGCAGGCGCCGCGCGAACTCGGCGTCGTCGTTCGGCGTTCGCAGCCATACGTAAAAACCGCCGTCCGGCCGTTCGGCGGCGAGCGGCGTCTTCACGAGCGGCAGCACACGGTCGAACTTCTGCGCGTAGAGCCGCCGGTTTTCCTCCACATGCTTCTCATCACGCCACGCGGCGATCGAGGCGGCCTGCACCGCCAGGCTCATCGCCGAGCCATGGTAGGTGCGGTAGCGCAGGAATTGACTGATGAGCTCGGCGTCGCCTGCGACGTAGCCCGAGCGCATGCCCGGGGCGTTCGAGCGCTTGGACAGACTCGAGAACACCACCAACCGCTCGTAGCCGCGGCCGAGCTGGTGCGCCGCCTGCAGCGCGCCAAGCGGCGGCCGGTCGAAATAGATCTCCGAGTAGCACTCGTCGGAGGCGATGACGAAGCCGTGTCGCTCGGCAAGCTCGAAAAGGCGCCGCCACTGCCCCAGATCCATGACATGCCCGCTCGGGTTGGCCGGCGAGCAGGCGTAGAGGAGCTGCACTCCCGCCCAGCTTTGCGGCTCGCCGTAGACCGGCGTGGCACCCGCGAGAAGGGCTGCGCCTTCGTAGATCTGGTAGAACGGATTCGGGCAGACCACGCGCGCCTGCGGCCGCGGCTCGATCACCGTCTGCGCAAAAGCGAAAAGCGCCTCCCGGGTACCGTTGACCGGCAGCACCTGTTTCTCCGGATCGAGCGGCGCAATGCCGTAGCGGCGCGAAAGCCAGGCGGCGATGGCCTGCCGCAGCGCCGGCGTGCCAGCGGTCAGCGGATAAGACGCGAGGCCATCGAGCGCCCCGGCGAGCGCCTCCTTGACGAGCGCGGGCGTCGGATGTTTGGGCTCGCCGATCTGCAGGGTGATCGGCGCGAGGTGCGCAGGCGGCGTATTGCCGGCGATGAGTGCCCGCAGCTTCTCGAACGGGTAGGGCTGCAGCTTCGCGAGCAGCGGGTTCATGCCGGCCGCATCACTGCGGCATCGATCCGCGCCAAGCTTTCGCGCGGTGCTCGGCGAGCACGCACGTGGTGATGCCGCCGCGCACGTTGAAGCGCGCCTCGAGGCGCATCAGGCGGGGCTGCGTGGCACGCACCAGGTCGTCGAGGATCTTATTGGTCACCGCCTCGTGGAACGTGCCGACGTCGCGGTAGGACCAGACGTAAAGCTTGAGCGACTTCAGCTCGACGCATAGTTTGTCGGGCACGTAGTCGAGCACCAGCGTGGCGAAGTCCGGCTGTCCGGTCATCGGACAAACACAGGTGAACTCCGGGATCTCCATGTGGATCCGGTAGTCGCGATTGCGCGCTGGATTCGGAAAAGTCTCCAGCTTCCTGCTGGGACGAGACGGCACGGGCGCGGAAAAAAGCCGGGAAGGAAGCGCCGCAGATGTTATCACGCAGCGGCCCGCGCCAGAAGCGCCCGGCCACGAATCCACTGCCCATAGCCGGGCGAGCGCAGGCAACCACTAGATGTGGGGCCTAGGCGGCCAAATCGGCCTTTGCGCCTACCGCTAGGCTTGTCAACGTTTTTCTCGACGTCGCGCCAGTTCTATCGCGCCGCGTAAGACGCTATTATTTTCGGGTGCGGTTAACTCAAATAAAGCTGTCCGGTTTCAAGTCGTTCGTCGATCCCACCGCGATCCATGTGCCCGGCCAGCTGGTCGGCGTGGTTGGCCCGAACGGCTGCGGCAAATCGAATGTGATCGATGCGGTGCGCTGGGTGCTCGGCGAGACGCGCGCGTCCGCCTTGCGCGGCGACTCGATGCAGGACGTGATCTTCAATGGCTCGGTGAACCGCGCGCCGCTCGCGCGTGCCTCGGTGGAGCTCGCGTTCGACAACTCGCTCGGCCGCGCCGCCGGCCAGTGGTCGCAGTACGCCGAGATCGCAGTGAAGCGCGTGCTGCAGCGCGACGGCGAGTCGAGCTACTACATCAACGGCACGCACGTGCGCCGGCGCGACATCACCGACATGTTCCTCGGCACCGGACTCGGGCCGCGGGCCTACGCGATCATCGAGCAGGGCATGATCTCGCGCGTGATCGAGGCGAAGCCCGAAGAGCTGCGCGTATTCCTCGAGGAAGCCGCCGGCATCTCGAAGTACAAGGAGCGGCGGCGCGAGACGGAAACGCGCCTCGCCGACACGCGTGACAACCTCGCGCGCATCACCGACATTCGCCTTGAGCTCGGGCTGCAGATCGAGAAGCTCGATGCTCAGGCGCAGGTCGCGACGCGCTATCAGGAGCTGCAGCGCGACCTGCAGCTCAAGCAGCACCTGCTCTGGTATCTGCGCCGGCGCGACGCCGCTGCCGAGCGCGAGCGCCACTCGGCTGAAGTGGGCCGGGTGACCAATGAGCTCGAGGCGGAGAACGCCCAGTCACGCTCGTTCGAGACACGCCTCGAAAGCGCGCGCGCCGCGCACTACCAGGCGGGCGACGCGATGAACGGCGCGCAAGCCGCGCTCTACGCGGCGAATGCCGAAGTCGCGGGCCACGAGGCGGAGCTGCGCCATGCGCAAGAGACGCGCACGCGGCTCGAGAGCCAGCAGTCCGAGCGCCGTACACAGCTTGGCGCCTGGCGCGAGCAGCGCTCCCAGCTCACGCAGGCGCTGCACATGTGGGCGACCCGCGAAGGCGGCGCGAAGCAGCGCGTCGCGCTCGCCCAGCAGAAGCTCGAGGACGAAAATCGTCGGTTGCCCGAGGCGGAGCAGGCATTCCGCGCCGCGCAAGAGCGCCTTACCGAGGCGCGCAGCCAGCTGATGCAGGCCGAGAGCCGGCTCGCGCTCGAGCAGGCGAACCGCACGCACCTCGAGCGTGCCGCCGAGGCGCTGGCGCAGCGGCGCGAGCGCATCGACGCCGAGCGGCAGGCGCTCGCCGAGCCCGATGCGAGTGCATTGCACCAGCTCGAAGCGCGCCTCGCGCAGATCGACGGCTCGCTGCAGGCGGCACGCCAGGCATTCGAAGCCCTGCAGGTGCAATGCGTCGCGCTGCAGGAAGCGGGCGCGCAGGCGGCGGAAGCCGTCGGCGCCGCCGAACGCGAGCACGCCGCCGCCCAGGCGCAGCTCGCGACGCTGCGGCAGATCCAGGCGGATGCGCAGAACAACGCGCCGCTGCGCGAGTGGCTCGAGCGCCACGGCCTGGGCAGCGCCGCGCAGCTCTGGCAGCAGCTGCGCATTGATGCCGGCTGGGAAACCGCGGTCGAGGCGGTGCTGCGCGAGCGGCTGCATGCGCTGCGGTCGGACTCCATCGAGACTTCGTTCTCGGCGCGGCCGCCGGCCAAGGCGAGCCTGTTCGAGGCTTCGCTCGACGCCAGCAGCGCGCCGGCCGCCGGCGTGCCGCTCGCGGCGAAGGTCCATCCGCTCGATGACAGCGTCCGCGGCGCGCTCGCCGACTGGCTCACCGGTGTTTTCGTCTGCGAGGGCAGCCCGAGCGCCACGGCGCGCGCCTCATTGCCCGCCGGTGCGGTGCTCGTCAATCGCGACGGCGACCAGTTCACGCGCCATACGGTCAGCCTGCACGCCCCGGATCCGGCCGATGCAGGTTTGCTCGCCCGCCAGGCGGAGATCGAAGCGCTCGAGGTACGCTGCGCCGAGCTGGCGGCTCAATTGAATGACGCGCAGCGTAACCACCAGCAAGCCGAGACCGAGCGCAGCGAGCGCGAGGCGGCGCTCGAGCAGAACCGCGACGAAATCGCGCGTCACGAGCAGGCGCGGCACGACGCCGAAATCGAGAGCCTCAAGCTGATGCAGGCGCAAGAGCGCTACCGCGAGCGCAGCGCGCAGCTCGAGGCGGAGCAG
>Ga0070696_100002548_pt1 | contig 12070 bp, 14 predicted proteins | sample KBSK1253metaG_FD_65474 | JGI IMG/M metagenome (GOLD analysis project Ga0070696, IMG submission 65474) | Corn, switchgrass and miscanthus rhizosphere microbial communities from Kellogg Biological Station, Michigan, USA - KBS K1-25-3 metaG | ecosystem: Host-associated > Plants > Roots >... | reverse complement strand
TTGGCAACGGGGTTGGTGAATGCGGCGGGATCGATCCCTCCCGTCGGGCCGGCCGCGGCCTGGCGCCTGAACCCGGTCAGCACGCCCACCGCCCCCACGACGAGCACGATCGCCAGGGCCGCCATCACGATCCGTCGGTACCTCATCGCCGTCCTCCTCTTCCATCGGCCCTTCCATCCGGCATCGCTCGGTCACGGATAGTCTCGCGTTCCCGGCCTGAGCGAGCCCTGAACACCGAGGCGTCTCGTTCAGCACGTGTTCAGCCCTTCGGGGGAAGATGAGGGCGCCTCGCGTGAGGAGGTGGAAGCGTGCGCGTGCTGGTGGTCGAGGACGAGGAGCATCTTGCCGAAGGCCTGCGCAAGGGCTTGGACGCGGAAGGGTTCGCGACCGACGTCGCCACGAACGGGACCGATGGCCTCTGGATGGCTCGCGAGCATCCGTACGACGCGATCGTGCTCGACATCATGCTGCCGGGGATCAATGGCTACCGCGTGTGCGCCACCCTTCGCGAGGAGGGGAACTGGACGCCCATCCTGATGCTGACCGCGAAGGACGGCGAGTTCGACGAAGCCGAGGCGCTGGACACGGGCGCCGACGACTTCGTCACCAAGCCCTTCTCGTACGTGGCGCTCGTCGCCAGGCTCCACGCCCTGATCCGTCGCGGAGCGGCGGAGCGGCCGGCGGTGCTGGAGGCGGGAGATCTGCGCTTCGATCCCGGCGAGCGGCGCGCCTGGCGCGGCGAGGTGGAGGTTCCCCTCACGGCGCGCGAGATGGCGCTGTTGGAGTTCCTGCTCCGTCACCGCGGCGACGTCGTTTCGAAGACCGACATCCTCGACCACGTCTGGGATGGGAGCTTCGATGGGGATCTCAACATCGTGGAGGTCTACGTCGGGCACCTGCGCGCCAAGCTCGACCGCCCGTTCGGCCGGGACGCGATCCAGACCGTCCGCGGGTCCGGGTACCGACTGGCGGCCGACGGTGGCTGATCGCCTCGGGAGCGTTCGCGGATGGGCGCGCCGGCGGCGGCCGGCCGGCATCCGCGTGCGCGTCACGGCCACCGCGGTCATGGTGGTGGGGATCGCATCCGTACTGGCGGCGTTCGCCATGGTCGCGTTCGTCGGTCGCTCGCTCACGGCCCAAGCGGCCGACCAGGCGACCGTGCGTGCCGAGCAGATCGCGGACGGCGGCGTTCGGGATGGCCGGACGATCATCGTGGCGGATCCGGGGGAGCAATTCGTACAGGTGCTGCGTGGATCGACCGTCGTCGCGTCGAGCGCGAACGTGGCCGGCCTGCCGCCGCTCGCGGCCCCGGCCGCCGAAAGCACCACCCGGTTCAGCGTCCCGACGGTGGCCGGCCCATTCGTCGCCGCAGCGGCGGAGACGGTCGGCCCGGATGGACCGCGAACGGTGGTGGTCGGGCTCAATGTCGACGATATCGACGAGGCGAGGCACGTCGTTGCGATGGCGTTGCTGATCGGCGTGCCCCTGCTCCTCGTCGTGGTCGGGGTCGTGACCTGGCGGATGGTCGGTAGGACCCTGCGTCCGGTCGAGGACATGCGCGAGGAGGTCGAACGGATCTCCTCGACCGAGCTCGACCGCCGCGTGCCGACGCCGTCACGCGACGACGAGGTCGGCCGGTTGGCTCGGACGATGAACCGGATGCTCGACCGCCTACAACGCGGACAGGAACGCCAGCGTCGGTTCATCTCTGATGCCTCGCACGAGCTGCGGTCTCCCGTCGCCGCGATCCGGCAGCACGCAGAGGTTGCGCTCGCGCACCCGGACAGCTCGAACCTCCGGGAGTTGGCCGACGTGGTCCTTGCCGAGGACGTCCGGCTGCAGGAGCTCGTGGAGGATCTCTTGGTGCTGGCGCGACTGGACGAGCACGCCCGCCCCGCCCGGTTCGAAGAGGTCGACCTGGACGACGTCGTGCTTGCGGACGCGGCCCGCCTCCGCAGTACGACGTCATTCGCCGTCGACACCCAGGGCGTGTCGACGGCTCGCATCCTTGGCCAACGCGCCGATCTCGAACGGCTCGTCCGCAACCTCACGGACAACGCGATCCATCACGCGCGAGGTCGGATCTGGCTCGGTGTTGGGACATCGAACGGGCACGTCGCCCTCACGGTGGACGATGACGGTCCCGGGATCGCATCCGCCGACCGCGACCGGGTCCTCGAGCGGTTCGTGCGGTTGGACGGCGCGCGCGACCGGGCGACCGGCGGGAGCGGGCTCGGGCTGTCGATCGTGCGCGAGGTCGCCCTCGCGCACGAAGGTGCGGTGACGCTGGGCCGGAGTCCTCAAGGTGGATTGCGCGCCGAGGTACGGTTCCCCGCGAAGTAAGGAGATCGCTTGATGGCCGACGGGTGGATACGCGCGGTGCCGCTCGATGAGCTCCAGGATGCCCGCCCGCGGCGGATCGTGGTCGACGGCACCGAGGCATTCGTCGTGAGGAATGGCGAGTCGCTCTACGCGATCGGGCTCCGGTGCACCCACCAAGGAGCACCGCTCGACCGTGGCGTGCTGCACCTCACCGGCTCTCCGCTCACCGTGACCTGCCCGGCGCACGGGAGCATGTTCGACCTCACCGATGGTCAGGTGCGCCGCGGGCCCGCGATGCATCCGGTCCCGGCGTTCGACGTTCGTGTCGTGGACGGGGTGGTCGAGGTTCGTCCGGGAACCTGACCGGTCCGATCCGGTTCCGCTGAACGAGACCGGTTCGCGTTTGCGGTGAATCTTCGGTGACCGACGGGTGAGCACCGGAGGAACGGGCTTCCTGAGGCCGAGCTCCGCCACGTACCGTTCGAGTTCCGATCGAAGGGAGCGCACGTTGGCCGTCGAGGTTGGTCGTCTGTCGGAGATCCCCCTGTTCGATGACCTGTCGAAGGATCAACGCTCGTCGCTCGCCTCGTGGCTCGACGAGGAGGAGACGAGGGCGGGCCATGCCGTCACCTACGAGGGAGCGAGCGGGTACGCGTTCTTCGTGATCGAGCACGGCGAGGCGCGAGTGATGCACGGCGACGAGGAACTACGGCGCTTGGGGCCGGGCGACTTCTTCGGCGAAGTCGCGATCCTCGGCGACGGGCGAAGGACGGCGGACGTGGTCGCGGAGACCGATCTCGAGCTGCTCGCGATGTTCGGCACCCGCTTCCGGGTCCTGCAGATGGAGATGCCGGAGCTCGCCGCGATGATCGAGGCAACGATGCGTGAGCGGCTCGACCGATAAGGAGGGCTAGTCGGGCTCGTTGCCTTCGCGCCACTTGATGCTGCAGCCGACGCTCGGCACCTGATCCTCGGTCACCGGTCGCCCTGCGAGCGTCGCGTCGATCGCGGCGCGCAGATCCGCGCCGGTCACCGGCCGTCCGTTGCCGGGCCGGCTGTCGTCGAACTGACCGCGGTAGACGAGGCGCCGGTCTCCGTCGAAGAGGAAGAAGTCCGGCGTGCACGCGGCGTGATAGGCCTTGGCGACCTCCTGCGTCTCATCGAACAGATAGGGGAAGGCGTAGCCGGCTTCGCGGGCCTCCTCGGCGAGGCTCTCGGGGGCGTCCTCCGGGTAGGTCTCGGGGTCGTTCGCGCTGATCGCGACGATGGCGAGGCCGGTGTCCACGTGATCCCGACCGAGTTGCGCGATCCCGGCGCGCACGTGCCGCACGTACGGGCAGTGGCGACAGATGAACATCACCAGCAGCCCGGGAGCGTCCCCGACGTCGGCGAGCTTCAGGGTTTCGCCCGTGACGACATCGGGAAGCGCGAAGTCGGGCGCTTCGGTTCCCAGCGGCAGCATCTGCGACTCGACGCTCATCCCTTTCAAGGGTAAAGGCCGCCGCCGGATATGCTCGTCCCCGCTCGATGCAGGGTGGCACATGGGGCGCGATCCCTCCGGAAGGAGGCCCGGATGGCAAAGGCGGATGGGACCGGGACGGCCGAGGATCCGTGGGTCCTGAAGACGCCGCCGGGGACGTCGGAGTACACGATGTGGCGCGACGAGCAGGCGGATCCCCCGACGCTCGTGTGCCAGGTGGGCTCGACGAAGCTCGGCTACCAGCTGCGATGCATCGAAGATCTCCACGAGATGCTTCGTGAACGCGGCGATTGGATGGACCTCGGCGCCGCCGACGAGCAGAAGCCGGCGAAGGACGACACCGTCGAGGCGTGGGGGCGATCACCCGACAACCCGGTCGGTGGCTGGTACGGCATCAAGAAGGGACTTCGAGGTCGATTCGGGATGTACGTTCCACCGCTGCTCGAAGCGCTGGGGCTGGCAGAGCTCGAGCACAACGCGCGGAACAACCGGATGCGATCGCGCTAAGGGCCGCCGGCCGGGATCTGCACGCGCATGTGGGTGCCACCGCCGTTCGGGGTGATCGCCTCGATCGTCCCGCCGTGGGCCTCGACCAGCCGTTTCGCGATCGCCAACCCCAGGCCGGTGCCACCCGTGTCGGCCGAAGCGACGAAGCGATCGAACACGAACGGCATCTGGTCGCTCGGGATGCCCGGTCCGTCGTCGTCGACCTCAAACACCACGTCGCGACCCTCGCGTCGGATGCGGACGGTCACCGACGTGCCGGCCGGGCCGTGGCGGATCGCGTTCGTCAGCAGGTTCGCCAGCACCTCCGTCAGACGCACGGGGTCGGCGTCCATCGCAGCCGGCGCGTCCCCCGCGACGACCAGCTCCAACAACACGCCGGCCTCATCCGCCGCGGATCGGTACGCGTCCACGGCCTCCTCGGCGATCCGGCGCGGATCGACCGTCTCGAGCTCCAGCGTCAGCACGCCCGCCTCCGCCATGGAAAGCGTCCGCAGATCCTCGAGGAGGCGCGACATCACCTCGGTCTCGTCGAGCAGCGGTCGCAGTCGCTCCTCGTCCACGGGGTAGAGGCCGTCGAGCATGCCTTCGAGCGAGCCCCGGATCACCTGCAGCGGGTTGCGGAGCTCGTGCGCGACGTCGGCGAGCAGCTCCCGCCGCCTTCGCTCGTTCGTCTCCAGTCGCTCCGTCATCTGGTCGAAGGCAGCCGTGAGCCTGCCGAGGGGGCGGGAGGGGACCTCGCCGACCCGGGTCGTGTAGTCGCCACCGGCCACGCGATCGGCCGCATCCATCAGGACGCTGATCGAGCGGGCGCTGCGCCACAACACGCGCGCGCTCGCGATCAGTCCGACCACGACGATGGCCGAGACGAGCACGGTGATCCACGGCGCGGGTGCGTTACCGCTGAGGATCGAGCCGACGACGGTCGCGAGCGCCGCGACCAGAAGCACCACGAACGTGAGCGCAACGAACGCCCCGCGGCGGAACCGCCGTCCGGGTCCGAAGCCACCCCGACCCATCCACGGAGGGCCGTCGCGCATCCACGGCGGGGCGCCGGACCCGCGAGACGGGCCGTGTCGCTCAGTCATCGGCGAACCGATAACCGACGCCGTGGACCGTCAAGACGTACCGCGGGTGTCCGACCTCGGGCTCGATCTTCCGGCGAAGGTTCTTGATGTGTGCGTCGATCGCGCGGTCGTACGACTCGATCGCCACGCCGTGCAACGCGTCCTGCAGCTGCGCGCGCGTGAAGACGCGGCCGGGCTCGCGGAGCATCGTGACCAGCAGCTGGTACTCGGTCGGCGTTAGATCCACCGTCCGGCCCGCCACGCGGGCGCGCCGCTTCGGCAGATCCACCTCCACGCCGGCGGCCCGCAGGACCTCGGCGCCCGCCGTCGCGCCGCTCGTCCGGCGGAGCACCGCGCGGACGCGGGCCACCAGCTCCTTCGGGCTGAACGGCTTGACGAGGTAGTCGTCGGCCCCGAGCTCGAGCCCGACGATCCGGTCCGACTCCTCGCCGCGCGCCGTCAGCATCACGATCGGGGTGGTGGCGGTGCGTCGGAGCTCCCGCGCCACGTCGAGGCCGTCGATCGTCGGCAGGCCGAGGTCGAGCACGACGAGGTCGGGGCGCTCGCCACGGGCACTCGCGAGCGCGGCTCCACCATCGCCGACGACCGTTACCTCGTAGCCCGCGACCTCGAGGTAGTCGCGAAGCGTGCGCGCGATCTGCATCTCGTCCTCGACGACCAGGATCCGCTGCATGGGTGCGAGCCTCTCGCGGCGGAAGGGCGGAGGCAACCGTGCCCCCGCCCTTCGGCTCCGTTAGCTGGCCGGCGTGGCCGGCGTCGGCGGCGCGTCGCCGTGCTGACGGCGGTGCCACTCGTCGGCCTTCTGCTCGAACCGCTTCCGACCCTCGTCGTTCCACGGGCCCGGACCGTGGCCGTGTCCGCCCCAGCGGCCGGCCCCCCGGAAGATCCCTCCGATCAGGAAGAACGCTCCGAACAGGAAGAGCGGGAACAGGAAGAACCCGGGGAAGAAGTACGGCCCGCGGTCGCCGACGACGTGGACGACCTGGACCTCCTGGCCGTTCGCCTGAGCGACGTGGACCTGCTCGATGCCCTCGGTGATGCCGTTGCGCTCACCGGCTCGGTAGGCGCCGACCCCGATGCCGATCCCCCCGAAGATCAGCACCAGCAGGGCGATGATCGCGAATCCTCGACGCATCGTGAACCTCCTTCGTCTCGCGTCTGCCTCCACGATGCAGCGGAGATGTGAAGGGCTCATGAAGGAGCGAAGGAGGTCTATCGGTCCGGCGCGAACCGGTCGGTGGCGCGGATCAGTTCCCGTTCGATCCCCGGCTGGTTCCCCGCATGACCTTCGTCATCGACGACGACGAGCTCCGCTGACTGCCACGCCTGCTGCAGGTCCCATGCGTTCGCGATCGGCGCCATCAGGTCGCGCGCGCCGTGCACCAGGACCCCGGGGATATCCTGTAGCAGGTCGGCGTTCCGGAGCAGGATCCCGTCTTCCAGGAAGAAGTCGTGGGCGACGTAGTACGTGACGAGGCGTGCGAAGGCCAACGCGAAATGAGGGTCCGCATAGCGCTCGTCGAGGACGCCGGTGGCCGGCCACTCCGGCGTGGCTGACTCCCAGGAGCACCATGCCTGCGCCGCGCGGCGGCGGACCTCCGGATCCGGGTCGTGCAGCATCCGCGAATACGCCTCCACGATGTCTCCGTCGCGTTGGTCGGCGGGAACGCCCGCGCGAAGGATCGCCCACTGCGCGGGGAGCAGCGGCGCGACGCCGCCACGGAACCACCAGTCGGCCTCGGCTCGACGACCGGTCGTGATACCCCAGAGGACGAGCTGACTGACCCGGTCCGGGTACGCCTCGGCGTAGGCGAGCGCCAACGTGCTTCCCCACGACCCGCCGAGCAGCAGCCACCGTTCGATGTCGAGCTCGCGGCGGAGCAGCTCCATGTCCGAGACGAGATGCTGCGTCGTGTTGGTCGAAAGATCGGTCTGAGGCTCGCCGGCGTGCGGCGTGCTCCCGCCACATCCGCGTTGATCGAACAGCACGATCCGGTACGCGGCCGGATCGAACAACCGGCGGTGCCACGGCGTGCACCCCGACCCCGGTCCGCCGTGGACCACGAGCGCCGGCTTGCCGTCCGGGTTCCCGCATGCCTCCCACGAGACGATGTTGTCGTCGCCGACGTCGAGCATCCCGTGACGATCCGGCTCGACGCTCCGATACGTCATCGGTGCGCTCCGACGATGACGTCACGGCCGTCCTCGTCTATGAACCGAAGCAGTTCCGTCCCTACCGCGACGAGCTCGTCCTTCGTCGTCTTCGACAAACGTTCGAACGGCTCGATCTCCAGAACCGTCCGTCCCGCTTCCCGCTTGGTCGTCCACGACGCGCGGACGAACCCGTCCACGAGGACCAAGCGCCAATCGCGGCTCGTCACCACGCGGGGCCGATGCTCGTCGGGGATGATGCGCGATCGGTCGGCGTGACCCAGCGTCGCGTTGTCGAACTCGGGCAGGAAGCGAACGGGCGCCGGGGTGGTCGGATCGGGGAGCGGGGCGCCGGGCACGTCGAACAGCTCGCGCCCGTGCTCGTCGCGGAACGTTCGGAGGTGCGGACGGAGGCGCTCGAGGACCTCGCGCATCGCGGCCAGCCCCGACCATGACTGCACGTCGCTGACGCTCGCCGGGCCGAACGCGGCCAGGTACCGCAGGACCATGTCGTCGGGTGAACGATCGGTTCCGAACGCCAGACCGAGCCAGGACTCGCCCGTCACCCAGGCCGCCCGGCCGCTCTTGCCCCAGACGCCCCGCGGCGGGATCTGCACGAGGGGCATGAGGTAGCTGCACGCGTACGCGAGCGAGGCTTCATCGCGATCGGGCCACCGTTCGTGCAAGATCCGGCTCAGCTGGACCCGAGTGTGTGGCTCCTCGTCCAACAACGCACGGCCGGCTTCGAGGAGCTCGTCCAAGTCCATCCCCTCGAGCCGACGCGCGAAGGGACTTCCGGACAGGAAGCTGCGCTCGAGGACGCTCTGCAGGACGGGGCGCAGGTTCAGATAGTCGCGCGTCGTCATCAGATGCAGCGTCGCTCGCATCATCGGGGCACGGACGGCCGCCTTGGTTTCGATCAGCTCAGCGAGCTCCTCCGGCCGGAACCGATGCAGCCGGGACCAGAGCCCGACGTACGGTGCCAACGGCACCTGCGCTTGCATCCCGACGAGGTGCTCGATCGCGTCGCTCGCAGCCAGCTTCCGGCGCCGCAGCAGCATCTGGCGCGCGAGCAGCGCCCGGTTCAGCCGGCGGGTCGTGAGGACGTCGCCCTGTCTCATCGCGGCAGGGGCAGGTGGAGAGTGCGCATCCGATCCCATCTTCTCTCACGGCGCCGACAGCCTGGCTCGGCCCGGGTGCGGTGGGCTAGCCTCGCCACGTGCTCGGCTTCGCTCGGCTGCTCGCCCATGCGTCGTTCCCGGCGCCGGTCGTCTTCACATCCGAAGGTTTGTTCTTCGCCGGGATGGGTGCCGCGGTCGGCGCGTACTGGGTGGCCCACCATCGCGAAGGGACGTCCGGCAGGATCGCGGTGGTCGGTCTCGGCCTCGCGGCCGTCGGCTGCTTCAGCATGGCGACGGTGCTCCCGTTCATCGTGGGCCCCGGCTCGCTCAGCAGGCCGACCTCCACCGGCCAGCTCGCCATCGTGTCGCCCCGGCCGGCGCAGATCTTCCAGGGGGATCCGGCGACGGTGCCGGTCTCGATCAGCCTGAGGGACGCGACGATCGTGCCGGTCACGACGATCCACGTGGTTCCGAACCAGGGTCACGTTCACCTCTATCTCGACGGATCGCTCGTCACGATGACGGGTCTCGAGGCCAGCCTTTCGGTCGGACCCGGTACGCACACGCTGCGCGCGGAGTTCGTCGCCTCCGATCACGGACCGTTCCGCCCGCCGGTGACGGCGGAGGTGACGTTCGAGGTCCAAGCGCGGTAGTCGGCTGCGTCGGCTAGCCTCGGGGGAGATGGATCGCGAGGACGTCCTTCCCACGCCTCCGACCGGACCGGCCCTCCCGACCGTGCTCGCGGAGCGATATCAACTCGACCGCTCGCTCGGCAACGGCGGGATGGGCGAGGTGTTCGAGGCCACCGACCTGACGCTCCACCGGAACGTCGCGGTCAAGCTCCTGTCGTCGTCGCTCGTCCAGGACGAGCCGGCGCGCGCGCGGTTCCTACGGGAGGCACGGGCGCTCGCGCAGGTGAACTCGCCGCACGTGGTCGCGGTGTACGACGCCGGAGAGGACGACGAGCGTCCGTATCTGGTGATGGAGCTCGTCGAAGGCACGACGCTCGAACACGAGCTCGAGCGAGCCGGGCGCCTCGAACCTCCGCGCGCGGTTGCCATCGCGACGGACATCGCGAGCGGGCTCGCCTCGGCGCACGGTCAGGGGATCGTGCACCGCGATGTGAAGCCGTCGAACGTGTTCCTGACGCCGTCGGATGCCGCGAAGATAGGCGACTTCGGCATCGCGCGCTTGGAACGGCCCGACGCCACCCTGACGCTGACGGGGCAAACCTTCGGTTCGCCGCCGTACGTGGCGCCGGAGCAGGCGACCGGTGGGACGGTCGACGCGCGCGCCGATCTGTACTCGCTCGGGTGCGTGCTATTCCAGATGCTAGTGGGTCGCCGCCCGTTCTCCGGGGACGACCCGGTGTCCCTCGTGTATCAGCACGTGCACACGACGCCGCCGCGCGTCGACTCGCTCCATCCGGAGGTCCCTGTCGCGCTCGGCGATCTGGTCGCCGGACTGATGGCGAAGGATCCCGATGACCGGCCCGATTCGGCTGAGCAGGTGCAGCGCGCCCTCGAGTCCGTCCCGACGGAGCCCGTACGAACCGCGACCGCTACCACGACTATGCCGGTCACGGCGACGGCCGTTCTCCCGCGCCGAGCGCAGGCCGAGCGGCGGCGGAAGCCGTGGTGGCCCCTGGTGGCAGGGATCATCGGCGTCGTCGTGTTGCTCGCGATCACCACGGCCGCGATCCTGGCCCGGGGCGACCCTGCCGCGGCGCCCTCGGGCCCGCCACGGCGCGCTACGACCGCCCCTTCGTCAACACCTTCCTCGGCATCGTCGTCACCGTCGGTTCCGTTGCCGCAGACACCCGAAACCGCCGCCGCCGCGCTCCTCGCCTTGACGCAGCAGCTGCAAGACGCGGGAGCGATCGACCACAAGCTGGCCGAGGACATCCAGCACGCGGTCGACGAAGCCGTGAACGGCAAAGGCCACGGCCATGGAGGCGACGCGAGCAACGCGCTTAAGGACTTGAAGGACAAGGTGGCCGAAGCCGTCGACAAAGGAACGGTTTCGACCGCCGACGGCGGGCGCCTCATCGACGCGATCGACCGGCTGGACCAGACCCTTTCCTCCGACGGCGACTGACGCTCGGGGCGTCACGACACCGTTCGCCACGACGGGCGTAGGGTGGGAAGGACGTCGACGGCGGAGGAGGCCGACATGGACACGAAGAGCGATGTCCGCCAGACGATCGAAGGAGCCCGGGACGTGATCAGCGTCCAACGCGTCTTCGGTGACCCGTACGAGAAGAACGGCGTCACCGTGATCCCCGCGGCTCGCGTCCAGGGAGGCGCCGGTGGCGGTGGCGGCGACGGGCCCGGCGGAGAAGGCACCGGGATCGGCGCCGGATTCGGCGTCAACGCGCGGCCGGCCGGCGCGTTCGTGATCCGCGGCGAAGAGGTCGACTGGCGTCCGGCGATCGACGTCAACCGGGTGATCCTGGGCGGTCAGCTGATCGCGATCGCGGCGCTCTTGCTTGCGCGCACGGTCGTGAAGTCTCGCGCCACGCGCGCTTAGGACGAGGTCGCGTCCGATCGCGTCATCGCGCGGGGCTCCTCGCCAACCTTGGTGAAGAACGTTCCCATCGCGTCGGGGTGTAGCGGTCGGGCGAACAGGTACCCCTGACCCGACCGGCATCCCGCCGATCGGAGCTCGTCGAGCTGCTCGGTCTCCTCGATGCCCTCGGCCACCGTCTCCAGGCGGAGCGTCTTCGCCATCTCGACGATCGCGCGCACCAGCGCCGGATCCTCGGAATCGAGGGTGGCGATCCCGTCCACGAACGACTTGTCGATCTTCAGGATGTCGATCGGGAACCGTTGCAGGTAGCCGAGCGACGAGGAGCCTGTGCCGAAGTCGTCGATCGCGAGGCGAACGCCCAGCTCCTTCAACGCGCGCAGCTTCGTGACCGTGTCCTCGATCTTCTGCATGAGGCTGCCCTCCGTCAGCTCCAGCGTGAGCGCCGCCGGTTCCAGCTCGCTCTCCTCGAGGATCTGGCGGACCCGTGTGACCAGGTCCGGCTCCAACAGCTGCCGCGTGCTGAGGTTGACGCTGACGCGGAGGTCGGATGCCTCCGGGTGCTCGGCGCGCCACGCGACGGTCTGTCGGCACGCCTGGCCGAGCACCCAGAGACCCAGGGGAACGATGACCCCCGTGTCTTCGGCGATGTGGATGAACTCGAGGGGCCCGAGCAGCCCGCGGGTCGGATGGTTCCAGCGCACGAGCGCCTCGACGCTCAGCGCCTTCCCGGTCTCGAAGTCGACGATCGGTTGGTAGTGCACGACGAACTCGTGGCGGATCAAGGCGACCTCGAGATCGGCCTGCACCTCGAAGCGCTCGAGGGCACGCGCGTGCATGAACGGACGGAAGAACTCGTACCGAGCCTTGCCGGCGGC
>Ga0070696_100002546_pt1 | contig 12082 bp, 12 predicted proteins | sample KBSK1253metaG_FD_65474 | JGI IMG/M metagenome (GOLD analysis project Ga0070696, IMG submission 65474) | Corn, switchgrass and miscanthus rhizosphere microbial communities from Kellogg Biological Station, Michigan, USA - KBS K1-25-3 metaG | ecosystem: Host-associated > Plants > Roots >... | reverse complement strand
CGGCAGGTTGGCGCGAGCGCCCGGCGGATCAATGTGCGCGTTGTTCGCCGGAGTCGCCGGGTGCGGCCAGGGCAGGCGCCGGGCCACCCACCGCCAGCAGGGATTGCGCGTAGCTGTCTTCGATGCTCACGGTGGATACTTCGTCCCAGCTGAAAAACGACACCTCGCGCATCCATTCGGCGTCCGGGCTGAGTTCCTGCAGGTAGAAGCCTTCGTCCTCGGTGCTGACCAGGCGGCCGATGTAGCACACCTCGGACTCTTCCTCGCTGTCCACGTGCACGCCGATGATCGGGGCAAAGGCACCCGCCGCCTGGATCACGTCGCGGATGCTGTCGAGCGGGAACCCCTGCAGCGTGCGCGGTTGCAAGTGCTTGAGCGCCAACGCCTTGGCGAAAAACGCGTGGTGCTTGTCGGGCGCCTCCAGCTCGGTGACATCGCGGTGGCGCATGACGTACATGCCGTCATAGGTAATGCCGTCGCCAACCACCCACAGCAGGAAAAACTCGCGGCCGACCGCGCCGACATAGCCGCAAAAGCTGCCGTGTTCGAGATCTTCGCGCCACAACCGGATCAGGGTCTGGTTCTTCTGGGCTTCCCGTAGCTGTGCGCGTTGACCAGTGGTTTTCAGTTCGATGACGTTGTTCACGACGCGCATTTTAGCAGATTGGCGCCCTGCCGCCCGAATTACAGGATGTAGCGACTCAGATCTTCGTCTTTCACCAGACTTTGCAGGCTGATATCAACCTGTTTGGCGTCGATGAGGTACTTTTCGCCGGACTTGTCTGCCGCCTCATAAGAGATTTTCTCCAGCAGGCGCTCCATCACGGTGTGCAGGCGGCGGGCGCCGATGTTCTCGGTGCGTTCGTTGACTTCGAACGCCACCTCGGCCAGGCGGTCGATGCCCGAGTCGGTGAACTCCAGCTCCACACCCTCGGTGCCGAGTAGCGCCACGTATTGTTTGGTCAACGCGTTGTGCGGCTCGCGCAGAATGCGCTTGAAGTCGTCGACGCTGAGCGCGAACAATTCCACGCGGATCGGCAAGCGCCCTTGCAGCTCGGGGATGAGGTCGGACGGCTTGGCCAGCGAGAACGCTCCCGAGGCGATGAACAGCATGTGGTCGGTCTTGATTGGACCGTACTTGGTGGACACCGTCGAGCCTTCCACCAGCGGCAGCAGGTCGCGCTGCACGCCCTCGCGGCTGACGCCGGCATGGCCGTGGTCGCCGCGCTGGGCCACCTTGTCGATTTCGTCGATGAAAACGATGCCGTTCTGCTCGGCAGCCTCCATAGCCTGGGCGCGGATTTCCTCGTCGTTGAGCAGTTTGCCGGCTTCTTCGTCAATCAACAGTGGACGTGCCAGTTTGATCGCCAGCTTGCGCTGCTGGGTCTTGCCGCCGCCGAGGTGCTGGAACATCTGGCGCAGTTGCGAGCCCATCTCCTCCATGCCCGGCGGCGACATGATCTCCACGCCGACGTTCATGGCGAAATCCAGTTCGATTTCGCGCTCGTCGAGCGTGCCTTCGCGCAGTTGCTTGCGCAACTTCTGGCGAGTGTCGGCGTGTTCGGTGGTGGCTGTGGTTGCGGTGTCGTGACTCCAGTCGGCCGGGGCCTGACGGCGTGGCAGCAGGGCATCGAGGATGCGATCCTCGGCATGGTCCTCGGCCCGCGAGCGCACGCGCTTGACCGCCTGCTCGCGGGTAAGCTTGTACGCCACGTCGGCGAGATCGCGGATGATGGATTCCACGTCCTTGCCGACGTAACCGACCTCGGTGAACTTGGTCGCTTCCACTTTCACGAACGGGGCGTGGGCGAGCGTCGCCAGGCGCCGTGCAATTTCCGTCTTGCCCACGCCAGTGGGGCCGATCATGAGGATGTTTTTCGGCGTCACTTCATTGCGCATGTCCGGTTCCAGCTGCATGCGCCGCCAGCGGCTGCGCAGGGCAATGGCCACGGCACGCTTGGCGTCGTGCTGACCGATGATGTAGCGGTCCAGTTCGTTGACGATTTCACGCGGAGTCAATTCAGACATGGGTTGTCTCTGCAAAGCGATAAGGAAGTGCCAACGACGGCCGAGTCGGCCGGGCGGAACCAAAGTGCACGCGCAGCGTGGTGCGTCGTCAGGGTGCCGGGTCGCTGTCGGCCGCATCGAGCTCTTCGATCGACACGTTGTGGTTGGTGTAGATGCAGATGTCGCCGGCAATCTGCAGTGCTTTTTCGACGATGCTGCGTGCGTCCATGTCGGTGTTTTCCATCAGCGCCAGCGCGGCGGACTGGGCGAAGCCGCCACCGGAGCCGATCGCGATCAAACCGTGCTCTGGTTCCAGCACATCGCCATTGCCCGAGATCAGCAATGACGCATCCTTGTCGGCCACCGCCAGCATCGCTTCCAATTTGCCGTAGCGGCGGTCGGTGCGCCATTCCTTGGCCATCTCCACCGCGGCGCGGGTAAGGTTGCCGCCGTGCTTGTCCAGTTTCGCCTCGAACAGCTCGAACAGCGTGAACGCATCGGCAGTGGCGCCGGCGAACCCGGCCAGCACATTGGCAGCCTTGCCCAGGCGCCGGATCTTGCGCGCATTGCCCTTGACTACGGTGTTGCCGAGCGTGACCTGACCATCGCCGCCAATCACGACTTTGCCATTGCGGCGCACGGAAATGATGGTGGTGGCGTGGAACGATTCCATGATGACTTCGCGATGGGGGCTGGAGTCGATGAAGTGGGGTCGGTCCAACAGCGCTTCAATGTTTGCGCGCCGGCTGTCCGCCGCGTCGTTCGGCCTGGTTTCGCCATAATCGCCGGCAGTCATCGCCGTGCCCGCACGCTGTTGCCGCCCGGGTATGCGGGGCGGGCACGGTTGGCCGGCGGATGTGGCGCGTATTCACGCGACGCGAGCACGTGCGACGCGCACCCCGACCACAGCGCTCAGGGCTTGCGTTTGGCGCGCGGATGCGCGGCGTCGTAGACCTTGGCCAGATGCTGGAAGTCCAGGTGTGTGTAGATTTGCGTCGTGGCAATGTCGGCATGGCCGAGCAATTCCTGTACCGCGCGCAAATCGCCGGACGATTCCAGCATGTGGCTGGCAAACGTGTGGCGCAACAGATGCGGATGGATGTGTTTGGGCAGCCCTTGCAGCATCGCCAGTTTCTCCATGCGCAATTGCACGGTGCGGGGATTGATCGGTGCGCCGCCGCGCCCGCGGAATATCGGGCTGTCGGCGCGCATGCCCTCGACTGCGCCCAGGGCGCGGAGCGCGGCCACCGCAAAGCGCCCCACGGGCACGATGCGGGTCTTGCGGCCCTTGCCCAAGACACGAATTTCGCCGCCGTCCAGGTCCACGTCGATCCAGCGCGCACCCACCAGTTCGGACAGCCGCAAGCCACTGGAATAAAACAGCTCGAGCATCGCGCGGTCACGCACCGCCAGCGGCCCACCGCTGTCGACCTCCATCAGCGCGCCGGCTTCGTCCACATCCAGTACTTCGGGCAACTTGCGGTGGATCTTGGGACCGCGCACGCCAAGTGTCGGGTCGTGCGCCAGTACCCCTTCGCGGTTGAGCTGACGGAACAGGCTGCGGCACGAGGACAACAAACGCTGCAGGCTGGTTGGGGCCAGTCCGGCACGGTGCTCCGCGGCGATGAACGCACGCATCGCATTGCTGTCCAGCGCCGCAAATGTGGTCAGGTGTTGCCTGGCCATGAAGTCTTGCAATTTGGCCAAATCGCGGCGATAGGCGTCCACCGTGTGCCGCGAGGCGTGACGCTCATCGGCAAGCCGCGTCAGCCAGACTGCCACTTGCTCTGCAGGCGTCACGGCGTCAGGCAATATCCCGCGAGCGGGCCAGTGCGGCGGTGATCGTGGCGGCGATCATTTTCAGGAACAGCGTGCCCATGCCGGGCTGGAAGCGGTCGGGGTCGGTGCTGCCGATAGCCAGAATGCCGGAGTCGCCCAGGCGCATCATCGCCGCTGATCTGGTTTGTTCGGCTTTATCGCCAAACAGGCGCTGCAGCTTGTCTGCGGACAGACGTCCGGATACCGGTTCATTCGCGCGGAAAAAATCAGCGAACTCCGGCACGGCTTCGATTTCCCCGGGAATCTGCAACAGCCAGTCGGCGGGCGGCAAGCGCGCGACGTCGCCGAACAGCAGCAGGCGTACTTGTTCGGTGTGGAAATCGGCGCTGAGCTTGGCGACGATACTGCGCGCCGTCACTTCCAGGGTGTTGGCGCGCAACAGCGCGACGGTCAGCCCGTGGACACGTTCCATCAACTTTTCGTTTTCGGCGGCGATGGCCACCAGTTCGGTGAGCCGTCGCTCGAGCTGGGCGTTTTTCTCGCGCAGGCTCTGCAACTGGTATACCGCCAGCGACGCCACCGGCCCGTCGCTGCGATGCACGGTCAGCCGCGCAGCCAGGTCCGGATAGTCGCTGAGGAACTCGGGATGGTTCTTCAGGTATGCGGCAACGACACGAGCCTGGGTGGCGTCATCAAGCAGGGTTGCGGTCATGCCGGGGGTCCTCGAAACGATGGGCGCCAGAGATTGGGTCATTGAGCCGAGTGTGCGATGGACGCGCGCGCTCGGCAACTGCCGGGGTCAGCGCGCGGGTGGCGGGACCGGCCATTCACCCTCAAACACGAATGCCGCCGGCCCGGTCATCCACACTCGCCCGGCACTGGACCGGGCGATCTGCAACGCACCGCCAGGCAAATCGACCTGCACGTTCGCGTCCACGTCGCCGCGTTGCTGCAATACGGCCACGGCCGCACACGCGCCACTGCCGCAGGCCAGCGTCCAGCCGGCACCGCGCTCGTGCACGCGCAGGCGCACATGGCCGCGATCCACGACTTGCACGAAGCCGGCGTTGCTGTGTTGTGGAAAGCGCGGGTGGGCGGACAGCAATGGGCCCAGTGCTTCCAGGCGCGGGTCGGCGAGATCGTCGACGCGGAGCACGGCATGCGGATTGCCCATCGACACCGCGCCAATCATGAGCGTTTCGCCGCCAACGTCGATGGGGTAATGCGGCGCCATGGCGTCGGCCAGAAACGGGATGCGCGCCGGCGCAAAGATCGGCGCGCCCATGTCGACGGTGACTTCATGCGTGCCGAGCAGGCGCACGATCACCGCGCCCGACGGACTGGCCAGATTCACCGTGGCGCCCAGCGCCAGCGCCCCGGCGCGATGCAACCAGGCGGCGACACAACGCACGCCGTTGCCGCATTGCCCGGCACGCGTGCCATCGGTGTTCCAGATGCCGTAGGCGAAGGCACAGGTGGGGTCAGGGGCCGGTTCGATGCTGATGAGCTGATCAAAGCCGACGCCGGTGTGTCGATTGCCCAGCGCCCGAATCTGCGCAGGGTCCAGGGCCATCGGTTGCTGGCGACAATCCAGCACGACAAAGTCGTTGCCGCTGCCGTGCATTTTGGAGAAGCGCAAGGTTGGCATGGTGAGCAGTCGCGCGGTGTTCAGTGCTGCGTGCTGGGCGGTGCCGGCGTCGTGGTGGCTGCCGCCGGCGCTGCTGGTGTGGCCGCCGGCGTGCTGGATACCGGGCGCGTCGCGGGCAACTGCAATGGTCCCTTGTTGCCGCAGCCCGCCAGCGTGGCAACGGTCAGAGCCAGCAACAACAGCATGGGTCGACGCATGGCAGTGCATTCCTTCGAGGCGCGGTGACCAGTAGCGCGCACGTGAGTGCACGCGGACACGCCGCAGTATAGCGGCGTGGCGTTACCCCACGCGGCGCCAGCGCCGCCGCGGCTCGCTATCATGCGTGAACATCGCGCGCCGCGCGTTGAAGGACTGGTGATGGACTGGAGCACCGTACTGCGCATGCCGACCACGATTTTGCTGGTGCTGGCCGGAGTTTTCCTGTTGGCCGCACTGGTGCAGCTCGTGCGTGCGCGGCAGCGGATGCGCAACGAGCGGGCACTGGCGGCAAGTGCCCATGCGCTGGTTTTTGTTGCGTGTTTTGCGTTTGGCGTGGTGCTGATCGGTGCGGGTTTTGCGCTGCGGGGTTATCGCTTGCTGGGCGACGAAGCGCCGGTCGTGGAGATCGACGCGCACATTCTCTCGCCGCAGCGCTGGGCATTGGTTTTGACCTGGCCCGATGGTGCCACGCGCCGCGAAATCGTCGCCGGCGACGCCTGGCGCGTGGAGGCGGTCGTGCTGAAGTGGAAGTTGCCGGTGCTGCTCGCCGGCGTGCCACCGCTGTACCGGCTGGATCGCCTGTCTGGTCGGTATGACGACGCACAGCAGGAAGCGAGCGCGCCGCGCACCGTGATCGATTTTCGCGCGGCTGGCGCCTTCGACGTGCTCGATTTGCAGCGGCGCCATCCGCAGTGGTGGCCAGCCGTGGACACGTTGTACGGCAGCGGCACGTTCCTGCCGCTGGTCGACCAGGGCCATTACACCGTCAGCCTGATGCGCACCGGGGCACTGGTCGCGCGGCCGGATGAGGCGACCGAGCAGCGCATTGGCCAGCCGCTGGGGGGTTGAGTCCGGCGTTTCAGCCGGCGCGGGAAGCCGGCCGGCGCAGCCGCAACCGGGATGGTGGTGACGCTGCGCGAACCAGCGCTTCGCCGGGTTGGGCGCGCCGCGCCCGTGCTGTCGCTTGCCGCGGTCGTCGTGTGCGGTGACGTCGGCTCTAGCCGAGCACTTTCTCGTAGCGCCAGGCGTCGGTGCCGTCCTGGTAAAAGTGCGTGTAGCGACCGATGCGCACGTAACCAATGTGTTCGTACAGGCGAATCGCCCGCGCGTTGTCGACTTGCACTTCCAGCCGCAGGGCCTGACAACCGCGGCGGCGCGCGGCGTGCTCGGCTGCATCCAGCAACGCCGTACCCACGCCTTGCCCGCGCGCCTGCGGCTGCGTGGCCAGGGAGTACACCCGCGCCAGCTTGCTGTGCTTGCGGAAAAACAGCACGGCGGCGCCGAGGAAATGATTGTGGCTGGCACTGGCGACCAGGATCTGCGCGGAATCACTGTCCAGATGGCGGCGATACTGCGCGCGACTGAGACGGTCGCTGTCGAATGTACGCTCCTCGAGCAACACCAGTTCGTTGAGGTCAGTGTTTTCGCCGCGGCGCACGTGCACGCCGTCATGCTGCGCCGGGACTTGTGCGCTGCGCTGCGGCTCCCGGCGGGCAATGATGCGCGTCGGTGTGCGGGTGTTGGGGATGGTGGTGGACACGCGCGGATTTTAGCAGTCTGCGCGTGGGATGGTATCGCTTGGCGGCGGTCGCCCGCGTGGCCCGCGCGGCAGGCGGCACGCTGTCCCGGGTTCGCGCGAAGGTGTTTATGCTTGCTTCAGCGCTCGACCTTGTACCGCGTGAGACGTGTGCCAAACTGCGCGCCTTGAGTCCGCGCACCCTGGTTGCGCAGGGCACTCCACCCGTATTGAGTGATGTCATGACCCGTTTGGTCATTGTGGTCGAGAAGGCGTCGGATTGGGGTTCGTACTACCCGTCGGCCGATGTCATGGGCGCGATGGATTATCTGCGCATGCCGGTCCGTCATGATGACGAGCGCACGCATGTGTTGAACCTGTGTCGCAGCTACAAATATCTTGGCGCGGGCTACTACGTCTCGCTGCTGGCCGAGGCCCGTGGGCACAAGGTAATGCCATCGGTGCGCACGGTGAATGATCTGCGCCGTCGCTCGCTGTACGGCGTGGACATCGACGACCTCAACCAGAAGCTCACGCACTTCCTGCCCGCTGGTGGCCGCGACACGACGGATTTCGGCATCCTTGTCTATTTTGGCGAGACCGCTTATCCGGCGCTGCAGGACCTGGCGCGGCAGGTGTTCGAATCGTTTCCCTGCCCGTTGCTGCGCATCGAGTTTGCCCGTGATCGCGTGTGGCAGGTGGCATCGATCAAGCCGGTCGGCCTGCACACGCTGGATGACGCGCAGGAGGATGCGTTTGCCGCCGGCCTGGATCGCTTTTCGAAGAAACTGTGGCGCAAGCCGCGCGCACGCAAGCTGTATCGCTACGACCTGGCGATGCTGGTGGACCCGGTGGAGGTGCTGCCGCCATCGGACAAGAAGGCGCTGAAAGGTTTCATCGGCGCCGGTCGCCAGCTGGGTATCGAGGTCGATCCGATCGGCAAGAATGATTATCAGCGCCTCGCCGAATACGACGGCTTGTTCATCCGTGAAACCACCGCGTCAGACAATCACACCTACCGCTTTGCGCATCGCGCGGAGAAGGAAAACATGGTGGTGATCGATGACCCCAGCTCGATCCTGCGTTGTACCAACAAGATTTTCCTCAACGACCTGATGGTGTCGCACAAGCTGGCGGTGCCCCGCACGGAAATCCTGTATCGCGATGATGCCAGGGGCATGCGCGAGGTGGTGGAACGGCTCGGCTTTCCGCTGGTGCTGAAGATTCCGGATGGCTCGTTCTCGCGCGGCGTGGTGAAGGTGGAGAGTGCCGAAGCGCTGGAGCAGGCGGCCAGCGGCTTGTTCCAGCACAGTGCCTTGCTGCTGGCGCAGGAGTACGTCTATACGAAGTTCGATTGGCGGATTGGGGTGCTCAACCGCCAGCCGCTGTACGCGTGCAAATATTTCATGTCACGTGGCCACTGGCAGATTTACAACCACGGGGCGAAGGGCGCGGACAAGACGGGCGGCTTCGAGAGCGTGGCCGTCAGCCAGGCGCCGGCGGAGGTGGTGAAACTGGCCTTGAAGGCGACCGCGCTGATCGGCAACGGCCTGTATGGCGTCGATCTGAAACAGGTCGGGGACAAGCCGGTGGTGATCGAGGTGAACGACAACCCGTCGATTGATTCGGGGGTCGAGGATGGCTACCTCGGCGACAAGTTGTACCTGCAGGTCATGCAGGAATTTTTGCGGCGGATGGAGCGCAAACGGCAAGGCCTTGCCAGCTGAGTCGGCGACCGGCGCTGCGGTCCGGTGGCGGGTCGCGCGGCGCACCGCGACCTCAGTTCCAGTGCATGGCGCGACTGGCGCGCCGGGGCGACAGCCAGCGCGCCAGCAGCTGCCGCGGCAGGCCCGGTTCCAGCACCAGCAGCATCGTCAGCGGCGCCAGCACCAGCCAAAACGTCAGGCTCCAGCCGAGCGCGGCGAGGTACGCCGGCACCAGTCCGGTGAGCAACATCGCGCTGCCAGCGAGCAGCCACAGCAGTACGCCGCCGAGCACGCGCTGGCGATAACGCAAATGGGATGGGTTGGAAGGCCGATGCATGGGTTTGGGTCCTGACGGGGTAGTGCCTGCACTGTGCAGGGGGCAGGTCTCATCGACTGCGACAATCTTTCGGGCGCGCCGAAGCCCGCCGGCGCCGGCGCGCAACGTCCATGGCCGCCTGACCTGAAGGGGATGCCCGCCGCGGCACGTCTTGTAAACTGCCTTGCAGTTCGCCGGTGACTCACTTTCAGCAGGGCACAGTCTTTTGGCAATCGCTCGATTTGCCGTATTTGGCCATCCCATTGCGCACAGCTTGTCGCCGCGCATCCATCGGGCGTTTGCGCAGCAATTCGGCATCACGCTGGACTTTCGTGCCATCGATGCGGCGCCGGATGAGTTTGCCGCTGCCGTGCAGGATTTTTTTGCCGGCGGCGGCGCGGGCGCCAATGTCACGCTGCCGCACAAGGCGGCGGCGTATGCGCTGGCGGCGGAACACAGCGCGGCCGCCGCGCGCGTCGGTACCGCCAACGTGCTCACCCGGTTGCCGGATGGCCAGCTTGCCGCGCACAACACGGATGGCGCTGGCCTGGTGCGGGATATCACCGCGCGCCATGGCGTGGACCTGCGTGGCCACCGCGCGTTGCTGCTGGGCGCCGGCGGCGCCGCCCGGGGCGTGGCGTGGAGTCTGCTGGATGCCGGCGTGCGGTCATTGGTGATTGCCATCCGCTCGTCGTGCAAGGCCGATCAACTGGTTGCCGCCATCGGCGAGCCGGCGCGGGCGCATGCACTCGATTGGCATCGACTGGCTGACGCGGGCAGCTTCGAGCTGATCGTCAACGCCACCTCGGCCGGCGTGCTGGGGGCGACGTTGCAACTGCCGGGTTCGCTGGTGGGGGCGCGAACGCGGTGTTACGACCTGTCATATGATGCGGCGGCGGTTGGTTTTCTGGCCTGGGCGCAGGCCGCCGGGGCGCAGCACGCATGCGATGGTTTGGGCATGCTGGTGGAAACGGCGGCCGACGCGTTCTGGTTGTGGCATGGCCAACGGCCGGCTACCGAGCCGGTTTATCAACGGTTGCGTGCAGCTACAGTCTGACGTGGTCGGGAACGCTGAGCGACACCGGCACCGTCGCCGCTGCCGTGGTGGCGGCGTCACACCGCCGCCAGGTACTCATCCTTCAGTCGCACATAGTGGCTGGCGGAATATTGCAGTTGCTCGATCTGCCGGTCGCTGAGCTTGCGCACGAAGCGCGCCGGGCTGCCAACCCACAGCTCGCCGGCACCGACGACCTTGCCCGGTGCGAGCAGACTGCCCGCACCGACGAAACCGTATTCACCGATCACGGCACCGTCGAGCACGGTGGCGTGCATGCCGATCAGGCAGCCATCGCCGAGCGTGCACGCGTGCACCACGGCGCCGTGGCCGATGGTGACGCCCATGCCGATCACGCACGGGGATCCGCCGGGCGAATACGGACCGTCATGGGTGACGTGCACGATCGCGCCATCCTGGATATTGCTGCGCGCCCCCACCTGGATGCGGTGCACGTCACCGCGCAGCACAGCTCCTGGCCAGATGGACACGTCGTCGCCCAGTTCAACTGCGCCGATCACCGTCGCCGCCGGGTCGATGTAAACGCGCTGGCCGAGCTGTGGCGTCTTGCCGTGGTAACTGCGCAGGGAACTCATGTGCGCATGATAGCTGCGCGTGGTACGACGCGCGGTCGGTCGGGAATTTCACGGTGGTTGCACCGCGCACGACCACGCAGCGCTTGCGCGTCGGCTGGCGCATGGCTTGATTTTGGTTGGCGTGGTCGCCACGCTGGCGGCCACGAACAGGAGGCTGCATGAGCGACAACAATCCGCTGCTCGCCGATTCGGCGTTGCCGGCGTTTTCCCGCATTGGTCCCGAGCATGTCGCGCCGGCGATCAGTGCCGTACTGGCAGACTACCGGGCGGCCATCGCGCGGCTGACTGCAGCCGACGGACCGCGTGATTTCGCCGGGGTGATGTTGGCCCAGGAACGGCTGGAACAACGTCTGGCTGGCGCCTGGGCGCCGATCACGCACCTGCACGCCGTGGCCGACAGTGCGGCGTTGCGCGAGGTGTATGGCCCGGCCGAAGAGCAATTGACCGAGCATGCGATCGAACTGGGCCAGAACCGGGAGTTGTACGCGGTGGTAAAGGCCTTGGCCGAGGCGCCGGACTTCGCGACGTTGCCGCGCCCCGAACGCGCCCTGGTCGAGCATGCCTTGCGCGATTTCAAACTTTCCGGCGTGGCGCTGGAGGAACCGGCACGTTCGCGGTTCCGGGAGATTGGCGTGGAGTTGTCGCGCTTGTCCACCGAGTTTTCCAACGCCGTGCTGGACGCCAGCGAGGCGTGGCGCGAGCACATCACCGACGAGCGCGATGTGGCTGGCATCCCGGAATCCGGTCGCAGCGTGTTGCGCCAATATGCGCAGGACCAGGATCTGCCGGGTTATCTGGTCACCCTCAAACAGCCCAGTGTGCGGGCGGTCCTCACCTACGCCGACAACCGCGGCTTGCGCGAGCGCGTGTATTGGGCCTATCAGACCCGCGCCTCCGACCAGGGGCCGAATGCGGGCAAATACGACAACAGCGCGCGCATCGAACAGATCATGGCCTTGCGCCATGAGGCCGCCCAACTGCTCGGCTTTGCCAATGCCGCGGAGGAATCCCTGGCGACGAAGATGGCCACTTCGCCGGCCGATGTGCTGGGATTTCTGCACGATCTGACCGAGCGCGCCCGCCCGGTGGCGCAACGCGAGTTGGCCGCGCTGCGCGAATTCGCGCGGACCGAATTGCAGCTCGACAATCTGGAACCTTGGGATATTGCCTATGCCGCCGAGAAATTGCGCCAACGCGAGTACACGCTGGATGAGGAACAGCTCAAGGCGTATTTCCCGTTGCCGGCCGTCGTCAACGGTTTG
>Ga0070696_100002545_pt1 | contig 12085 bp, 6 predicted proteins | sample KBSK1253metaG_FD_65474 | JGI IMG/M metagenome (GOLD analysis project Ga0070696, IMG submission 65474) | Corn, switchgrass and miscanthus rhizosphere microbial communities from Kellogg Biological Station, Michigan, USA - KBS K1-25-3 metaG | ecosystem: Host-associated > Plants > Roots >... | reverse complement strand
CCGAATGGACGGCTGGATTGCGGCATGGAGGGGTTTCCGCCGGAGCCTCCGCCGCCGGCAGGAGAGGAAAAAGGAAAAAAGCGTCGCCCGCCGGCCGCGCAAAAGGACCGTTTCCGAGGCGTGAGGATCTTTGACATTTCAGACATCAAGAATCCAAAGCAAGTGGCGGCGGTGCAGACGTGCCGTGGATCGCATACGCATACGCTGGTGGTCGATCCGAACGACAAAGAGAATGTGTATATCTATGTGTCGGGCACATCGTTTGTGCGTCAACCGGAAGAACTGGCTGGGTGCTCTGATGAGAAAAGCCCGGAGAAGGATCCGAATACGTCGCTGTTCCGGATCGAAGTGATTCAGGTTCCCGTGGCGGCGCCGCAGGATGCGAAGGTGGTCGCCAGCCCTCGGGTGTTTATCGATCCGCGAACGGGCGCGCTGAACGGCCTTAACAACGGCGGCACACACGGCAAGAAGGGGGCCGAGAAACCTGCGGACACGAACCAATGCCATGACATCACGGTGTACACGGCGATTGGGTTGGCGGCGGGCGCATGCTCCGGGAACGGAATTGTGCTGGACATCAAGGACCCGGTGCATCCGAAGCGCGTGGATGCGGTCAACGATCCGAACTATTCGTACTGGCACTCGGCTTCGTTCTCGAACGACGGGAGCAAAGTCGTGTTTACCGACGAGTGGGGCGGAGGCCTGGGGGCGCGGTGCCGACCGAACGACCCGAACAAGTGGGGCGCGGATGCCATCTTCCGTCTGAAGGACAACAAGCTGAGCCTGGCGAGCTATTACAAGCTGCCGGCGGCGCAGAGTGACTCTGAGAACTGTGTGGCGCACAACGGCTCGCTGATTCCGGTCCCTGGCCGCGACATAGAAGTGCAGGCGTGGTATCAAGGCGGCATCTCCATAGTGGACTTCACCGATCCGGCGCAACCCTTCGAGATTGCCTACTTCGACCGCGGGCCGATTGATCCGAACATGTTGGTGCTGGGCGGCGACTGGTCAGCATATTGGTACAACGGCTACATTTACGGATCGGAGATCGCGCGCGGCCTGGACGTCTTTGAACTGCAGCCGACCAAGTTTCTGACGCAGAACGAAATCGACGCGGCGAAGGCGGTTCGGGTGCCTGAGCTGAATGTGCAGAACCAGCAAAAAATAGAGTGGCCAGCACAGTTGGTCGTGGCGAAAGCATACGTGGACCAGTTGTCCCGAACGCAGGCTTTGCCAGCAGACCGAATCGCAGCTCTGCAGAAGGCGATCCAAAGCGCAGAGAGTTCGCACATGAGCCGGGGCAAGCTGACGAAGTTGAAGAGCATGGCAGCGTCGTTGGAAAAGAGCGCCGCCATGGCGAAGAGTCCGACTGACTCGGCACGGTTGCATGCTTTGGCAGAGATTCTGAAGCAACCGTCAGCGTAACGATATCGCGAACCTGGCGGCTTTCCGGTTAGCCCGCAGAGCCAAGATCGGTCCGCGGAGGTTCGAACGACTGCTCCTGCGCCCAAGACCAGGGGCCGTTCGCGACGGCGCGACTCCTGATTATCGTTAATCAGGAGTTGAGTTCAGCCGTTTCGGCGGGAGTGTTCGTGATGTTGCGTCAGACTGCGCATAACACGCCAAGCGGCCCAAACAAAGCCGACCAACAGACCCAGTCCGCTTACGAGTAAAAGCCAGGGATGTGAATACCCAGATCGCGCCAAATAAGGCGGAACATCAATTCCAAGCCCCAGAAGCAATGCGACTGTGGGGAGAACAATCGCTAACAGCAGCGCAAGCGATGCCGAGCAAAGAAGTACGACGCCTAAAAGCTTTATGGAATTCAATTAAAGTCTCCCTCTGGCGGCTAACTTCTCCGGTAACGGCTAGTTCGTTCCTATCGTCTTCCCGGCAGCTTTAGCATACTTAGGGTCGGTTGGTTGCAACTCGTAAGCTCGTTGATAGGCGGATGAAGCCGCAGATTGATCATTCAAACGCTGGTAGGCAATGCCGAGATTGAACCAATATGAAGAGACTTTCGGTTGATACCTCGTGGCATCGCGAAGCCATCGAACCGCTTCCGTATTTTGGTCTGCAACAAGAGCGTCATAACCCCATTTCCCCTCCTCATATCCACCTTCGCTGGAGAAGTTGATGAAAGGTCGCCCGATAGTCGATCCAAGGAACCCAAATAGGACCAGGGCAGCGATGCTCCCTGCGATTAGCGTACGGCGACCCGGAAGCACGATCGCATAACCAAGCAGCAAACCAAGGACGGCACCAGCAGCATGGGCGACATTGGCGACATTGAATACGTGAGTGACCGTCGTCAAAATGCAAATGAAAAACCATCCCACGAACAGATTCACCGTCCTCTTGTCTAGCGAATCTTTGAATCGTTCGTCGTGCTGTGAAAGGACGTACAGTAGTCCGAATAGACCGTATCCGACCCCGGAGAGTCCCACACCTCCCTGAGCAAAAGCAAAATCCAAGGAACTGGAACCGATCGCAAAGAGTAAGATCAGCAGGGCTGTTCTGAAATGGCCGTAGATGCGTTCGACAGTTGTTCCGAGCATCCAAAGCCAATAAAGGTTAAATGCCAGGTGCAAGATGTCCAGATGCGGTAAGACGCTAGTTGTGAATCGCCATAGCTGTCCACGACGAATCTCGGCGTTCTCAAATAAGGGCGAAATGTTCGTGCCCGCCCACCAAGCAATCGTCACTCCTACTGCAAGGACTGCGATGCCAGAGATTACAGGATAATTTGGAATTTCCTTCCATCGAGGGACACTCGGCATGTTCGCTCCCTTGTCTCAGTCGACCACAACGCGACCTGTTTGCAATCTAGGCTGGTGGTACAGGTGTGTTGACTAAGTTAAGAGAGGAATGGTTACAAGGAACAAAGGGGTTGCCAAGTGCCCGGTAAGTCGGGCTAATCGGAGCAGTGAAATGTTACTTCAAATCTATGGGAAGGCGAGAAGCCGGGACTTGGTCTTGCGGCTGAGGTGGCGATTACCGGTCTTGCCAGCGGCCTATGAAGGATGGCACCGGTGGCCTGGGCCTATATTAACTACTATATTAATATTTACTGCTAGTACCGCCAGTAGGGCGCATTCCTCCTTGCTTCCAGTGCCGTCATGACCGCAAGACTTGTAACGGCACAATTCTTAAGAATGGATCTACGTAAACCCATAACTAAATCAACTAAATAAAGGCTTAACTCCGGGCAGCAAGGACGGTTGGACGTAAAGGCTTCCCGGAAACACGTGGGTTAGCGGGGCGAATGGCCCGGTGGGGAGAGCTATTCCACTTTGGCATGAGGTTTGCTGAGGGTATTGCAAACAGGTTCTTTTCCTGATTTTCCTGAACATGACTTTTGTAGTTGAACCCAAGTTCGACGTGCTGTAGAAATCTGACAAGGTTTCTAGCTATCCAGGGTTCCATCAGCAAAAGCACATTCAGAAGATCTTGACGGAGGCAGCAATGAAACGACCCAGAGTAGCTTCAGTGTTGTGGTCTCTCCTTTCCGCGATTGTGTTGATATTCGCGCCGACAGTGTCAGCTTCACCTACGGGAAGCATCGCGGGGTCCGTGAAGGATCAAAGCGGTGCGGTGATTTCGGGCGCGAAATTGACGCTCATCAACATGTCTACTAACGCTAAAGACGCGGCCGTCAGTGACAGCAATGGGGGATTCCAGTTCCTGCAACTGGCACCGGCCGTGTACTCGCTGCAAGTCGAAGCTGCGGGCTTCAAAAGAGCGGCGGTGAACGACATCGTGGTCCAGGTGGACCAGATCACGCACCTGGACGCCACCCTCCAGGTCGGTAGCGTTGCCGAGACCATTGAAGTCTCGGGTACGGCAACTCCATTGCTGGAGAGTGATAGGAGCACCTTAAGCAACGTAATTGACAGCGAGGTCGTCTCGAACATTCCACTGAACGGACGCCAGTATCTGGATCTGGCCCTATTAACGCCCGGCGTCCTGCCCTCCTCAACCGGCACTCAGGGCGGAGGTTTCAACGTCTCCGGCGCCCGTTCGCAGTCCAACATCTTCCTGCTGGATGGTGTCAGCAACATCGACACACAGATTAACTCCGCGCTGGGCAATTTCCGGATCACGGACGCAGTGCAGGAGTTTGCTGTTCAGACCAGCGTGGCTACTGCGGAGTTCGGCCGTGGCACCGGCGGCCAGGTGAATATCGTCACCAAGAGCGGAACCAATCAGTTTCATGGAACAGCCTTTGAATACCTTCGCAATTCCGTCTTGGACGCCAGAGATTTCTTCACTAACAAGAATGGCGGCACGAAAAATCCCCTGCACCGCAATCAATATGGCGGAACATTCGGAGGACCAGTCCTCAAGGACAAACTATTCTTCTTTGCGTCGTATGAAGGCTTCCGCCAGGTAGCTCCGCAGGTCAGCTCCACTCGCGTGCCCACGGCCGCTGAACGCGCTACGGTGACCGATCCCATCTCCAAGTCCCTGCTCCAGTTCTGGCCAGCTCCCAACTTTAATGTCACAGGGACAACCGGAAACAACTTCATCTCCAACGTTCCTTCGTTGACCTTCGACGAAACTGGTCTCGCCAAGGTGGACTACGCGTTCAGCGAAAAAGACCATCTCTCGGTGCGCTGGGCGCAATATGGGGGCACCACTTTTACCGGCGGGGCGATTCCGCTCGAGGGAGGCAACGCCAACGCGCCGGGGAGCGACTCCGGTCTGATCGATTACACGCACACATTTTCATCACGCGTCCTGAATGAAGTCCGTTTCGGTTTCTCCCGCAACAAGACCTTTATTAGCGTTCAGGACTCCGGTCTCGATGCCTCGAAGATCTTCGTTGATTCCGGCGGAAATCCCTTGCCGGGCATCGTAAATGGAAGCACGAACGTACTTGATTCCGGTCTGCCCACTATCGGCATAAGCGGCGGCTATGCTCCTCTGGGGAGCACCAGCAACCTTCCGCAAGGCCGGAGAACCAACACGTATGAACTCTATGACAACCTTTCCTGGATTGCTCCGTTCGGAGCGTCCAAGCACTCCTTCCGCATGGGTATCCACGTTCGACGGGAAGACGCCCGTCGCTTCCTTGACGGTTCAGCGCGCGGCGTGTTCAACTTCACCAGCTTTTCGGATTTCTCTGGGAGCCTTAACAACGGCGTCGCTCAGGTTAACACCTCCACTCTGCTCTTTGGTTCCACGCTGGCTTACTGGCAGCGCTACCCGTGGGACCTCTATTGGCAGGATACCTACAAGCTCAAAGACAATCTCACTCTAAGCTACGGGGTGCGGTACGAGTATCCTTCCGCCATCCACCAGGTTCGCAACCAGGCAACGAACTTCATTCCTGGCGTTGGCCCCGTCCTCTTGGGTACCAACAAGGTCCTGTCAATTGATACCACCAAGAGCGGCCCCTCCTCTTTCTTCTTCACCCAAGCACCTTCTACACTGTCCGACTCGGGCACGAACGTAGATAAGAACAACGTCGCTCCCGTCTTCGGTTTCGCTTACACTCCGCGGTTTGCCAGGTCCGTATTTGGGAACGACAAGACCGTAATTCGCGGCGGATTCCGAGTGGGCTATGACGAGGTTTTCAACAATATCCCTGCAAATATGGCGCTTAATGCACCGTTCAACCTGACCACCAGCCAGACAGCGGGTACAACGCAGCCCGGTAAATTCTCATATGCCGTGGGTCTCAATCAGAACGTTCCCTTGGTGAAGAGGGTTGGCCAACCCAACCAGGTCGGCTTGGTGAGTCTCAGTGCCGAAGATCAAAACATTCGTAGCGCTTACATCTATCAGTACAGCCTCGGCATTCAGCGCCAGCTTGGGAGTGCATTCTCGCTCGAAGTCGACTACCAGGGTTCCACCGCTCACAAGCTTGGTTTGTTCATCGACGAGAATCAGCCAACGGTCACTGTAAATAACCCCACTGTACGCGGCAACCTATCTCCCAACATCCAGCACTTCCCGAACCCCTTGTTTGGTTCCATCGGAACGGGGGTGGATATCGGCAACTCCAATTACAGCAGCGCCGTCGTCACGGCCAGATATCAGGGACGTCACGGCATCTATTTTGAAGGCTCATACACCGTCGGGAAGTCCATCGACGATGGCTCCTCCTTCTTTGGCTCGACAGGCGAGCGCGCTGGGCTGGATGACCGCAACAATCTCGCCGCAGATCGCGGGCCCTCGTCTTTCGACATCCGGCATCGCGTTGTGTTTGTCTTCGTTTACGAGTTACCCATCGGACCCGGCCATCGCTTCCTTGGCTGGAGCAACGGTATTAACCGCCAGGTTTTTGGCGGTTGGCAGATTTCCGGCAACACTACCATCCAATCTGGAACTCCCTTCACGGTATTTAACGGCTCGAATGATTTCAGCGGCTTCAATCAGTTTAATGATCGTCCCGATGTTGTTGGCACCGGACCGCTTCTCCAGAACAACACCAATCCAGACGTGGCGTTTGACACGACCTACTTTGGATGCTCTACTCCGCCTTGCAACACAATTGGTAAAGGCGCACCGCCGGTGGGACGGCAAGGAACATCTGGACGCAATCAATACTATGGTCCCGGTTTACAAAACTGGAATTTTTCCACTGCGAAACTCTTCCCTCTGCGTACGGAAAGAGTTCATTTGCGCTTCGAAGCGGACTTCTTCAACCTCTTTAACCACACCAACTTTTCCAATCCGGTTGGCAGCGAGAGTAGTGTGAACTTCGGCAAAATTACATCCACGCTGGGCAGCGGCACCGCAACTGCTGTGGGCACAACCGCGGGCGTCGTCGGCGGGGGACCGCGTATTATCCAGGGCTCCCTGCGCCTGGTGTTCTGATTCGGAAACAGGGCCTGCACAGGCTAAAGGCACAATGCCTGGTTGCCGCGCTTGCCGGAGATGTGAAGTGTTACTTCACATCTCCGGCGATTAGCCTTCGAGCTAGTGTTGGCCGGGCCATTGACCTCGCCCGACTTACCTGTCACTTGGAAAAAAGCCACAGACTCTGGAGCTACTGAGGGTGTTCCTCCAACTGCTGCGAAACTCTAAGAACGCTGGTGTAAGCCCAATCCCGGAATTGACCCTGATCAAGGAGCATTCGACGCAGGAAGGACCATTCTACGACGCGCATTGCGTCCCTAAGCATCGGCAAACGAGGCCACGTTGTAGGTTCAACGATGCCAAACTGCAAGAGCTTTCAAAATTAAGTAATTAAATTTCGCAACCAACATCTCAAGCGCTGCTAGTTGTGCGATGGACGCCGAGTGCGCGCACGGGGCAAACGCTGTGGCGGCCGAAATTCAATAGTGACGTCCAGTTGAGCTTTGACAGGCCTTCTGTTCAAGAGAGTGGGCTTATAACGCCACAGGCGAATGGCGCTCGTTGCAGCCGGAAGAAGAGAGATCGAGCCGCTCACGTGCTTTACATCCAACACTTGGCCGAGCTCTCCGATGGTGGTGCGGACCTTTACGGTTTCCGACGATCCATGCCGAGCCCCGGGAATTGGGTAGCGAGGCCAAACGAACGAGACAAGCTCACCGGCTTGCAATCGAGCGGGTCTAAGAGCAGGCGCAGGTCCGGGCTCAGGGTAAACAAGGACAGAAAGCTGCGAGGTCATCGCAAACGAAGAGGACGCGGCGATGGGTTTTTCCGGGAGAATCAGTCTGAACGGTTTGCTGCCGTCGCCAGGGCCAGTGACAAGGATTGTGGAAGGCGATGAGAGGTGCGGCGCTGCCCTGCGTTGGGCGGTACTTACCGGCGCGCCGCGTATCGAGCCGACAGCCCTGGGTGAATGTGCGGGTTGGGAATTCACGGGTGGCGGCGCGTTTCGCGCGATTAGTGCGGCCGGGCCCTTGCGTTCAGGACTGACTTCTGGATTATCGGAATCAGTGAGCGGTGGGGGCGTTATTGCTGAAGCTGGTGCGGTCGTGGGCACGCGGGAGGTTGATTCTTCCGGTCGTGGATTGAGAGATTGAGCGGATGGGCTGTCTGAGCGCGACTCCTCCGGCGCCGGTGCCGGCGGAGTGGAAGTTCGCGAAGTCGTTTCGCCTGGGCGATTAAGCAGTGCCGTTGACGTGGCATCCACAGCCGGTGTTGATTTCCGGGTATCCCTGAGGCCCGTTCCGAGCGGGCCGCGTCCCACGGTGAGCACAACGGCGAGACTAGTCACCGCGAACAAAAACGCTACTGCGGCGACCTGAAATCCGGTTATTTCAAGAACATGTGAGCGTGAAGGCGAATTGTCGATGCGAGCCGCTGGCCACGCGAACTTGGCGGTTCGAACTTGCGGCCCAAACCCGGCGACTGGAGCAGGGCGGCGCACTTTTTCCTGAAGAGCTTCGACAAACGATGGCGGGCTCGCATGCAGAATCTCAGGCGTCACGATGGTGGATGCTTGAGGCGAAGCTGGCGCAATCAGTTCGGGCGAGGAGGGTTGGTCTTGCTCAGGAAAAACACTCCCAATTGGCTCTTCTGGGAAGCTATCGAGGGTTGCGGGGATGAGGCTCTCAAGAGGCGACGGCGCCAGGCCTTCAAATTCCGGGGCTGGCTTTTCGGAGGCGATCCAATTTGAAATTTGATTGCGGGCTTCGGCGGTGAGATCAATAAATTGGATGCCTGCGGTTTTTTTCGATTCCGCCAGCCACACAATCTGCGCGGAGATTTCGATCGTCGGCCCGGAGTTGGGCAATTGAAAGCGAATGCGTGGGAGGAAGTCATCAACGATAAGGGGGTCGGCTGCGGCAACGGCCATGCCCGTCTCACTTATATTGAGAGCAATACCGCCATTGGTATCGCCGAGCTTAACGTAGGTGAGGAAGGCAGGAGTGGTGCGCGTCTGAAGGCGGCGATCACGTGTGGGATGAATCGCCTCAACCGGCACCTGGCGTTCGGCTTCGAGTGCGGCTGCTTCCGGTTTTGCCGGTACGTCCGCTCCCTGTTCCCTTTTATTCCGCTGAGCGATTTCCATGAGTGTGGCCAGCTTGCCGCCCGCCTTTGAAAGTGCGTCAAAGACGTACGCAACATTCTTCGGGTTGAACTGAAGCTGCCGAGCTGTAAGAGTCAGCCGGATGCTTTCGTCGATTTCATCTTGCTGGCTTTCGGAAAGGTATGCCTGGAGGCCAGAATAGAGTGCGCCGTTCTCGTAATTCTCTTTCCATTCAAGAATGGCCTGGAGACGATGACCTGCGTGCTTCTCAAATTCTTGTTTCTGCTGTTCTGTTGCGGCACATTCGGCGAACACCTCCGCAGGACCGTGGGGTAACGCCAAAGTTAGTTCTGCCAATCCGCCACGCAGTTCCTGAACCTTGTTGGACGGTAAAGATGTTTTGCGACAGACCCACTCTCCGCGCAACTTATCGAAATCAATCGAGGCGCGATACTCCTCTGTTTCATACTTGAATACGGGCAAGGGCTTGAGCGGAGGCCACCTACCGGCCAGGAGTGATTTCATCTCGGCCTGTTGCGCTGGAGACGCGAGTCCAGCAATGTTGGGCCTAGCTCGTTGGTGTTGATTGAATTTCATGATTCAGCCCGAAAAGTTATACCCGCCACACTATCTTGCCGGCGTGCAGCAAGCAAACTTTTAGAAGCGGCCGTCGCGACGGGGATTTGAGAGATTTTCTGGAGATCGGTGCTGTTGTACCTAGGGCAGGGCACGTCCATCTCGTCACCCCTTGCAGCCCCACTCCCGCGTGGGAAAAATCCTATCTGATCAACTTTCCTTGTGCGCTGTCGTAACTTTCCTGAGTGTAGTCTATTCAAAACCCCGTCCGAGGGGATTAGTTGCTTGCCTTTGTTCGATGAAACCTCGTTCCAGCCATTTTCTGGGCCATGCCCAGGAGCAGGTTGCGATCCCCTTCTGGCGGCTTGGCCCACCCCGTCGAAGCCTGCAAGGTATTCATTCTTAGCCACATACAAGCAATCTGAGGGAATGAATAAGCTCGCTACGGGGATGGCAGACGCCGATCCGAGTGGCAAGCACCCAACTCCTGGTTGACGCGGCTATCGGAAGCCGACCCACCATCTAAATTCCGGCGCTCTGGACGCCGCGGGCAGCGGCGGCTACACTGCTTGTTTCCACTGTTCCAAGATTCCGGATGAATGAGGGCGCTCGCGCAGATGCTAAAGTTTTACACGGCCGGGGAATCACACGGACAGGCGCTACTTGCGTTTGTTTCCGGCCTTCCTGCGTCAATGCCCGTCGATTTGAATTATATCAATCATGAGCTCCACCGACGCCAGTTGGGTTACGGCCGCGGCGGGCGTCAAAAGATCGAGAAGGATCGCGCCGATATTTTTGCAGGCGTGCGTCACGGGCAGACTATCGGAGCGCCCATCGCCCTTCGCATCGAAAATCGGGATTGGGCCAATTGGGAAAACATTCTGCCAGTCGAAGCAACTTCCGAATCCGCGGGCCAAGAAAGGAAACTGCTCGCGCCTCGCCCCGGCCACGCCGATCTCGCCGGATCGCAAAAATTTAATTTTCACGACGCGCGCTACGTGCTAGAGCGCGCCTCGGCTCGAGAAACCGCCGCACGGGTTGCGGCGGGCGCCTTTGCTAAGCTACTCCTACGAGAATTCGGGACGGAAATCGCCAGCCACACCGTTCAAGTCGGCCACGTCCGACTCGAACGCGCTGCAACCTGGAAGGAAATTCAGGCCGTCAGCGTGGATCTGGACTCGCCGCTACGCTGCGTTGACGCCGGCACGCAAGAGAAAATGAAAACGGAGGTCGATGCAGCGTTAAAGGCAGGCAACACTGTTGGCGGTATTTTTGAAATCGTGGCCCACAACGTTCCCGTTGGCCTGGGAAGCCACGCCCAGTGGGACGAAAAGCTCGATGGGCGCCTGGCGCAGGCGCTGATGAGCGTGCAAGCCGTCAAAGCGGTGGAAATCGGCGCGGGCGTCACGGCCGCAGGTTCCTACGGCAGCGAAGTTCAGGACGAAATCTTCTACGAGAAACCGGCGCGGCGATTCCGCCGCTCGACCAATCGCGCCGGGGGCGTCGAAGGCGGTATCACCAACGGCGAAGACGTGATCATCCGCGGCTATCTGAAACCGATCTCGACGCTTCGTCAGGCGCTGCAGACCGCGGACATGGTCACCAAAGAGCCCGTATCGGCCGCTTACGAGCGTTCCGACTGGTGCGTCGTCCCGGCCGGCGCGGTTGCCGGCGAGGCCATGGTGGCACTTGTGCTGGCGGATGCTTTTCTGCAAAAATTTGGAGGAGACTCCCTTTCCGAGATGCGGCGGAATTTTGACAACTATGCCAGACAAATCGACCAGTTCTGAAGTGGTCTCGAGCCCGTCGGCGGTGTCCACAGACGCGACCACCGCCGCGCGCAAAATCTATCCCATAGTGAAGTACGGCGATCCGATACTCGAAAAACCGACCGGTGCGGTAAAAGAGTTTGGCACCGAATTCGAGCAGCTTACCGAAGATATGTTTGCTTCGATGTACGCCGCGCAAGGCGTGGGCCTGGCTGCACCACAGATCGGCATGACGCTGCGCGTGGCTGTCGTGGATGTCACAACCGGAAAGAATCCAGAAGCGAAAATCGTTCTTGCCAATCCGGAAATCATCCACGCCGAAGGTGAAGTTCGAGAGGAAGAGGGGTGTCTTTCCATTCCTGGGTTTCGCGGCTATGTGATGCGCCCGCAGTTCGTTACTGTGCGCGCGCAAAATGCAAAGGGCGAATCCTTTGAAATTCGGGGTGAAAATCTCCTGGCGCGCGCCTTCTGCCACGAAATCGATCACTTGAACGGCATTCTGTTCCTACAACACCTCAGCATGCTAAAGCGCGACCTCATCCGGCGCAAAATCAAGAAGCTCAAGAAACAGGGCGAGTGGTAGGGTCTGAAGCCGGCCGATTCTCCGCCGTAAAGATTGCAGAGGGTATGCATGCGAGTGATTTTCTGTGGCACGCCGCTGTTTGCCGTTCCGACCCTCAAGCACCTCCTCGCACAAACTGATTTTCAGGTCATCGGTGCAATCACTCAGCCCGACCGTCCACGCGGCCGCGGCCAGGAAGTGTCTTTTTCGCCTGTGAAAGAAACCGCGATTGGCGCGGGCATTCCCGTCCACCAACCGGAGAAAATC
>Ga0070696_100002544_pt1 | contig 12085 bp, 15 predicted proteins | sample KBSK1253metaG_FD_65474 | JGI IMG/M metagenome (GOLD analysis project Ga0070696, IMG submission 65474) | Corn, switchgrass and miscanthus rhizosphere microbial communities from Kellogg Biological Station, Michigan, USA - KBS K1-25-3 metaG | ecosystem: Host-associated > Plants > Roots >... | reverse complement strand
TCGTCCCGTTCTGCTGCGCGGAGGCCGTCGATGGGCGACGCTGAACGCAGGAGGGAGTAAGACGGGATGGATCGGGACCACCAACGGGCATGAGGACACAAAGTGACGTCATGGCACCGGCCGCGCAGGACGTGCAGGTCGTCGTGTGGCGGCGTCGGCGGCTCCTGGCCGCCGGTTTCCCGCCCGATCTCGCCCTGGACCTCGCCCTCAACCGCGAGGCCGACCTGCACGCGCTGCTGGATCTCGTCGACCACAGCTGTCCGCCCGCGCTCGCGGTCCGGATCGTGGGGTAGGGCGGCGACATGACGGCCGTGCCGAGGGCCGGGGTCGAGCTCGACATCCGCACCAGCCCGGACGCCGAGTCGCTGGCATGGGTGACGTCCCTGCGCGAGGGCTCGCCCGACCGCGACCAGGCCCTGGCCCGGCTGCACGCCATGCTGCTGCGGGTCGCCCGGCACGAGGTCAGCCGGCGTCGCGGGACGGTGCCGTGGGTCTCCTGGGGCGAGCTGGACGTGGTCGCCCAGCAGAGCGCGGACGACGCCGTCGTGGCGCTGCTGCGCAGGCTGGACACCTACGAGGGCCGCAGCCGGTTCACCACCTGGGCGTACAAGTTCGCCGTCCTCACCACCTCGGTGGCGGTGCGCAAGCTGGCCTGGCGGTCACGCGAGATCCCCGCCGCGCCCGAGCAGTGGGACTTCGTGATCGACCCGGGCGCCGGCCCCGAGCAGGTAAGCCAGGGCACGGAGCTGGTGGTCGCAGTCCGGACGGCGATCGCCACGAGGCTCACCCCGCACCAACGTGAGGTGATCCTTGCGATCATCGCCCAGGAGGTGCCCATCGACGTGCTCGCCGAGCGGCTGGGCACCAACCGCGGGGCGCTGTACAAGACGTTGCACGACGCGCGGGCCGCGCTGCGCAAGGCGCTGGTCCAGGCGGGACTGGTGGAGGACGGAAGGGGCCGAACTCGATGACCAGGCGGGACATCGCACTAGCGCAGCTGATCGGGCCGGCCGCGGCCGAGCTCGGCTGCGACGAGTGCTTCGACCTCGTCGACGTGTACGTCGACACCGAGCTGGCGGGCCAGGACGCCGATGCCGCCATCCCCGGGATGCGCGAGCACCTCGCCGCGTGCCCGGCCTGCGCCGAGGAGTACCAGAGCCTGCGCGAGATCGCCGGTCAGGAGCACCCGCGACGCTAGGTCGGACGTCGGAGGAGCGTCGGGCACCCGGTACGTGGTCTTGCAGACGGTGTGCGGCAGGCTGGTGCCGTGACCGCGAATGACGACCTGCAGGCCTCGACCGGCCGTCCCCTCCGCTGCGTCGTGATCGGCGCCCACGGACGGTTGGGCAGCTCGATCTGCGCCCGGCTGGAGCAGAGCCCGGACGTCGAGCTCGTCGGCGCGCTGGGATCCAGTGACCCTCTGGCCTCGGTGCTCGACCTGAAGCCGGACGTCGTCGTCGAGGCCACCGTGCCGGACGCGAGCCCCGCCATCGTGGAGTTCCTCGTCGATCACGGGATCTCGACGGTCGTGGCGACCACCGGCTGGGACGACGAGCGGGTCGAGCGCCTCCGCGGCTGGCTGGCGGCTTCGCCCGGCACGCGAGTCCTGCTGGCCCCGATCCTCGGCCTCGGGGCGGCCGCGATGATGGACGCGATCCGCCGGCTCGGCCCGGTCTTCGACGCGGTCGAGATCGTCGAGATGCACCACGCCGCCAAGGTCGACGCGCCGAGCGGCACCAGCCGCTACACGGCCGGGCTGCTCGCCCCGCCGTCCGCCCCCCAGCACCAGGTGCCGCCGGCCGCCGGCGACGCCGCCCGCGGCACGGTCGTGAACGGCATCCCCGTCCACTCGGTTCGGCTGCCCGGGTTCGTGGCCCACCAGCAGGTGTTCCTGGGCCGACCCGGCGAGGTGCTGCGCATCGAGTACGACGCCCACGACCGGTCCGCCTTCGCGGAGGGCGCGCTCGTCGCCGTCCTCGCGCTGCCCGACGCCCCGCCCGGGCTCACCTACGGGCTGGAGAACCTGCTGTTCAGGTCGTGACGACGTCTCGGTCGCGGCGCCACTCGTACGGCGTGGTCGTGGACACCTTGACGAAGCCCGAGCGCTCCAGGATCGGCCGCGAGTACTCGGTGGAGTCGCTGTTGATGAACGCCTTGCCGCGCCGCAGCGCCGACCGGGCGCGCTCGGCGGTCAGCGCCCGGTAGATGCCGCGCCGGCGCCAGGCCGGGTGCGTCGCGCCACCCCAGATGCCCGCGAAGTCGGTGCCGTCCACCGGGTCGAGCCGACCGGCGCAGACCACCTGGCCCTCTGCCTCAGCGACCCACAGCTCGACGTCGTCGGCGCCGCTCGCGATCCGGGTGAGCAGCTCGTCGACCATCCCGGGGCTCGGATGGCCGAACACGTCGTCCTGCAAGGCCACCATGCGGCGGACGTCGGCGGGCTCGCTGACGCGACGGATGGTGACGCCGTCGGGCACCGGCACCTCGACCGCGAGGTCCTCGGCGCGCCCGATCATCACGGACTCGGGTTCCCCGGCGGTGAAGCCGTGCGCGACAAGGATGTCGTGCAGCTCGGGCACCCCGTCGTGGCCGCGGGTCTTCCACTCGAAAGAGGACACCTCGGGGTCGGTTGCGAAGTGCTGGACCGTCGTCGCGACCAGCTCGTCGAGCCGCGCTCCCCGCCAGCCGTCCAGCGACCGGTAGGTCACGAACCCCCGCCCTCCGACGTAGGTGGCCCACACGACGGGACCATGCCGCTCCGACCTGAGCGCCGATGACACCTCCGCGACGTCCCGAAGCTGGGTGTCGTAGGCGTGCAGCAGGGCATGCGGATCGGCCATGGTCGGCATCCTGCTCCTGCGGGCTCCCCCGGCTCCATCCATTTCCACGTCGGTGACCGGCTTCCGCCGCGGACCGCGCCGATGCACACTGCGGCGGTGCGGCTCTTCGTGGCGCTCGACGTCCCCACGGTGGCGATCGACCACCTCCAGGCCGCGGTCGCAGCGGTCGCGGACGAGCACCCCGGCCTGCGCTGGTTGCCGCCGGACCGTCGGCACGTGACCCTGGCCTTCCTCGGTGAGGTCGAGCCGCCGGCGCTGGCCGCGCTGGCCGCGCGGCTCGGGCGCGTCGCCGGGCGGCACCCCGCGCTGCAGCTGCGGTTCGCCGGGGCCGGCCGGTTCGACTCGCGGGTCCTGTGGGTCGGTGTGGAGGGCGACACCGAGCCGTTGGCGCGGCTCGTGCGGTCCGTCGGCGCCGCGGCGCGCAAGGCCGGCGTGCCGGTCGAGGAGCGGGTGCACCGACCGCACGTCACCCTCGCCCGCAGCCGGACGATGTCCCTCGACCTGCGCCCGATGGTGGCGCGGCTCGCCGACTACGTGGGCCCGCCGTGGCGCGCGGCCTCGTTCTCCCTGGTGTGCTCGCGCCTCGGGCCGCAGCCGGAGTACGAGCCGCTCGAGCGCTTTCGGCTCGGTGGCGTGCCCGACTGACCGGGAGCTGACTGGCGTCGGCTCAGGCCGCGTCCAGCGGGCGCGTCGCCAGCACGAGCAGATCGAGGGCGTCGCGAGTGCTGCCGTCCTCGGCCACCACCGGACGCCGGACGGTGTCGGCGCGCTGGACCTGCAGTCCCGCCGGCTCCACGTCGGCCGCGACGTCGGCCGGCCGGCAGAGCACCGTCGGGTCCTGGGGTCCACCGACCCCGCCGTCGAGGTTCGCCAGGTCGTGGCCCACGACGAGCAGGGTGCCGCCCGCGGCCACGGCCTGCGCCGCCGACTCCAGGACCGCCACGCGCTCCGCCGGCGGCAGGTGCAGGTAGACGACCAGCACGAGGTCGAACCCGCGCGGCTCCGGAGTCCACCGCACGACGTCGGCGTGGACCGTCGTCATGGCCTCGGCCCGGTCACCCAGCCTCTGCGTGGCGAGCCGCCGGCCCCGGTCCAGCGCCACGGCAGAGAAGTCCACGGCCGTCACGGTCCAGCCCCGCTCGGCCAGCCACAGGGCGTTGCGGCACTCCCCGGCGGCCAGGTCGAGCGCCCGACCCGGCGGCAGGTCGGCGGTCATCGACTCCACCCAGAGGTTCGGCCCGGCCGACCACACCAGCTCCGCGGCGGCGTACCGCTCGTCCCAGCCGGTCGAGTCCATGCACCCTCCTCGCGAAGCGACTGCCCTCAGTCTGCCCCTCGGGAAAGACGCCCGTCCCACACCGTGAGCACCACCTGACAAGCGCGTCCAGCGGTCACTACCGTTCCCCCACCTATCCAGAGCAGCCGAGAGACCTGGCTCGACGACGCTGCAGCAACCCCCCGTGCCCACGGGAGCGGGTGCTACTGCCAGGACCGATGGAGGACGCCATGTCGGGCAGCGCTCTGCCTGCACGCCAGCACCGAGGCCCGGTCCCGCTCCGGCTGGTCGGCCGCATCCACGTGGACCTGTGCCGCGTCGCGGGGGCTCTCTGCCGACCCGGACGCACGCTCTAGCACCGCTCCACCCTGGCGCCTCGCGGCGTCAGTGCCCGCCTGCCCGTCCCCATGACCGGCGCGCAGGCAGTCCGTCCCCAGTGACCGGACGTGCCCGGCGCCCCACAACCACCCTGCGAGGACCCGAATGACCCCTTCTGCCACCACTGAAACGACCACGGCGACCCCGCCCACCGACCAGACCGAGCCGCAGCTCAAACACGTGCGAGGGTCCGGCACGTGGGTGGGCCACCTCGCGACCGAGCTGAGGGTGCGCCACTTCCCGCCGTTCTTCACGGGGGAGCCGACGGCGATCGGTGGCGACGGCCGCGCTCCGACCCCGATGGAGTACGTGGTCGCTGCGCTCAACGGCTGCCTCGCCGTGGTCATCGAGACCGTCGCCACCGAGCAGGGCGTGCGGCTGCAGGCCCTCGACCTGCAGGCGGAGGCCACCATGGACACGCGAGGGTTCGCCGGCACCGCCGACGTGAGCCCGCACTTCCTGGACCTGACGCACCACGCACGCTTCGTCACCGACGAGGGCGACGACTTCCTGCCGTCGCTGAGGCAGCAGGTCGAACGCCGGTGCCCCGCGCTCAACCTCATCAAGGACGCCGGTGTGCCCGTCGTCCTCGACTGGACCGTCGAGGAGCCGACGCGATGACCGCGACCGGTACCTGGACCATCGGCCTGGCGCTCGCCTACACGCTGTTCCTCGTCGGCGCCGGCCGCGTGGCGCGCGCTCGGGCCAGCGCCGACGGCGACTACTTCGTCGGCGGACGTCGCTTCCGACCGATCACTGTCGCGTTCTGCATCACGGGCTTGTTCTCGGGCTCGTCGTTCATCGCGATCCTCGAGCTCAGCTACAAGACCGGTGTGTCGGCGATCTGGTACGGCGTCGCGGAGTCGGTGCAGATCGTGCTGATCGCCGCCGTGCTCGTCGTCCCGTTCCGCGAGCGGATGGTCGTGACCGTCTCGGGCATGATCGGCGACCGGTTCGGCCGGCTCGCCCTCGGCATCGGCGGCGCCATCACCGCGTTCGCCTTCCCGATGTGGTCCGTCGCCACCGCGATCGCCTTCGCGTCGGCGCTCCATGCCTTCACGGGGGTCTCGATCTACGCGGCGATCATCTTCACCGCCCTGCTGCTGCTGTTCTACCTGTGGTCCGGGGGCATGTGGTCGGTCGCGTTCACGCAGACGGCGAACTGCGTCGTCTTCGGGGTGATGCTCACCCTCGGCGCGGTCGCGTTCATCATCAAGCCGGGTTTCGGCGGGCTGCAGCAGCTCTCCACGTCGCGGCCCGAGCTGTTCGACTGGGGCGGGGTGGGCCTGCCGCTCGTCGTCGCCTGGTTCGGCACGTTCATCGTCAACGTCATCCTGGCGCAGGCCGCGTTGCAGATGGCGCTGTCGTGCAAGTCCCCGGAGGAGGGCCGGCGCGGCATGCTCTACGCCGTCGGCTTCGGCGCGCCGTTCATCGTGCTCGGCGGGCTGTTCGGCCTGGCGGCGGCCAGAGTCGTCCCGGACCAGCCGCTCGGTCTGATCGCCGTGCCGCTGTACATCGCCGACGTCCTACCCGCGCCGCTAGCCGGCCTGTTCTTCCTGGGGATCTGGGCGTGCGCGCTGGGGTGGGGAGGTCCCTGCCAGTTCTCCGGCGCGACCAGCCTGGGGCGCGACGTCGGCCGGGCGCTGCGACCGGCGGCCACGCAGCAGGACCTGGTGCGCTACACCCGCTGGTCCCTGGTGCTGCTGACCGTCCTGATGATCGTGTTCGGCTTCTTGCGCACGGAGCAGTCGGCCTGGTGGAACGTGCTGGCGTGGACGCTGCGCAACGGCGCGACCCTGGCTCCCGTGCTGGCCGCGCTGTTCTGGCCGCTGGCGACGCGGCGCTCCGTGCACGCCGCGCTGGTGACCGGCTTCCTGTCCGGCCTGGCCTGGTACCACCTCGGCGGCTGGAAGCCCGCCGAGTTCCAGCTGGGCATCCACCCGGTCTGGGTCGGGATGACGGTCAACGTGACGGTGCTGCTCGTGGTCACCCTGGTCGGCACGGCCGGGCAGTGGACAGTCGGGAGCGTCAGCGCGGCACGTCGGCGTGGCGGTGCCCTGGCCGGGCTCACCTCGCTCGTGGCCGCGCTGGTCACCGTGACCGCCTGGTCCTGGTTGCACCCTCGCGGCCTGGCGGGTCTGACGGTGTTCACGACGGTCCTCGCGTTCGCCGGGGCCGTGTTCTGCCTGGTGGAGCGCCGACCGGAGCCGGTCGCCGACGCGGTCGAGGAGGAGCTCACGGAGCCGGCGCCCGCCGCGCTGGCGTAGCCGCGGGGCCGGGGTCTCAGCCGATGATGGCGGAGGCCCCGGCCGCAACCGCGCTGATGACCAGCATGCCGAGGACCACGCGCCGGAACACGTGCTGGTCGATGCGGGTGAACACGCGGTCGCCGAGCAGCCACCCCATCGGCAGCCCCGGCAGCCCGGCAGCGACCGCGACGAGCACGGTGCGGTTCAGCTGGCCGACCGCGACGAAACCAGCGACCGCCGCGACGTCCTGCACGCAGAACACCGCCTGCAGCGTGGCGCGGAACGCGTCCGCCCGCAGCCTGAGTGCGTGCAGGGTGATGACCAGCGGCGGGCCGTTCATGCCGGTCGACGTGAGCATGGCGCCGCTCAGGACGCCCGCGGACCGGCGGGCCCACGGGCCGGGCTGCGCCGACCAGCCGCTGGCCAGCATCACGGTGACGACCAGCACCAGGGCGGCGATGAGCAGCGTGAGCGGCCGCGCGCCCAGCGACGTGAGCAGGAGCAGGCCGACGGGCATGCCGATGAGGCCGGTGGCTGCGAGGGTTCCGGCCACGCGCCACTGCACGTGCCGGCGCTCGCGGGCGGTAGCGAGCGCCGTCATCGCGATGCTCAGCGCGGTGATCGTGACCACCGCGGCGCGCGGGCCGGCCAGGACCGACAGCAGCGGCACGGCCACCAGCGCGGACCCGAAGCCCGACACGGACTGCGCGAAGGCCGCCAGGGCGGCGATGGCGAACGCGCCGAGCGCGACCTCGATCACGCGGGACGTCGGTCAGCGGGCGTAGTCGTCATCGAGCCGTTCGATGTCGTCCTCGTCGAACTCGCCGAAGGCCAGCTCGAGGACGCGCCCCGGCTGGGACCCGACGTTGCCCAGCCGGTGGATGGCGCCGCAGGGCACCCACACGGTCGCGCCGCGTTGCGTCGGGACGGCCACGTCGTCGACCCAGGCCTGCAGCCCGTCGTCCAGGACGAGCCAGTACTCGGCCCGCTTGGTGTGCCGCTGGCGGCTCAGCCGCTGACCCGGCTGCACGGTCATGACCTTGACGGTCACCGGCTCCCCGCTGCACAGCTGCACGAAGTCACCCCACGGCCGCGTCGACGACACCGGTTCTGGCGGGGTCTCGCGCGGGGTCATGACGCTCCTTCGTTGTCGGGCGGTGCACCGATCGAATCATGCTCGGTCGGTCCGCCACGCGGCGCGCTGCCGGCTAGCCGGTCGCCGACGGCGAGGCGGTGCGGGACGCGGTGCCAGGCGTTCCGCCCGACGAGGGTGTGACGGACGCCGGGGTGCTGGCCGGCGTGCACGTCGCGGTCGGGGTGGTCGGCGTCGTGCTCGTCGTGGGCGCCGCAGCCGGGGCCAGCTGCCGGAACGCCTGGCCCAGCACCAGGTCGACGGCGGGGCTCGTGCGCTTGTCGTGGTGAAGGGTGGCCTTCGGCACCTGGGCGCGGACGAGCTTGGCCGCCTCGGCGCCCTTGCTGCCGTAGCGCACCAGGGCGGTCCCACTGACGTCGGCGTGCAGCGGGTCGTTCGCCACGGTCTCCACGACGAACGAGCGCTCGCCGAGCGCCTTGGCGACCGTCGCGGCCAGGCCGTCGCGTCGCGTGCTGTTGTAGACGTTGACGTGCACGTCGGAGGCGGTGAGCGGCCCGGCGGTCGCCGGCGGGCAGGTCGGCAGCGTGCGGACCACGGGGTCGTCGCTCGGCCCCTCGAGCCAGCCCTGCCGATAGCCGTAGGCACCCACCCCGACCGCGACGACCAGCAGCACGATCACGGTCAGGGTGAGGCGCTGGCGTCGTCGTCGCCGCTGCCGCCAGGTCGGCGACTCGCTCAGGTAGGCCACGACGCCCCCGTCAGGTCAGTCCAGCACGAGGACGCGGGCGTGGAGCACGGGCCGTTGCTGCAGCGCCGCCCGAAGCGCGCGGTGCAGGCCGTCCTCCAGGTACAGGTCGCCGTGCCAGTCGACGACGTGGGCGAACAGGTCCCCGTAGAAGGTGGAGTCCTCGCCGAGCAGCGCGTCGAGGTCCAGGGTGCGCTTGGTGGTCACCAGCTCATCGAGTCGCACCTGCCGCGGCGGCACCTTGGCCCAGTCCCGCGGCGTGGTCAGGCCGTGGTCGGGGTAGGGGCGCGAGTCGCCGACGGCCTTGAAGATCACGCGTCGATCCTACGATGACGCGAGGGGCCGGGACGGATGTCCGGGCCCCTCGCGTGGCGGCGGAGGATAGGGGATTTGAACCCCTGAGGGTGGTTAACCCAACACGATTTCCAATCGTGCGCACTAGGCCGCTATGCGAATCCTCCGCGAACGAGGATACCGGAGCCGGGCCGCGGCCAGCGCCGACCGCAGGCCCCGCCGCCCGCAGGCCTGGCGTCGGGTGGACGTGACCGCGCCGCAGGCCTTGTAGAGTGGACGACGACCCCTCGTGCGGCGTCATCTCGCTGAACTCCCCCAGGGCCGGAAGGCAGCAAGGGCAGGCGGGCTCTGGCGGGTGTGCGGGGGGTCGCTGCGTGGCCCGCCCGTCAGGCCCGGGTTCGGTCCAGGTAGCGCACGAACTCCTCGACGATGGCCGCCACGGGCTGCCGGACGTCGATCGCGACCCCGGGCTCGTCGTCCGCCAACGGTTCGAGGGTCTCCAGCTGCGACTCGAGCATGCCCGCCTTCATGAAGTGCGCGGGGCGGTGCTGCATGCGGTCGGAGATGATCGCGGCGGCGCCGGTCAGGTGCAGGAAGCGGATGCCGGGCGCCGCGTCGAGCAGCGTCCGCCGGTACCGGCGCTTCAGGGCCGAGCAGCTGGCCACGGCCCCGGCGCCCTCGCGGGAGGCCAGCCATGCGCCGATCGCCCGCAGCCACGGCGCCCGGTCGTGGTCGTCCAGCGGGTGCCCGGCCGCCATCTTCTCGATGTTCGCCTGCGGGTGGAACGCGTCGGCGTCCCGGTAGGGAAGGCCCAGTCGGTCGGCCAGCGCGGTGCCGACCGTCGACTTGCCGGCCCCGGACACGCCCATCACCACCACCAGCGGGCGGTGCGGCTCGTCCGGCTGGTCGGTCATCGCGTCTCCTGTTCTGCTGTTCTGCCCGCTCCCCACCGTCGCGCAGGCGCCGGGGCCGGGCAACACCGGGTCCGCGCACGGGCGGTCTCGGGTGTCGCCGTGCGGCGTTAGGGTCGGTCCGTGCCCACCGCCTTGTACCGCCGATACCGCCCGGAGACGTTCGACGACGTCATCGGGCAGGAGCACGTCACCGGCCCGCTGATGCAGGCCCTGCGTGCCGGCCGGGTGAACCACGCGTACCTGTTCAGCGGCCCGCGCGGGTGCGGCAAGACCACCAGCGCCCGCATCCTGGCCCGCTGCCTCAACTGCGAGCAGGGGCCCACCCCGACGCCGTGCGGCACCTGCGACTCGTGCGTCGGCCTGTCCCGCGGTGGGGCCGGCACGGTCGACGTGATCGAGATCGACGCGGCCAGCCACGGCGGTGTCGACGACGCCCGCGACCTGCGCGAGAAGGCCTCGTTCGGGCCGGCCGTCAGCACCTACAAGGTCTACATCATCGACGAGGCCCACATGGTCACCACGCAGGGCTTCAACGCTCTGTTGAAGATCGTGGAGGAGCCGCCGGAGCACGTGATCTTCGTGTTTGCGACGACGGCTCCGGAGAAGGTGATCGGCACGATCCGGTCGCGCACGCACCACTACCCCTTCCGGCTGGTGCCGCCCGCCCGGCTCGAGGACTACCTGGCACAGCTCTGCGAGAACGAGAAGGTGTCCGTCGAGAAGGGCGTGCTGCCGCTGGTCGTCCGGGCCGGCGGCGGCTCGGTGCGCGACTCGCTGTCGGTGCTGGACCAGCTCATCGGCGGCGCCGGCGACGGCGGCCTGACCTACCCGGGCGCGATCGCGCTGCTCGGCTACACCGACGCGGCGCTCCTGGACGACGTGATCGAGGCGTTCGCCGCCGGGGACGGCGCGGCCGTGTTCCGGGTCGTCGACAAGGTGGTGGAGTCCGGCCACGAGCCCCGCCGGTTCGTCGAGGACCTGCTGGAGCGGCTGCGCGACCTGCTGGTCATCAGCGCGGTCCCGGACGGCGCCCACACCGTGCTGCGCGGCCAGCCGGAGGACCAGCTGGAGCGCATGCGCCAGCAGGCGGCACGGTTCGGCACCGCCCAGCTCAGCCGCGCCGCCGACGTGGTGAACAGCGGCCTCACCGAGCTCACCGGTGCCACGTCTCCGCGGCTGCAGCTCGAGCTGATCTGCGCCCGCGTGCTGCTGCCGGGGGCCGACGGCGAGCAGGGCTACGGCGCCCGGCTCGACCGCATCGAGCGCCGGCTGGCGGCCCGGCAGGAGGGGCCGCGCGCACCGTCGCAGCCGGCCGAGCGGACGGCAGCGCCGCGCGGCTCCGCCGTCCCAGCCCGGTCGGACGGTGCAACCGGGTCGGAGCGCGGTGCGGACCATGTCGTCGAGCCCGCCAACGGGCCAGCCGTCGAGCAGCGCGACGAGCGCGCCAGTCAGGGCGGGCAGCAGCGTCCGGCGCCTGCCTCGGCACCGACCCCCGATGCCGCTCCTAGGCCGGCGCCTCCGTCAGCGCCCGCGCCGGCACCGGCGGCGAGCGCGCCCGCCCCTGCGCCGGCCGGTGTGGTCGACGTCGAGGCCGTCCGGCGGGTGTGGCCGGACGTCGTCGCGCGCCTCGCGGGGCTTCGCCGCGTCACGTGGATGCTCGTGCGCGACCACGCCACGGTCGCCTCGTTCGACGGCCGTCGCCTCGTGCTCTCGCTGCGGCCGGGGCCGCTGGCGAGCTTCCGTTCCGGCGCCCACGCGGAGAACGTCCAGCACGCGCTGATCGACGTGCTGGGGGTGGAGGCGCAGGTCGAGGCCACCAGCGCCGACGGCCTCGACGAGCCGGCGTCGGCTGAGCACCCCGGGCCGGCCCCTGCCGAGCAGGATCCGGGCGCGTCGGCGCGCGCCGAGGCGGCGGCGTCCTGGGCCGACACGCCCGAGCCCGCGGCCGACCCTGACCCCGCGCCCGACGAGCGAGCGTCGGCGCCGACGGCACGTCGTCCGGGCCCCTCGTCCGAGTCGACCAGGCCGACCGCGCCGACCACGCCGACAGTGCCCCGGGTCCCGCTGGTCGACGCCGCGCACGACCAGCCCAGCCGCGACGACGTCGACGCGGCCGACTCCGGGCTGGTCGGCAGGCCGGTGGTCGAGCAGCTGCTCGGTGGCAAGGTGATCGATGAGACCGACGCCTGAGGTACGCCTCTATCGGGGCGTCAGCGTGACATCGTGCCGGCCGCCGTGCGCCTCGATGTCGCCGGCGGCGGTCTCGAGCAGCTGATCGGCCAGTCTCCTCAGCGCG
>Ga0070696_100002543_pt1 | contig 12085 bp, 6 predicted proteins | sample KBSK1253metaG_FD_65474 | JGI IMG/M metagenome (GOLD analysis project Ga0070696, IMG submission 65474) | Corn, switchgrass and miscanthus rhizosphere microbial communities from Kellogg Biological Station, Michigan, USA - KBS K1-25-3 metaG | ecosystem: Host-associated > Plants > Roots >... | reverse complement strand
GCGTAGGCGCGATAGCGTGCTGACTCGTAGGGAATGGTTTCCGGATGAGCCTGATAGGCTGCTTCTGCCAGGCTGTCGAGCGTTTGGGGAGCTGCATCCGGTCCACCGGTCTCCCTGCGCACGGCGATGACATTGCGCCGGTCCAACAGGTTGCGAATGTCGAGGTAGATGCCCCCCACTACTCCGCCCAGGCGCAGAGGGCGGCGAATCAACAGATCGAGCGTCGTCGTCCAGGGGAGTCGCGCATTATTGGGCAGCCCTCCCACGGTATCGCCGTCGACACCAGTGCGAGTGTAAGGCAACCCTGAATTGCCTCGGAAGATGACCGCGCCTTCCAGGCCTCCAATGGGTCGGACCCCCAGGAGGCGGGGGCCGGCACTCGCGGGCACCTTCCCTCTGGCGATGAGCGTCAGTGTGTGAGCGCGATCGAAATCAAGCGGGAATTCGGCCCGTGGCGGATGGGTGGTATCCCCAGTCACAGGATCCACCACGGTGACTCGATCGAGGAGAAAGGGATCAGTGGCTGTGGCCTTGGCCTTCTGCAGGGTGTAGGCGAGCCGGAAGCCGAAGCCGTCGCGCAGCTCCCGCTCGACCAGCAGCTCGAGACCTTTGACGGATCCGGCATCCGCGTTGCCGAAGATGGTACTGTCGGGGTTCACGCCCAACGGTACCGAGGCCACCAGGCCGGTGAGCCGCTTGGAGTACGCTCCTACCCGCAGCCAGACCGCTTCGGTAACGCGAGCGCGCACGCTAAACTCGAACTGGTTCGCCTTCTCGAAGCCGACGTCCGCATTCCCCCGGCGAAACCGGCCGGTCCTGGTGGTATCATCGAAAGCGGCATCCACCAGGAACTGGTAGTCAGGTGCCTGGCTGAATCGGCCATAGCTCACCACGACCGTCGCTCCGCGCAGCACCGTCGAGGCCGCGAAGCGAGGGCTGACGCTGCGTTGTGCCCCACGTGCCTCGCTGGGCAGCGATGAACCGCCATCGAACTGGTCATACCGTACCCCACCCGTCAGCGCCAAATCGGCGAACCGCCCCTGGGCCTCGACGTACGCCGAAGCATGAGTGGGCGAGAAAGCAGAGATGGCCGGCCCCGGCACCCCGGTGCCCGCGGGGAGATATGCCAGCACCCGCTGATAGGTTCGCACCTGCTGGGCCGCGAAGTCGCCGCCGACGAAGAGATCGAGCTGCCGGAGACCGCCATAGGTGGCGTCCAGCTGGAGTCGGGTTTCCCCAAAGTGATTCCAGCCGAGGTCGCCGCGCGAGGCAACGCCGAGGAAAGCGGCGGGGACGCCGTAGGGGGTGTTCACGCTGAAGTCCGGCGCTGAGAAGCCGGCTATGGGATCGGGGCTGTTGACCTGGTTTCGGGCGATGTCTTCGCCCAGAAAGTGAAAGCGAGATGCGGTGAACGCTCCCGCCTTGTAGTCCACTTCGCGATCGAGGGTCCCACGCAGGAACTCGCGGGAGAATCGTCCGACTCTCAGGTCAACCAGAAGGGGAGCACCCCGCTGTGGGTCACTGGACCAGTGGATATGACCAGTAAAGAAATTTCCACTCAAGCGTTGGGCCGGTGCAAAGGAGACGTCGTACTTGTAAGCCGGGTCGTACAGCAGTTGTTGATCCTCCGAGTGCAACCCCAGAAGCCGGACGGTGAGGCGACGAGTGAGTGGAGCGACCAGCTTGGCGGCCCCGTTCCATTGCTCCAAGCTATTGTGGGGCAGGGGATAAGGCTCGGAGGACCGCGGATCCACCGGATTGCCCGGCGCTGGAGCATTCACCGGATCCCCGTCCAGCCGACCGGTGAGATCCACCGCCGCCACCAGGCCAACGCCGCCCGCGATCGGGCCGCCGGCCCGCGCGGCGATCCGGTCGAGCCCGCGATCCAACTCGCCCCCGAATGAGCGATCGGTCTCGTAGGCGACACGGCCCGCCCAGTTGGAGTCAGGCTCCAGCGTCACCACGTTGACCAATCCCGACAGTGCCTGGCCGTAGCGGGCCGAAAACCCGTTGGTTATCAGCGAGGCCTCGCTCAGCAGATCGGGCGGGATCCGCAGGCCGAGCCCGCCACTCGAGGCGTCGAGCTGGTTCTTCACTCCGAGCCCGTCCAGGATGAACGACTCCTCGCCGATTCGACCGCCGCGGTAGCTCTGGCCCACGCTTCCCGCTGAGAGCGCCAGGGCCTCATCGAGCGAGCTCACCGGAAGCTCGCGCAGGTCCGCGGCGCTGATCTTCTGCTCCGTACTGGTGACCAGGGGATCGAGGACTTCGTCCACCGGGGCAGTCACGACGAGCGGCTCGAGCTCCAGCGGGTTGGGCTGGAGGGCAAAGTTCACCATCACGGTCGATGCTGCCCGGACGAAGACGCTGTCCAGCACCACGCTCCGGTAACCGATGAGCCGGGCTGCGAGTTGGTGCCATCCTGAGCGCACGCCGCGAATGCGGTAGAGCCCACCGGTGTCGGCTACCGCGCCGAGCACCCCGTCGAGCAGAACCTGTGCCCCACCGAGCGACCGCTCCGCACCGTACTCACGAATCCGGCCAGCGATCGCGCCATCCGCCTGAGCCGTGAGGCGCGATGGGAGAGAGGCCAAGGCAAGAAGCGCGAGCAACGCAGTGCTCGCCCGAGCACCCCGCGCGGTCATGGGAGAGCGAAGAGGTAGAGGTCGCTGCTTTTGCTGACCGTGGTATCCGGAATCGTCCCCTCGCCGGCCGGGTTGGGCACACGGGTTATGACGAGGGGGTATCCCTCGGCGACCACGTGGTCTCCCGCGGGGGAAAGCACCGGACGCCGGAAGAGTCCCGGACCGGGTAGCGGGGTATCAGTCCCTCCGGCGAGATCGACCAAGTGCACCACTCCGCCGCTGTCCCATTGGGTGGGTCCGAGCACCGAGTCGGTCGAGAACGCCACTCGTCCGCCGACGGTCGCTACCAGGCGGCTGCCCTGCACCTGCACATCCCGAGCGATGCCGGCACCACCGAAGTCGTGCACCAACTGGACGGATCCCGTCGACAGCGAGTGCTGAAATACGCGAGTGTCGCCGCCGAGGGTGAAGTAGATCAGGTCGGGATTGTCCCCAGGGCTGACGCCGCTGGCGAATTCGGTCCCGGGAACGATGCTGGCGGCGGATCCGGGATTGGTCACGTCCAGGGTGGCGACGGCAAGGCCGGTCACGATGGTGTCGAGCGGGCAGAGGCGGCACGCCCGTCGGGCATCGAAGGTCTGGCCGAGATAGACCAGGGTGCCGGGGGCCAGCCAGCGCAGCTGCGAGGCGGTCCGATGTACCTGGCCATCCGGTGCGGTGTAAGGGAAGGAGCGAACCTGCGTCGCCTCGGCGAGATCTAAGGACGGCGCGAGCAAGATCGCCTGGGAAAACGGGATCTCTCCATTGAGCGTGGAGCTGGTTGCGAGAAAAGCGAGTCGTCCGTCGCTCGCGGGGGCGGCGGACTCGATGGCATCCCTCAGGTCAGGTCCGCCGGGCACATCGCAGTAGAGCAGTCGCTGAGATCCCCCGCCCGGGGGGAGCAGAGCGAGACAGACATCGGAGTCGGGCCGGCCGTCCTGGGCTGCGGAATAGAGAATGCCCGCACCATCAGGGAGCCATGCGGCCCCTCTATCGCTCGCGGCGTTCAGGGTCAGACGGACTGGTGGAGTTGGATCGAACGGCTGGTCGCTACTCTGGGACGGGTTGGTGAACGGCTCAGTGTGACCGCAGCCGAGCGCGAGCAGAACCACGCCCAGCTGGGCGCACCTTTCCCTTGCGAGTGACCTCGAGGTTTCAGCTGGTGCCATGCGAGTCCAAGACAAGGGCGGGATTCTCGGGTGACGCACATTCGCGGCTAGCCCACACACGAAACTGTCCGGTTCTGGGATGAGCTGATCCCAGGATCGAACGCAACGGCCCGGGGCTCGTCCTCGTACCCGTGAGTAAGTACTTGGGCGACTTGCGCTTCGAAACTTCACTCAAGTGGCACGCAGCTTTCCTAAGGTTCCAACCGTGGGATTGCGCCTGAGGCCTTGACCTCGAGTAAGGAATCGTCGTGGACATTCCCCGGACCCCACCGAAACGAGCACGCAAGCAGGTGCTGTACGGGGGCATCGCGCTGGTGGCGATCGCCCTCACGACGCTCGGGCTTCGCGGGCTCAAGCCGGCCGCGCCCCGGGTCGATCGCGCCTCGGTATGGATCGACTCGGTGCAACGCGGGCCGCTGGTGATCGAGGTTCGTGGTCCCGGGACATTGGTCCCGGAGCGAATCCGGTGGATCTCAGCCGTGACCGCAGGCCGGGTCGACAAGCGGCTGGCCGAAGCGGGCGAGGAAGTCATGCCCGAAACGGTGCTGCTGGAGCTTACCAATCCCGATGTTCAGTTGGAGGCCCTCGAGTCGGAGCGTCAACTGACCGCAACCCGAGCGGACCAAGTAAACCTTCGGGCCAACTTGGAGAGTCAAAGACTGAACCAGGAGGCCACCGTGGCGGCGGCCAGAGCGGCCTACCTGGACGCCAAGCGCAATGCCGACGCGACCGAATCGCTCGCGGCCAAAGAGCTGATCTCCACCATGGATGCCAGCCGGGCCAAGGACCGGGTGGAGGAGCTGGCAACCCGATTCAAAGTAGAAGAGGAGCGGCTCCGGGTCATGGTGGACGCGGCCGATTCGCAACTCGCTCTCCAGCAGGCGCAGGTGGACCGGCTCCGAGCGGTCACCGAATTCCAGCGAAGCCGGGTGCGATCGATGGTGGTGAAGGCCGGCGCCAAGGGAACCCTTCAGGAATTGCCGCTCGAGGTGGGGCAGTGGGCACAGTCCGGCGCCACCCTGGCGCGGATCGTGGAGCCGGGCCGGCTCAAGGCGGTGCTTCGGATTCCAGAGACCCAGGCGAAGGACGTCGCATTGGGGCAGCCGGCAGCCATCGATACTCGGAATGGCATTGTCCGAGGACGGGTGTCGCGAATCGACCCAGCGGTCCAGAACGGCACCGTCACGGTTGATGTCTTGCTGGAAGGCGAGCTCCCCCGGGGAGCTCGGCCCGACCTCTCGGTGGACGGCACCATCCAGGTAGAGCGGCTCAACAACGTGCTCCACCTCGGCCGGCCGGCCTATGGTCAGCCCAACAGTAGCGTCGGCCTGTTCAAGCTGGTAGATGGAGGCGCCGCGGCGGTGCGCACCAGCGTTCGCCTGGGCCGGACCTCGGTCAACACGGTCGAGATCCTGGGCGGCCTCCAGCCGGGCGACAAGGTGATCATCTCGGACATGTCGAGATGGGATGGGTTCGAGAGAGTGAGGGTGCAGTGAAGGAAGTCGTTCGTCGTTGGTCGTGGGTCTTTGGTCTCGCTTCAACTACCTGACCTGAGCACATCGAGATCAAACGGCCCATGACCAACGACCAAAGACCAAAGACCGATGACCAGGTGACTAACGACCCGCAACCCGAGATCCCCATGGCCGACCCGCTCATCCAGCTCCAAGGCATCAAGAAGGTCTTCTACACCGACGAGGTGGAGACCCACGCACTGTCCGACATCCATCTGGAGATCCGGAACGGCGAGTACGTGGCCATCGCGGGGCCGTCCGGCTGCGGCAAGACCACGCTGCTGTCCATTCTAGGGCTGCTCGACTCGCCGACCGACGGCACGTACACGCTCGATGGGCAACCGGTTGCCAAGCTCTCGGCCTCGGATCGCGCCCGAGTGAGGAACCGGCGGATCGGTTTCATCTTCCAGGCCTTCAATCTGATCGGCGATCTCACGGTCTACGAGAATGTCGAGCTGCCGCTGACCTATCGGGGCATGGCCTCGGAGGAGCGTCGCAAGCGCGTCCAATCGGCTCTCGAGCGCGTGGGCATGTCGCACCGGATGAAACACTTTCCGGCGCAGCTCTCGGGAGGTCAGCAGCAGCGGGTCGCCGTAGCTCGAGCGGTCGCGGGCGACCCCGCGATTCTGTTGGCGGACGAGCCCACCGGCAATCTCGACTCCACCAACGGCGAGGCGGTCATGGAGCTGCTGCGCGAGCTCCACCGGGGGGGCGCCACCATCTGCATGGTCACACACGATCCCCGCTACGCTCGTCACGCAGACCGATCGGTCCACCTCTTCGACGGTAAGGTCGTCGAGGAGCGGCAGCTGACGGCGGTGAGCTAGCCTCATGGACGTCCTGCTGCAAGACCTTCGCTACGGTCTCCGCTCGCTGCGGCAGAATGCCGGCTTCACCATCGCCGCGGTGCTCACCCTGGCGATCGGCCTGGGCGCCAATACCGCGATCTTCAGTCTCGTGAGGGGCGTGCTGCTCCGGCCACTGCCCTATCCTCATCCGGAGCGACTGCTGATGGTGTGGGGTCACCATCCGGCCGTTGGACGCGAATCCGCGTCGCTGCCTGACTTCCTGGACTGGCGCTCGGGTGCCCCTTCGTTCGAGCAGCTCGCCGCCGTTGCCGCGACCAACTATCCGGTGAATGGTCGCGGAGAAGCCGAGCTGGTGAGTGGAGCCGTTGTCACGGCCAACTTCTTCCGAACGCTGGGCGTGAAGCCGGCCATCGGGAGAGACTTGCTCCCGGGAGAGGATACCCGGGCCGCACCGCGAGTCGCGATTCTCGGCTACAGCTACTGGCAGCGCCGCTTCGGAGGCCAGGCCGACGCTCTAGGGCGCCAGATCGACGTCGGCGCCGAAGGACCTTACACCATTATCGGTGTGGCCCCTCGCGATCTGCGGTGGAATGGCGAGGTGAACCTGTGGACACCTCTGGCGACGGATTCCACCCGGCCGCGCCGTGCCGATTTCCTAGACGTGGTTGGACGGCTTCGGCCGGGCGCGACGTTGGTCGGCGCGCAGAACGAGCTTGCCGCGGTGGCGCGGCAACTGGAGGAGCGGTACCCGGACAGCAATGCTGGCTGGCGGGTGGACCTGATACCGCTACAGGAAGAACTGGTGGGCAATGTCCGGCCCGCCCTGCTGGTCTTCATGGCCGCCGTGGGCCTGGTATTGCTGATCGCCTGCTCCAATGTGGCCAATCTGATGCTCGCGCGGCTCACCTCCCGTCATCGGGAAATCGCCGTGCGCACCGCCCTGGGCGCTTCCGGTCTTCGGCTGCTGAGCCAGGTGCTGGTGGAAAGCCTCCTGCTCGCGATCATGGGTGGTGGTCTGGGGGTGCTGCTGGCGACCTGGGCCGTCGATGCGCTGCGGCTCTCGCAGGCCGGTACGATCCCACGAATCGAAGATGTCGCCCTCGATTGGCAGGTGCTCGCCTTCGCGTTGGGCCTCACACTGGCGACCGGACTTGCCTTCGGCATGGTGCCGGCGCTGCGACTGACGCAATCCGATCTGCAGACCGGACTCAGAGACGGCAGCCGCGCCGTGACCGGGAACCCGGGAGTCGGTGGTGCCCGGCGCAGCCTGGTGGTCGCGGAGGTCGCCACCGCGGTCGTGCTGCTGTGCGGCGCCGGCCTCTTGCTTCGAAGCTTCGCGCGGCTGCTGCAAGTGAATCCGGGATTCAGGGTGGAGAACGTGCTTACCGCGCGCATCAGCCTGCCGCGGGTGAAGTACGCGGACCAGCATCGCCGGGTGGCGCTTTATGAGGAGCTGAACACACGAGTCGCAGCCACGTCCGGCGTTCAGTCCGTTGGACTGGTGAGCAGCGCCCCGCTGGGAGATGGCGTTCCCTACAACAGCTTCGAGATCGAGCATGCTCCGGTTAGCGACCCAGCTGCGGTTCAGGATGCGGAATTCCTGGTTGCGACGCCGGGCTATTTCACCGCCTTGAACATTCCGCTGTTGAGCGGTCGTCTGTTTGCCCCTGGCGACCGGGCCGGCACACCGGGCGTTGCCGTGATCAGCCAGACGATGGCACGCCGCTACTGGAAGGGCCGCGATCCTCTGGGGATTCGGATCACCCAGGACGATCCCGCCGATCCTGCGGCTGGGTGGTACACCATTGTCGGCGTCGTGGGCGATGTGCGCCACGAGAAGCTGGCCGACTCAGCCTACCCTCAGCTCTATCTCCCGATGGCTCAGGCCGCCGGCCGGAGAATGATCCTCACGGCCCGAGTAATGGGCGATCCCGGGCAAGTCGTCGCCGTTCTCCGGCGCACCCTCACCGAGCTCGATCCGCAGGTGCCACTCTCGGATGTGCGCACGATGCGGGAACGAGTGGCAGACGCAACCGCTCGACCTCGCGCCAGCGCCACGCTGCTGGGTCTCTTCGCCGGCACAGCACTCCTGCTCGCATTGGTGGGGGTGTACGGCGTCATTGCCTACGGCGTGTCGCAGAGAACCCGGGAGCTGGGAATACGGGTGGCCCTGGGAGCCCGCCCGCCCGAAATCCTGAGGCTCGTGATGAAGCAAGGGATGGCGCCCGTGGTTGTGGGCATCGGATTGGGACTGGTCTGCGCCCTGGCCGGCTCCCAGGTCTTGCGAAGCATGCTCTTCGAGGTTGGTCCCGGCGACTTGCTCACGTACACGCTGGTGACCGGAGCGGTCCTGGCGGCTGCTATGGGGGCCAGCTATTGGCCTGCCCGGCGCGCCACCCGGATTGATCCCATCGTCGCACTGCGTACGGACTGAAATTCGACGACAGGGAATCACCATGGATACTCTGCTTCGAGATTTTCGCCTCGCCGTCCGCTCGCTGCGGAGAAGCCCGACGTTTTCGCTGGCGGTCATCCTGACGCTCGCGCTCTGCATCGGCGCCACCACATCCATCTTCAGCGTGGTTTATGCCGTGCTCTTCCGGCGGCTGCCCTACACCGACCCGAGTGGCATCCTCCTGGTGAGGGAGACGTGGCGCGGCCAACCGGGGTCGTTCTCGGTGGGCAATTGGGCCGACACGAAGCGGGCCGACCAACTGTTCCAGCATCTGGTCCCGCTCCGGGGCACGCGGCTCAATCTCGCAACCGAGAATGCACCGGAGAACGTCGATGCCGCGCGGGTTGGGTCAGACTTCTTCGATCTGCTCGGCGTGCGGCCGGCCCTGGGCCGGGTCTTCCAGCCGGAAGAGGACCGACCGGGGAGCGACAACGTCGTCATCCTGAGCGACCGGCTCTGGCGGGAGCGCTTTGGTGCGGACCGTGGCATCATTGGCCGATCAGTCCGGCTGGATGGTCGCCCCTGCACAGTGATCGGCGTCATGCCGGCCTCACTCGACTTCTTCATCATGGGCGAGCAGCTCTGGGTTCCCAACGGGTTCACCCCGGAGCAGGTGGCGATGCACGACGAGCACTATCTCACGGTGCTCGGCCGACTCAAGCCGGGGGTGACTCGGGGAGCAGCCCAAGCTGAGCTGGCGCAGATCGCGACCTCACTGAGAGAGCGGTATCCCCGGGACAACCAGGAACGCGGGATCACTCTCTCCCAACTTGATCGCGAGTTGGTCCGCGGCTACCGAGCTCGCCTTCTCACCCTCCTTGGCGCCGTGGGCTTCGTGTTGCTCATCGCGTGCGCCAACATCGCCAATCTCCTGCTGGCACGGAGTGCCACTCGCGGGCGCGAGACGGCCATCCGGGCCGCGGTCGGCGCGGGTCGGGGGCACCTGGTTCAGCAAGCCCTCACCGAGTCTCTGGTTCTCGCGCTGGCAGGCGGTGCCGCAGGGACCATCCTGGCATTGTGGGGTGTGAGAGCGCTCGTCGCATTCGGACCGGCGGATATCCCCCGGCTCGTTTCGGCCCGAGTCGACACGCCGGTACTTGCCTTTGCCGTTCTGCTCACGGGGTTCAGCGGTTTGCTCTTCGGTGTGGCTCCGGCACTGAGATCCTCGACCCGTTTCCCTCAGGACGCCCTGAAAGAAGGTGGCCGGACCGGACACGCGGGTGGACGGGATCGGCTACGGCACGCGCTCGTGGTGGCGGAAATCGCCCTGGCGTTGGTGCTGTTGACCGGCGCCGGCCTGCTGATTCGCAGCGCGGTCGCGCTTAACTCGGTGGACCCAGGTTTCGAACCGAAGCACGTGCTCGCAGGCCGAGTTTCGCTCCCTGCCTCCACCTATCAGACCCCCGATCAGGTATCTCAGGCCTTCACCGAGATCGCCCGACATCTGGAACAGGCACGCGGCGCCGACGCGGCGGCGCTGGTCTCGACCGCGCCGCTCGAAGCCGGCGGCAGCAATGGGCTGGTGCCGGAGGGGCGGCCCTACGAGGTCAGCTCCGCGATTGATGCCATGCTGCGGGTGGTGACGCCGGGCTACTTCCAGACGATGCGCATCACCCTCAAGCGGGGGCGCACCTTCACCGAGCAAGATCGGGCAGGCACGCAGAAGGTCATGATCATCAACGAGAGGCTGGCGCGGGAGGCGTTTCCCGGTCAGGACCCGATCGGCAAGCGGATCGCCTGCTGTGAGCCGGAGCCGGACGGCTCGCCCGGCCTCAAACTGGTGGTGGGCGTGGTGAATGATGTCCTCGCAATGGGATTGAGCCAGGAGCCGTACCCGGAATTCTATTTGCCCATGGCCCAGTCACCCAAGGCTGCGTGGCACTGGCTGGATCAAACCATGACGCTGGCCGTCCGAACGACCGGCGATCCCCATGCCGCGGCAAGCCTGATGCGCCAAGCCGTGACAGCGGTCGATCGCACCCTCCCGGTCTACAACATCGCCACGATGGATGACCGGATCACGGCCTCGTTGGGACCATCGCAGTTCAGCACCATGCTGCTGACGGCCTTTGGGGTCCTGGCGCTGTTGCTGGCGGCGATCGGTGTCTACGGGATCATCTCCTACGGGGTCACTCAGCGAACCCAGGAGATCGGAATCCGACTGGCGCTGGGTGCGCAAGGCCACGAAGTGCTGGGCATGATCGTGAGACACGGAGCGGTGTTGGCCGGCGTGGGTCTCGCCGTCGGTCTGGTTACGGCATTGGCACTCACCCGACTCCTCTCGACTCTCCTGTTCCAGGTGAGTCCGACTGATCCTCCGACCTTTGCTATCGGGGCGGTTCTGCTCGCGACGGTCGCCCTGTTGGCAGCGCTGCTTCCGGCCATGCGAGCCAGCCGGGTCGATCCGGTCATCGCGTTGAGGTACGAGTAGTCATGGCCCTCGCAATCGATCCCCTGATCCGGCTCGCGGGGGTCTCCAAGATCTTCCACACCAAGGAAGTGGAAACCCATGCGCTGTCCGGCATTGATCTCGAGATCCGGGCGGGGGAATACGTCGTCATCAGCGGACCGTCCGGCTGCGGCAAGACCACGCTGCTCTCGCTCCTCGGCCTGCTCGACTCGCCCAGCGAAGGCAGTTACGTGCTGGCCGGCGAACCGGTCTCGTCGCTCACCCCGGCCCAGCGCGCCCGGGTTCGCGCCCGCACCATCGGTTTCATCTTCCAGGCCTTCAATCTCATCGGGGACCTCACCGTCTTCCAGAACGTAGAGCTGCCGCTCAAGTACCGGGGCATGCGTGGAGCGGAGCGCCGGGGCGCGGTGCACGAGGCACTGGAGCGGGTGGGACTGCTCCACCGGATCCATCATTACCCCGGGCAGCTCTCCGGTGGCCAGCAGCAGCGGGTCGCGGTGGCGCGAGCCGTTGCCGGTCATCCTCTCGTCCTCCTGGCCGACGAGCCCACCGGCAATCTCGACTCCCAGAATGGAAGTCAGGTCATGGACCTGCTGGCCGAGCTGCACCAGCAGGGCGCCACCATCTGCATGGTGACCCACGATCCGCGGTACCTCAAGCAGGCGCAGCGTACGATCTACTTGTTCGACGGTCGGCTGGACGGGCGCGGCCCGTTTCACCGGGAGGTGGCGTGATGGATACGCTTTGGCGGGACTTTCGATTCGCGCTGCGGGGGCTTACCCGCAGCCCAGGCTTCACCGCGATTGCCGTCCTCACCCTCGCGCTGGGGATCGGCGCCAACACCGCAATCTTCAGCGTGGTGAACGCGGTGCTGCTTCGGCCGCTGTCCTACGCCCAGCCGGATCAGCTGGTCTCGATCCGCGCCCGGCAGACCGGTCGCGGCCGAAACGATGTGCCGATGTCGCAACCGGAGTACCACGACCTGCTCCGAGGCGTGCCTGGCTTCCGCGACATCTCCGCGATCTGGCCGATCAACATCAACCTCACCGGCGAAGGAGAGCCGCAACGGATTCAGGCCGCGGTGGTGACCACCAACTACTTCTC
>Ga0070696_100002538_pt1 | contig 12094 bp, 7 predicted proteins | sample KBSK1253metaG_FD_65474 | JGI IMG/M metagenome (GOLD analysis project Ga0070696, IMG submission 65474) | Corn, switchgrass and miscanthus rhizosphere microbial communities from Kellogg Biological Station, Michigan, USA - KBS K1-25-3 metaG | ecosystem: Host-associated > Plants > Roots >... | reverse complement strand
TCCCGGACGAGCCGCAGTAGTCGCTTCAGACCCTCAAGGCCGATGGGCGGATCAGGATTGTTTTTGCTAGTCGTCGTGAACACTCCGCCGACGCACGCATAGTCCACGACGCCCGGCGTGAGTGCCGCGACATCATGTTCGTTCTTGATCGATACCCCGATGATCGCCCGTGGCCCCAGCAGCCGCCGCACGGCAGGCGCATCGAGATCTTCACGTCCGATATGGACGCCATCGGCGCCCGACGCGAGCGCGACATCGATCCTGTCGTTGACGATAAAAGGTACTTTCAGCGGGCCGAGAGCGCGCTTGATCGCGATCCCTTCGTCGACCAGCGTACGGGTCGATCCAGTCTTGTCGCGCAATTGCACAAGCGTGGCACCTCCGCGGGCGGCCTTCGCCGCAAGCGCATCGAGCGGTTTTCCGCCTGCGACGGCCGGATCGACAAGGACATAGAGCGAGAGATCAATTTTCATCCGCCCATTCCTCTCGCGGAACCGGTGCTCTTTATTTCGCGCTGATTGCGGCTGGAAACGTTCCGCATCTCGATTTCCTCCGCCGGCGTGAACCGGATCAGGTTCGATGGGTTGGCCTTTGCCTCTCAGCCCGGTCGCCCGGACACCCCAACGAGATTGCGGCGAGAAACTAGGAGAGCGAGCACCTGCATGCAAGCGCCTTGCAGTGGTGGCGCGTTACGGCCCTTGCCTGCTTCGCGCCTTTCTGGTTGCTTCAAAGCGAGGAAGCCGCCGGAGATACGCGATGACCCCGTTTTTCGTGCAAATTAAATGCCAGCTCGGCAAGTCCTACGAGGTCGCGAACCGGCTTGCCGATGCCGAGATTGCCTCGGAAATCTATTCGACCGCCGGCGATTACGATCTGCTCGTAAAATTCTATGTGGATGACGGCACCGATATCGGCCACTTCATCAACGAGAAGGTGCAGACGATTCCCGGCATTCACATGACCCACACGATCATCACGTTCAAGGCTTTCTAGACCGCCGGGCCCGCCGGCGTCTCGGCCTCGCGCTCGCGCGTGCGGTCAATCCTGAGCTTCCGCTCGCGGTAAATCACGAACAGTCCCGCCCCGACGACAAGCGCCGCGCCCATGAGCACGATTGTCTCCGGGATTTCGCTGAAGAAAAAATATCCGATCAAGAGTGAATAGATCATCGACATGTAGGAAAACGGCGCGACCGTCCCCGCGCTGGCATGTCGATAGCTTTCCGTAATCGTGATCTGCCCGATGCCGCCAAAAACTCCAACCGCGACCAACAGGATCGAATCCCAGGGAGACGGTTTCACCCAGCCCCATGTGATGGTGGCGAGGCCCGCGACGGTTGAGAGCACAGTGAAGGAGAACACCAGCGACGCCGTCGTTTCGGTCTGGCTCATCTGACGCACTTGGGTCATCGCTGTAGCGACAAGAAACGCGCCCGCAATCGCGAATAGCGCGCCCGCCGCCGTCGTTTCGTTGCGCTCCGCGCCCCCGAGATATGGCGAGAGCATGACGAGTACGCCCAGAAATCCGACAAACACAGCCGCCCAGCGGAAGATACGAACCTTTTCGCCGAGAAAAATCGCGGCCAGCGCGACGTTGATGAGCGGCGTAGCAAATCCGATCGCGGTAGCGTCGGCGAGCGGCAAGCGCGACAGCGATGCGAAATTGGAAAACATGCCCGCAATGCCGGCAATTCCGCGCGTGAGATGCCGAAATGGATTCTTCATCCGGAACGCGGAGCGCAACTCGCCACGCCATTGCAGCATCAAGAGAAGCGGTATCAGCGCAAACAGGCTGCGGGCGAAAACGATCTCACCGAGCGGCACGCGTTCGCCGATATAGCGAATCAGCGCCGCCATGATGGTGAAGGCGAGAGTCGACCCGAGAAGAAGACCGATGCCGACGAGTGCGTTCTTGCGCGCCATCAGTTTGTCTTACGGCTCTCCTGGATCGCGCGCCAGACTTTTTCCGGCGTTGCGGGCATGTCGAGCTGTTTGATGCCGAAGCCGCGATCGAGCGCATCGACGATCGCATTCATGATAGCGGGGCAGGAACCAATCGCGCCCGCTTCGCCCGCACCTTTGACGCCGAGCGGATTGGTTTTGCACGGCACGTCGCGGCTTTCGAATACATAGGCCGGCGTATCATCGGCGCGAGGGATCGCATAATCCATGAAACTCGCCGTCAACAACTGACCCTCGGCGTCATAGACCGTTCGCTCCAGCATCGCCTGCCCGATGCCCTGACCGATGCCGCCCTGCACCTGGCCCGAAAGCAAAAGCGGATTGAGCGTCACGCCAAAATCATCGACAACGGTATACCGGAGAATTTTCGTGACCCCGGTCTCCGGATCCACCTCGACTTCGCAGACATGTGTGCCGTTCGGATAAGTGCCCACCGACGGAGTATGGGAGTCCTCGACATTCAGCAATTCCGGAGCGACACCGGGCTTCGAAGCGAGCGCCTTGAGCGACACGGCATGGTTAGTCCCGACAACGCGCACACTGCCCGCGACGATATCGAGATCCTCGGCCGATGCTTCAAGTTCGTCCGCCGCGAGTTTCTTCAGGTTGTCCGCGAGCAGCTTTGTCGCCTTGGAGACAGACACGCCACCCGTTGGCATCGAACGGGAGCCAATGGTACCGCCACCGGTCGCAATCTCGTCGGTGTCGCCCTGATGCACGCGGATCTGATCGAGTGGGATGTCGAGTTGCTCGGCGACGAGTTGCGAGTAGGTCGTCTTGTGTCCTTGCCCGTTAGATTGCGTACCAATCCAAACATCGACCGTGCCGTCTGGCGCAAGCTTCATACGAGCGCGCTCTGCCGAAGCACCTCCGCAGGCTTCGATATAGGACGCAAGCCCAATGCCGCGCAGTTTTCCGTCCTTCTTCGAATCGGATTCGCGCTTCGAGAAGCCTTTCCAGTCGGCGATATCCTGCGCGCGTTCCATGTGGCCAATAAACTCGCCGGAGTCGTAAGTCCGCCCTGTCGAGGTTTTATATGGCATCTGCTCGGCGGCAACGAAATTCCGCCGCCGTACATCGTCCTGCAATTTTCCCGTTGCACGCGCGACGGCGTCGACGAGCCGCTCGATTACGTAGGTCGCTTCCGGCCGCCCCGCACCACGATAGGCATCGACGGGGGCCGTATGCGTGTAGATGCCGCGTATACGTGAATGCATAACGGGAATGCGATAGCAGCCGGGCAGCATTGTCGCGCCGTTCCACGGAATGAACGGCGCAAAAAACGATAGATAGCTGCCCATATTCGCGAGAGTATCGACGCGCATCGCGACAAAATTTCCGTCCTTGTCGAGCGCCATTTCAGCGGTCGTCAGATTGTCGCGGCCCATATAGTCGCCGAGAAAATGTTCACTGCGATCGGCGATCCAGGCCACCGGCTTGCCAAGCTTCTTCGCAGCGACGAGCGCAAGCGCATATTCACGATAGGGGCCGGCTTTTGTGCCAAAACCGCCGCCGACATCGTTTGTCACTACTCGCAACTTTTCGTTGGGTATTTTCAGGATACCGCAAACCGAATTGCGGATGATATGACTGCCCTGGCTGCTGACAGTGAGAGTGAGCCTGCCCTCGCCCGGTCCCAGCTCGGCAATTGCACCTCGGGTCTCGAGGAAATTAGTGACAATGCGCTGATTGACCAGCTCGGTCTTTACGATCTTCGCAGCAGCCTCGAAAGCCTTCGCGGTCCCTTCCGCATCACCATGCTCTGCGAGATAAGCAACGTTTTCGGCGCGCTCATTCCACACAAGTGGCGCACCAGACGCTACGGCCATTTTCATCTCGACGACAGCGCTCAGCGGCTCCCAATCGATTTCGATCGCATCGGCCGCATCTTTCGCGGCATCCAACGTATCGGCGACTATGAAAGCGACGGCGTCGCCGACAAAGCGCACCTCTTCCTTCGGCAGCACCGGGAAAGGCGGAACCCACATCTTTTCTTCATGCTTCGGCTTCACTTGCCCAAAACAGGGCAACCAACCCAGGTCAGCAACATCCGCTGCAGTGAGAATGAGCCGCACGCCCGGCCGTTTCTTCGCCGCGTCAAGATCGGTGATTTTAAAGCGTGCATGAGCGTGCGGTGAGCGCAACACAGCGGCCCGCAATGCGCCCGCGGGTATCGCGTCGGCCACATAGCGTCCATGACCCGTGACGAGCGACGCATCCTCGACCCGTACATGCGGCTGACCGACGCCGAATTTGATGGGGCGCATTCGGAATTCGATTCCTATTCAGCGGGCGTGCGCGACGGTTTGCGCGGCGCCTGACTTGCCCAAAATCGTTCGGCGTGGTCCGCGATCCAGCGGCAAATGATATAAAACGCAGGCGTGAACAGCAGTCCGAAAATCGTGACACCGATCATACCAAAAAACACAGCGGTTCCCAGCGTCTGACGGAGTTCGGCGCCAGCGCCAATCGCCCAAACGAGAGGCGAGACGCCGAGAACGAAGGCGAACGACGTCATCAAGATCGGTCGTAGCCTGCGGTGCGCGGCTTCGGTCGCTGCCTTGAGTCGGGGCATGCCCCCATCCTCGAGCTGCTTTGCGAACTCGACGATCAAGATCGCGTTCTTCGCCGCAAGCGCAATCAGAACGATGAAGCCGACTTGTGTGAGAATATTATTGTCCTGTCCGCGCAGCACTACGCCTAAAATTGCAGCGACAAGGCACATCGGCACGATCATGATGACCGCTAGCGGAAGGGTCAGGCTCTCATATTGCGCGGCGAGCACGAGGAAGACGAACACCACCGCTAGCGTGAACGCGAAAATTGCCGTGCTTCCTGCCTTAATCTGTTGAAGCGCAAGCCCGGTCCACTCGAAAGTAAAGCCTGCCGGCAGCGTCTCACGCGCGAGCTTTTCCATGATCTCGATTGCTTGACCCTGCGAATATCCGGGCGCGGCATTTCCGTCCAGTTCCGCAGCGGGATAGAGATTGTAGCGCGGCACGCGATACGGCCCGGAAATGTCTCGCACAGTAGTGAACGATCCTAGCGGCACCGTATCGCCGCGCGTGTTTCGAACGCGCAGCTTCAGCAAATCCTCGGTGCCCATGCGGAAGCGGTCGTCGGCCTGAACAGTCACGCGGAATGTTTTGCCAAACAAATTGAAGTCGTTGACATAGGACGAGCCGATATAGATCTGCAGCGCTGCAAAAACGTCGGTGACGTTGATCCCGAGCATCTGCGCTTTGGTGCGGTCGATGTCGAGATAGAGCTGCGGCGTCGAGGTTTCGAACAGCGAGAATACTTGCGTGACGCCCGGCGTCTGCGCGGCCCGCCCCATCATCGCGTAAGTCGCGCCGAGAAGCGCCTGCGGTCCCTGCCCTGCGCGGTCCTCCACCATCATGCGGAAGCCGCCAGCGTTGCCGATGCCGCGCACGGGCGGAGGAACGACGACGATGGTGAACCCTTCCTGAATGACCGATAGGCGCCCTAAGGCTTCTTGCTGAATTGCAGTTGCTGACAGTTTCGGATCCTTTCCACGATCGTCGTACGGTGTCAGCACCATAAAGATCGCACCGGAATTCGGCGCATTGGTAAAGGTCGCTCCGGAGAACCCTACAACGCTCACCGCATGGGCAATGCCGGGAATTTTAAGAGCGATCTCCGTCGCGCGCTTCATCACCTCGTCAGTTCGTGCGATCGACGCGCCGGACGGGAGTTGAACGACGCCGATCAAATAGCCCTGATCGACTTGCGGGATGAATCCAACCGGCGTTCGGCGAAATTCATTGAGGCCGAAGGCGAGAATCCCGCCATAGATCGCCAGCATGATGAAGGAGCGGCGCACGACCTTCGCCGAGAGACTCTCATAGAACGCATTGAGCTTGTCGAAATACTTGTTGAAGTAGCCGAAAAAAATCCGGAACGGCTTTTCCCAAGGCTTCGGTTTCGTCTCTACGTGCGGCTTCAACAGCAGGGCGCACATTGCCGGTGAAAGCGTGAGCGAGACGATCAGCGAAATCACCGTCGCACCTGCGATAGTAAGCGCGAATTGCCGGTAAAACTGTCCTGAAATGCCGGTAATGAAACCGGTCGGAACGAACACCGCGCACAACACAAGCGCAATCGCAACCAGTGCGCCGCCGACCTCATCCATACTCTTTACGGCAGCATCGTGCGGCGACAGCCCCCGCTCGATGTTGCGCTCGACATTTTCGACGACGACGATCGCATCGTCGACGACGATACCGATTGCGAGCACCAGACCAAACAGCGTGAGGTTGTTAAGCGAAAAACCGAAGATCGCCATGAAGAAAAAGGTGCCAATCAGTGACACGGGAATGGCGACAAGCGGAATAATGGCGGCACGCCATGTCTGCAGAAAAATGATAACCACGATCACGACGAGAACGATGGCTTCGGCGATCGTTTCCTGGACCGCGTTAACGGATTCCTGAATGAACTGGGTCGGATTGTAGAAGATGTCGTATTGGATTCCCGATGGGAACCGCTTCGACAATTGACCCATGGTGTTCTGGACCAACTTGGCGGTATCGAGCGCATTGGATCCCGGTTGCTGAAACAGCGCGATCCCGACAGAAGGATCGCGGTCGATGTACAGGTTCGACGAGTAGTCGAGGGCCGAAAGCTCGACCCGAGCTACGTCACGAAGGCGTACCACCGCGGATTGCGTTTGCTTGATGACGATATTGCCGAATTCGCTCGGATCGGTAAGACGGCCCTGGGTTTGCACCGCGATCTGAAAGGCGCGCGGATTCTCGACAGGCGGCGCATTCAGCACCCCTGACGCTACCTGCACATTCTGCGACTGAAGCGCGGCAACGACGTCGTTTGCAGTGAGATTGAGGGTCTGCAATCGTTGCGGATCGAGCCACACGCGCATCGAGTAGTCGCGGCTGCCAAAAATGATGATCGAGCCGACGCCGTTCAGGCGCGCAAGTGCGTCCTTGATCTCGAGCGTCGCGTAATTCGAAATGAAAAGACTGTCGCGCGATTTATCCGGCGAGCCCAAGCTCACGACCATCATCAGGTCGGGAGAACTCTTGGCAACAGTAACGCCAATATTGCGCACGTCGGCGGGCAGACGCGGTTGGGCAATTGCCACGCGATTTTGCACCTGCACCTGAGCGATATCGAGATTGGTGCCGAGATCGAACGTGACGGCAATTGTAAAACGCCCGTCAGCCGTCGAGTTCGAGCTCAAATAGAGCATGTTCTCGACGCCGTTGATCTGATCCTCGATCGGAGAAACCACCGTAGACGCAACCGTCTCGGCACTCGCACCCGGATATTGTCCCACCACGTTGATCACCGGTGGCGCAATCTCGGGATACTGCGCGATCGGTAAGCGGAAAAAACTGACCCCACCTACGATCACGAACACGATCGAAAGGACGGCGGCAAAAATTGGCCGATCGATAAAAAAGTGTGAGATACGCATCTGGCAGCCCTACTTCGCCGCGGGCGCGCTGCCGGGCGCCGCTCCCGTGGGTGCCTGCCCACCCTGCTCCTGCGGCGTGACCTTCACGCCGGGGCGGGCACGCATGAGACCATTCACGATGACTCGGTCGTCGTGTTCCAATCCCGACTTGATCACACGCATCGGTCCCTGCAGCGTGCCAAGAGTGACGTATTTCTGCTTCACCGTGTTTTCGCCGTCGACCACGAAAACGAATTTACGAACTTGCTCTGTACCGATCGCAGCGTCGGGCACCAAGAGAGCCTCATATTTCAACGAGCCCGGCACGCGGATACGGGCGAACATGCCCGGCGTAAAGAGCCCACTTGGATTGGGCAGCTGCGCACGCTGGCGGATCGTTCCGGAGGATTGGTCAATAACATTGTCGACGAAGTCGATCGATCCCTTATGTGTGAATTCCGCCTCGTCGAGGAGCTTCAACTCTATGGGCAGGGCGCCCGAACGCGATCCCGTCTCCTTGCCACTGTTCGATAACCTTGCGTAGCGCAGGAACGCGCCTTCGTCGGCGGTGAATTCGAACCGGATCGGGTCGATCGAAACGATCGTCGCAAGCAGCGACGTATTGCCGGTGGTGCCACCGGTGACGAGGTTGCCGGGCGCAACGCGCCGGTCGCCGATGCGGCCGGTGACGGGCGCGCGCAATTCAGTAAATTGCAGATCGAGCTCGGCCTGACGAACGGCGGCTTCGTTCGATGCAACTGAAGCCTCCGCATTCCGTTTGGCTTGTGTACGCTGCTCGAATGCCTGCTCGGAAATCGTTTTGTCGGCGACAAGCTTCTGCGCGCGGTTCAAATCCGCCTCAGTGAAGGCGAGGTTGGCGCGCGATTGTGCGAGCGTCCCCTTCGCCTGATCCAGCACGTTCTGGAACGGTCGCTTGTCGATAGAAAACAGAAGATCGCCCGCCTGAACAATGGCGCCGTCTTGAAAATTAATTTTTTCGAGATAGCCCGATACGCGTGAACGAATTTCGACCATTTCGACGGCAACGAAACGGCCGACATACTCATCTAAATCGACGATCTCGCGCTTCTCGGGCTTGGCGACTGTGACAGGGGGCGCAGGAGGCATCTGCGGGCCGCTATCGCCGCAAGCCGCAAGCGCAAAGAGGAGAAGGGAGGCCGCAATACCGCGCGCCAAAGAAAAACGATGAATCATGACAAGCCCAATGGACGGGGGGTATTAGCGTAAATGCGGCGGCGGGGAAACCCGTGCAAGAGTAGCGGCACTAAATCTCGTAAGATGCCGATGGTTGTTTCGGAGCGCGTGCCGCCGCGTCAACCAGCAAGCTCCGCAACCAACCGCGCCCAATCAGCGCGGCAATGAGCCCGATATATAGAATCGTACCGCCAGCAAGCAAAATGAGTAGCAATATTTCCTCGCGGAAACGTGAGAGGCCAGAAAGTATCGGCGTCAAAAATCGCTGACCAGCATAGAACACAAGACCGAGCAGAAGTCCGATCGCCAGTAACCGCATCGCTCTCTCCAGGGGCGCTGTCGGACGCTCAAATTTTAGGCGATGCGCGGCCCATGCGAGCAATACAAGGTTGAGCCACGCTCCCGCACTGGTTGCGAGCGCAAGACCAACTTGCGCGAGTGGGCCCATGAGAACGATTTTCAGAAGAATATTCACGAAAACGCCCAGGAGTGCCGCCTTGACGGGCGTCGCCGTGTCGCTGCGCGCGAGAAACGGTGCAGTAAAACTCCTCATCAACATGAAAGGAATGAGACCGATCGCGTAAGCGGCGAGCGTCGCCGCAGCCGCTGCGGCGTCGGCAACGGTGAACGCGCCCCGCGCGAACAAGGCGCGCATGATAAGATCGGGAATCGCGATTGCCGCCGCGACGAAAGGAACGGCGATAAGCAGCGACAATTCGACCGCGCGGCCCTGAGCGGCAGCGGCGCCTGTTTCGTCTCCTGCAGCCAATCGCCGCGACATTTCTGGAAGCAAAACGATTCCGACCGCGATGCCGACAACTCCGATCGGCAGCTGATTGATACGGTCCGCGTAGTAAAGTGCCGATAGCGCGCCCGTCGGAAGGAACGTCGCAATTACCGTGTCCGCGAATAGCGCAAGTTGCACGCCGCCTGCCCCAACGATGGCGGGACCAAGCGCTTTCAGAAATCTCTTGGTCGGCTCGTCGAGCGTGGGCCAGCGTGGGCGCAAACCGAAACCGTTTCGCTCCGCGTCCACACCGACGAGAAAAATTTGCAGCACACCGGCGACCAGCACACCCCACGCCGCCGCATGACCCGCAGTCGGGAAAAACGCTGCAAGCAAAAGTGTGCTCACCATGGAGATATTGAGCAACACGGGCGCACCCGCGGCTGCAGCGAAGCGATGATTGGCGTTCAGCGTGCCCGCAATCAATGCCTCCATCGCCATCAATGCGAGATAGGGAAAAGTGATGCGCGTGAGCGCCACAGCAAGATCGAAGCGCGCAGGATCGTCGGACAATCCAGGTGCGAGCACACGCACAACTTGCGGCGTGAATAGCAATGCAAGCGCGAGCAGAACGACCTGCAGCAGGAACAATCCGGTCCCCACATTGTCCGCGAACCGTTGCGCCTCGTCACGCCCATTCTGTTGAAGCCTGCGCGCATAGGCGGGCACGAAAGCGGCCGCGAACGCTCCCTCGGCGAAGATTGCGCGGAAATGATTGGGCAGCCGGAAGGCGACCAGAAATGCGTCCGCTACCGGCCCCGCGCCAAGAATCGCCGCCATCACCACATCGCGCACGAAGCCGGTGATGCGCGAGATCAGCGTCCAGCCGCCGACGGTGAAAATGTTACGGATCATAGGGCCGCCTCGCGGCCGGACGCATTCAGCGCGAAAGCGCGCGCTTGACCGCGTCGATGATGCGGTCCTGCGTCGTCTCGTCGAGATAGGCGTGCATCGGCAAGCTGATTACCTCGTCGGCCAGCTTGTCGGTGATCGGCAAGCCGCCATCGGCAATCGGAAAACGCTTGTAGGCGTCGTGGCGATGTGGCGGTTTCGCGTAGTAGATCGCCGTCGGAATGCCTTCCGCCCTTAGCGCCGCCGCCAGGCCATCGCGCAGGCCAGGTGCCAGCCGAATCGTATATTGCGCCCATACCGAAGTGTAACCCTGCGGCACCAAAGGCACGATGGCGACATTGCCGAGCTTTTCGCTGTAACGGCGGGCGGCAAGATTGCGCGCTTCGATCTCCTCGGGGAAGATTTTCAGCTTTTCGATCAAGACCGCGGCCTGAATAGTATCGAGCCGGCCTGTCATTCCGATATGGGAAAATTCAGATTTGCCCGGCATTTGCCCGTGGACCCGAAGGCCGCGGATTGTCTCTGCCAGAGTGTCGTCATCGGTAAAAACCGCGCCGCCGTCGCCGTAGCAACCAAGCGGTTTCGCCGGGAAAAAGCTCGTGGTGGTTGCGAGCCCGAACTTACCGAGCTTGCTGCCCTTGTAGGTCGCACCGAAACCTTGCGCCGCGTCGTCGAGCACGAACAGGCCGGAATCTTCGGCAACTCCAGCGATAGAATCGTGATTCGCAGGAAGCCCGAATAGATCGACCGGCAAGACCGCCTTGGGTTTCAGCCCGAGCTTCCTTGCGGTAGAAATCGCACGCTCAAGACTCGCCGCGTCGATATTGAACGTGGCCTCCTCGACGTCGACGAACACCGGCGTGGCGCCGATCAGCGCCACGACTTCGGCGGTCGCAGCGAAGGTAAACGAAGGACAGAACACGGCATCACCCGAGCCGACGCCTTTCGCAAGCAGCACCAGTGTGAGAGCATCCGTTCCGCTCGCACACGAAATGGCGTGCCGCACACCGCAATATGCAGCGAGTTGCGTTTCAAGTTCGCGTATTTCGGGTCCAAGAATAAACTGACAATGATTGAGGACGCGCGCGACAGCTTCGTCGATCGCCTTGCCGAGACGGCGGCGTTGCGCCAATACGTCGATGAACGGAATCGGTTGAGAATCGAGACGGGCGTGCTGGTTCATTCCAAAGCTCGGGATATTTCCAATTCTCGAAATCAGCCGACGACCTTGCGTGGCGCGCGCCGGGGTACGGCGGTAACACCACCGTGAAGACACTGGATCGCGATCTCTAGGCTCGCGACGCCTTCGTCGCCGCCGACCGCCGGCTTCTCATCGTCACGAATCGATTTGATGAAGGCGAGCAACTCCGCGCGCAGCGGTTCGGCATGACCGACCGAAAGATGCCGCATCGAATAGCTGCCGTCCGGCTGAAAACCGAAACATTCCGTGACTTGCCGTGTCAGCAAATCCCCGATCACATATTTGTTGCGGGTCGCGACATGCACGGTGCGCGCTTTAAAGGGCGTTAGCCAATTCGTGTTGATGTGCGCAAGCACGCCTGAAGCAGTACGGAACTGGAGTAGCGCGATATCCTCGCGCTGGGCGACCGCTTTCGTGAGCTGCGGCTGTACTTCGATGATTTCGGACTCGGTAAACCAGCGGATCAAGTCGATATCATGCACGGCAAGATCGATGACGACGCCGACATTCGACATGCGCGGCGGAAATGGCCCGACTCGAGTGATCGCTATCGAAAGAATATCCTGCTCGGAAAGCGCCTGCTTGATCGCCTGCACAGTCGGATTGAAGCGCTCGACGTGACCGACCATAAGTTTCACGCC
>Ga0070696_100002537_pt1 | contig 12097 bp, 11 predicted proteins | sample KBSK1253metaG_FD_65474 | JGI IMG/M metagenome (GOLD analysis project Ga0070696, IMG submission 65474) | Corn, switchgrass and miscanthus rhizosphere microbial communities from Kellogg Biological Station, Michigan, USA - KBS K1-25-3 metaG | ecosystem: Host-associated > Plants > Roots >... | reverse complement strand
CGCGCATGACACGGGCACCCGCTTTGCCTTATCGTCGACATCTGCGCGGCCCGTCCCGGATTCAGCTGCGCACTGTAATGTTCCAGGGGGTTGGCGATGAACGAAGCCAGTGATCCATCCCGAGTCATCAATCTGAGCCAGCGCCTGGACCCGGCCAGCGGGCGTGTCGGCGAATTGCTCGGTGCCGTGCGCAACATCGCCGGCAAGCGGTTGCAGCAATGGGTCGGCAACGCCTTCGAGCGCGTCGACGACGCATTGTTCGACCTGGCCGAGAAGGCCGAGAACAACGCCGCCCAGATGCATTACTTCGACGGCATGCGCGAAGTGCGCAAGCGCCGGCCCGCGGTGGAGCGCAGCTTCCTGGGTGCGATCAGCCGCCACATCGGTGAGCTGGCCCACTCGCCGCAGCAGCCGGCTGGTTCGCCGATGCCGCTGGGCACAGTTGAGCTGTCGCTGGTGGCCGACAACGAGCTGGAGGAGTCGCTGGCGATCACCAGCATGATCGGCAAGAACGAATCGCGGCTGTCGCGCGACCTGTTCGCGGTCAACCAGCGGCTGTCGGTGATCTGCGGTGGCCGCAAGATCGAGGATGCCAGCAATCCGGTGGCGCCGGCAATCCTGGCCCAGACGTTCCGCCAGGCACTGCACGAACTCAGCGCCGACATGCGGGTCAAGCTGATCATCTACAAGCTGTTCGACCGCTATGTGCTGTCGTCGCTGGAAGAGCTCTACCAGGAGATCAACACCGAACTGGTGCGCGCCGGCGTACTGCCGCAGCTGCGCCACGAGGTGCTGCGCGGCGACACCAAGGCCACCGGCCAGGCGACCGCCGGAGCAACAGCGGCAGCAACGGACGAGGCGACCGGCGACATCCCCAGCGATCTGCTGCAGACGCTGCATGCGCTGTTCAGCGCGCGCCGCGGCCCTGCCGTCGGCGGCCACGCCGGCATGCACGCGATGCCGAGCGGCCCGCTGCCGTCGGCGAACGAGTTGCTTGGCGCGCTCAGCGTGCTGCAGAGTCAGATCGCCAGCGCCGGCCCGCTGTCGTACGCACAGCCCGACGACTCTGCCGCGCTCAGCCGCGAGGTGCTGCAGCTGAAAGGCCAGCTGCTGACCCAGCTTGGCGCGCTGCGCGGCGAGCGGCCCAGCCACGTCGCCACCATCGATGAGGACACCATCGACCTGGTCGGCATGCTGTTCGAATTCATCCTGGAGGATCGCAACCTGCCGGCTACCATGCAAGTGATGCTGGCCCGGCTTCAGATTCCCTACCTCAAGGCGGCCATCCTCGACCGCAAGCTGTTCGCGCACCGCCAGCACCCGGCGCGCCGGCTGCTGGATTGCCTGGCTGAACAGGCCAAGAGCTGGTCGGAGGAGTCCGACCGCGACCGCCGCCTGTACGACAAGGTGAAGTCGACCGTCGACCAGTTGCTGCACGACTTCGACGACGACATGGGCATCTTCGAGCGCCTGCTGGTCGACCTGCAGCAGTTCCAGGACGTCAACAAGCGCCGTTCCGAGCTGGCCGAGCAGCGCGTGGCCGAATCCACCCGCGGCCGCGAGAAACTCGAACAGGCGCGCCGCCGCGCCGCCCGCGAGATCCTCGACCGCATCGGCGAGCACAAGCTGCCGCCGCTGGTGCACGGCGTGCTGGCCCGCGCCTGGGCCAACCATCTGGTACTTACCCTGCTGCGCCAGGGCGAAAGCTCGCCCGAGTTCAAGAGCGCGCTGCGTTTCGTCGACGAGTTCATCGCCAGCACCAGGCCGGCGACCACCCCGGAAAGCCGGCAGGTGCTGCGGCAGATGCTGCCCGGGATCGAGCGTGCGCTGCGCCAGGGCCTGGCCAACGTGGCATTCCAGGAACAGGACATCGAGCGCCTGCTGGGCCAGTTGCACACCTATTACCGGCAGCAACTCGGCGAAACGCTGGATGCCGCCGAAGTGGCCACCGTCGACGAAGACGCCGCCATGCTGGCAATCCCCGACAGCATCCAGCCGGTCATCGACCAGAACACCACGCCGCAGGACAGCGTCGAGGAAGACCTCGCCGAAGCACCACTGGATAGCCCGGAGTGGCACCAGGTGCAGGCACTGCAACCGGGCACCTGGCTGGAGTTCTGCCTGCCCGACGAGCCGATGACCCGCGCCAAGCTGTCGTGGATCAGCCCGATGAGCGGCCGCTACCTGTTCGTCAACCGGCGCGGCCTGAAGGTGGCCGACTATTCGCCGCAGGAGCTGACCGTGCTGCTCACCGATGGCCAGGCCCGCGTGCTTGCCGCCAACGCGCTGTTCGACCGCGCGATGAGCGCGATCGTCGACAAGCTGAGCCAGCCCGACGCCGCGCCACCCACGGGTACGGCCGCCGAATGAGCGAGGCTCCATCGTTCGCGATGCCGGACGCCGCCCGGATCGCCGCCGACATCGAGCGCGCCTTCGCCGAGGATGTCGGCCCGGGCGATGCCACCGCGGGACTGCTGCCGATCGACGCCCAGGCCCACGCCGAGCTGACCTGCCGCGAGGCGGCGGTGATCGCCGGCACAGCATGGTTCGACGCCTGCTTCCAGCGGCTCGACCCCGCCGTGCGGATCGACTGGCAAGTCCGCGACGGAGACCGGGTCGCCCCCGGCACGGTGATCTGCCGTCTGAGCGGACACGCCCGTTCGCTGGTCACCGCGGAGCGCTCGGCCCTGAATTTCCTGCAGCTGCTGTCCGCCACCGCGACGACGACCGCCGACTACGTCGCCGCCGTTGCCGGCACCGCGGTGCGCGTACTGGACACCCGCAAGACCATCCCCGGCCTGCGACTGGCGCAGAAGTACGCGGTGCGTTGCGGCGGCGGCCACAACCAGCGCATGGGCCTGTACGACGCGATCCTGGTCAAGGAAAACCACATCATCGCCGCCGGCAACATCGGCGCCGCGGTACAGGCGGCGCGCCGGCTGCATCCGAACCTGCTGCTCGAGGTCGAAGTGGAAAACCTCGACGAACTGGAGCAGGCGCTGCAGGCCGGCGTGGACCGGATCATGCTGGACAACTTCGAGCTGGCGCAGATGCGCGAAGCGGTGCAGCGCACCGCCGGTCGCGTGCCGCTGGAAGTATCCGGCAACGTCGACCTGCACACGATCGGCGAATACGCGCGCACCGGCGTCGACTTCATCTCGGTCGGCGCATTGACCAAGCACGTACGCGCGGTTGACCTGTCGCTGCGCCTGCAACTGGACTGAACGCCGGCTTGCACCCGCCCGCCCGCGCCCACACACTGCGGGGATGAGCGACCTTTCCAACCTGTTGCTGCTGCTGGCGCTTGGCGCCATCGTGGGGCTGTGGCTGAAGCTCAGCGTGGCGCGCGAACGCGCCGTGCGGGAAGCGCGGCAGCAATGCCAGCAGCACGGCCTGCAACTGCTCGACGAAACCGTCGGCCTGCGCGCCGTGCGCCTGCGCCGCGTCAACGGCCTGCGCACGATCGAGCGCTGCTACGGCTTCGAGGTGAGCATCGATGGCCACGACCGCGAGCCGGGCCGGCTGTGGATGATCGGCAACGCACTCAGCAGCCTGAGCCTGCCCACGATCGAGCTGCTGTCGCACGAGGAGGCCGCCGCACGAAACGCCCTGACCGCGCCGTCCGGCAACGTCGTGCCGCTGCGCCCGCGCCCACGCGACCGGTTGAACTGAGCTCCACCGGCTTTCGCCGGACCCGGCAGCCGATTGCTACTTGACCACCCGCAGGTGCGGCGTGCCGCGCTTCGGCTTGTCGCCGCCAACGTCGGCGGCATCCGGCGCCGGCGTGGTGCCGTCGGGTTCGGGGGAAGACGGCGGTGTGTCGCCACCCTCCTCCTCGGCCGGAAACATCATGCCCTGGCCGTTTTCTTGCGCGTACAGCGCCAACACCGCCTGCACCGGAATCTGGATCGCCTGACTGACCCCGGAAAAGCGCGCCTGGAAACTGATCCACTCGTTGCCGAGGTCGAGGTTCGCCACCGCGCGCATCGCCAGGTTCAACACCACCTGGCCGTTCTTGACCACCTGCGGCGGCACCCGCACGCCGGGGACGCCGGCGTCGACCAGCACGTAGGGGGTCAGGTTGTTGTCGCTGATCCAGTCGTAGATCGCCCGCAACAGGTACGGCCGATTGGTGGTCATCGGTACTGCTTCAGTCTTGCTCATGGCCCTGCCGCATTGCCTTTTCCTGGTCGGTCATGCTGCGCGCAAAACCCTGACTGTGGAACAAACGCTCACCATAATCGATCACCGGCTTGCCCTCGCGCCCCAATTCCACGCCCAACCAGGGTAGTCGCCAGATCACCGGCGCCACCAGGCAGTCGGCCAGGCTCATTTCCGGATTGAGGAAGAACTTCGCGGCCTTGAACAGCGGCACCGAGGACAACAGGTGCCCGCGCAGACGCTTGCGTGCCGCATCTGCGGGCCGCCCGCCGGCACGGATGATGTCGACCTCGGTCAGCCAGTCCTTCTCGATGCGCACCGCGGCCACCCGCAGGCGCGCACGCGATTGCGGATCGATCGGCATCAGCGGTGGATGCGGATAGCGTTCATCGAGGTACTCGCAGACCACCGAGGTATCGAACAGGGTGAGGTCGCGATCGACCAGGGTCGGGGTACTGGCATACGGATTCAGGTCGACCAGGTCCTCCGGCGGCTTGGCCGGATCCACCAGTACCCGGTCATAGCTGACCCCTTTGGCAGCCAGCACCAGCCGGGCGCGATGACATTGCACGTCATCGGCGGTGGTGTAGAGCGTCAATACGCTGCGTGAGCGGGCGCTTGGGACCATGCGCAATTCCCCATCGGTGAGACGACTGCGGCGGCTCGTGGCCGCCGCAGTCGGATAATGCCATCCAGGCTGCTCAGTGGACGTCCTTCCAGTATTCCTTCTTCAGCATGGCGGCCAGGAAGGTGAAGAACGCCAGGAACAGCAGTACCCAGACGCCATAATGGTGGCGCTGCAGGGCAGCAGGCTCGGAAGCGTATTCCAGGAAGGTCGTCAGGTCACGGCTGGCCTGCTGGAACTGCGCCGGCGTCAGCTTGCCCGGCTGCGACAGCACCAGTTTCTCCACCCTGGCCTCCTCGCCCGGCTTGGCCTCGGTCATCACCGCGGTCTGCAGGCCCTGCAGTTCCCACATCGGGAACGGCATCGATGCGTTCGGGAACACCGTGTTGTTCCAGCCCACCGGACGACTCGGATCCAGGTAGAACGAGTTGAGGTAGGCATAGACCCAGTCGGCGCCCTTCGCGCGAACTTCCAGCGAGAGGTCCGGCGGAGCCTTGCCGAACCACTTGGCGGCTGACGCCTCCGGCATGTGCGAAACCACGGCCTCACCGAACTTGGCGCCGGTGAAGTTGAGGTTCTGCATCACGTCCTGCTCGGTCAGCCCCAGGTCGCTGGCGATCCGCTCGTAGCGCATGTACTTCAGCGAGTGGCAGCCGACGCAGTAGTTGAAGAACAGCTTGGCGCCGCGTTGCAGCGAGGCCTGGTCCTGCACGTTGGTGCCGGCATGGGGCAATGCGCCGCCTTCCGACGCCTGTACCGGCATGCTGCCAACGACCAGACCGAACGCCAACGCCACCGGGAAGATGTACCGCTTCATTAGCCCCTGCCGCTTAGTCATGCGTCGTCACCCGTTCCGGAACCGGCTTGGTCTTTTCCCAGCCGTAGTATGTGTAGGCCCAAAGGAAGGCGAAGAACCCGAAGTAGATCAGCGTCATCACGCGACCGAACAGGTTCTCCCAGAACGTCACGTCGACGTCGCCGAACCAGGCCGGGATCACTTCGGCGGTAACGCCCGCACCGACCGCGCCCAGCATGATGTACGACACCACGAACAGCCCCAGCGCCACCTTGAAGCCGGTGCCGCGGTAGCGGATCGACTTCACCTGGCCGCGGTCGAGCCACGGCAGCAGGAACAGCAGCGCGATCGCGCCGAACATGCCCAGCACGCCCCACACGGCGGTGCCGAACAGCGACGGGATCATGCGCAGGATCGCGTAGAACGGGGTGAAGTACCACACCGGCTTGATGTGCGACGGCGTCGCCAGGTTGTTGGCCGGGATGAAGTTGTCGTGCTCCAGGAACCAGCCGCCGAAGGTCGGCGCGAAGAAGATGATGAACGCGGCGATCAGCAGGAACGCGCCCACGCCGACCAGATCCTTCACCGTGTAGTACGGGTGGAACGGAATGCCGTCGGCCGGCTTCAGCGCATCCCAGCGGTTGCCCTTGGGGCCCTTCTTGATCTCCACGCCGTCCGGGTTGTTCGAGCCCACCTCGTGCAGCGCCGCCAAGTGCAGCACCACCAGCAGCAGCAGCACGATCGGCAGCGCGATCACGTGCAGCGCGAAGAAGCGGTTGAGCGTGGCGTCGGCCGGCAGGAAGTCGCCCATGATCCACTCGACCAGGTCGCCGCCGATGACGGGGATCGTGCCGAACAGCGAGATGATCACCTTGGCGCCCCAGAACGACATGTTGCCCCACGGCAGCACGTAGCCCATGAAGGCCTCGGCCATCAGCACCAGGAAGATCAGCATGCCGAGCAGCCACACCAGCTCGCGCGGCTTCTTGTACGAGCCGTACATGATGCCGCGGAACATGTGCAGGAACACCACCACGAAGAACAGCGAGGCGCCGGTGGAGTGCATGTAGCGGATCAGCCAGCCCCACTCCACGTCGCGCATGATGTACTCGACCGAGGCGAAGGCTCCCGCCGCGCTCGGGTTGTAGTTCATGGTGAGGAAGATGCCGGTGACGATCTGGTTGACCAGCACCAGCAACGCCAGCGAACCGAAGTAGTACCAGAGGTTGAAGTTCTTCGGCGCGTAGTACTCGGTCATGTGCTTGCGGTACACCGGCATCATGCCGGGCGCGCGCTCGTTGACCCACTCGCCGATGCTCGTGAATACGTTGGCCATTAGCCAGCCTCCTTCGGATCCACGCCAATCTGGATGGTGCTGTCGTCGATGAAGTGGTACGGCGGCACCGGCAGGTTCTTCGGCGCCGGCACGCCGGCGTAGACGCGGCCGGCCAGGTCGTAGCGCGACTTGTGGCAGGGGCAGTAGAAGCCGCCCTTCCACTCCGGGTCGAACGGCTCGGGCTTGATCTCCGGCACGAAGTCGGGCACGCAGCCCAGGTGCGTGCAGATGCCGATCACCACCAGCCATTCCGGCTTGATCGAGCGCACCTCGTTCTGCGCGTACTTCGGTTGCTGGTCGGCCGAGGCGCCGTCGGACTTGGGATCCACCAGGCGCGAATCGACCATCGGCAGCGTATCGAGCTGCGCCTTGGTGCGGTTGAGCACGAACACCGGCAGGCTGCGCCACGACACGGTCAACATCTGCCCCGCTTCGATCTTGGCCAGCGACTGGGTAACCGGAGCACCAGCGGCCTTGGCTCGCGCGCTGGGTTCCCACGACTTGATGAAGGGCACAGCCGCCGAAACGATTCCGATGCCACCAACCACTGCGGTGGTTGCTGTCAGGAAACGGCGGCGGCCATGATCGACGACTTCGTTCGCCATCAGGCTCTCCGGTACTTGCGATGTCATGCCAGGTGGGGTTTGGGCCCCGCAAAAATCGCGTTAGTGTAGCGTCAGGCCCGGCCCCGTACAATAAACCGCATCACGGCAAAGTCCAGCCGCCGCAACACTCGCCACGATTGCCGGGACCTTTTCTTTCGACATGAAACATGCCGCCGGCACGCTCCTCTTCATCGCGCGCTTCGCCATTCTCGGCCTGGCCATGGCCTTCGTGGTCGGCTTGTTCTGGCCCGGCAGCGGCGAACACCTGCGCGAACGCTTCGGCCTGGACACGCCGTCGGTGCAGCCCGTCAGCCAGAACCGCGTCGGCAACGGTCCGGTCTCGTACGCCGACGCCGTGACCGCCGCGGCCCCGTCGGTGGTCAACATCTACGCCAACAAGATCGTCACCGAGCAGGCCGTGCGGATGTACGACAACCCGGTGCTGCAGCAACTGTTCGGCGGCCAGCCCACCACTTTCCAGCACCGTGAGCAGACCCTCGGTTCCGGCGTCATCGTCAGCGCGCAGGGCCAGGGCTACGTGCTGACCAACAACCACGTGATCGCGCACGCCGCCGACATCCAGGTGCTGCTTTACGACGGCCGCATCGCCAAGGCCAGCCTGGTCGGCGCGGACGAGGAATCCGACCTGGCGGTGTTGAGGATCGATGCCAGCAACCTGCCGGTGATCCGCATCGCCGAACAGCCGCTGCGTCCCGGCGACGTGGTGCTGGCGATCGGCAATCCGCTCGGCCTCAACCAGACCGTCACCATGGGCATCGTCAGTGCGATCGGCCGCCAGTTGAACGGCTCCAGCGCAGAGGATTTCATCCAGACCGACGCGGCCATCAACCTGGGCAATTCCGGCGGCGCGCTGGTCAACGCCGAGGGCGAACTGGTCGGCATCAACACCTTGCTCATAGGCAAGGCCGCCGGCGCCGAAGGCATCGGCTTCGCGATCCCGGTGACCACGGCCAAGAAGGTGCTGGACCAGATCATCGCCACCGGCCACGTGGTGCGCGGCTGGCTTGGTGCCGACTACGCGTTCGTGCCGGTGGCCGCCAACGGCGGCCTGCCGGGGGCCGCGCGCGGCGCCCTGGTCACCGTGGTCTATCCCGGCAGCCCGGCCGCACTGGCCGGCATCCGCCCGCGCGACATCCTGCTGCGCATCGGCACCGACGACATCCTCGACCCGGCCGACCTGCGCCGGCGCGAGGCGGCGCTCAAACCCGGCAGCCAGGTGCAGGTCAGCGGGCTGCGCAACGGCAATCCGTTCCACCTCGAAGTCACCCTGGCCCAGCGGCCCGCGATGAGCGCAGGCGTCGAACTGGTCAATTGAATCCGGTCGGCGCCGGCACGGGTCAGCCCGGCCCGCGCGACGCCAGCGGCGGGTGGATCGCCGCACCATAGCGCTTGCGCAAGGTGCCCACCCGCTCCACGTAGACCTGGGTCTCGGCGTACGGCGGCACGCCCTTGTAGCGCTGCACCGCGCCGGGGCCGGCGTTGTAGGCGGCTGCCGCCAGCCGCTCGTTGCCGTCGAAGTCGCGCAACAGCAAACCCAGATAGCGCGCGCCGCCGCGAATGTTCTGGTCGGAGTCGAACGCGTCCAGCACGCCCATGTCGCTGGCCGTGCCCGGCATCAGCTGCATCAGCCCCTGCGCGCCCTTGAGCGACAGCGCGCGCGGATTGAACGCGCTCTCGGCATGGATGATCGCGCGCAGGAACGCCTCGTCGACGCCGTACTCGACGCTGGCGGCGCGGATCGTCTCCGCATACGCGGTGAGGTTGAGCGACACGCTGCCCCAGCGGATCGTCGAATGCAGGTTGCATGCGGCGCAGGTGGCGATATAGGTGAACAGCATGGTCACCGCGTGATCCTTGCCGCCGGCCGGGCGCAGGTTGGTGTACTCCACGCTGCCGTCCGCGCGCACGACGCGGTACACCGCGCCACGCAGGATCCTGTCTGCCGGGTTGTCCACCACTGGCGCAGCCGTCGCCGCGACCACTGGCGATTCGCGATAGTTCCACTGGCCGGGTTGGCCGGCAGCCGCCGCCGGAAGCTTCGCACTGGTCACGACCGAGCCCTGCACTGCGGCCAGCGAAGTCTGCTCCGCCTGGATCTCGCCGATGCGCCGTGCACTGGTTTCGACCGTCCCGCGCACACCGGTCAACGAAGTCGTTCCGATGCCTTCCGCCGTGAGATGGCGTGCCGTGGTTGCAGCCGAGCCGGTTACCCGGACCAGCGACGCCCGCGGCGGCGGCGCCCGGCGTCGTGGCGCGGACGCAGCATAGTTGCTGATCGCCCTGCAATCGCGATAGCCGGCCTTGCTGCTGCTGAACACCGTCTCGCCGCTGGCGCCGCTGCACTGATACAGCGTGCCTGCCCGCGCTACCGGCCACCATAGCAAGGTGCAGCCGAACACGACCCCGCAAAGGGTCGAACGTAATGGGAAGCCCCCGGCAGGCCGATCGACGCTTCCCCCATGGCTTGCAACGCCGAACATGGGGCGCAGTGTGCCGCCATGCGCTGCCAGCGCCAAGTGCGCGCCGGCGATTCCGTGGACTGCTCCTCCGAACCACGCATACCTGGCGGGGCAGGCACCGCCGAAAGGCCGTTCGCGGCCAGCGCAAGTGCTTGATCCGTCATGTCGAATGAGTGGCAGCCACGCCTTCACGCGGGTAAACTGCACTGTTCAGCGGATCGCACGTCCTGCTTCACGAACCACGGTACCCATGCCATGAGCGGCAAGCTTTTCATCAAGACCCACGGCTGCCAGATGAACGAGTACGACTCGGCCAAGATGGCCGACGTGCTGAAGGCCTCGCACGGTCTGGAGCTGACCCAGGACGAGTCCGAGGCGGACGTGATCCTGATCAACACCTGCTCGATCCGCGAAAAGGCGCAGGAAAAAGTCTTCAGCCAGCTCGGTCGCTGGAAGCAGCACAAGAAAGACGGCAAGCCGGTGCTGATCGGCGTCGGCGGTTGCGTGGCTTCGCAGGAAGGCGAGGCGATCGTCAAGCGCGCACCCTACGTCGACCTGGTGTTCGGCCCGCAGACGCTGCACCGCCTGCCCCAGCTGATCGAGGCGCAACGCGCCACCGGCAAACCGCAGGTCGACATCAGTTTCCCCGAGATCGAGAAGTTCGACTGCCTGCCCGAGCCGCGCGCCGAAGGCCCGACCGCCTTTGTCTCGATCATGGAAGGCTGCTCGAAATACTGCAGCTACTGCGTGGTGCCGTACACCCGCGGCGAGGAGATCAGCCGTCCCTTCGACGATGTGCTGGTGGAAGTGGCCAAGCTGGCCGCGCAGGGCGTGCGTGAAGTGAACCTGCTCGGCCAGAACGTCAACGCCTACCGCGGCCCCACCCACGACGGCGGCAGCGCGGATCTTGCCGTGCTGATCCACGCGATCGCGCAGATCGACGGCATCGGCCGCATCCGCTTCACCACCTCGCACCCGCTGGAGTTCTCCGACTCGCTGATCGAGGCCTACGCGAACGTGCCGCAGCTGGCGAACTACCTGCATCTGCCGGTGCAGGCCGGCTCCGACCGCATCCTTTCCGCGATGAAGCGCGGCTACACCACGCTGGAATTCAAGCAGAAGATCCGCAAGCTGCGCGCGGTGCGCCCGGACATCTGCGTGTCGTCGGATTTCATCGTGGGCTTCCCCGGCGAGACCGACGAGGATTTCGAGAAGACCATGAAGCTGGTCGACGACGTCGGCTTCGACCAGAGCTTCTCCTTCATCTTCTCCGCCCGTCCGGGCACGCCGGCGGCCAAGCTCGCCGACGACACGCCGATGGCGGTCAAGCACCAGCGCCTCGAACGCCTGCAGGCCGCGCTGAACGCGAACGCGAAGAAGATCAACGAGGCGATGGTCGGCAGCGTGCAGCGCGTGCTGGTGGAAAAGCCCAGCACGCGCAACCCGAACGAACTCAGCGGCCGCACCGAGAACATGCGCTACGTGAACTTCGCCGGCCATCCGCGTTTGATCGGCCAGTTCGTCGACGTGGTGATCACCGACGCGATGAGCAACTCGCTGCGTGGCCGAGTGAAACCGGCCGATGAGCCGGCGGTGCTGGCTTCGTGAGCGATCCGCTGATCCGGGAAATCGGCGCGGACGAGTTCGCGCGGGTATGGCCGCTGTTCCGGGCGGTTCTTGCCGGCGGCGATACCTACATGTATCCACCCGACCTGGGCATGGATCAGGCGTGCGCGATGTGGACCACGTCGCCGTCGCGATGTTTCGTCTGCGAACGCGACGGCGAGGTGCTGGGTTGCTACCGGCTGGCGCCGAACCAGATCGGCCTGGGTGATCACGTAGCCAATGGCAGCTACATGGTGGCGCCCGAGGCACGCGGCCAGGGACTTGCCTCGGCCATGTGCGAGCACTCGCTGGAGCAGGCGCGCCAGGCCGGCTTCACCGCGATGCAGTTCAATTGCGTGGTGGCCAGCAACACCACCGCGGTGCGGCTGTGGCAGCGCCACGGCTTCCGCGTCGTCGGTCAGGTGCCCGGTGCGTTCCGCCACGCGCAACTCGGTCCCACCGACATCTACGTGATGCACCGCATGCTGT
>Ga0070696_100002536_pt1 | contig 12103 bp, 10 predicted proteins | sample KBSK1253metaG_FD_65474 | JGI IMG/M metagenome (GOLD analysis project Ga0070696, IMG submission 65474) | Corn, switchgrass and miscanthus rhizosphere microbial communities from Kellogg Biological Station, Michigan, USA - KBS K1-25-3 metaG | ecosystem: Host-associated > Plants > Roots >... | reverse complement strand
GACACCACCGCGTACACCCGGCTGTCGGGCAGCCCTCGCGCCTGATCCACCAGGTCCATGCGGCCATCGCGGAGCTGTACCCGCGCCAGTCCGAAATCAGTCGCCGCCCAAAGCGAAGTGTTCTGGCCCGCGAGCTTGCGGACCTGAGTAAAGGGGACGCCGGTTGCCGGCAGCCCCTGCAGCATCCGGAATTCGGTCAGTGCCTCCGCGACGAAAGTGACCGCGGCGTCCGCCCGCTGGGTGCGCTCAGTCGCGGCCCACACCCCATCCGGCCAGCTCAACACAGCGCCGACAGCAGGAGACGGGAGTCCGAAGGTGAGATGCTCGGGGAGGGCCGCTCCATCGGGAAGGTACATTAGGCCCGCGCCGGAGGTCCCGAGGTACCAGCCGAGGTTGTCCGCGGAACGCGCAGCGCCGGTGAAGCGTACGGTACGGAGCCGGGCATCGGTGAGGATCTGCGCGGCGTTTGCCTGTAGCGTCGGATTGCTGCGAAGCACGTCGTCCACTCGCGCTGGACTGTTGGGGCGCGACGGCGGGCCGGCGGGAGAGGGTACAAGGCCGCCGCGAGACAGCAGTTGCCAGCCGCGTCGAGTGCGAAGGAAGAGACCGGAGACGGGATCGGCCAGATCGAACGCGATGGTGATCACTCCATCGGGAACATCGCCCCGATCCCAGACCTGCAACTCGGGCTGAAAGTGGACCCACCCGTCCGGCCGGGCCAACCAAAGCGAGTTGTCCAGCGGATCGACCAGCGCGCCGAATACCCGAGCAATCAGGGCCGGATCGGGAGGGTCGAAGGGCCCTTCCCACTGATGAAACTGGGGATGCCAGATCAAGACCTGAGAGGGTGAGGTGACGAACACCCGATCGAGCGCTGCGGCGATCGAGGTCACCAAGGTGAAGTCGCCGATGACGGTACGGTCCGCCGGTCTCCAGTCGCGACTGGGAGACTGAGCAACCACTTCGTCGCCGAACGAGAGGAGCACCAGGCAGAGAGCGAGGGAGCGCATGCAGGAAGCTAACAGCTAACAGCTATCAGCTAACAGCTATCAGCTAACAGCTATCAGCTAACAGCTATCAGCTAACAGCTATCAGCTAACAGCTAACAGCTGGATCTTTTCTGGCGCGAGTGGCTGTCCTCAACCTTTAGCCGATAGCTGATAGCTGTTAGCTGATAGCTGTTAGCTGATAGCTGTTAGCTGTTAGCTGATAGCTGTTAGCTGTTAGCTGATAGCTGCCCCGCAAAGCGGGGCTCACAGCAGCACCGCCAACGCGTCGGCCACCCGCCGCACTTCGGCCGTTTCCGCCGGGGTGAAGGGATCGGGTTCGTCGCTGTCGATGTCGATCTGTCCCAGGATGAGGTCACCGCGACGAATCAACACCACCAGCTCGGAACGAGTCCAGCTGTTACAGGCGATGTAGTTGTCGATGGCGCGCACGTCGGGAACGTTCTGATCCTCTCCGCTGGCGACGGCTGTGCCGCACACCCCCTGGCCCACTGGGATCCGGGTGTGGTCGGTCTCCCGCCCCGCGTATGCCTCCAACAGGAGCTGATCGCCGTGCAGCATGTAGAGGTACACTGAAGTGTAAGGCGGACCGGCCGCTCGGATCTTCTCCGCAGCGGTTCGCAATAGCTCCTGGCGCCCTGCCTCCCGCGCAAAGGTGCCGCGCAACGCCGCGATCACCCGATCGGCATCCAACAGGGGCATGGCTCAGCTTCCTCGGATTCCCAGCGTCGCTCGAAGAGTGGTCACCTGGCTGCCTCGCTTGATCACGATATCCACGGTGTCACCCGGCTCATGGCTACGAAGCGCCGCGGTCATCGCTTGCAGGTCGGGCACGTCCATGTTGCCGATTTTGGTAATGATGTCGTCGCCCCGGAGTCCCGCTTTCTCCGCCGGGCTGCCCGCCCGCACACCGAGGAGTCGAACGCCGCCGGGCGTGTCGGTCATGTCAGGCACTGTGCCCAGGTACGCGCCATACCCCTGCAGATCGGTGCTGGCTTGGGAGCTGTTGCTCGCCATCGCGGCCACTGGGGTCAGCGGCGTGGTACGGTTTGCCAGAGCAGTGACCAGGCCGACGGTGAAATCGGTCACCCGGCTGAACCCATCGAGATTGATCTTCTGCCAGTCGTCCGTCGTACGGTGATAGTCCTCGTGCAGATCGGTAAAGATGTGCAGCACTGGCCGCCCCGCCGCATAGAACGAGGACTGGTCGCTTGGCCCGTAACCGTCCCCCCGGGCCTTGAGATCGAAGCCGGCGTACCAATTGAGGGAATCGAGCAGGGCAGGAAACTCTTTGGCGGTCCGCGATCCGTATACGATCAGCCGCTTGTTCCGAAGCCGGCCCACCATATCCAGGTTGATCATCGCGATCGTGGTGGCCAACGGATAGATAGGCTGATGCACGTAATAGGATGAGCCCAGCAGCCCCAGCTCCTCACCGCTGAATCCGATGAATACCACCGTCCTGGCCGGAGGCGAGGCCGCCAGCCGGGCGGCGATCTGGATGAGCATGGCGGTGCCCGAGGCGTTGTCGTCGGCCCCGTTATGCACTCGCCCGGTGCTGTCCGGATCCAGGCTGCCGAACTCGCCCAGTCCGAGATGATCGTAATGGGCGCCCACGATGACAGTCTGGTTGCGCAAGACGGGATCGCGTCCGGGAAGCAGGCCGATCACGTTCTTGCCCCGGAGTCCTGCCAGGCGGGCGTGCTGCGCCATAGGCGCTTCTTTGGCCACGGTAAAGGCCTGAAACCATCCCCCGGCGGCCGGCTGAAGCCCCACCTGTTGAAACCGTCGCGCCAGGTACGCTGCCGCGGTGTCCGCGCCCGGCGAGCCCGTCATTCGGCCGGCGAGACGGTCGTCACTCAGGAACTTGATGTCATCGATCGGCTGAATTGGGGTGGGCGCAGGCACCACCACCGGATGCGGCTGGGTGCCGAAACCCTGGGCAGCGAGATCAGACCCGCCGGCCACTCCCCAGAACATGGCCAGAATGAAGACACGGGAAGCCGATGGCATAATGACGAAAAATAGTACTCAGCGAGGAACGAAGTCGGTCTCCGGACCGAGTCCCCTGGCAAAGGCCGCGAGCAGCGCCGCGGTCCGGTCCAGGTCGTCGAGGGCCACCATCTCGTTGGGGCTGTGCATGTACCGATTGGGGACCGACACCAGAGCCGTGGCGATACCTCGATGAGAGTTGAAGATAGCCTCCGCGTCGGTGCGGGTATCTCGCGCCGCCGCCTCGATGCTGTAGGGAATCCGCTCCGCTTCGGCCGTTTGAGCCAGCCGCTCGAACACCAATTCGCTCACCGAGGCTCCTCGAGAGATGACCGGACCGCTGCCCAGGCGATAGTCACCGTGTTTGCGCTTGTCGATCCCGGGGTAGTCCGTGGCGTGAGTTACGTCGATCACGATCGCTACGTCCGGTTCCAGGGCCACCGCCGAGGAACGCGCTCCGCCCCCGTTGGCCGCGATTTCCTCCCGGGACGTGGCCACCGCCGTGACCGCGGCCGCGGGCCGCCCCGCCTCCTCCGCGAGTAGCCGAAGCGCCTCCAGGACCACGTATGCCCCGATCCGGTTATCGATGCACCGGCTGACCAGTCGGCCGTTGGGGAACTCCAATACTCCGGCCGCGAGCACCCCTGGGTCTCCGATGCGGAGCTGGCCTTGAGCTTCGATCTTGCTGGCGGCGCCGATGTCGATCCACAAATCTTCGACCTTGGAGATCTTTTCCCGGTCGTCCTTGTCCATGATGTGAATCGCCTTCTTTCCCACGACCCCATTCACTATCCCCGCGCGCCCCAAGAGGCGTACCCTCTGCCCAACGAATACCTGATGATCCCAGCCTCCGATGGTATCGAAGCTGATGAACCCCTCATCATCGATGTGGGTGACCATGACTCCGATTTCGTCTATATGACCCGCCAGCATGAGGTGAGGCTTGCCGCCCGGATTGAGCGTGGCGTAGGAGTTGCCGCTCACATCGCTGCGGACACTATCGGCAAAGCCCTCGGCGCGAGCGCGCCAGACTCGCGCCGGAGCCGCCTCAAACGAGGAAGGGCCCGGCGTGTCGAGGAGAGATTTGAGGAACGCCAGCGATTCAGGTGTCATGGATTGCCGGGTGAGGGAACGCCAAAAGTCGCGGCGTCTACCCTCGTTGTCTACCCCTGGCGCGACCGCTCGGAGCCTGCTTCTGCAGAACTTCCCTCCGCTCGAGCGGAGCCCAGCTCCAGCTCCAGAAACGCGGTACCTGCCACCGGGTTGGGATAGTATGGCTGGATCGGACGAAAGCCCAGCTCGGCGTACAGCTCCCGCGCCGCTGCCATGGAGGGCAAGGTATCGAGTCGCATCCGTCGGTATCCCGCTGAATGCGCCTCGTGAATGATACGTAACGCGAGAAGCCGGCCAATACCATGTCCCCTGTACGACGGCCGTACGTAGAGTCGCTTCATCTCACAGACAGCTTGCTCCAGAGCTCGCAGGGCCACGCAACCGGCCGGCTCACCGTCGAGTGTTGCCAGCAGCAGTCGACCCGCCGGCGGCGCGTACCGGCCGGGCAGGCCGGCGAGCTCTTCCGCGAATCCCTGGAACTCCAGATCGATACCGAGCGCCTCGGCATATTCCTGGAAGAGTCTCTTTACGATGGCAATCGTACCTTCGTCCAGGGCCGGGACGACGACCGGCTTCACCCGGGAACGGTCCATCGGGCCAACCCCGGCATCTCCCGGCCCAGCAGCGCCGCTTGCAGTCGTTCCGCGCCGTCCACGATTCGTGGGCCGGGCCGGGAGGTGTACGCGTTCCCGTCCACGATCCACACCGGCTTGTCGGCCAACAGGCGCAGGGCGACGTCATGCTGCAGGGCGTCGAGCTCCCCCTTGGCTCGTTCGACCCCAAACCCACACAGTGCGATGACCACGACATCGGGTCGAAGGGGGAGAAGGTCCTCCCATTCCCACCGGGTCGAATGGCTGCCCGGCTGCGCGCCCACGTCCTCCGCTCCCGCGGCCGCCAACTGCTCCGGCACCCAGTGGCCCGCGAGATAAAGCGGTTCCAGCCACTCGACGCACACGACCCGGGGCCGGACCGGCGGTTGCGAGGCCTGCAGTCGCGCCAGGCGGCCCTCGAGGCGGCCGATCAGGTGCTCGGCCTGAGACTGTCGACCCAGTGCCGTCGCGACGCAACGAATGTCGTCCCATACCCCGGCGAGAGTCCGCGCATTCAAGGAGAGTATCTGCGGAGCGGGAGAGAGCACCCTGGAAAGCCGGTGGACCTCACCGTCAGAGACCGCACACACTTCGCACAGGCCCTGCGTGACGATGAGCTCTGGAGCGAGTCGCCGGAGCTGGTCGGTGTCGATAGCGATCACCGGGCGGCCCGCCTGGCGCAGGGCTAGGACCTGGGCGTCAATGGCCGCGCCCGGCCGGCTGCTGTCGATTGGCGTCGCGGTTACCCGGGGCAGGTGGCTGACGCTCTCGGGGAAGTCGCACTCGTGAGAGATCCCGACGAGCCGATCCCCGGCACCCAGGGCGGCCACAATCTCCGTCGCTGCCGGAAGCAGCGTCACCACCCGCATGCTGCCTCGCCTTGCTACCGGCTCGCGACTCGGTGGAGGACGGCGGCCAGCCCGGCGAACACCGCGAACGCGACCAGATCGTTATTGGCGATCCATCCCAATGCCGCCTGGAGTCCCGCCTTGTAGGCCAGGAAGTCCGCAGCCGGTATTTGGGCTGTGTCGGCCGGGCCCACCAGAGCCGCCGCGATGCCCGCGATGGTGATGCCGGCCAGCGCGCCTCCCGCGATGAGCCCGCTGGAGAAGAGCACGCCGGAGCCTGACTCGACCTCGGCGATGGAGCGCTGCCCGCCCTGGAACCGGCGTTCCACCAGCCAGCGCACGACCCCGCCGGCGAACATCGCCGAGGATGTCGAGATGGGGAGATACACTCCGACCGCGATGGGGAGCGACTGCAATCCCATCAGCTCGATCGATATGGTCAGAAAGACTCCGATCAGCACCAATCCCCAGGGAAGCTTCTGAGTGAGGATTCCATCGGTGACCAGAGCCATGATCGTGGCCTTGGGAGAGTCGAGTTTGGTGATGGGCCTCCCGTTGAGTTCCCGGATGCGACCGCCAATTCCCGGATCCACCAGATAGGCCACCTCATGGGTGGTCGGGTCGATGAGGTACTTGCCCGGCAGGATACCCTGAGTTGGAAGGTTCACTCGGACCACCTCGTATTCCCGCCCCTCACGGGTCACCTTCTCTCCCAGCGTCGTCACCGAGCGATCGGCGGTGCCCGGCGCGGCGGCCTGAAGCGCGACGCCAGGATGGCGTTCGGGGACGATGTTGGTGTAGCTGTTGTTCAGCAGGGTGAGGGTCCAGCCGATTGCCAGCGCGGAAGTCACGGCGCCTATCATGATGGCGATCTGCTGTCGCTTCGGGGTGGCGCCGACCAGGAAGCCGGTCTTGAGGTCCTGGCTGGTGGCGCCTGCATTGCCGGCGGCGACCGCGATCACGCCGGCAATGGAGATGGCACCGACGCGATGGTCAACCCCGGTCCAACCGATGAGCAGGAAGATCGCGGTGGTCCCGATCAGGGCGGCGATGGTCATCCCTGAGATCGGATTGGCGCTCACTCCGATTTCCCCGGTGATTCGAGAGGAGACCACGACAAAGAAGAATCCGAAAATGACGATGAGGATGGCGCCGAGCAGGTTCACCGATAGCTGAGGTAACACCGTAAGCACCAGCGCCAAGGTGATCGCGCCCACGATGGTCACCCAGATCGGAAGATCCACGTCGGTACGGAGCCGCGTCGCCGTCTCTCCCAGGCTGCCGCGCAGGTCCTGGAACCCGGAGCGAAACGCGGACACGATGGTGGGCAGAGCTCGGGCCAGCGCGATGATGCCGGCGGAGGCAACCGCCCCCGCCCCGATATAGAACACGAAATTGGCCCGGACCTCGCCTGGACTCATATCCGCGATGAGCTTGGTCTCCGCGAAGATCGGCGCCTTGAGGCCAGAGCCGAACAACTTGATGGCGGGAATGAGCACCAGGTACGCGAGCGAGCCGCCGGCGAAGAGATACCCGGCGATTCGCGGGCCGATGATGTAGCCGACCCCCAGCAATTCGGGCGACACCTCCGTCGAGATCGAGGCGCCGGTATAGGATTTCGACACCCAGCCCGGGTACTCCTTCCACACCTTGAGCCCGGACATCAGAAACTTGTAGACGAAGGCCAGGCCAAAGGCTTGAAACAACCGCCGGGCCTCGAGCCCGCCTTTCTCGCCGGCTACCAGCACCTCGGCACAGGCTGTCCCCTCGGGGTAGGTGAGCCGGCCGTGCTCTTTCACGATCAGCGCGCGGCGGAGTGGGATCATGAGCAGTACGCCCATGAGCCCGCCGACGACGGCCACGACGGCGACCTTTCCTACGCTCAGGTCGTAGCCCATGAGCAGAATAGCAGGAAGGGTGAATACGATGCCCGCGGCGATCGATTCGCCGGCCGACCCGGTTGTCTGAACGACGTTGTTTTCCAGGATCGTCGAGTGGCCCAGCGTCCGGAAAAAGGCCACCGAGAGCACCGCGATGGGGATCGACGCGGAAACGGTGAGTCCGATCTTGAGCGCGAGATAGACGCTCGACGCTGCAAAGACGATCCCGAGTACCGCTCCCAGGATCAGCGCCCGCGGGGTGAGTTCCGCGGGTGACTGGGTGGGCGGAACGAAGGGTTGGAATGCCGGCACGTCTGCGCTCGACTTAACCGCCCGAAGAGTCGCCATCATTGGTCCTGAAGAAGGGGAATCGCGGCTGGATTGAACGGTGCAAGGTAGAGCCTTGTCTGAATCTCGTCTAGCGAGGTCACTTCGGAGAGGGCCCGACTCCAGGTTGTTGTGCTTGCGTGGTCTTTAGGCCCAGGGCAAGTTGTGGTGCCGGGCCGCGGCAGAGCGGAACCCGCTCATCAGCCATCCCCCCCCTTGCGGTTCGCATTGCAACAAACGCATCTCGAGTCAGGCTCCGTACCCCCAGCCGAGGTCCACGTGTATGCCACTCGACCGTCCGCTGGCCCTCGCCTCCATGTTGCTGCTCTCCAGTCTCGTCGCCTGCGGTGATGATTCCCCGACTTCCCCCTCCGATCAATGGAGTGTCGCATCTTCCACTGTCAAAGTTCCTGGCCGACGACACCTCTTCACCTTCGATGATCGCCGATCGAGCCGGTTCGCCACCAGAGTGGCCGCGCTCGGCGGCAAGCTCGAGCTGGGCGACGATTCACTCGGCTTCGCCGCAGTCAGCGGTCTGAGCGACCGGGCGGCGGCAGAACTGGTCACTGAGGGCCTGGCGTCAACCGCCGAGACCGAGGCCGTGATCTACTTGCGTCCCGCTGGAAAGCAACAGAAAACCCGGAGGAGTTCCGGCCTCCAACAGGCCCCGATCGATCTACTCTGTCTCTCCTGTTCTCCGCTGGTCTTCAGTGGAACATGACTGCGATCCAGGCCGACCAGGCCTGGGCCGCCGGCAAGCTGGGCTCCCCTCGGATCATAGCGGCGATTCTCGACACCGGACTCGACTACGGCAATTTCGACCTCGACGGATTGGTAGACCTCGATCATTCGATCGACCTGGTCGGCGAAGCCGATTCCATCGCCAAGTACGTCGCCTCGGGCCTGCATCCGATCGCGGACCTCCACGGTCACGGGACCAACGTCGGGACTATGGTGAGCAGCAATGCCATCGTCGCCGCCGGCGTCACTGCGGAGACCACGTTGCTCGGCGTGAAGGTATGCACCATGCGAGGAAGCTGCCCCACGGCCACTGTCGTCGAGGGGATCCGCTACGCGGCCGATGCCGGGGCGACGGTGGTCAATTTGAGCCTTGGGGGCGGCTTCCCGAAGAAGGGCAACCGAGGACTGATCAAGGTGATCAACCGCGCGATGCACTACGCCCATCGCAAGGGTACGCTGGTCGTGGCCGGTGCCGGCAACGCTGCCCTCGACCTGGCAGCGGACAAGGCCAACTTCCACGATTTCTGCGATGCCGATTTCGTCGTGTGTGTTTCCGCCACCGGCCCCACCGGAGAGAGCGCCTTCGGGCCCTTCGTAAATGTCGATGCCTTCGCCGAGCTCTACAGCAACTTCGGCCGCGGAGTCATCAATGTCGCCGCGCCCGGCGGCAATCTCGTGCTGGATGCTGGCGGCAGTGTCGTCGACCTCACGCCGGTGTGGTCCTTGTGCTCCTCCACCTCACTCCAGTTCGCCAGCCTGACGCCGGCGCCGACGGATCCTCCGCTTGGATTGGCTTGCCCACCGCCTCCGCCCGGTTTCGTCAATTTGACGGGGTTCGTCGGGACCAGCCAAGCGACTCCCCACGTGACCGGGCTCGCTGCCTTGCTGGCAAGTCAAGGACGCGACTTCCCCCTCTTCATCCGTCTTGCCATCGAGAGGGGGGCCGACGATCTGGGGCCGAGGGGTCGCGATGCGTTCTTCGGCAATGGGCGAATCAACGTAGCCGGCTCGCTCGGCCTCCAAAAGCATCTGCTCGCGGCTCGCTGACCCTCGTGCCCGCCGGCTGACCCAGGCGGGCTCTCTCGGCTTCTCTGCCCGGCGTGCCAAGTAGTCGCGCCGGGCAGAACCGTCTGCCGTTCCTCGTCGTTGTAGAACAGCACATTCGTCGGGATAGTGATGCCTGGTCACCCGCCTTCGCCCGAGCCACGTGGCGGACCGCCCTCGGAAGGTCACCGGTCAGGCTCCGGCCTGGCCCTGCGGGGAGAGGCCTCCCTGCGGCGTCGCCTTCTGGCGCGCGACGAACAGGCCCTGGTGGAGCTCATCGAGCTGGCGAGTCCATGGATGCTGGGTCTGGTCCAGTCGATTCTCAGCGACAGCGATGAGGCGGAGGAGGTCGTGCTCGAGGCGTTCACCGCGGCGTGGAACGCGGTGGGCAGTCTGGGCGACGAACACGAGACCCTCCTTCCCTGGCTCTTCCGCATCGCCCGGAACCGGGCCATCGATCGGCTTCGCCGCCACAAACGTACGCGCCTAAAGCTGGCCCGGGCCGAGGCGATGGGCGCCTTGGAAACCACCCGAGTCGCTCCGCCCGAGGTAAACGAAGCAGCCCAGCCCGGCTGGCATGTGCATCAGTCGGTTCACGCGGCGCTCGCGGGGCTCCCTCCGGAACAGGGAGAGACCGTTCAACTGGCCTATTTCCATGGCCTGACCCACTCGGAAATTGCCCAGCGGCTGGGCATCCCTATGGGGACCGTGAAGACCCGCCTCAGGCTGGCGTTTGACAAGCTGAGAGTGGCACTTGCCCCGATCAAGGACTGGGTACCATGAAGGCCCACGACTGGTATGTCGAGAACCGTCCGGCATTCGTCGCTCGTAGCCTGGAGCGCGCCGAGGAGCGAACCTTCATCGATCACCTGGTGCGCTGTGAGGAATGCACCCGCGAAGTGGCCCGGTTGGAGCGGGATCTTGCGTGGCTTCCCATGGGGGTGGCTCCGGTCGCTCCTGCTCCCGGCCTGCCCCGGCGCATGGCCAGCCGGATCCTGGACCGGCCGTCACGCTGGCGGTACGCCATTCCCTATGGACTCGCCGCGGCCATGGCTCTGCTCGCGATCGGGCTCAGTGTTCGCGGACGAGCCGAGCGCGCCAGCATGGAGAGCCAGCTCGCCACCCGAGATCAGCGACTGGCAGCGTTACAGGATACCCTCTCGATCGTCCAGCGGGCCCAGCAGATCCTGCAGGCCAAGATCTCGATGAATGGGCACGACGGGGGGCTGGTGATCTTTCAGGAGCCGGTCTCCCACCGCTGGTATGTGGTGGTTCACGGGCTGCCCCCGGCTCCAACCGGGAACGTCTATCAGTTCTGGTTCATCACCACCTCCGGCATGGTGCGATCGGTCGAAGTCCGGGGCGATCCCGAGCGCCCTGCGTTCATGACCTTGCCGATGCCTCCTGTAGCTGCGCCGGTGATGGGCGCCGCGCTCACGGTGGAACCGGTGGTCAACCGCTCCACCGAGCCGCGTGGTCCCATGCTGGCGCACGTGACGTTCTAGACTCACCTGCGGCAAGCCGACTATCAGGGCAAAAGAAACGGCCCAGCCGGCTGCTGGGCCGTTTGGCACTGCCGAGGGGGGCTTACCGCTTGGAGACCGAGTCCGCTGGAGCGATGGCCGAGTCGGCCGACACCACGGCTGAATCGACCGGGTCCACCACTGAATCGGCTGCCAGGGAGTCAGGCCACCAGGTCGGCTGCGCTTCATCCTCCCCGCCGAGCTGCACCGGTGGGATGGGAGCGGTGTCGGCCGGAATGATTACACCGTTGGCCCCGAGCTCCCGGAACAGCTTCCACTGCGCCTGCCGGGCCGCCCAGGGGCGGGAGCCGTTGTACATGAGCGCCACCAGCAGCACCCCCTCGGGCCGACCGAGATATCCCACCACAGTCGATACCCGACCTAGCGTGCCGGTCTTGGCCCGAACTACTCCCTCTCCGGGGAATCCGGAGTTGAGCCGCCGCAGAGTACCGGTTCCGTTAGCCGGCAGGAGCTGGGGAAAGTTGTGGCCCGCGGGAGTGGCCGGGAACTTGGCCAGGTAGGTCACGAAGGCCGCCGGCGTCACTCGATCCTCATAGGAGAGACCGCTGCCATCTACCAGGTAGACGCCGTTCTCGCCGCCGATCACCTGACGAACATGGTCGGTGAGCCGGGCCGCTCCATCATTCGGGCCCGCTGCCCACTGGAGCAGAAGCTCCGCGCCCAGATTGAGGCTGCGCCGGTTGATCTCGCTGGCGAGCGAGTCCAGTGGCGGTGAGGCCACCTCGGCCAGAATTTGCGGGCCGCCCTTGGGTGGCGGGCCCATGAAGGGTGATGGGTTCCAGACGATGCCCGCGCGGATCAGCGACGTCGCCCAGACCGCGTTGAGAACCGCCTTGGGATCAGCGCTCACCGCGCTCAGTCTGCGGGCCGACGCGCGCACCCCGATATTTCCGCTGACGATCCAACCTCCACCCACCCGGTTCCGCAGAATCAGCCTGGCACGGCGCCCAGTGCGCGTCGTCGCAGTGACCGTGACCATCGAGCCGATCCCGTCGGGGGCAGCCTCGATCAGCC
>Ga0070696_100002533_pt1 | contig 12105 bp, 12 predicted proteins | sample KBSK1253metaG_FD_65474 | JGI IMG/M metagenome (GOLD analysis project Ga0070696, IMG submission 65474) | Corn, switchgrass and miscanthus rhizosphere microbial communities from Kellogg Biological Station, Michigan, USA - KBS K1-25-3 metaG | ecosystem: Host-associated > Plants > Roots >... | reverse complement strand
CAACCACGGAGCCTGCGGGCTCGCGACGGCCGGCATCCACGCGGCTGACGCGCGCCCTCGTCGACGACGCCGCGATCTTCCCCCCGGGCAACGCCGCCCTCCCCGACGCCGTGCGCGACCACCGGGGTCACCGCGCGGCGTCCTACGCCGCCGCGCTCGGCCCGCTGCTCGTGCGCCTGTCCGACGCCGGTGCCCTGAGCGCCCTGCTGGCCGACGGACCGAGCCTGTCGATCGGGCTGGTCTGCCCACCGGAGGCCTCGCCCGACGACGTGCATGGCGCGATCGCCGACGTCCAGCACGGCGGCGGCGGCGTGCGGGCGGTCGAGCAACCCATCGGCCCCGGCACCGACCTGAGCGGGCTGGTCGCCGTCGGGCGGACGCACGATGCCCGCGTCTGGGCCGAGGTGGCGCAGGCCAGCACGCTCGACGGGTCGCTGCAGACCCGGCTGGACGACGTGACCGCCGCGGGCGCAGGAGCCAAGTACCGCACGGGCGGCCTGCGACCCGAGGCGTTCCCCACCGAGCCGCAGCTGGCCCGGTTCCTGCTCGCCTGCGTCGACCGGGGTCTGCCGTTCAAGCTGACCGCCGGCCTGCACCACGCCGTCCGCCACACGGCCGCCGGCGCCGGCGTGGACGGCTCCGACCTCGAGCAGCACGGCGTGCTCAACGTCGTGAACGCGGTCGCGGCGGCACAGCGCGGGGCCGACGAGGCGGCCCTGGTGGCGCTGCTGGCGGACCGCGACGCGGCTCGCGTGGCCACGGCGGCCGCGGCTCTCGACGACGACCGGGTCGCACGCGTGCGCGAGGCCTTCGTGTCGTTCGGCTGCTGCGGGGTCACGGACCCCCTGGGCGACCTCGTTACGCTGGGCCTGCTCGAGACGGGGCTTCTCGACCGGCCCGCCGACAAGGAGACCACGTGACCTGGCTCGACCTGCCCGACAGCAGCCTCTACGGCATCGACAACCTGCCGTTCGGCGTCTTCTCCACGGCCGACGAGTCGCCGCGCGTGGGCGTCCGCGTGGGCGACCAGGTGGTCGATCTGGCGCCGGTCGCAGCGACCGAGGCGTTGGAGGGCGCCGAGCTGTTCGCGCAGCCGAGCCTCAACCCGTTCATGGCGCAGGGCCGACCGACCTGGACCGCGGTGCGCAGCTGGCTGGTCGACCTGCTGACGCAGCCGACAGGCGCCGACGTCGTCGCGCCGCACCTGCTGCCTCTGGACGCCGTGACGCTGCACCTGCCGTTCGAGGTGGCCGACTACGTCGACTTCTACGCCAGCGAGTCGCACGCCACGAACGTCGGCCACATCTTCCGGCCCGACGCCAACGCCTTGACGCCGAACTGGAAGCACCTGCCCATCGGCTACCACGGCCGGTCCGGCACGGTCGTCGTCAGCGGCACGGACGTCGTCCGGCCCTCGGGGCAGCGGAAGGCGCCGTCCGACGACGCGCCGACGTTCGGGCCCAGCCAGCGCCTCGACATCGAGGCCGAGGTCGGCTTCGTCGTGGGGGCCGGCAGCCCGAGGGGCGCGGCGGTCGGGGTCGACGCCTTCGACGAGCACGCGTTCGGGGTCGTGCTGCTCAACGACTGGAGCGCCCGCGACATCCAGGCCTGGGAGTACGTGCCGCTGGGTCCGTTCCTGGGCAAGTCGTTCGCGACGTCGGTCTCGGCGTGGGTCACGCCGATCGAGGCCCTCGCCGCGGCCCGTACTCCGCTGCCGGCGCAGGACCCCACTCCCCTGGAGTACTTGCGCGGCAACCGTTCCGGCCTCTTCGGGCTCGATCTGGCGATCGAGATCGAGCTCAATGGGCACGTGATCAGCCGCCCGCCGTTCGACCAGATGTACTGGTCACCGGCGCAGATGCTCGCTCACCTGACCGTCAACGGCGCGAGCCTGCGCACCGGCGACCTGTTCGCCAGCGGCACGGTCTCCGGCACCGAGCGCGGTCAGCGGGGTTCGCTGCTCGAGCTGACCTGGAACGGCAGGGACCAGCTCGCGCTGGCCGACGGGTCGACCCGAACCTTCCTGCAGGACGGCGACACGGTTGTCCTGCGCGCCACTGCCCCCGGCGCGGCCGGGGGCAGGATCGCGTTGGGCGAGGTGCGCGGCACGATCACGCCGGCGCGCTGACCGCCTGGGCCGGCAACATCAGGCCCGTCGTCGCTGTCTGCGGCACCCCGCGCTTCGTGAGGACGATGCTCACCGTCAGGAAGTACAGCGTGATGAGCATCATCGGCAAGAGCGCGTTGGCCAGCATCAGCACCGCTGCCGGTAGACCGGCCACCGCCAACCAGCGCGGCAGCAGCCCGGTGCGCAACGCCGAGACGCTCAGCGTGATGGCCAGCAGTGACGCGGCGAGCGCGCAGAAGGCCACGAGCAGCCCGTAGAACAGGCCACCCAGCACGTGGTACGTCGCAGTGCTCGGCGGCGCGGGGTTCATGAAGATGTGGGCCAGGGGGATGGTGCCGAAGCCGGCGCCGCCCATGATGGTGAGCAGAGCCCATGCCCCGCCGGCCAACAGGGTGAGATGCCGCGTGACCGGACCGGCGCCCACCTGTTCCTGGCGGGCTGTCAGTACCGCCGTGAAGACCAGCAGGACCGCACCACCCAAGGCAATGAGCACCGCTGACAGGAGCCAGCCGCCCACGCCGTGGGTCGCGAACCACGCCTGGGTCTGCGCGTCACCCCAGTCGCTGTCCGGTGCGCGATCCGTCGCCAGCCCCGCGACGACGAGGAGGAGGCCAAGCACCCCGCTGAGCGGCGCTGTGCGTTGCATGGACATGTCGTTCCCCTTCTTCCAGACGACCCGGCCCCCAAGGACCAGGCCGATCCGCGTGTCGGTCAGGATGACCGGATCGGACGCTATGGAGCGCTCCCGGCACAGCGGGTCCACCTGGGGGCTGAAACGCCCCCGGCAGGTCCATCGCGAGATGGACCCCTCGGCAGCGCTCCCCGGGCTACCGTCCATTCAGTGACGACGTGGCGACGGCACCGACTCGGCGCCGGGCTCGTGCTGCTCGCCGTGGCCATCGGGTCCTCGGCGCTGCACGGCGACCGGTCTGGACCGGCACGGGCGTCGCTGGTGGTCAGCGTGGTTGCCGTCCTGGTGTTCCTCGCCAGGCGCTGGCAGCCGCTCACCGTGTCCCTGCTCGCCTTCGCGTCCCTGGCGCTCGGCGTGTCGTTCGACGTCGACATCACCCCGCTGCAGTTCTTCGGCGTCCTCGCCACGTTCGGCCTCGCGGGCGCCGTCAACCGACCCCGGGACGCGGTCCTCGTCTGGGGAGCCGGAGAGCTCACGCTCGCGTACGCGGTGTCGCACGAGGCGGCGGGCACTCGGCTCGCCGACCTGGCGCTGACCAGCGCGTTCTGCACGACGATCTGGGCGGCTGGTCTCGCCGTCGCGGAGCGCGGCAGGCACGCGGCGGACGCCGAGCATCGCGCCCGGTCAGCGGAGCTGACGCGGGCGAACCACGCGGAGCAGGCGCGCCGACGTGAGCGAGCCCGGATCGCCACGGAGCTGCACGACATCGTGAGCCACGGCCTGTCGGTGGTCATCGTGCAGACCGTCGCGGCACGACAGTCTCTCGACGACGAGCGGGCCGCCGGCCACAGGAACCCCGGGGATGCAGACCGGCGCATGGCGGCGGTCGAGGAGACCGCACGCGAGGCACTGTCGGACATGCGCCGCATGCTCGGCCTGATGCAGTCGTTGCCGACGCTCGACGAGGCGACACCGAGCGAGGTCGATCCGAGCCCGGGACTGCGGAACCTCGGGGCTCTTCTGCAGCGGGCCGCCGACGCGGGGCTGACCGTCGCCGGCTCCGGGCTGGACGATCTGCGTCCGATGACCCCCGCGCTGGAGCTTGCCGTCTACCGAGTCGTACAGGAGAGCCTCACCAACGTCATCAAGCACGCACCGGGCGCGAAGGTCCACGTCGCCGCCTCGAAGGCGGCCGGACAGCTGACGATCGTCGTCACGAACGAGCCGAGCGCACCGCGGCGGCGGTCGCGACTGAAGCCGGACGACGGCCCCGGCCGGAGCGGTGAACTGGGGCGTGGGCTCATCGGGTTGCGGCAGCGCGTCGAGGTCTTCGGCGGCACCTGCGCGACGGGGCCGCTCCCGGACGGCGGCTTCCGGGTCGAGGCGACGATCCCGGTCGAGAGCAACGACACGACGACCCTCGGGGGCCCCGCCGAGCCCGCCCTCACCCAACAGCCCGACACGTCAGAGGCGACGAGCGTCGTGGGCGTGGACCGGCCGTGATCGACGTCCTGCTTGCCGACGACCAGGCTCTGATCCGCGACGGCTTCCGGGCGATCATCGACCGTGAACCGGACCTGCGGGTCGTCGCTGAGGCAGGAGACGGCGCCGAGGCGGTGGCTCTGACGCGCCAGCACCGCCCGGATGTGGCGCTCATGGACATCCGGATGCCACGCGTCGACGGCCTCAGCGCGACGCGCCGGATGCTGGAGCTGCCCAGGCCACCGAAGGTCCTCGTGCTGACCACGTTCGACCGGGACGACTGGATCTACGAGGCGCTCTCCATGGGCGCGAGCGGGTTCCTGCTGAAGGACGTGCGCGGCACGCAGCTGACGGACGCCGTCCGGACCGTCGCGGCCGGCGAGGCGCTCATCGCACCGTCCATCACCCGCCGGTTCATCGAGCGGTTCCTCGAGCAGCGGGCACCCGGCGGGGTGCCGCCGTCACCGGACGGGTCGCTCACGCCCCGCGAGCTCGAGGTGCTGCGGCTCGTCGCGACGGGCCTCTCGAACGCGGAGGTGGCCGACCGGCTCGTCATCGGCCACTCGACGGTCAAGACGTACGTGAACCGGCTGCTCACCAAGCTGGACCTGCGCGACCGCACCCAGGCCGTGGTGTACGCCTACGAGCACGGCCTCGTCGTGCCCGGCGCGGCACCACCGTCAGCGTCGGTCAGCGGCCGCGGACGTTGACCACGCACGTCCTGGCGAACTTGTCGTGCAACGCCTGCCGCCGCGCGTCCCGCACCGGCCAGAGCAGGTCGATCACGAGGTACGGCGTGCCGACGTACGGCACCGCCTGCGCGCCCTGGTAGGCCAGCCACCGCCGGACGACGACCGTGGGCGTGAGCCGTTGCCCGGCGTCCCAGCGGCGCACCCGCAGCCCGAGCACGAGCTTCGCGGGCGTCGCGGCCTTCCATAGCAGGAACACCACCTCGTAGACCAGCCCGACGAGCAGCTGGGCGAACGTCACGTATGCCAGGTGCTCGAGCATCGACGGGTCGGTGAACAGCGGCGTCGCCGACTCCCCCGTCTGCGCGGCGCGCTCGGCGTCGTCCCATGCGGTGCGCACCACGTCGGCGACGCTCGGGAACGTGACCGCCAGGGCGACGACGGAGACCACCAGGCCGTCGATGATGCGGGCGAGCGCGCGCATCCCCCAGGACGCCAGCGGCACGCCGTCCGACGTGGTCGGGCTCGTGCGCACCCGCACCGACGTCGCCGACGCCCAGCCCGCACCCGCGCCGGCCGCCGGCATGCCCCGCTGCAGGTACGGGTCGGCGGGGTCGCCCGTCGCCTGGGCGGTCGGCACAGCGCCACCGGCCGCGCCGTACGGGGTCCGCTGGTCGAGCGGGCCGCCGAGCGGCTCGGTGCGCTCGTAGACGTCCTCCGTCCACGCCGACCCGTCCCACCAGCGCATGAGGCGGGCGTCCTGCGGGTCGGGGTACCACCCCGCGTTCGACGACGTCATGCCCCCATCGTCTCAGGCTGCGGGCGTCGGCCGGTGCATCGCGCCATCAGGCGCACGGCTCAGAGGTTGCCGCGCCGCTCCTGCTCGCGCTCGATCGCCTCGAACAGGGCCTTGAAGTTGCCCTTGCCGAAGCCCAGCGAGCCGTGCCGCTCGATCACCTCGAAGAACACCGTCGGCCGGTCGCCGATCGGCCGCGTGAAGATCTGCAGCAGGTAGCCGTCCTCGTCGCGGTCCACGAGGATGCCCCGGCTGGCCAGCTCCTCGATCGGCACCCGCACCTCGCCGATCCGGGCGCGCAGCTCCGGGTCGGAGTAGTAGGAGTCCGGCGTGTCGAGGAACTCCACGCCCTCGGCGCGCATGGCGTCCACGGTGCGCAGGATGTCGTTCGTCGCCAGGGCCAGGTGCTGCACGCCGGGCCCGCGGTAGAACTCGAGGAACTCGTCGATCTGCGACTTGCGCTTGGCGATCGCGGGCTCGTTCAGCGGGAACTTCACCCGGTGGTTGCCGTTCGCCACCACCTTGCTCATCAGCGCCGAGTAGTCGGTCGCGATGTCGTCGCCGATGAACTCGGCCATGTTCACGAAGCCCATCACCTTGTTGTAGAAGGCGACCCAGGTGTCCATCTTGCCGAGCTCGACGTTGCCGACCACGTGGTCGAGGGCCTGGAACAGCCGCTTCGGGGCACCGTCGCGCTTGACGAACGACGACGAGCGGGCCACGTACCCGGGCAGGTAGGGGCCGTCGTACGACGTGCGCTGCACGAGCGAGTGCCGGGTGTCGCCGTAGGCCGCGATGGCGGCGACGCGCACGGTGCCGTGCTCGTCGCTGACGTCGTGCGGCTCCTCCAGCACGGTGGCCCCGGCCGCCTTCGCCTGCGCGACGCACCGGTCGACGTCCGGCACCTCGAGCGCGATGTCGACGACGCCGTCGCCGTGGGCGCGGTGGTGGTCGAGCAGCGGGCTGTCGGGCGCGACCCCGCCCTTGATCACGAAGCGGCACGAGCCGGACTCCAGCACGAACGCCTTGTGGTCCCGGTTGCCGGTCTCGGGGCCGGAGTAGGCGACCAATTGCATGCCGAAGGCCGACTGGTAGAAGTGCGCCGTCTGCGTGGCGTTGCCGACGACGAAGACGACTGCGTCCCAGCCGGTCACCGGGAACGGGTCGCTGCTCGCGTCGTACGCCACCAGGCCGACGAGCTGCTTGAGCTGCTGCAGGTCGAGCTCCGCGTCGCGCTCGGCGGGCGTCAGCGCGATGGCGTCCTGGGACGGGGTCTGGGTGGTCATGGCAGTTCTCCTCGGCGCGGTGGGACGTCGGAGCCCGGGCGGTTGCGCGACTGACCTGCCTGCCCGGCGGGGCCGCGGCCGCAGCTCTCCCGGCCAGGATGCTGCCGCCGCCGTGCCGAGGCAATCGAGCGGGCCGAGCCTGGACAGGTTGTACAGCCTGCCCAGCGTCGAGCAGTGGATACTGATCAGCATGACCAGTGAGCCCCCGCAATGACCGCCCTGCCCAGCGGACCGGTGGACGACCTCGACGTCCGGCTGATCGAGCTGGTCACGGCCGAGCCGAAGATCGGCGTGCTGGAGACGTCCCGGCGGCTCGGCGTGGCCCGCGGCACCGTGCAGGCGCGGCTCGACCGGCTGGTGGCGCGCGGGGTGATCAGCTCGTTCGCACCGGTGCTGGACCCGGCGGGCCTGGGCTACGCGGTGACGGCCTTCGTCAACGTGGAGATCCGCCAGGGGGCGCGCGACCCGGTGACAGAGCACCTGCGGTCGATCCCCGAGGTGCTCGAGGTGCACACGATCACCGGGCAGGGCGACCTGCTGTGCCGGCTGGTGGCCCGCGACAACGACGATCTCCAGCGCGTGATCGACGAGCTGGTGGCCGACGGCAACATCGTGCGCACCTCGACGGTCGTGGCCCTCGCCTGCGTGCTGGAGCACCGCGTGCTGCCGCTGGTGCGCTCCGCCGCCCCCGCCTGACCGGCCCCCCGGCCCTACGACGTCCGGATCCTGGAGAGGCGGCTCAGGACAGCCGGGCCACGATCTGCTCGGCGGCGGCGAGCACCCGCGTGCCCACGCCGGGCGCGAGCGGCCCGAGCGAGACGACCCCGACGGACCCCTCGATGGCCCCCACCCGCCACGCGGCGGCCACGCCATGAGCGTCGGGCTGCAGCTCGCCGTCCGAGCTGACCGGCGCATGCTGCCCGGCCCGCGCGGCCAGCACGGCCCGGCCCGCGGCACCACGGTCCAGGGGGTGCCGGCTGCCGACCCGGTAGGCGACGTGCAGCTGGCTCCACATCGGCTCGACGACCGCGACGGCGAGCGCCTCGGAGCCGTCGACGACGGTCAGGTGCGCGGTCGCGCCCACGTCGTCGGCCAGGCGACGCAGCACCGGCGCGGCGGCGTCGCGCAGCAGCGGCTGCACGCGGCCGGCCAGCGCCAGCACGCCCAGCCCCAGCCGGGCGCGCCCGTCAGCCGCCCGGTGGGCCAGGTGATGCTGCTCGAGCGTCGCCAGCAGCCGGTACACGACCGGCCGCGCCACACCGAGCGCCGCGGCCAGCTCGGTGACCGTGCGCCCGGAGTCGGACTCCGCCAGCACCGCGAGCAAGGTCAGGCCGCGGTCGAGCGTCTGCGACGTCTCACGTCGCCGGGGCTGCTCGGTCACGTCGAGAGGCTAGCCCCGACGCGCGGATCAGTGCTGGTGCTGCGCGACCTGCTCCGCGTAGCTGGTGCGTACCTGGTCCATGTCCAGGTCGCGCACCTGGCGCAAGAGGTCCTCCAGCGCGGGCTGCGGCAGGGAGCCGGGCTGCCCGAAGACGGGGATCCCGTCGCGGTAGGCGACCAGCGTCGGGATGGAGGTGATGCCGTAGCGGCCGGCCAGCTCCGGCTCAGCCTCGGTGTCGACCTTCGCGAAGGTGACGTCCGGGTTGGCCTCGCTCACTTTCTCGAAGACGGGCGCGAACTGGCGGCACGGACCGCACCATGACGCCCAGAAGTCGATGAGGACGATGCCCTCGGCGACGGTCTGGTCATGGGTGTCCTGGGTCATGGTGGTGGTGGCCATGCCGGTATCAACAGACCGACCGCTCCGTGTGTTCCGGCCGGGTTCCCGCGGCAGGGTCAGCTGCGGCCGACGGACCTTTGCGCCGTTCAGACCGCTTTCGAGCGCTCGAAAGCGGTCTGAACGGCGGAAAGCGGGTTGAGTGGCGGAAGCGTCAGCTGCGGCCGACGAACCAGCGGCGCAGCGTCTCGATGCGCTCGCGGACCTGCCCGGCGCTCGCCTGCGGCACGGCCGGCCCACCGCAGGACGACCGCAGCGCCGCGTGCACGGTGGCATGCGGCTGGCCGGTGCGCCGGGCCCACGCGCCGACGAGCTGGTGCAGCTCCTTGCGCAGCGCTGCGACCTCCCGGTGGTTCGCGATCGGCGTGGGCGCCTCCTCCCCGGCCGCCGAGGCGGCACGGCGGCGCCTCCCCTGCTGCTGGGCGGCCTGACGCTGCCGCAGCAGCATCGCCACCTGGTCGGGCTCCAGCAGCCCGGGCAGCCCCAGGAAGTCCTGCTCCTCCTCGCTGCCCACGAGCGCCGCGGTGCCGAACTCGCCGCCGTCGAAGAGCACGTGGTCGAACTCGGCCTGCGCCTCCAACGCCTCGAACGCCATCTCGTCCTGGCCGGCGCCGCCCGAGTCGGCACGGTTCGCCGCGGCCACCAGCGCGTCCTCTTCAGCCCACAGGTCGTCGTCCTGCCGCCGCGGCCGGTCGAGCGCGTGGTCGCGCTCCAGCTCGAGGTGGCCGGCCAGCTGCAGCAGCGTCGGCACGCTGGGCAGGAACACCGACGCGGTCTCCCCACGGCGACGCGCCCGCACGAACCGGCCGACGGCCTGCGCGAAGTACAACGGTGTCGAGGCCGACGTCGCGTAGACCCCGACGCACAGGCGAGGGACGTCGACCCCCTCGGAGACCATGCGGACGGCGACCATCCAGCGCTGCTCCCCCGCCGAGAAGTGGTCGATGCGCTCCGACGAGCCGTCGTCGTCCGACAGCACGACGACGGGCGGCTCGCCAGTGAGGCCTCGCAGCACCGAGGCGTAGGCACGCGCCTGGGCTTGGTCGCTCGCGATCACGAGCCCTCCGGCGTCCGGCACACCGCGCCGCACCTCGGTGAGCCGCGTGTCGGCGGCCTTGAGCACCGACGGCACCCACTCCCCCCGCGGGTCGAGCGCCGTGCGCCAGGCCTGGGCCGTCAGGTCTTGGGTCAGCGGCTCGCCGAGGCGCGCACTGACCTCGTCCCCGGCACGGGTCCGCCAACGCATCTGCCCGGAGTAGGCCAGGAAGATGACCGGCCGGACGACGCCGTCGGCCAGCGCGCGGCCGTAGCCGTAGGCGAAGTCGGCCGTCGACCGGCGCGCGCCCTCGTCGTCCTGCTCGTACCGCACGAACGGGATCGCGGACGTGTCGGACCGAAAGGGTGTGCCGGTGAGCGCCAGGCGTCGGGTCGCGGGCTCGAACGCCTCCCGGATCGCGTCACCCCACGACAGGGCGTCCCCCGCGTGGTGGATCTCGTCGAGGATCACCAGCGTGTGCGCCGCCTGCGTCCGGGCGCGGTGCAGCATCGGGCGGCTGGCCACCTGCGCGTAGGTGACGACGACGCCGTCGTAGTCCCGACCGTGCGAGCCCTGAGCGTTCTTGAACGCCGGGTCGATGCGGATGCCCACCCGGTGCGCGGCGTCCGCCCACTGGGTCTTGAGGTGCTCGGTGGGCACGACGACCGTGACGCGCTGAACCACGCCGGCGCGCAGCAGCTCAGTCGCGACCCGCAGCGCGAACGTCGTCTTGCCGGCGCCGGGCGTGGCGACGGCCAGGAAGTCGCGCGCCGACTCGGCCAGGTACTGCTCCAGCGCCGCCGCCTGCCACGCGCGCAGCTTGGCTGCGGTTCCCCACGGGGCCCGACCCGGAAATGCCGGAGGCAGGTGGGAGGCGGCGGAGGTACTCATCAGCCCGACGAGACTAACGGCCGCGGGCACACGGACGGAAACCGGTCAGAGCGTGTGACCCAGCCAGATACCGAGCGCGGCCATCAGGACGGCGAGCGAGATCATGCCGAACGAGTTGGCGAGCGCCAGCCCGATCCGACGCTCCTGGACCAGTCGCAAGGTCTGCAGGCTCGTGGTGCTGAAGGCGGTGAATCCGCCGACGAGCCCCACCCCGACCAGCAGGCTCCATCGGTCGGGGACCGCCCCTCGCGTCGTCAGCCCGGTGGCCAGCCCCAGCACGAACGAGCCGGTCACGTTGATGACGGACATCGCGATCGGATAGTCCGGCCGAACCTGCCGGTGCACGATGGCGTTCAGACCAAGGCGGAGGGCCGCCCCGACGCCACCAGCCGCCGCTACCAGACACGTGGTCGCCAACGTCCCGTCTGCACCAGTCATGAGCGCCCGCATCCTCCCCACCGGGTCGCGGTCACGATGCCCAACCACGCCACGACGGCACCGGCTGCGATGGTGGCCACGACGTAGGCCAGGGCCAGCACGGCGTGGCCATGCTCAGCAACCATGACCGCATCGACCGCCAGCTGGGCGTAGCTGGTGAAGGCGCCGAGGAACCCGACGCCGACCAAGAGGCGCGAGGCGCGCCGGCGCCCCGACTCTTCGCCTGCTGTCAGGAACTGCAGGAGGACTCCCAGAGAGAAGGGACCGAGCAGGTTGACCACGACCGTCCCGGCCGACAGGGTCTGCCACGTCGGGGCCACCGCGGTGACGCCGTAGCGAGCCGCGGTGCCCACCGTGCCGCCGACAGCTGCCAGCCCGAGGTACCCGGGGCGGATCCGGATCATCACTGGCACCCCGGCGACGTTGCGAGCGACCTCGATGTCGCTGTTGACCGGCAGCGTCGCGCGGTGACGAACCATCGGGTGACGCCGGGGCCGGGCCGACGCGGGACCAGGCCGTGCCCTCATCGGCCCGTCATGACCTCACTCGCCGCCGTCCTTCGGACCGCGTAGCCCCGAGTAGATCTCCTTGCAGGTCGGGCAGATCGGGAAGCGGTTGGGGTCGCGTCCGGGCACCCACACCTTGCCGCAGAGGGCGATGACCGGCTCGCCGGACAGCGCGCTCTCCAGGATCTTCTCCTTGCGGACGTAGTGCGCGAAGCGCTCGTGGTCGCCCGGCTCGATGAGCTGCTCCTCGACGAGCTCCCGCTCGAGGACGGCGGTGCGCTGGGGCGAGCGTTCCGGCTGCGGCTGCGGGCTGCTCGGCCGGCCAGGGTCGCCGTACGGGTCGTCGGTGCTGAGCCAGGGCGCGAGGTCGCTCATGCGCCGAGTGTAGATGCCACCGGCGGCCACCCCCGCGAACGACGTTCGGCCACCCAGCCTCGGCCTCCCA
>Ga0070696_100002531_pt1 | contig 12111 bp, 14 predicted proteins | sample KBSK1253metaG_FD_65474 | JGI IMG/M metagenome (GOLD analysis project Ga0070696, IMG submission 65474) | Corn, switchgrass and miscanthus rhizosphere microbial communities from Kellogg Biological Station, Michigan, USA - KBS K1-25-3 metaG | ecosystem: Host-associated > Plants > Roots >... | reverse complement strand
GACGCAGGGGGCGAAGCTGAAATCGATGCCCACCGCGCGCAATTCGCTGGCCATCAGCCAACCCACCGACTGTGCAAGCTCGAGTCCCGCGTGCCGATCCTCATCGAAACGTCTGCCCAGGAGCCGCGCGGCCGGCAGGCGCGTGAACCCGTCGCGGAAACGCTGCACCCGTCCCCCTTCGTGGTCGACGGCGATCAACAGATGGGGGGTACGCAGCGCCCGGATCGACGCCGTCAGCGCGCTGACCTGCGCCGGGTCGCGATAGTTCCGGCTGAACAACAGCACGCTGCCGACCAGCGGGTTCCGGAGCAGCCGTTCATCGTCGGCGCTCAATTGCGTCCCCGCAATATCGACCATGAGCGGTCCCAGGCTCATGCGCGGCGCTCGAACACAGCGATCGATTCGACGTGCGTCGTATGCGGAAACATGTCCATCACCCCCGCGCGGGTCAGTTTGAACCCTTGGGTACCGACCAAGATCCCCGCATCCCGCGCCAAACTCCCCGGATGGCAGGAAATATACACGACTCGGCGCGGCCGCCAATGCGCCATCTGCGCGAGGAGCGCCGATGCGCCCGCTCGCGGCGGGTCGAGCAGCACCAGATCGTAGCGCTCTGTCGACCAGGGTCCGAAGCCAATCGGTTCGAAGAGGTTCTCCATGACGAATGCGGCGTTGCCCACCCCGTTGCGGGCGGCATTGGCGCAGGCCTTGGCGACCAGCCCCGCCGCGCCCTCCACCCCGACGGCCCGCCGTGCCCGGCGCGCCAGCGGCAAAGTGAAGTTGCCCAGCCCGCAGAACAGATCGAGCACCGCATCGCCCGGCTCCGGCATCAGCAACTCCATTGCCGCGGTCACCATGGAGCGATTGATCTCGCGATTGATCTGAATGAAATCGACGGGTCCGAATTCGATGACCACCCGGCCGTCGTCGACGGCGTAGGTCAGCGGCGGATAGTCCGGCCGTAACGGGCGAATCGTGTCGAGGCCGCCGCTCTGCAAAAAAATCTGAACGCCATGCTCGACGCCAAAGGCGGCTATTTTGCCGAGATCCTCCGCGCCCGGCGCTTCCAGCACGCGAAGCACCAGGGCAGTCGCCTCATCGCCGGCGGCCACCTCCACCTGGGGTAGCTGCTCGCGAATGGCCAGGCTCTCGACCAGCGCGGCGAGCCGCTGCGGCAGCTCGGCGAGCGGTCCCAGCAGAATCTCGCAGCGGCGTATGTCCGCGAGGTAGGGCTTGTCGCGTTCGCGAAAACCCGCAAGCACGCGGCCCTTCTTGTGCACGTACTTGACCCCAAGCCGGGCGCGGCGACGGTAGGCCCATTGCGGCCCCCGCATGGGCGCCAACACCTGTTCCGGGCGGACCTGCCCGATGCGCTGCAGATTCTCGAGCAATTGCCGTTCTTTTGCGGCCAACTGGGCCGGCGCCGACAGGTGCTGCAAGGAGCAGCCGCCGCAGATCCCAAAATGCGCGCAGGCCGGCACGACTCGATCGGGCGAGGCCGCCACGATGTCGACCAAGCCTGCTTCGTCCATGTGCCGGCGCCGCTTGAACACGCGAAAGCGGACGCGTTCCCCCGGCAGTGCGCCGTCGATGAATACCGCCTTGCCATCGAGGCGCGCCACCCCCCGGCCGTCGTGGCTCAGGTCCACGATGTCGGCCTCCTGTACCTCCCCTGACTTCAATTCGCGGGCCACGCAGCCGCAAATTCTTTGAGATGCCCCGCCGCCGAATCGGCCAGCAGCTGACGCACCCGCGCCACTTCGTGCGCGTGCTCGGCCGCGTTCAGATGTCCGCGCAACAGTTCGAACCGCAGATAGATCAAGTAGGTGTTCAGCACATCGGTTTCGCAGTAGTCCCGGATTTTTGCGAGCCCGCCCTGCAAGTACACGGGCCACACGTCGGCACCGTGCATTCCCACTTTTCCGGGAAACCCAAGCAGAGTCGCGATGTCGTTGAGGCTCGCTCGGCCGCGTCCCTGGAAACCCGACAAGATATCCATGAGATCCATGTGGCGCCAGTGGAACCGGCTCAAGTAATTGCTGAATCTGAAGCTGTGGTCGGAATCGCCCATTTCCCAATAACGCGCCGCAGTCACGCCGTGCAAAAGGCTGCGATAGTGCAGCACGGGCAGGTCGAATCCGGCGCCGTTCCACGAGACCAAGTCCGGCGTGAACTTATCCAGGCCGTCGAAGAATCGCTCGATCAATACTCGTTCCGTGGAACCCTCGTCGCCCAGACTCCACACCTTCAACGAGTCCCTCGAACGCATCACCACGGAGATCGCCACCACGCGGTGCTGCTCATGCGACAGGAACTCGGATCCGGTTTCCTGACGGCGCTTGGTGAACATGATCTGCGCCACCTGCTCGTCGGACAGATCATGCAGGCCGTACAGACGCCTGCCAAGATCGGTATCGGGCACCGTCTCGATGTCGAATACCAGCGTATTCATCGTCGCGGCTTCATGGCGCGGCGTCGACGTCCGTGCTCACGCCCGCTCCCGTGCCCGCGTCGGGCGCAGCGCCGGGGGCGGCCCGCCGCATCAGAACCGCGACCGCCACCACCAGGCCCGCCTCGTCGGTCAATGTCACATGTCCTTCGCCGACGTTCAAGGCATCGCGGACTTTGGCGCCGCGCTCCGAATACACCACCTCCGGCTTGCCCCAGGAATTCTGCACGACGCCCACGTCGCGTATCCACACCCCGTGGGAAAACCCGGTGCCCATGGCTTTGACGATGGCCTCCTTGGCCGCGAAGCGCATGGCGAGAAATCGCACGGGGCGCGCGGTGCGCCCGAGCTGCGCCCGCTCCTCCGGCAGCAACAGGTGCGAGACGAAGCGTTCGCCATGCTTTTGGTAGACGCGCTCGATGCGCTCCACTTTCAACACATCGATGCCGATCCCGTAAATCATGGAACCTGAGGCGTCAGCGCCGCGCCGCGCGCATCAGCTCTTTCATGTCGCGCACGGCCTTCGCCAATCCATCCATGACCGCGCGCGCCACGATGGCATGACCGATGTTGAGTTCGATGATTTCCGGGATCGCGGCGATCGGTTCGACGTTGTGGTAGTTGAGGCCATGGCCCGCATTCACGGTCAATCCGAGGGAAGCGGCCAATTTCGCCGCCACGCGCAGCCTTTCGAATTCGCGCGCCTGGGCGGCGCCCGTGGCATTGGCATAGGCGCCGGTATGCAGTTCGATGACGGGCGCGCCGCCACGGCGTGCCGCCTCGATCTGCGCCGGATCCGGATCGATGAACAGGGAGACTCGAATACCGGCCGCACCGAGCGCCGTGACGGCCTGTCCCACCCGCGCGGCCTGCCCGGCGACATTCAGTCCGCCCTCGGTGGTGATTTCCTGGCGCGATTCCGGCACCAAGCAGCAATCCTGCGGCAACACCTGTTGGGCGATGCGGACCATCTCGTCGGTCACGGCCATCTCCAGGTTCATCCGTGTCTGGAGCGCCTCGCGTATCGCAGCGGCATCACGGTCCTGTATATGCCGCCGATCTTCGCGCAGGTGCAGGGTAATGCTGTCGGCCCCGGCCTCCTCGGCCATGAGTGCCGCGTACAAGGGATCGGGATACCGGCCGCGGCGTGCCTGGCGCAGCGTCGCCACGTGATCGATGTTCACGCCGAGCGCTATTCGTGCCTGCAAGGCGTCGCCGCTCACGAGCCCTCCGGGCGCGCCGCTTCGCCGGCGGACGGGGATCCGCGCTGCCGCAATGCCTGCGCGACCTCGCGCGATTTCAACGAACGGCCGTCGAGACACACGTCGATGGCCGCGCGCAGCACGCGCTTGGCGTCGCGCAGCGAGCGAGCATCGCCGAAGCGCTCCGCCTGCAGATCGGCCAGGGATTGGCCATACACGGCCCCGGGCGCCTCGGCCACGCAGGGTTTGGGCCCGCTCTGCGATGCGAAGCGGTAGTAGCGGCCGGGCTCCACGGGAACGCCGTCATCCGTCCGTCCCAACTCCAGACCATACCCCAGATCATTCAACAAATGCTTCTCGAAGCGGCGCAATGTGGGCTCCTCGGCTTCTCCGTCGCACAATGCCTGTATGCACCAAGCATAGGAGAAAAAGATCTCCGGATGCGGATCACAGCGCTCCGTGAGCTTCAAGAGCAGTTCGTTCACGTAGAAACCGCTCATGAGCCGCTCGTTCGCCAGGCTGGTCACCGGACCGTCGATCTCCGCCCCCAGCAATTGACAGGCCTCGCCTTTGCCGGACCACGACGCCAGCATCCGCTGGAAAGGGCGCAGCACTCCCCTCAAGGTCGATTTTGGCCCGTTCGCCCCGCGCGCAAACAGCGTCAGGCGCCCATATTCGCTGCTGAACACCTCCACGATGCGGCTGGTGTCCCGATAGGCATATTGGTGCAAAACGTAGGCCGGTGCCAGCCAAACGCGCCGCATGCTCTTCACAACGAATCGTACCCAAACTGGCGCAGCGCCATTTCGCTGTCGGCCCAATTTTCCTTGACCTTGACCCACAGTTCGAGATGCACCGACCGCTGCCATAGGTCATTGAGTTCGATGCGGGCGAGCCGGCCGATTTCCTTCAACCGCTCGCCGCCCTGACCGATGACGATGGCCTTCTGTCCCGCGCGCTCGACCCAAATGACCGCATTGATCATGATCCGGCCGCCCTCATCCGCAAAGCGCTCGATTTGCACATTGATGCCATAGGGCAATTCCTCGCGCAGCTTCAATGTCAGCTTCTCGCGCACGATCTCCGCCGCATGGAACGGCTCGTCCCGATTGGTCACGACATCGGAGGCAAACAGCGGCGGCGACTGCGGCAGCCGCGAGCCGACCAGATCGACCAACCGGCTCAGATTATCAGACTCCAGTGCCGATACCGGTATGATTCCCGATGCCGGGACGCGCTCCGTCATCTGCTCGAGGAAGGGCAGCAGTTGCTCCTTCGGAAATACCCGATCGACCTTGTTGATGACGAGGAACAAGGGTTGTTTCAGGCCCCGCACCCGCTCCCACACCCACATGTCTTCGTCGGTGAAGCGCATGGCTTCGATCACGAACAGGATGACGTCGGCATCCTGGGAGGATGAAATGGCGACGCGGTTCATGTACTGGTTCATCACCCGGCGCGTCGATTCATGCAGCCCGGGCGTATCGACCAGCACCAGCTGCGCATCGGGGCGGTTCACCACCCCCAGGATGCGATGCCGCGTAGTCTGCGGCTTGGCGGTGACGATGCTCACCTTGCGGCCGACCAGGGCGTTCACCAAGGTCGATTTGCCGACATTCGGCCGGCCGACGATGGCCACATGGCCGGCGCGAAACTTCAGGTCGCTCATACGGGCTTGCGCAATTCGGGCTTGCGCAATTCGGGCGGCAGCAGGGTGAGCAGCTTGCCCGCGGCCAATTGTTCGGCGCGGCGGCGGCTGCCGCCCTCGCCCACCGCCGCCAGCCCGAATTCGGGGACCTCGCAGCTCACCGTGAAGACTTGCGCGTGAGGATCGCCCGCGACCGCGGTCAGGGTATAGACCGGCAAAGCGAGTCCTTGCGCCTGCAGGGCCTCCTGTAGGCGGGTCTTCGGATCCTTCAGCAGGTTCGCGGCCGGCAAATCCGCCATCCGCGAAGCCGTGATGCGCTGGACGGCGGCAGCCGCCGCATCGAACCCTGCATCTAGAAAAATAGCACCCAAAAGAGCCTCCAACGCATCCGCCAGTATCGACGCCCGGCGAAACCCGCCGCTTTTCAACTCTCCGCTCCCCAGCCGCAGGTGCTCGCCCAACCCGAGGTCTCCGGCGATCTGCGCCAGCGTCTCGCCGCTCACGATCGTTGCGCGCAACCGCGACAGGGCCCCTTCATCGGCCTGTGGGTGCGCATCGTAAAGCAAGCGCGCCACAGTGCAATTGAGAACCGAATCGCCCAAGAACTCCAGCCGCTCATTGTGATCGGCGCCCGCGCTGCGGTGGGTCAGCGCGGCGCGGCACAGCGCCGGCTGCGCGAAAACATGGCCGAACGAACGCTCGACCCAGGACGCGAGATCATCCGCCCGGCGCAGGGGATTCACTGCACCTTCACGGTCTTGTCGAAGTGCACGGACAGCGACACATTGGCGATATAGGGCTCCGAATCGTCGTAGGCGACGTGCATCGACACGCCGCTGTCGTCCTTCGTGATCTCGATATCCTTGTAATCGACCGCCGAGATGGCCTCGATCTCCCAGTGCCTTTCCAGGGAATTGCGTATCGCGCCGGGGTCGGGATTCTCGCCTTTGAAGTCCAACGCGGTCGCCTGCATGGTGCGCACGATATTCATGTAATTCAGGTAGATCGGAGTCAGGCGAATTCCCGCGTAGACGATCACGCCGACCAGCGCGAGAATGCACAGCATCCCGATCATCGTCATGCCTTGCTGGCGTCGCCGCATATGTAGTTTCATCGCCCTCGCCCCCCTATATGGCCTCTCATTGAATCGCATTCCCTATCCGGCTCCAGAGAGGTCCGTCACGAGTATCAAGATTAAGCCAGATTCGCACCGCCTTGCCGACCAGATTTTGCGCCGGCACGAACCCCGGTGCGTCGGAATCATCGCTCCACCGGCTATCCTTGCTGTTATTGCGATTGTCGCCCATGAAGAAATAGTGCCCCGGCGGCACCACCCACTCGCCGGTTTTGACGCTGCCTTTGGCAAACATGACGAGGTGCCGCTTGGCCCCCAACCGCTCGACCGCGGTGGGCACGCCGGCGTAATTCCACAGATCCTGCTTCGGGCCGGTGTACGTCGGACCCGGCTGCTGCGGCTGAAGCCGGTCATTGACGTACACCTGATTGTTCTCGTCGACCCGGATGCGGTCGCCCGGAAGGCCGACCAGCCGCTTGATGTAATTGATCTTCGGATTGGGCGGCAGACGGAACACGATCACATCGCCCCGCTGCGGGGTCCCGGTGGCCACCAGCAGCGTATTGCTGACCGGCAGGCGCAACCCGTAGGAGTACTTGCTGACAAAAATGAAATCGCCGTCGAACAGGGTCGGCATCATGGAATCGGAGGGAATGCGAAACGGTTCGAAGAGGAACGACCGGATCACCAAGACCAATATGATGACCGGGAAGAATGAGCGTGCATATTCGACGCCAATGGGTTCGCGCACGCGTTCGGCCGGCGTGCCCGCCGCGGCGGCGCTCAAGCGGCGGGGACGCGCGAAAAACGCCCAGTCCAGCAGCCAAATCACGCCCGAAACGGCGCCGACCACCACCAGCATGAGACTGAAGTCGACCGCCTCGTAGCGAAACAGGCGCCACAGCATTGCCAGCGCCAGAACCACCAGCACATAGCCCGCCGCTTTGGGCAGCCAGGGCTCATCCACGCTGGCCGCGCCGGGATCCCGTTTCGGCCGGAAGAACCAGCCGTCGATCAATATCACCGCCACGCAGGCTATGCCCGCGCACAGCAGCACCAGGAACAGGTTGTCGCCGTCATTCACGAAATACCCCCAAAATAAGCAATTACCGGAGTCAATTGGCCTTCTTATTACCCACTTGCAGAATGGCCAGAAACGCCTCTTGCGGAATTTCGACCTGGCCGACCTGCTTCATGCGCTTCTTGCCCGCTTTTTGCTTCTCGAGGAGCTTGCGCTTGCGCGAGATGTCGCCGCCGTAGCACTTGGCAAGCACGTTCTTGCGCATCGCCTTGACGCTGGCGCGCGCAATGATATGGCTGCCGATCGCCGCTTGCACGGCGACCTCGAACATCTGCCGCGGGATCAGTTCCTGCATCTTATCGACCAATTCCCGGCCGCGGTTGTAGGAATTATCGCGATGGACGATGAGCGACAGTGCGTCGACCGGGTCGCCGTTGATCAGCACATCGAGCTTGACCAGCGGCGCCGCCTGAAAGTGACTGAATTCGTAATCGAACGATGCATAGCCGCGGCTTGCCGATTTGAGCCGATCGAAAAAATCGAGCACCACTTCGGCCAGCGGCAATTCATATTGCAGCGATACCTGGCTGCCCAGGAACAACATCTTCTTTTGTACGCCGCGCTTCTCGCTGCAGAGAGTCAGCACCGCGCCCACATGGTCCGGCGGCACCAGGATATTGGCCGTGATGATCGGCTCGCGCAGTTCGGCAATGCGGTCCTGGGACGGCAGCTTCGAGGGATTGTCGACATTCACGACCGACCCGTCCGTGAGCAGCACCTCGTAGATCACGGTGGGCGCGCTCGTGATCAGATCCAAGTCGTACTCGCGCTCCAGCCGCTCTTGCACGATGTCCATGTGCAGCAGCCCCAGGAATCCACAGCGAAATCCGAAACCGAGCGCCGTCGACACCTCGGGCTCGAAATGCAACGCCGAATCGTTGAGCTTCAGCTTCTTGAGCGCATCGCGAAACTGCTCGTAGTCGTCGGAACTCACCGGGAACAATCCCGCAAAGACCCGCGGCTGCACCTGCTTGAAGCCCGCGAGGGGCTGCTGCGCCGGGCGGCCCTCGAGCGTAATGGTGTCGCCCACCGGCGCGCCGTCGATTTCCTTGATGCCGGCGATGACGAATCCCACCTCCCCGGTGTTCAAGGACTCGCGGGTCACCGGCTTGGGGGCGAAACGGCCCAGCTTGTCCACTTGGTGACTGCGCCCGGTGGACATCACCCGGATCTTGGCGCCCGCATGCAACGCACCGTTCATCACGCGCACCAAGGAGACCACGCCGACATAGTTGTCGAACCAGGAATCGATGATCAACGCCTGCAAAGGCCCATCGGGATCGCCCTTGGGAGCCGGTATGCGCGTGACCAATTGTTCCAGCAGTTCGGGGACTCCCTGACCCGTCTTGGCGCTGACCAGCGCGGCGTCCTGAGCCGGAATTCCGATGATCTCCTCGATCTCGTGAATCACCTTGGCCGGATCCGCCGACGGCAAATCGATCTTGTTGATGACCGGGAGCACCTCGAGCCCCTGCTCCAAGGCGGTGTAGCAATTGGCGACGCTCTGCGCCTCGACGCCTTGGGCGGCATCCACCACCAGCAGCGCTCCTTCGCAGGCCGCCAGCGAGCGCGATACCTCGTAGGAAAAATCCACGTGACCCGGTGTGTCGATGAAATTGAGCTGGTACAGCTCGCCGCTGATCGATTTGAACGCAAGCGTCACGCTCTGCGCCTTGATGGTAATACCGCGTTCGCGCTCCAGGTCCATCGAATCGAGGACTTGGGCCTGCATCTCCCGCGCGTCCAAGCCGCCGCACGCTTGAATGAATCGGTCGGCCAAAGTCGATTTGCCGTGATCAACATGAGCGATGATGGAAAAGTTGCGGATATTCTTCATCAAGTCCCTAAGCTTGGACAAACTGGCGATTATACCGGTCGGCGGTGGTAAGCGAGGGTCTTATGTACTTCTTCGGCGTCCAAGCGGCCGTGACACACCAATTCTCCGGCAAACAGCAGCACCGGAATCTTGTGGCCATAGCGCACTCGTGCGGCAGGGTCGGTATCGACGTCGACTACGTCGACGCCAAAGGGCCGCGCCGCCGGCAGCGCGGCGAGTTCGGCCAGCATTTCTTCGCACAGGCCGCACCCAGGGCGTGAGTACAGCAGGAAGCGCATCGGTCAGCGGTGCGGAAGCTCGCCGCCGCCGTAGGACCTGACCGAGTGGGCGATGAACTCCACGGTCTGGGCGGGTACCTCGCCCACCGCGGTCACTTGATGACCCTGCACCACGGTGGAGAACGCGAACCCCGAACCCACACGCGCAAGGCCTTGCATCGGTGCTTCGGCCCGCGCGCCGGGTCCTGCCGCGCCCGATGCAGCGGCCCCGCCGGGTCCGGCTGCCCCGCCGGGCCCGCCGGTCGCACCGGGCGCTGCCGTACTGGGCGTGTCCGGCCGTGCCTCGATGAATACCGACACGGTCGCCAGTCCATCCGAGTACACCAGGTGACTCGCGGGGGCCGTCGCCCCACCCAGGGTCTGCGCACCGGCCACCGTCAAGCGAAACCCCGGCGGCAATTCACTGGCACGGAAGGCCGACAGTGCGGGGGGCGCGGCGTCGCGTGAAGGCCCCTGGTGCACCCATCGCATGCCTTCGGTGCGAACCGCGGGCGCCAGATCGCCGTCCGGAATGTTCTCCGGCATGTCCAGGCGCGCGAACAGGATCTGCTCGATGACCTGGCCATGCGAGTCGCAGAGCTGTGTCTTGAGCGGCATCGCGGTTTTCTCATCGAGCCACAGGCGGTAGCCGAACCTGAATTGATCTTTCGGATCGACGGAGATCACTCGAGCCGCCCGGCCGAGAACGCGCGTCGACGGTAATGATTCGAGGCGATAGAACTCGTTCGTATCCGAGCCGAACTGCGGCAATGAGCCCAAAAATGGGCCGCGGTCCTGCCGCGGTTCGACCAGCACCGTGTGTTGATCGGGTAAATAACAGGTCAATTCGCCGTTATTGCGCACGAACTCCCTGCCCGAGCCGTCCAGAGACTGGAGCCTTTCGGTCACGCGCCCGGCCCGCACCCGGTGCACGATGCGCATGGTCTCCACCTTGCCCTCGCTCAAATGAAAGAACGTGCCGTCGTAGTTGCGGGTTGCCAAGGCGAGATTCATTTTCTCCAGCCAGGCGCGCGGATCATCCGCTCCCAGCGAGATCTGCGGCAGAGCACCCAGCAAGGCGCCGACGACGGCGCAAGGAATCAGCCAATGGGTGCCACGACGCAGCAGCCTCGTCATGGCGCAACGTGGGTAGCCGGTGTTGGGGAAGGTTGCGCAATGGGAGGAGCGCTGTTCACGGGCGGCGCTCCCTCATCCTCGATCAGCAAGTCGGCCAGCACGCCGCGTTGACCGAGACCAAGAGAGTATTTGCTGTGCGCAAACACGTAATTGGTCAGTCGAGCGGGCGGCAACGCCGTCGGCGATTCGGGCACCGAAGTCGGTACCGTGTAAGAAAGAGCCTCGTGGCTCTGCCCGACGGCCACCTTCTGCATGGAACTCGCGAACTGCCCTGCAGTCACGTTCTGCGCGGTGACCGGCAGGGCCGCCCGCACGCCGGGAGCAACCGCCCGTTGCTGTAGGGCAACCACCGCGACGGCAGCGACGCCTGCGGCCACCGCGGCCCCCGCCAGCGGCCGCCACCAGCGCGGCGCCCTGGCATGCGCGCCGTGGCCATTGGCCGGAACCGGCTCGCCGTCGATGGCGAGGTTGACCCGGCCGGCGAAGCCCTTGGTCAAATAGGCCTGGCTCGACCCGCGCAGCGCCTCGCCGATCAGGGTGTAGCGTCCGAAGCTCTCGCGCAGCTCGCCATCGCGGGTGAGCCGCTTCAACAAGAGTTCGGTTTCCGAGTCCGGCAGTTCTCCGTCGAGAAACGCCGAAACCTGTTCACGAATTTGTTCGCTCATGTGTCCTCTGGCCGACCAAGGCCCCCGTCAAAAATGGGTCGTAACTTCTTGTCGATCGCCTCTCGCGCCCGGAAGATTCGCGATCTGACGGTGCCGACCGGGCAGTCCATGGTCTGCGCGATGTCCTCGTAACTCAATCCTTCCAACTCGCGCAGCACGATCGCCGTGCGCAAATCCTCCGGTAAATTCTCTATCGCACGATTCACCGTGTCGCGGATCTCTTCCGTGAGAAGCAATCCTTCCGGCGTTTCGGACTCGGCCAGGCGGGCGTGCAATTCGTATTGCTCGGGATCTTGCAGGTCGAGGTCGTAGTCCATGGGCCGCCGTTTCGTGGCAACCAGGGCGTTCTTGGCGGTGTTGATCGCGATCCTATACAGCCATGTGTAGAACGCACTATCGCCACGGAACGACTGCAGGGCACGGAAAGCCTTGACGAAGGCCTCCTGTGCGATGTCCTCAGCCTCGGTTGCATCGTGCACGTAACGCATGATCAGCTTCAGCACCTTGTGCTGGTATCGCAGGACCAACAAATCGAACGCCGCGCGCTCGCCGCGCTGGACCCTCTCGACCAGCTTGAGATCACTATCTTCAACGCTCATGGGTGATCCCAAACCGGCGAGTTCACAACCCAGCCTGTCGCGATAGACCGACCGGTTCGAAAAAAGTTCGACAAATCCCGCGCGGGACCGACTGTAAACGTGACTTTGCGCACAGGGCCGATTCTAGCAGCGGCGCGGTGCCCCATTAGCGATCGATGGGT
>Ga0070696_100002529_pt1 | contig 12115 bp, 11 predicted proteins | sample KBSK1253metaG_FD_65474 | JGI IMG/M metagenome (GOLD analysis project Ga0070696, IMG submission 65474) | Corn, switchgrass and miscanthus rhizosphere microbial communities from Kellogg Biological Station, Michigan, USA - KBS K1-25-3 metaG | ecosystem: Host-associated > Plants > Roots >... | reverse complement strand
GCTAGCGCGTCTGCCAATTTCGCCACCTCGGCGTGAGATCCACGGCGACCCGAATTCAGGTTCAGCTGCCGTCGGCGAGGCGCCATGTTAGCACGTCCCAATAGCGGTCCCCGGAGCCCCCGATTGGCCTCGAAACGGGTCCGCTGACCGTGTTTCGGAACACGACGTAGTCGTCTCGGAACGCCAGCGGCAGCACGTACTGCTGCGCCGCCAGGCGCTTCTGCAGCTCGCTGTACGCCGCCGTCCGGTCCTCGACGTCGACCGGCGTCCGGGCCGCGACCAGGAGCTTGTCGAGGTCCGGGTCCTGGAGGCCTGAGACGTTCGAGCCGCCGGTCCGCGTCTGGGAGGCGGCGAGCAGCGGGTAGACGTCCGGGTCGAGGCCGATGGCGAGCGGGACGACCGCCGCCTGGAACGCGCCCTTGCCGAGGCGGTCGCCGAGCAGCTCGGTCGAGGGCAGGGGTACGAGACGGACCGCCAGTCCGAGCGCGTGCCACGCGTCGACGACCTTGGCCGCCGCCGCGTACGCCACGGGGTTGGCGGGCTGCTCGGGGGACAGGAGCTCGAGGACGAGCGGCTCGGTCGCGCCCTTGGGGATCCAGCTCCCGCCGGACTCCTTCCAACCGGCCGAGACCAGTGCCGCGCGCGCCGCCGCGACGTCGAACGGGACGGCCGCACTGGCACCGGCATCGAACATCGTCGAGCTCGGTGGGATGAGCGAGTCCGCGCGCGACCCGAGGCCGTCGAGGACATCGCGGACGATGCCGTCACGATCGATCGCCGCGAGCAGGGCCCTCCGGACGCCCGGGTCCTGGAACGCCTTGTCCCGGGCCCGGAGGTCGAGCGTCACCGCGAGCAGGGTCGTGCCCGGGTAGCGGAGCAGGCGCGCACCCGGTGCGGCCGCAAGCGTCGTCGCATCCCCCGGCTGGAGGCCCCACGCCGCATCGAGGCCCCCGGCATCCCAGTCGGCACGGAGCGTGGCCGGGTCGTCGAAGTAGCGGATCTCCACGTTCGAGAGGTACGGCACCGGGATGTCCGCGCGGGGCGTCGGGCGGGCGGTGGCCAGCGAGTCGGTCGGTCGCGGCGTGCTGAAGTTCGGCCCGCCGGGCACGGCGGGGGTGACGTCGGCCGGGGTCATGGCCGCGAGGACGGCGCGCTGCGCGTCCAGGAACACGAGCCGGAACGGGCCGGACGCGACCGGCTGCTGGCCGAAGGGATCGTCGGCGATGGCATCCGGCGCGACGCCATCGAGGACGTGCGCCGGGGCGATGGGTTGGGTCGCCGCCTGCAGGAAGCCGCCGAGCGGGGTCGTCAGGTGGAGCGCGACCGTCCGCTCGTCGATGACCTCCGACGTGACGTCGCGCCACGACTCGCCGCCGGGGCCCGTGTAGGCGGGGCTGCTCAGGACGTCGATGGTGAACGCGACGTCCTCGGCCGTGATCGGCTCGCCGTCCTGCCAGCGCTGGTCCGCCCGAAGGTGGAACGTCCATGTGCGCCCCGAGTCGTCGACCTCCCAGCTCGAGGCGAGGTCGCCGACGATCGAGCTGCCAGGCCCAAGCTTGACCAGGCCCCGGAACAGGAGCGCAACGAGCGCGCGGTCAGCCGCGGTCCTGGCGCCGAAGGGGCTGGCATTCGTCGCCCGGCCGAGCACGCCCTCGATGTACGGGCGGCCGGCACTCCCCGGCTGCGTCGGCTCCGCGTCGCCGCCGGACGTCTTCAGCGTCGGCGCGAGCGCCGCCACGGAGAAGGCGATGAGCGCGACGGTCAGCGCGCCGATCAGGGCGCGGTCGCGGAGCTTCACTGGCGACCCCTCGGGGTGCGCCTCCGGCGATCCGGAGGCGGGTCAGGCGGCGACGGACGGCGCGAAGATGTACGCCGCGATGGAGAAGGCAACGAACAGCGCGATGAGCACGATCGTGAACTGCCACAGGCGACGCTCGATCCCGCGCCGGCTGCGATACACGGCCGAGTCACCACCGAACGTGCCGCCCAGGCCCGAGCCGCGCGACTGCAGCAGCACGGCGAGCAGGAGGGCGATGCTGACGATCAGCTGGCCGGCGGCCAGTGCGGGATTCACGTGCGAGAAACCTCCGGAGTGACAGCCGGCGGATAGTAGCGCAGGAGCGATCGCCCGGTGATCCCGGCCCATTGGGCGAGGCCGGCAAGCTCGAGCAGGGTCGGCGCCACGTCGGCAAGGACGCCGTCGCGCAGGCCGCGGCCCCCGACCGCGGGTCCGGCGATGACGAGCGGGACCGGGTTCAGCGAGTGGGCCGTGATCGGGTGGCCATCGGGCGTGCGCAACGCATCGGCGTTGCCGTGGTCGGCCGTGACCATCAGCAGCGCGCGAGTCGACGGATCGTCGATGCGGAGGGCCGAGGCGATCCTGCCCAGGGCGGAGTCGACCGCTTGCACGGCCTCGATCGTCGCCGACCAATCGCCGGTGTGGCCGACCATGTCCGGGTTGGCGAAATTGGCCACGATCACGTCGTACGTGCCCGAATCGATGCCGGCCACGACCGCATCGGTGACCCCCGGCGCGCTCATCTCGGGCTGCAGGTCGTACGTCGCGACCCTGGGACTGGGGACGAGCACGCGATCCTCGCCCTCGAACGGCGCCTCGCGCCCGCCGTTCAGGAAGTATGTGACGTGGGCGTATTTCTCCGTCTCGGCGACGTGCAGCTGACGCCAGCCCGCGGCGGCGAACGCTCCCGCGAGACACGGCACGACCTCGGGCGGGAAGGCGACGAGCACGGGCAGCTCTGCCTCGTACTCGGTCATCGTGACCACCAGGAGGTCGCGTGGCGCCGGGCGTCCGTCGGGCGCGGCGCGGTCGAACGCATCGAACTGCGCGTCCGCCAGCGCGTGCGTCAGCTGCCGCGCTCGGTCGGCTCGGAAGTTCGCGTGCAGGACCGGCTCGCCGTCGACCAGCGGCCCGTCGTGCCCGTCCTCGGTGGAGCCGGTCCCGGCGTCGGTCCCGGCGTCGATGACCGTCGGGCGGACGAACTCGTCGGAGACGTCCCTCTTGTAGGACCGCTCGATCGCCTCCTCGGGGCTGGTCGCTCGCCCCCCCACCCCGTGGACGATGGCGTCGTAGCCCGCCTCGATCCGATCCCAGCGCTTGTCGCGGTCCATGGCGTAGTAGCGGCCCCCGACCGACGCGATCCGGGCGTCCGGGTGGGCCGCTCGGAGCCGGGCCTCGAGCGGGGGCACGAACTCGTCGGCGGAGCGTGGTGGCGTGTCGCGCCCGTCGAGCAGCGCGTGCAGCCGAAACGCCGGCACGCGTTCCCGCTGTGCCAGCTCGGCCAGCGCGACGATGTGACGGTCATGGGCATGGACGCCGCCCGGGCCCACCAGCCCGACCACGTTGAGCCGTCCCCGCCGCTCCCGCGCTCGCCGGCACGCCGCGAGGAGCGCCGGCCGCTCGAAGAACGAGCCGTCGGCGATCGCCGCATCGATCCGCGGCAGGTCCTGGAGCACCGGCCGGCCCGCCCCGATGTTCAGATGCCCGACCTCCGAGTTGCCCATCTGGCCGGGCGGCAGGCCGACGGCCTCGCCGGATGCCTCGAGCCTCGAGTGCGGCCACCTGGCGAGGAGCCCGCGCCAGACCGGCATGTCGGCGGCCGCGATTGCATCTGTCGCGGGGTCGCCGCCGATGCCGAAGCCGTCGATCACGATGAGCACGATCGGCCGCGGCCGGCCGCCCGGCGTCACCTCGCGCCGATCAGGTGGCGGCGGCAGCGCGCGCCGCGGCGGTCAGGCCCGCCCGGGCGACGATCGCGGCCATCTCGTCGGGCTTGAGCGAGGCGCCGCCGACGAGCGCACCATCGATCGACGGCTCGGCCATGAACTCGTTGATGTTGGACGAGGCGACGCTGCCCCCGTACAGGACCGGGACGCCATCGCCGCCGTCGGCGAGACCGATCGCCGCGAGCGTCGTCCGGATCGCGGCAACCATCTCCGCGGCATCGGCGCCGCGCGCGTTCCGCCCCGTGCCGATCGCCCAGATGGGCTCGTAGGCGATGCTGAAGCCGAGCGGGTCGTCGCCGTTCAGCGCGGCCGGATCGACCGCCGTCAGGCAGCCCCACAGCTGCCGGTCCACGACTGCGCGCGCCCTGCCCGCCTCGCGATCGGCGAGCTGCTCGCCCACGCACAGGATCGTCCGCAGCCCCGCGCCCCTGGCCGCAACGACCTTCCGGCCGATCAGCTCGTCGGTCTCGCAGGCATCGCGCCGCCGCTCGGAGTGACCGACGATCGTCCACGTCGCGAGTCCGGCGAGCATCGGCGCGGAGATCGCGCCCGTGAACGCGCCCGTCGCCTCGTGGTGGACGTCCTGCGCCCCGACGGCGACGTCCGTGTCCGCAACGGCATCGCGGACCGCGGCGAGGCAGACGTACGGCGGGCAGAGAACGCGGACCACGCCGTCGACACGCGTCCGCGCCGCGATCGTCCGGGCCAGCTCGCCGGCGTCCGCGGGCGTCGTGTGCATCTTCCAGTTGCCCGCCACGATCACCGGTCGCATCGGCCGAATCATGCCAGCGCGAGCCGTTCGATCCGATCAAGCGCGCGCTGGACGGCGGATCGGTGCATCGACAGTCGCTCGGCAAGCTCCCCGAGCGTCGCCTCGGGCGTATCGCGGCGGGCGATGGCGACCGCCCGCACCGTCGCCGACTCGCTCGATAGCCGGCCGTCCGCGCTCAGCGCGGCGATCGCATCGAGCTGGCGACCCGACGCTCGCACGGTCCGCACGAGGTTCGCCGATTCCGCGTTGATGACCCGGTTGAGCTCGCCGCGGAGCGTGCGCGCGACCTGCCGGGTCTCGATCTCGAGCAGGCTCGCGCCGGCGCCCATCCGGCGCAGCAGGAGCTGGACGTTCTCGGCGCTCTTGAGCGTGACCACGCCGCGGCCGCGCCGGACGCGCCAGCCCGACGACACGTCGGCTTCGCGCAGCCAGCCGCTGATCCGGGGCGCCTCCTCGGGCGGGACCACGAGCTCGAGGTGCGTCCGGCCGTTCGCCAGGCTGAGCGAGCCGCGAGCGAGGAACCGGCCGCGGAGCCAGGCCATGCGGCAGTGCTCCGGCCGGCCCGGCCAATCAAACGGCTCGCTGGATCCGGCGTCGCGCGCGTCGCGTGCGTCGCCGCCCTCGACCGTGTCGCTCGCGTGCCGCGCCAGCCGGACCGCGAGGCGCGCCAGTGCGGCATCCCGCCAGCGATCGCCCAGGTCGAGGCCCGCTCGCTCCGCGTCGCGGTCGCACTCCCGCGCCGGGTCGATGCCGGCGAGCTCCGCGCGCAGTGCCTGGACGAGGTCGCGCTCGGTCCCGGCCACCGCTCAGGCGGTCCGCGCCACGCGCTCGCGCCGCACGGCCGGGCCTTCGCGCTCGATCGCGCGGAGGATCGCGCTCGCGAGCCGGTCGGAGTCGTGGTGGTGCGGGTCGGCGAGGCTGGCCACGCCGTCGGTCACGAGGTGGGGCACCGGCTCGACAGCGGGCGGCCAGGTCGGCTGGACGGCGTCGGCGGGCCACGGGGCATCCTCGCCGTTGAAGCGGTCGTTCGCGATCACGAGGTCGACGATGTCGGGCTGGGTGTGGGCGATGAGCGCCTCGACGTGATCGGTGAGGTCGAAGCCCTCGGTCTCGCCGACCTGCGCCGCGACGTTGCAGGCATACACGCGGATGCCCGGCGCCGCGACGACCGCGCGGCGGATCGCTGGGATCAGGAGCACCGGCAGCACGCTGGTGAACAGGCTGCCCGGGCCGAGCACGACGATCTCCGCCTCCGCGATCGCGGCGATCGCGTCCCCGGCCGCCGGGACATCGCGCGGCTCGATCCAGACCCGCTCGATGCCGGTCGTCTGCATGATCGTGGACTGTCCGGACACGGTGGCGCCGTCGCGGGTCCTGGCCACGAGGTTGATCGGCGTCGCCGAGGCCGGCACGACCTTGCCTCGGACCGCGAGGACGCGGTTCATGCGTCGCACGCCCTCCTCGAAGTCGCCGCCCTCCATCGCCGTCATCGCCGCGATCAGGAGGTTGCCCACGGCGTGGCCCCCGAGCCCGCCCGGCTCGGTCTCGACCGGCGCGCCGGCCACCCGGTGACCGCCCGGGAAGCGGTAGCCGAGGAGCTCGCTCATCAGCGGCTCGGCGTCCGCGAGTGCGGCGATGCAGTTGCGGATGTCACCGACCGGCGGGATCCCGAGCTCCTCCCGGAGCGCGCCCGACGAGCCGCCGTCGTCGGCCACAGTCACGATCGCGGTGAGGTTGCTGGTGTGCTCCTTGAGCCCGCGGAGCAGCGTCGACAGCCCGGTGCCGCCGCCGATGGCGACGATCCGTGGTCCCCGCGCGAGGAACCGCTTCTGGTAGATGACGTCGGCGATCGGCGTCTCCTCGTCCAGGCGGAGCGGCTCGGTCAGGGCCTGCGCCAGCCGCCACGCGCCGTAGAGGAACAGCGCCGCGCCGAACCCGCCGAAGATCCCGCCGCGGAGCCAGAACGGCAGGAACTGGAGGGTGAGCAGGTCGACGGCCGTCTGGGCGGCGCTGCCCGGCTCGAGTCCCACCGACAGCTGGCGCAGGACGTGCGCCACGCCCAGGGCGAGCAGGAGCAGGCCCACGAACATCAGGAGAAGCCATCGCTTGACGCCGATGCCCGGCTGAAGCCAGCGCCGGAACCTCACTTGCGCTCGAGCTCGCGGTGGAACACCTCGACGGGCTCGTGGCCCTCCTCGCGCAGGCGGCGCGCGAGCTCCTCGGCGAAGACGATCGAGCGGTGTCGCCCGCCGGTGCAGCCGATCCCGACGGTGAGACGGCTCTTGCCCTCGTCGGAGAAGGCCGGGATGCTGAACTCGAGCAGGCGATCGATCAGGTCGAGGTACTGGGTCGCACCGGGCTGGGCGAGGACGAACGCGCGGACCGGCTCGGTCAGGCCGGACAGGTCGCGCAGCTCGGGCACGTAGTACGGGTTCTGGATGAACCGCGTGTCGAAGACGAGGTCGGCCTCGAGCGGAATCCCGAACTTGTAGCCGAAGCTGATGAGCTGGATGGTCATCGTGTCGGGCTGGAGGTCGGCGATTCGCGCGAACAGCCGCTCCCGAAGCTCGCGCAGCGGCAGGTCGGTCGTATCGACGACGACGTCGGCCTCGGCGCGGATCGGATCGAGCAGTCGCCGTTCGAGCGCGATCGCGGCCTGGGTGCTCCGCCCGTTCGCGAGGGGGTGGCGATGGCGGGTCTCGGAGAAGCGGCGAATCAGCGCCTCGTCGCTCGCCTCGAGGAAGAACACCTGCGGCCGGATGCCGCGTCCTTCGAGCGCGCCCCGCATCGCCCGGTACGCCGTCTCGGCGTCGCCCGCGCGGACGTCGAGCACGATCGCCACGCGCGCGAAGCGCTTCCCATCGTTCAGCACCAGCTCGGCCAGGTTCGGCAGGAGCTCGCTGGGCAGGTTGTCGACGACGGTGTAGGCGAGATCCTCGAACAACTTCGCCGCCGCGGTCTTGCCTCCGCCGGACAGGCCGCTCAGGAGGACGACGTGCGGGCCCGTGGAGCCGTCGAGCTCACGCGTCGCCTGTTCCGCCGGATCGGCGACCTCGTTCATCGCGTCGAGAATACCCGCTGGCCTCGCGCTACCGACCGGTGCGGCGGATGAACACGATCGTGCCCTCGAACAGGACGTACAGGGTCAGGCCGAGGACCGTCGGGCTCACGAGGTCGCCGCCGGGCGTGACCACCGCGGAGAAGACGGCGATGCCGAGGATCACCAGGCGGCGCGAACGCCGCAGCCGCTCGGAGGTCACGATCCCGACGCGCGACAGCCCGACGAGGAGGATCGGGAACTCCATGAGCACGCCGAACGCGAGGAACAACGTCGACATGAAGTCGAAGTAGCTGCGGATGTTGATGGTCCGGTCGACGCCCGCGGGCACGAAGCTCAGCAGGAACGCCGTGGCGAACGGCAGGATCACGTAGGCGATCGTCACGCCGATCGCGAAGAACACGAGCGCCGCCGGGATCCACGGCAGCACCGCCCGCCGCTCCGAGCCTGTCAGGCCGGGTGCGATGAACCGCCACACGTGCCACAAGAGAACCGGCATCGCCAGGATCACGCCGACCACGAGCGCGATCTGGATCCGGATGGCGAAGCCGTCGCCGAGCTCGATCTGGATGAGCTTGACGTCGCTGGGCAGCTGCGCCCTGAGGACCTCGATGATCCGCTCGCCCCAGGCGAAGCCGAGGCTCGCGCCGACGAGGATCGCCAGGATCGACCAGATGATCCGGTTGCGGAGCTCGGCCAGGTGCCCGGTCAGGGACATCGCGCCGGCCTGGAACGGGCCGTCGACGCGCTGTGCCGTCGTCATCGGGAGCGGCTCACGGCGGGAACGCGCGGCTCTGCCCGCAGAGCGCGGGCGCCGTGGCGGGGATTACGACTGCTTCGAATCGCCCGCGGCGTCGGCCGGCGCGGCAGGCGCTGCATCCGGCTCGGCGGCCGGTGCCGGCGAGCTGGCGGGGGGTTGCGCTCCGGCCGCGGGCTGCGCCTGGGTCGGGGCCGTCGCCGGGGTCGGTGCGGGCGCGTCCAGGCGTGCCGCGTCGGTGACGTCCGAGGCCGCCTTGCGGAACTCGCGGACGCTCTTGCCGAGCGAGGCTGCGACGTCGGGGAGCTTGCCCGGCCCGAGCACGACGAGGGCGATGATCAGGATCAGGATCAGCTCGCCGGGGCCGATGTTTGGAAACGGCATGGAAAGACCTCTGCGCCACGGCGATTCTCGACCGCCGGAGCCGATTTACGGTAGCACAGGGAGTCGTTCGGACCAGGAACGGGCGGCCGCCGCGACGCGCTCCTGGAGATCACCCGAGACCGCGTCGCTGCCATCGTCGAGCGCCGCCGAGGCGATCCCGCGGGAGACGTTGACGATGAGTCCGCCACCCGGGCGTCGCGAGGGCTTCGCGGCCACAGGTCCATGGACGAGCACCGGCTCGATGCTCCCGCCCTGCGCACCCACGCCCGGCACGAGGAACGGCAGCTCCGGCGCGATGGCTCGGACCGCCCGCAGCTCGTCCGGTGCGGTAGCGCCGACCACGAGGCCGACCGTCCCGCCGGGTCCCCAGCTCGCGACCTCTCGCGCCACGCGCGCCCAGAGCGGCTCCGACGGTGCGGCGAGGCTGCCGTCGTCGCGCTGGTGCGTCGCCACCCGCAGCGACTGGAAGTCGACCGCGCCCGCGTTCGAAGTGCGGCACAGGACGTAGGCGAAGCGATCCGACCGCTCCATGTACGTCAGCAGCGCTTCCTGCCCGACGTACGGGTTGACCGTGACCGCGTCGAAGCCGAGCGCGTCGAAGTAGGCCACGGACTGGCGCACCGAGGTCGTGTCGATGTCGCCGCGCTTGCCGTCGGCCACGACCGGCACGTCGGCCGGGATCCGGCCGCGGAGCCGTTCGAGGGCCGCGATCCCGGCCGGCCCGAAGGCCTCGTAGAACGACAGGTTCGGCTTCACCGCCGCGGCAAAGGGCAGCGCCGCCTCGAGCACGAGCTCCACGAACCGCTCGACGCCGGCGATGTCCGGCGAGAAGCCCTTCGGGAGCGCCGTCGGGACGGGGTCGAGGCCGAGGCAGAGAACGGTTCCGGTGGCCGCGCTGCGGGCGGCGAGGCGGTCGAGGTAGGGCGAGCCTGCCGCCTTGCTCACGGGCTGGTGCTCGGGCTCGCGGCCGGGGTCGCCGGCGTGGCGGTGGGCAGCGGCGGGAGCTGGTCGGCGGGGATGAACCACTGGGGATGCGACGGGGGGTCGAGTCCGGCGGAGACGGTCAGCGCGATCGGCTGGCCGACGGTCCAGTCCGGGCCCGTGCCTGACAGGGGGATGAGCCACAGGTCGACCACCCCGTGGTCGAGCTTGAAGTACGCGACCGAGTCCATGAGCGGCGACCAGACCGGGCTGAAGGACAGCTCGTCGTTGGTCAGCTTCAGCAGCTCCGTCCCGTTCCTCGCGTCGAGGATGACCACGTCCGTCCCGAAGCTCGTGGTCTTCGTCGCCGCGATGAACCGTCCGTCGCGCGACCAGGACGGGGCCATGTAGCCGCCGGTGGTCAGGGTGGTGGCGCGCTCGGTGGCGACGTTGTAGCGCATGATCTGGGGCGTCCCCCGCGTTCCCTCACGAGCGTTCTTGACGTACAGCACGAATTTGCCGTCGGGGGACCACGCCGGATCCTGGTGGCCGAGGCCCTGGCTCTCGGCAAGGTCGGGATCGGTCAGCTTGCCGGACTTGAGGTTGAGCAGCTTGAACATGACGTCGCTGCGCGTGGGATCGGGGCCGTCGGTGATCAGTGCAGCCGTCGACCCGTTTGGGGAGATCGACGGCTCACGGATGAAGTAGGACCACTTCTGTGAGCCGTTCCGCACCTGGCCTCGGAGGATCTGCTGCTGGTTGCCGGAGCCGTCGGCGGCGACGCTCATCAGGCTCGGGACCTGGAGGTTGTAGGTCCGCGTCTCGCCGTTGCTGAACCACTTGCCCGTATCGGCCTTCGTGCGGACGAAGTAGACGGTTGATCCGTCCGGCGACCACGCCGGCATCGAATCGTGCCCGTTCGAGGTCAGCTGCCGTGCCTGCTCGCCCGACTGTGCCCAGATGTTGCCGTCCTTCGCGTACAGCAGCGTCCCGGGAACCTTGGTCCGGGGATCGACGATGACGACGTTCGAGGGCGTCGGCGTCCGAACCGGGCCACCAGGACCGCTCGGGCCGCTCGGGCCGCCGCTGCCGGGCAGCGTGGGCAGCGACCCGCCGATCAGCACGTAGCTGGCCGCCGCGACGATCACGAGACCGATCAGAGACAGTGCCGGTGCCACCGGGAGCGCGGGCCTCGGAGCGGCGGCGGGCGGCGCGGGCTGCTCGGCGCCGGCGATCGGCGGGTTGGCTCTGGCCATCTCCTCAGCCCGCCGACGCAAGCTCGACCGTCGGGCCTGGCCCGACCGGGACCGGTTCCGCGCCGAGGATCGCGAGGGCCTCCGGATGGCTTCCGGAGGGCGCGGCATCGCGGATGTCGAGCTGGAGCGACTCGATGCCGCCGAAGCGGCGGCTCATCAGCCGCGCGACCACGTCGATCGAATCTCCCTCGGCGACGGAGCTCGACAGCTCCGGCCAGCCGAAGGCGATCCCGTCGAGCACGTCGAGGCGGCGCTTGAGCACGAGCTGGCTGTGGCCACCGTCGGCCTCGCGGGCGCGGGTCACCGTGAGCCCGAGGACGGCGACCATGGGCTCGGGGTTGCCGGTGCCGTACGGCGCGAGCCGGAGCAGGTCGCGGAGGAGCGCGTAGTCCACGTCCCGAGCGCGGACGGCGAGGTCGATCGGCTGTGCGGGAACGGGATCCGGCGCCGGCACAGCGGCCGCCAGGGCGAGGAACCGCTCCCGGAATGCCGGCCAATCCTCCGACCGGATCTCGAAGCCGGCCGCACCGGCGTGCCCGCCGTGGCGGATGAGCAGGTCGCCACAGGCCGCGAGCGTGTCGGCGAGGTGGAGCTCGCCACCGCTGCGGCACGAGGCGCGGACGATCGGCCCGAGCTCGGCGCCGACGATCGCCGGCCTGCGCCGCTCGTCGGCAAGCTTCGAGGCCACGAGCCCGACGATGCCGACCGGCCACGGCCCACGGACGATGACGGCCGGCTCGTCGTCCACCGCGTCCGGCGAGGTGCGCGCCTCGGCGAGCGCGGTGCGCAGGAGGTCCCGCCGCGTGACGTTGGCTGCGTCCAGGAGGGTGGCGAGATTCGTCGCTTCCTCCGGGTCCTCGGCGAGGAGCAGGCGTGCCGCGTCGAAGGCCTCCCCCACCCGACCGGCGGCGTTGAGGCGCGGCGCGACCGCGAATGCCAGAGACTCGAGGTCCACGGTCGCCGGATCCAGCTTCGCCGCCGCGAAGAGCGCGGCGAGACCGGGCCGCGGATTCGCGCGCAGGACCTCGAGGCCCAGCCGCACGATCGCCCGGTTCTCGCCGAGCACCGGAGCGAGATCCGCCACGGTGCCGATTGCGGCGAGGTCCGCGTACGCGAGTGCGGCGTCGCCGATGAGGAGCCTCGCGACGGTGAACGCGACGCCGCTGCCGGCGAGCCGGCGCTCCGGGTAGGTGGCGTCCGGCCGGTGGGGGTTGACGATCGCC
>Ga0070696_100002527_pt1 | contig 12117 bp, 9 predicted proteins | sample KBSK1253metaG_FD_65474 | JGI IMG/M metagenome (GOLD analysis project Ga0070696, IMG submission 65474) | Corn, switchgrass and miscanthus rhizosphere microbial communities from Kellogg Biological Station, Michigan, USA - KBS K1-25-3 metaG | ecosystem: Host-associated > Plants > Roots >... | reverse complement strand
ATTGCGCAAAGGCGCCGGTATGCTCGCGAAGCTCAGCGGCAACGAACAGACCCACGACGACGCCGCCCAAAAACGGCAACAATCCGAGCAGGCCGTCGTCATCCCCGACAGCGAGAATCAATCGAAGAGCAACAACGCCCAGGTCGGCAGCGTCGGCGCTCGGCCGGCGCCGCCGGTCGAACCGGGTCGAGGCCAGGGCAAGCTGCAGGAATCCTTACAGAAGAACATCCCGAAGAAGATCGAGGACGTCGACAACTTCAAGCGCGACATGAAGGCCCAGCACATGGGCGCGGACGTGATGCAGGTGGTGACGGGTGACAAGAACGCCGTCGTCTCCACGTTCGCCGACATGGGACAGACCCCGCCGCCCGCCCCGCCCGAGCACACGCCCGAAGAACTTCCGCCCATGGAGGTCGCGCCCGGCACGCCCGTCATGAACCTCGGCCAGGGCGCCGTCGCGCCTCTGCAGCCCGAGCACACCGACGTCAGCAACTACACAAAGGAGGGCGACGCCAAGCTCAAGGAAGAAGGCGTCACACAAGAGCAGCTCGACATGGTGGACAGCGGCGATCTCGCCGACGCGAACAAGGAAAAGAAGGGCATGGAGCAGAAGGCGAAGACCGAGCCGCTCGCGATCCAGCAATCCGCGTTGCAGGAAGCCGCGAAGATCGACGCCGACATGAAGCAACAGGAGAAGAAGGAACGCGGCGCCCTCACCGCCAAGCGCAAGAACCAGCTGGGCGCCACGGGGCGGAAGCAGAAGGCCGCCAAAACGGCCAACGAGAAAAAGCGCGAAGAGGTCGCTGCCAAGATCAACGGCATCTACAAGGCCGTGCAGGATAAGGTGAAGCAGAAGCTCGCCGACCTCGAAACGCGGTCCATGAAGCGCTTCGACGACGGCAATGCCAGGGCGACGCGGGAATTCGAGGACAACGTCAAGCGCGACATCGACGCGTTCAAGGCCGACCGCTACTCCGGGTTCTTCGGCTGGGCGCGGCGGGCCCGGGACTGGTGGAAGGGCATGGACGACCTGCCCGCGGTCAAGGCGATCTTCGACCGTAACCGCGCCACGTTCGTCGCCACGATCGACAAGCTAGTGGCGGACATTAGCGCCGAGAACAAGCGCGTGATTCAAGAATGCAAGGACGACCTGGCCAAAGCCAAAAAGGAGATCAAGGACTACGTCGACAAGCTGGGCCCCGCGCTGAAGGGGATCGGCAAGCAGGCCGCTGCCGAGATGAACGACAAGCTCGCCGAGCTCGACAAGTTCGTCGGCAAGAAGGAGGAGGAGCTACAGCAGCAACTCGCCGACAAGCAACAGGCCGCCATCAAGGCGATCGACCAGAAGATCGAGAAGATGAAGGAGGCGATGGCGGGCGCCCTGGCGAAGCTCGGCAAGCTGCTGCTCTGGGCGGCGAAGAAGCTCTTCACCTGGGCGCTGAAGCAGTTCGGCTACTCGCTCGAGGAGATCCAAGGGATCATCGACAAGGGCGTGGCCGTGCTCAAGGCCATCTTCACCAAGCCGATCGTGTTCGTGAAGAACCTCATGAACGCGGCGATCACCGGCTTCAAGAACTTCGGCAAGAACTTCCTGAAGCACCTGAAAGACGCCCTGTTCGAGTGGCTGACGGGGTCGTTGCAAGGGATCAAGCTGCCGACGACCTGGGACTTCAAGGGGATCGTGGTCCTCGCCTTGGAAATGATCGGGATCTCCTACGCGAACATCCGCGCCCACATGGTCACCGTCATGGGCGAGCCCGTGGTGGCGGGCCTGGAGAAGGGCTTCGAGCTGGTCAAGACGCTGATCACCAAGGGCCCGATGGCCGCGTGGGAGCAGCTGAAGGAAATGGCCAAGGACATGCAGGACGCCTTCATCGACGCCGTGAAGGACTTCATCAAGACCAAGATCATCGAACAAGCGATCACGTGGCTCGTCAGCCTGTTCATCCCCGGCGCCGGCCTCGTCAAGGCCGTCATCGGCATCTACGACACCGTGGTGTTCTTCATCCAGAAGGCCAAACAGATCGCGAAGATGATCGCCAACTTCCTCGGGTCCATCGGTGAGATCGCTGCTGGCAATATCGGCGCCGCCGCGGACGCGATGGAAGCCGGCCTGGCACGCGGGCTCTCGCTGGTCATCAGCTTCCTGGCCGCGCTGCTCCGTCTGAGTGGCATCACGGCCAAGATCCGCGAGGCCATCCAGAAGGTCAGAGGCAAGGTCGACGAGGTGTTGCTAAAGGTGGCGAAGTGGATCGCCGACAAGGCGAAGAAGCTGTTCGGCGCGGTCAAGGCAGGTGTCGGCAAGGTCGTTGGGTTCGTGTTCCCGAAGAAGAAGATCCAGGTCGGGGGCGAAACGCACACGATGACGGTCGAGGAGGAGGGTTCGGGATACGAGGTGGTCCTCTACAGCAATCGCATGCGTATCCCCGAGATCATTACAAGGGGAACGAACAACGGCGTCAGTGTGGTCGCTTTGGAAGCGGCGTACAAAACCTGGCGTGCGCTGCCGAAAGCCGACCCTACCGACAAGGTCGCCTACGAAAAGCGCAGCAAGGCGTATGAGACCGTGTACGAGGCTGCCCAGAAAGTCTTGCTGGCGGTACACGCCAAGACCAAGAAGGCCGGCGCGACCGAACCAACCAAGATCGACTGGTACGGGCTTGACTCCGAAGGGCGGGCGAAAGGCCTCAAAGCGGATCCACTCACAAAGGTAGGGCCGAAAGGATCGCCGCCGCGCGAAAACATTCCGGGCTGGGACCAGAAGCTCCAGTATGACGGTGAGAAGGTTGCCTACATCAAGACTCACCTGCTGCATCATGATTTGGGCGGCCCGGGGCGCAGCTTTAACCTCACGCCCACCTCGGACAGCTACAACAAGAAGATCCTCCATGCGGTCGAGAAGGAGTCTCTCGAAGCCGTGAAGACGGATCCGCTGACCTTCGTCGTAAACGTCGTCTATGAAGAGCCCACCCAGGCTCAGCTCAACAAGGTCACGGGGGTTTCCCCGCGAACACAACTCAGGTACGTCGCAAAAAAAGTCAATTTGACTGTGACGAACAAGACGACCGGGAAGCGACTCGCCGATCTCCATGGCGAAAAGAACTACGACTGACGCACCAACAGGAGACTACCATGAAACTGATCGGACAAGTCGTCGCCGTGGTATTCAGCCTTGCGCTCATCGCCGCACTAGGCTTCGGGGCTTGGCTCACCTTCCGAGGCATCGGCGCGCTCTTCGCCGGGCTCGATCCCCAGGTCGCGACCGTGACCGGGATCGCCTGCCTGATCGCGCTCTTGGCCGCATGGATGATCGCCCGCAGCATCGGCGCCGCGAGCCGCCAGAGCAAGGCAAGCGCGATACGCGAGGAGAAGGCTGCGACCTACCAGCTGTTTGTGGACTTCTGGGGGAACCGGTTGCGGCAGGGACCGGCAGACCTATCCGAGAAACCGCAGGTGCTCGAGCGAGTCCTGGCGTTGTATGGCGGCACGGCCGTGATCAAAGCGCACACCGCCCTGCGGCGCTTGGCACATGAGAATGGGGTGCAACATCCCGACGTGAGGGCGGGCTTGGCGCGCGCGCTCGCGGCGATTCGCGAAGATCTCGGGTCGGACACCCCGCACGACATCGCGAGCGAGCTGGAGCGACTCGTCGCGCCGGAAGTTGCTGTCGGCGGAACGCCGCAACCCAAGGGTGCGCCGCCGGGAACGACGTTCGCGCTCACTTCCCCGTGAACGGAGCCGCGGGTTTCGTGCCCGGAGGTGGCCAGCGGCCGCTCGCCCTGGCCGCGTTCCACAACGCCCATCTGGGCCAAAGGATCGTGGTCTGCGGCTGCGGCGCCTCGCTCAAGGAGCTAGCGAACCCGGGCGAGCACATCACGATCGGCGTCAACGACGTCGGCCGGCTTTTCGATCCGACCTATTTGGTCGTCGTCAATCCACGCACCCAGTTCAAGGGTGACCGCTTCCGCCACGTCGAACACTCGCATGCGCAGGTGCTCTTCACCCAGCTCGACCTGGGGCGCGTCCGTCCCCCCGTCGCGCGCGTGAAGCTTGGCAAGTACGGCGGCACCGAGATCGGCACGACCGACGTACTGCCCTACACTCAAAACTCGCCGTACGTGGCGGTGTGCCTGGCGGCGTACATGGGCGCGCGTCACATCGGATTGATCGGCGTCGATTTTACCGACGACCACTTCTTCGCCCCCACCGGGCGACACCCGCTTGCAGGCCGCCTGCACGAAATCGATGCACAGTACGGGCGACTGGCAGACGCCTTGCGCCGGCGGGGCGTTACCCTCGTCAACCTCAGCGGCGTCAGCCGCCTGACGTCGCTGCCACGGATACGCCTTGATGACGCGCGTTGGGTGAGTGGCGAGCCCGCACCAGCCGCGACGGTTTCTGCCTCCGACCGCGAACTCAACCGCCGGAGTCTCCCCATGAAGATTGCGATCGAGCGCTATTCCGGCGGACCCGTGGCGCACGTGCTGGACGCGCTCGCCGCCACCGCCGCCAGCCTGGGGCACGCGGTGGTGCGCCCCGCCCGCTCGCGTGCGCCTGACGCGGGCGTCCTGTCGATTGTCTGGAACGGGCGTGGGCGCCGCGCCGGGGGCGCGACTCTGTACTGCGAGCATGGCTGGCTGCCGCGGTCCGCCTACCAGATCAGCCCCCGCGGCATTAACGCCGATTCCCATCTCGCGCCGTTCACGTGGAACGGTTCGCCGTTGTCCGAGGAGCAAAACGCCACGCTCGACCGACACCTCGCTGCGATCAAGGCGGCCTCCTTCACGGGCTACGACCAGTACATGCAGGCCGCTGCGGCCGCGGCCGTGGGCGTGCCACGAGACTTCCTTCTGGTGCCCCTGCAGATCGAGTCTGACACCAACATTCTTCGACATGCGCCCGCCAACCTCCGCACGATGCAGGCACTGATCGATTACGTCAGCGCGGTCGATCCGCCCTGGCCGGTGATTTTCAAACAGCATCCCGCCGACACTCGGCGCGGCAGCCGCCAGTTGCGGCTGCGCATCCGCCGGCGCCAGGACCTGCTGTGGCCGCAGGCGCGCGGCAATATCCACCAGATGCTCAAGGGCGGGGCGTGTCGCGGCATCCTCACGATCAACAGCAACGTCGCGCATGACGGCCTCTTATGGGACGTTCCTGCCATCGTCCTCGGCCGCAACGTCTGGCCCACGACGGGCGCGCATGTGCCTTTCTTGACGACGATTCCGCGTGACTGGTCGGAGTTGCTGGAGAGTGTGACGGCACCAGAGCGGATCGCCTGCCGCCGCGCCTATGCTCATTTCCTCGTGACTAATCAGTGGACGCTGGCAGATGCCACCGATCCCAGCAAGGTGGCCGGGCTGTTAGGAGGGGCGCGAAGCCCTGTGCCCCTCGAGCGGACACGCCCGACGGTCCGCACGCCTCCGACGTTGAGGCTACCTCGCAAACCGATGCTCAACGTGGTAGCGGAGAGTCGCGGTTGGCTGTTCGACGCTTGGAAGAGGCGACTCGCGGAGGCGTCGGATCCCGCGTTCCAGGTCGTCGCCAGCAACAAACCGCTCGCGCGCGCGGACGCCTGGATATTCGTTCGCGCGCGCGAAGCAGCGGCGACACCCGACCCGTTGCGCACCGTGGTGCAGATCCATGACTTCATGGACGACGGCCAGTACGCTCGAGGCGGATCGCGAGCGGGCGTGGCGCGTTGTGCCGGCCTTTCCCTCACACACCCGCTGCAGCGGGACGTGCTCGCGGCAAACGGGATCGATCTGGCCTCACGACGGTGGATCATGCAACCGGTCGGCTGGAGCCGCCTCGCCGATGGCGGGGACGCCACGCATGAGGTGCCGACTGTCGCGTGGGTGGGTAGGCCTGTGAGGGTGGGAGGCGTCGATGTCAGTGGGCTGACGTGGTTTGTGGACGCCGTCCGCAGCCTGCGGACCCGACCGCGCGTGGTGCTCGTCGGTGAGGGCCTGGACGCGACTGCCATCGCAATGAAGCGACTCGGCATCGACTGCCGCGTCTATGGCCTGGCGACATGCCCGCTGCACCGCGCGACCGAGTGGCTCCGTCGCTTCACGTGTGTGGTGCTGAGCGGCACGGCGGACTCGGGGCCCTGGCCCCTGTTTGATGCCATGCTCGCCGGCGTCGCCGTCATTGCCAGGCCGGTGGGTTGGGCGGCGCGCTTGCTCGAAGACGGATCCTGCGGGCGACTGGTGAATGACGCGACGGCGATGGGTGCAGCCATCGACGAGATCCTCGCGGCACGCAAGGCGTGGCACGAGCGACGGGCACTGATCCGCGCTCGAGTCGCTGACTTCAGCACGGCGGCCTGGGTGCAATCCAACCTCAACCTGGCCGCAGAGCTCATCCGCCGCTCGGCGGAGGCGGCAGCCTGACGGCTCAGTCCTGCGTCAACGCCTTCACCCAGCGCGGGCTCCGCGACATTGGCCTTGCTCAAAGCGTCATAGCGGGCCCCTTGACCGTGACTAGCCTGAACCCATCGCCCGTCCTCTCTCGCTGACCTCGGAGCCAACCCATGTCCGACCTCGACCTCGACCGCCCCTACAAACGTGGCGACAACGCCCCGAAGGTGAAGCTCATCCAGGAGTGGCTCTGCCTGAATGGCGTTCAGGTCTCCACCGACGGCGACTTCGGTCCCGCCACCGAGACGGCCGTAAAGCAGTTCCAGAAGCAGGCGAAGCTCAAATCCGACGGCGTCGTGGGCCCCAAGACCTTCGCGAAGCTCATCAAGCCCATGTCCGACGCCTTGAAGCCGATAACGTCTACAGGGAAGAGCCTCGGACAAATGGTCGTCCTCTACGCACAACAGCACTTCCGCCAGGCGCCACGCGAAATCGGCGGTCAGAACTGCGGGCCCTGGGTGCGTTTATACATGGACGGCAACGAAGGCGAGCAATGGGCGTGGTGCGGTGGCTTCGCCTGCTTCGTCCTCAAACAAGCCTGCACGTCACTCGAAGCGGCGCTCCCCCTCACGCCTTCCTTCTCCTGCGACTCTCTGGCGGCGAGCGCCAAGGAACGCAAAGTCTTCCTCGCCGAAGCCGCCGCCACCGACCACAGCAAGCTGACGCCGGGCTCATTCTTTCTCCTCCGCCGAACGGACACCGATTGGGTCCACACCGGCATCGTCACGAACATCGCCGCCGAGACGATCCGGACGATCGAAGGCAACACGAACGATGACGGCAGCCGGGAAGGGTACGAAGTCTGTCAGCGCATTCGCGGCTACAGCACGAAAGACTTCATAGTCATCAAGTAATCAACCACTGCTCAAAACATCATAGCGTGGGCCCACAAGTGGCCCTAATCTGAGAATTCCCGGGCGACTAACGGCCTGCACGTGATTCGAGTTCTGATCGTCGCACACATTCGACTCTACCGCGAAGGCCTGGCGCAGGTGCTCGCGCACGAGCCAAGTCTGGTCGTCGTCGGGATGGCGGCGAATCGTGAGGCGGCCATCTCCGCCGCGGCAACGCTCCAACCCGATGTCCTCCTGCTCGATCTCGCGATGGCCGAGAGCCGAGACCTGGTGTGCCAGTTGCAGGGTTCCGGCGCGGGGGTGAAGGTGGTCGCGATCGGGCTGATCGAGGCCGAGGGAGAGGTACTGTCCTGCGCGGAAGTTGGCGTCGCCGGCTACGTGCCTCGTGAAGGCTCGCTAGAGGATCTCGTGGCGGCCGTGGAGAGCGTGGGGCGTGGAGAGTTGCTCTGCTCGCCGCAGATCGCCGGGACACTGCTGCGCCGCCTCGCCGTCCTGGCACGGGAGCGCGAGCCGGAGTCGCGGGGACCGAGACTCACGCTGCGGGAGCGCGAAATCGTGGGCCTGATCGACCGCGGCCTCTCCAACAAGGACATCGCCCGGCAGCTCTGCATCGAGGTCGCGACGGTGAAGAACCACGTCCACAACATCCTCGAGAAACTCAGCGTGCGCCGCCGCGGGGAAGCAGCCGCCAAGGTGCGCGGGCGCGTCAACCGGGCGTCCGCGGTGGCGTTCTAGGCTACTGCTTCACCCACGTGCCCCACATGTCGCGCGTCACGATGTTGACGATCGTGTTCACCATCGGTCCATAGGCCGTCTTCGGATCGCGCGCCCCGAAGTTCAGCTGCCCTCCCACGATCGACACCCCGCCCACCTTTTGCGTCGCCCACGCGCTCGAGCGCCACACCGTGCCGCCCGATGACGCCGAGAGGAGGCGCACCGTCAGATCGGTACGGATTGTCGCTTCGAGATGCGGCGTCAACAGTCCGGCGATCCCGCCCGACGCCGTCGGATTCGTGATCTTGAGATGGCCCGCGAAGACGGCGTTGACACCGCGCTGCTTGCCGATCTCCTGCGCGGTCAGCGGGCCGAGCTCGCGCTCGCCGAGTCGCTGCATCATCGTGTCGATGTTACCGAGCTCCAGGACCTCGATCCCCGGCTGCGCCGACAGCACGTTCTCGGCGAACCGCTCGGTCGCGAACTGGTGCAGGGTGCCTTTGGCGTTTTCGACGGTGAAGGTGACGAGGCCGATCTTGCCATATGGATGCAGGTCCATCCGGGCGGGGACGAGGACCCGCTTGCCGGCGCAGGCTGCACCGGCCACGATCGTGAAGGCTACGACGACACGGCTGAGAGTACGCATGGATCTCCCTGGCTGAGGAGGACGTTTCGGTCCACAACATACTGCTTTCCGGCCCCGTCGTTCCTTGGGTTCCCGTGTTCCCGTGTTCCGCTGACACCTCTCCACCCCTCGCTTCGTACGGATCGAGTCCCTATCCTTGAGACCATATGGGAAAGCCGATCCTCCAGTTGGCCGCCTTCGGGGTCGTAGGCGTGATCCTCTGGAAGCTGTTCGCGGGTCTGTTGTTCGGATTCCTCTTCACGATCTTCAAGATCGCATTCCTCGTCGCGCTTGTCTGGTTCGGCGTGTGGGCGTTCAAGCGCTGGACTGAAAAGAAGTCCGACGAGAAGCCCGCGGAAAGCACTGGGTGAGTTTTTCGGTTGCGTTGGCCGCGGCCGTGCTGCTCCAGCAAGTTCCGCGGAGCCAGCACGGCTCGGTCACGCAGCGAGTGGGCAGCACCGACATCTCCATCACCTACAACCGTCCCGTCGCTCGCGGCCGCGAGCTGTTCGGCGGCATCGTTCGCTGGGGACGCGTGTGGCATCCCGGCGCCGACTCCGCCACGACGATCTCCTTCAGCCGCGACGTCTCGATCGAAGGGCACGACCTCGCCGCCGGCCGCTACACCATCTGGGCGATTCCCGCGGAGTCGCCGCAGCCGTGGACCGTCATCTTCAGTCGTACCCTCAACGTGTGGCACACCCCCTATCCAGGAGAGTCGTCCGACGTGTTGCGCGTGACGGTCGTCCCGGAGCACGGCGCGCACATGGAAGTCCTGGCGTACTATTTCCCCGTCGTGACGCCTGACTCGGCACAACTGCGACTGCATTGGGGCACGACGATCGTGCCCGTCTGGATACGCCCTAAGACGTAGGCCGCCCGTGTCTGCCGGGACACGGGGCGCCCTCCGCGGCCGTGTTCCCACCAACACGAACGCCCCCTAGCCCCTCACGAATCCTGTTGGTGCGCGGTGTGCTTCTCTCGATCCCCGGGAGGAGGACCCTATGCGCTACGTGATTGGAATCGTGATCGCCCTCGCGCTGGACGCCGCAGTGGTTGCGGGCCCCGATCTTCGCGTGCCCGACCGGGGGGGGCCCCGCGTGTGCGCGGAGCAGCAGACGCCGGACGCCGAAATCGGCTGCCTTGCCGATGCGATCCAGCACGATCCGTACCGTCGTGCGTTGTGGGTGGCCCTCGATCATGCGATCGAGCGGAGCGGCCGTGCCAAGATCACCGATGCGGAGCTGACTCGCTTGGCCCTGCGCTATCGAGCCGTGCCCTGATAGTTTTGAGGTGTGCAACAACGCAAACTCGGCTCGCCGGGACTCGTTGTCTCCGCCCTCGGTCTCGGTTGCATGGGCATGTCGGACTTCTACGGGGAGCGCGACGACAAAGAGTCGATCGCCACGATCCATCGCGCCCTGGAACTCGGCATGACCTTCCTCGATACGGCCGACGTGTACGGTCCTCATACCAATGAGGTCCTCGTGGGCAAGGCGATCAAAGGCCGGCGCCACAGCGTTACCATCGCCACCAAGTTCGGCAACGTGCGCGGACCGAAGGGGCAATTCCTCGGCCAGAACGGCCGCCCCGAGTACGTCCGCAGCGCTTGTGACGCATCGCTGCAGCGGCTTGGGGTGGACCACATCGACCTTTACTATCAGCACCGCGTCGACCGCGCCGTGCCCATAGAAGACACCGTCGGCGCGATGGGCGATCTGGTAGGCCAGGGGAAGGTTCGGTTTCTGGGGCTCTCCGAAGCGTCGGCGCAGACGATCCGTCGAGCCCACGCCGTGCATCCGATCGCCGCACTGCAAACGGAATACTCGTTGTGGAGCCGCGATCCCGAAGAGGAGATCCTCCCCACCTGCCGCGAGCTCGGCATCGGGTTCGTGCCATATAGTCCCCTCGGTCGCGGGTGGTTGACGGGGAAGATCAGAAAGCCCGAGGACATCGCCGCAGACGACTGGCGGACCAAGCACCCCCGTTTCCAGGGCGAGAACTTTCAGAAGAACCTGGATCTCGTGGGGCGAGTGGAACGCCTGGCGCACGACAAGGGCTGTACGCCGTCGCAGCTGGCGCTCGCATGGTTGCTCGCGCAGGGTGAGGACATCGTTCCGATTCCTGGCACGAAGCGCCGCCTGTTCCTCGAAGAAAATGCCGGCGCTGCGGACCTCACGCTGAAAGACTCGGACCTGCGTCGCATCGCCGAAGTGGTGCCCAAGGGCGTGGCGGCGGGGCCGCGCTACTCCGAGGCGGCGATGCGCACGATCAACGGCTGACGCCGCCTTGCGCCGAGGTGTACCGACCCGTCACTTGCACGTGTGGCCACGTCTTCCACTCGAGTGCTCGGCGCGCTCCTCGTTGTTCTGGCGTTCGCAGCCTGCGCGCCGGTGCACGGGCCCCGCGGCGCGTACATCAATTTCATCAGGCCGGACCAACACCCGCCTCTCGTCGGCGCGGGTGGCGCCGCTGATTCCCTGTGGGGGCGTGCCGCGGAGAGCACCCTAGGCGACGGCATCGCCGAAGGCCGTCGTGCGGAGCTCGAACGGATCGTGCGCCGCTTCGCTCCGACGATCGTGTTGCCGCCCGGTGACCAGGTGCGCGTTGGAGATCGGCACTATCGTCTGACCCCGATCGATGCCGCGGTCTACGCCGACACGCTTCGCCTCGACATCGTAAGCACGTCGCCCTACCGCTACACCGGGGCCGTCGACATCCCCTTGCGGTCGCTGACCCTGGATTCGTTGCGGGCGCTTGTGCGCGCCGGCCAGCGCTACGAAAGCGAGCCCGACGTGCTCGCGGCCTGGTACTTCGATTTCCCGGGGGGGAATCCGCGGGAGTGGTGGAACGAGTACGCGCGGCTGCGCGCCGGTCCCGACAGTGCGCGCTGGGCTCAGCCCACCGTATACGCGCACCCGTTCACTGATCACCTCAGCCGATTCGTCATCCAGTACTGGTACTTCTATCCGTTCAACGATGCCGTCGGGAATCACGAGGGTGACTGGGAGCACGTCAACGTCATTCTCACCCCCGGGCGCGAAGCGATCGCCGGGATCGACTACTTCTTCCACACGCGCACGGTCACCCTCCCCCAGGGGAAGTACCGGCCCGAGATCGTGGACAGCACCCACCCGATCCTCCACGTCGGCGGACGGATGTACACCGTCACAGACTATCCCATCCGGATCCTCGCGGGTGACCACAACGAGGGATCGCACGGGCACTACCCCTACGTGGGGGAGTGGGAGGCGGCGGCCGGCTTGGGCGCGCCAGAGAGCATTCGCTCGATCGGCCGGGACTCGACGCGGGTGATCCCATACGGGCGGTTCGATGTGGTGCTGACGCCCGAGCCCTCGCGCATCGACTACGAGCATCATCCCGAGGTGCTGCGGCGCTGGGGATGGCTGCTGCTGCCGGCGCGGTGGGGCTTCCCCTCGGTGCCATCGCTCATGTCCGAGCTGAAGGTGATCGATGTTGGGAACCGCGCGCCGTTCGGCGC
>Ga0070696_100002524_pt1 | contig 12121 bp, 9 predicted proteins | sample KBSK1253metaG_FD_65474 | JGI IMG/M metagenome (GOLD analysis project Ga0070696, IMG submission 65474) | Corn, switchgrass and miscanthus rhizosphere microbial communities from Kellogg Biological Station, Michigan, USA - KBS K1-25-3 metaG | ecosystem: Host-associated > Plants > Roots >... | reverse complement strand
TGTCGGCGGCGTTGTCGCCCGTGGTCCTCCCCAGGATGCCGTTCAGCTGCTCGAGGGTGTGCTGCTCGGGCTTGTCGGGCAGCGGTGGCAGCTCGGATCCCTTGGCGTGGACCGCGGCATGATCGCCGGCGCGCCGGCCGAAAACCACGAGGTCGAGCAAGGAATTCGTGCCGAGTCGGTTCGCGCCGTGCACGCTCACGCACGCGCACTCACCCGCCGCGTACAGCCCGGGCACGACCTCCTCCGTGGGGCCCGTCACCACGCGCCCGTCCGTGTCGGTCGGGATGCCGCCCATCGCGTAGTGCGCGGTCGGCTGGATCGGCACGGGCTCCTTCGTCGGTTCCACCTTGAGGTAGACGCGGGCGAACTCGGTGATATCAGGGAGCTTCTCCTCGATCACGCGAGGGTCGAGGTGAGAGATGTCGAGGTAAGCCCAGTCGCCGTTGGGGCCGGCGCCGCGACCCTCGCGGATCTCCTGGTAGATCGCGCGGCTCACAACATCGCGCGGCGCGAGGTCCTTGATGGTCGGGGCGTAGCGCTCCATGAACCGTTCGCCGTCCTTGTTGAGCACGATCCCGCCCTCGCCGCGCGCCGCCTCTGACAACAGGACGCCCAGTCGCGCGAGGCCGGTTGGGTGGAACTGGAACATCTCCATGTCCTCGAGCGGGATGCCTCGACGCCACACCACTGCGGGCCCGTCACCGGTCAGCGCGTGCGCGTTGGATGTGACGCGGAACATCCGCCCGTATCCGCCGGTCGCGAACACGACCGACTTCGCGCGGAAGACGTGGAGCTCGCCGGTGGCGAGCTCGTAGGCGACGATGCCGGCGGTGGTGCCGTCGTCATCGCGCAGCAGATCCAAGCAGTAGAACTCGTTGAAGAAGCGAACGTTCCGCTTCACGCACTGCTGATAGAGGGTCTGCAGGATCATGTGGCCGGTGCGGTCCGCCGCGTAGCATGCTCGGCGCACCGGCCGTTCCCCGTGGTTGGCGGTGTGGCCGCCGAACCGCCGCTGGTCGATCCGGCCGTCGGGCGTTCGGTTGAAGGGGAGGCCCCAGCGCTCGAGCTGGTAGATCGCCTCGATCGCCTCTTCGGTCATGAGCATGGCCGCCGGCTGATCGGTGAGGTAGTCGCCGCCCTTGACCGTGTCGAACGCGTGCCACTCGGGGTGGTCCTCCTCGGTGTTGCCGAGCGCCGCGCAGACGCCGCCCTGTGCCGCCCCCGTGTGCGACCGCGTCGGGTACAGCTTGGAGATGACGGCCGTGCGGACCTGATCGGACAGTTCGATCGCGGCGCGCATGCCGGCGCCACCCGCGCCCACGACGAGCGCGTCGTAGGTGTGCGTCGTCGTCATCTAGACGGCCCCCGGCCACTTGGAGGGGTCGAAGGTCACCACGATGATCGTGCCGAGCACCATCAGCGTGAACCCGATCACGTACGACGTCATGTTGATCGCCAGGCGCAGACCGGGCCTGGTCACGTAGTCCAACGTGATGTTCCGCAAGCCGTTGATGCCGTGCACGAGCGCGAGCATCAGGAGCATCCAATCCCAGGTGCGCCAGAACGGGCTCGCCCATCGGACGGCCACGAAGCCGAAGTTGATCCGCTCGGCGCCCGTGGCGAACAGGTGCATCACGAGCAGGTGCCCGAGGGCGAGCACGAGCAACAGCAGCCCGCTGATCCGCATGAACAGCCAGAGCCAGAGTTCGCCGCCACCGATCGGCCGTTCGCGACCGAGCCGCTGGTCCGAGCCGCCCGGTGGATCCTGCGTGCGTCGCGGTGAGGTCGTGGTCGCCATGGTCACGCCTTGTAGAGGTCCCAGGTCTGCTTGAGCATGATGAACGCGGTCGGGATGGCCGTGAGCGCGAAGGTCACCGCGGTCGCGACCGAGATGCCCGTGATGTGCGTTACCAGTCGCGGGAAGAAGTCGATCAAAGTGATCTTCAGGCCGTTCAGCGAGTGGTACAGCACCGCGAGCACGAGCCCGAGCTCCAGCAGGTGGATGAATGGGTTCGCGTAGGCGGAGACGACACGGTCGTAGGCCTCCGGCCCCCAACCGATCAACGCCGTGTCCACGACGTGCATGAACAGGAACAGGATCACGGCGACGCCGGTGATCCGGTGCAAGATCCAGGAGTACTGCCCGGGATGCCCCTTGTAGAGGCCGCCGTAGTCGCTCTTCGTCTTCCGCGCTGTCGCCACGCGCCGTCGCTCCCTGCGGTTCGGATCGGACTCGTTCTAGGCTAACCAGAACCGGCGGTGCGCCGGAGGCCATCCCGTCCAGCAAGCCCGGCGGAGTCTACTGCGGAACGTCCAGCGTCGAACTGCGTTGCGCGGCAGGTCGACCTGAGCGTTGGAGACGCGTAGCATCGCCGGCCATGGGAGGGCCCGTCGCATGCGTTGCTTGTGGCGCCGAGAACGCCGACGACGCGCGATTCTGCGGCAATTGCGGCGCGCCGCTGGGGAAGGTCTGCGCGGCGTGCGGACAGCCGAACCCCGCCGACGGGCGATTCTGTACGTCGTGCGGAACGGCGCTCGACGCGGCTGCCGCCGAGACCCCGTTCGGCCGGCGCGAGACCTTCATGCCCTCCGCGCTCGCGGACAAGGTTCGCGCCGGCTCGGCTTCGATCGAGGGTGAACGCAAGCTCATCTCCGTCCTGTTCGCGGACGTGGCCGGCTACACGGCGCTCTCGGAACGGCTCGACCCGGAAGAGATGCGGACGCTGATGCATCGAGCGTTCGCGGCGATGCTCGACGAGGTGCATCGCTTCGAGGGAACGGTCGCACAGCTGTTGGGAGACGGCATGCTCGCGTTGTTCGGCGCGCCGATCGCCCACGAGGATCATGCGATCCGAGCGATCCGAACCGGCCTCGCGCTCCAGCAGAGCCTGGGTCCGCTGCAGAGCGAGCTCGCCGCCGCCGAGATCGACTTCCGGGTCCGGGTCGGTGTGCACAGCGGGCTCGTGGTCTTCGGCCGGATCGGCACCGATCTGGAGTTCACCTTCCAGGCCGTCGGCGACACGGTGAACACGGCCTCACGGGTGCAGGGGCTCGCAGAGCCCGGGTCCGTCCTGGTGAGCGAGGCGTCCCAGCGCCTCGCTGCGGGGTACGTCGTGTTCGAGGATCAGGGGTCGCATGAGGTCAAGAACAAGGCGGAGCCCGTCCATGTCTTCCGCGCCGTGCGACCGACCGGCTCGCGTTCGCGGGTGGACGTCTCCGCCGAGCACGGTCTCGGTCCGTACGCCGGTCGCGAGGTGGAGCTGCGAGCGCTCGGTGCGTCTTTCGACGACGCGATCTCCGGAGCCGGACAGGTCGTCTTCATCTCCGGTGAAGCCGGCCTCGGCAAGTCCCGGCTCGTGCACGAGTTCCGTACTCGGATCTCCGACCTCGACCATGTGTGGCTCTTGGGTCGATGTATCTCGTACGGCGCGGACATCCCCTACGTCCCGATCGTCGACCTGCTTCGATCCGCGACGGGCATCGAGGAAACGGATGACGAGACCGCGATGGACGCCAAGCTCGTCGCCCGCGTCGACCAACTGGGTGGTGATCCCGCCCACCTGCCGTACCTGCGGTTCCTGCTGTCCCTCGACCCCGGCGACCCATCCGTGCTGGACGAAGACCCGATGCTGCGGAAGCCCCGGGTCTTCGAGGCCTTCCGCGATCTGCTCCTTGCCGCGGTGGCCCGACGCCCCGCGGTGGTGGTGATCGAGGATCTCCACTGGATCGACACGGCATCGGCGGAGCTGCTGTCGTTCGTCCTGGAGTCGGTCGCCACGCACCGGTTGCTCGTGGTGCTCACCCATCGCCCCGATCGGGAGCCCCCGTTCGGTGAGCGTCCGTTCCACACGCGGATCGCGCTCACCCCGCTGTCCGAGGGAGACACCGCGGCGGTCGCCCGCGCGGCGACGGGTCGACAGGAGCTGCCGGTGGAGCTCAACGCACTGATCTATCGAACGGCCGAGGGCAACCCTTTCTTCATCGAAGAGGTGACGAAGTCGTTGCTCGAGTCTGGCGCGCTCGTTCCCGACGGCGATGGGTTCGCGCTTGGTCGGCCCATCGAACAGATCGAGGTGCCGGATACGGTTCAGGGCGTGATCATGGCGCGACTCGACCGATTGAGCGAGGAACCTCGCCAAGCGCTCCAGACGGCGTCGGTGATCGGCCGCGAGTTCACGTCTCGGCTGCTCGAACGGACGACGGGTGGGAGCGGCAACGACGAGGCCTTACGCCAGCTGAAGGCGGTGCAGCTGATCTTCGAGCGCTCGCTGTATCCCGAGCTCGTTTTCATGTTCAAGCACGCGCTCACCCACGAGGTTGCCTACGGCAGTCTGTTGCTCGAGCGGCGCAGGACGCTGCACAGCGCCGTTGCCGACGCGATCCGCGAGCTGTACGCCGATCGGCAGGCCGATGTCGTCGAGATGCTGGCGCATCACTACGAACGCGCCGAACGATGGGCGGACGCGGTGCCGTACCTGGTCGCCTCGGCCGACAAGGCGATGGCCGGGTTCGCACTCGAGGAAGCGGACGGCTACGCGGGCCGTGCATTGGCGGCGCTCGATCGGGTCGATGCTCCGACGGACCCATCTGCGCGTGCGCATCTGCACCACGTGCAGGGCCTCTGTCACGAGCTCCGCAACGAGTGGGATCCCGCGATCGAGAGCTACCGCGCGATGGCGTCGGCGGCCGAGGCGGCCGGCGACACCGCGACGCAGGGTCTCGGTCTCGCGCTCGTGTCCGTGGCGCAGGTGTATGCCCACGATCTTGCCGGGGGGCGTGCATCGGCCGGTCAGGCCGAGGCGATCGCGACCTCGCTCGGTGACGTCGATCTGACCGGCCTCAGCATGGTGTCCGTGCTGTTCAACCAGGCCGTCGCCGGTGAGCTCGAGGAACCGTACGCCCGCACGGCGGAGCTTGAGGCGACCGCCCGTCGAGCCGACGACGTCTTCGTGAAGGGATTCGGGCTCGATCTCGCCGGTGAGCTGCTCCACATGCGCGCCCGGGAGGAGGAGTCCCTCCCGCTCCTGCACGAGGCCCTGTCGCTGGCGGAGGGAGCGCAGGTCGCGCAGTTGCTGCAATGGGTGTACTTCGACGTCGCGTTGACGACGACGGCGTTGGGACGATACGACGAGGCGTTCGACGCCGCGCGCAAGAACATCGCGTTGTGCGAACGGGTCGGGGACCGGGGGTTCTGGCTCTGCCGCGCGAAGAACACCTACGGGCGCATCTTCATCGAGCTCTACGATTTCGCCCGCGGGGAGGAGCACAACCAGGATGCGGTCGACCGAGCGCTCGGCTTCGGTGACCTCGAGACCCTGAGGAACGGGATGTTGAACGTCGGGGATTGCTTGCTCGGACGAGGAGATGCCGAGGCGGCCCGAACGTGCTTCGACGATCTCGAACGAGCCTTCGCGGCCGACGAGGATCCCGGCGAGTGGATGAAATGGCGCTACGTGCAGCACCTGTGGATGAGCTCGAGCATGACGTGGCTCGCTCTCGGACAAGCCGATCGGGCCCTCGCCGATGCCGATCGATGCCTCGAGATCGCCGATCCGACCGGCACCAGGCGATACATGTCGAAGGGTCGTCGGGCTCGCGCGGGAGCGCTGGCCGCGCTGGGCCGACTCGACGAGGCGCTGGACGACGCGCAGGTCGCGCTCGACCACGCTGAGGAGATCGGGGGGCCCGAGCCTGTCTGGCAAGCCCACGCCGCCCGTGCCGACGTCCTGACCGCCGCCGGGCGTCACGACGAAGCTGCCGAGGCTGCCCGGAGCGCGATCGGGGTCATCGAAGGGATCGCCTCGGCTGTGCGGGAGCCAGGCGCGGCCGCCATCCTGCTCGCGTCTCCTCCGGTCGCAAGGGTGCGCGAGCTCTCGCGGTCACGCGACTAGGGCACGCCGGCCGCCTTTCGCATGTCTCCTCACCCGGTGCGGAGAGCGACGAAGACACCGTCTCGGGTCGGCACGATCGTGCTCACGAAGCGCTCGTCCTCGGCGATCAGGCGGTTGTGCTCCAGGATCGCCGCCGTGTTGCGATCCGGGTCGGTCTGGATCACCCGCCCTGACCACAGCACGTTGTCGCAGATGTACAGGCCACCGACCCGGATCCGATCGCGGCCGGCGAGCCATGCCGCCGGATAGGCGTGTTTGTCGATGTCGTCGTAGACGACGTCGAAGTCCCCCTCGACGGTCGCCATCTGCTCGACGGCGTCGCCGACGTGATACGTCACGCGATCCGACAACCCCGCCCGCCCGAGGTAGTCCTCGGCCTTCGCGGCGTTGGCCGGGTCGCCGTCGGTGCAGTGGACCTTCCCGTCGCTGCCGACCGCGCGCGCGAACCAGTACGCGCTGTAGCCGAAGCCGCTCCCAAGCTCCATCACGCGGCGCGCGCCGATCGAGCGCGCGAGCACCTCGAGGGTCACCCCGACGTTGCGCCCGACGATCGGGAAGTCGCGCTCGCGACCTTCCCGCTCCATCTCGAGCAGCACGGGTTCGTCGTGCCGGGCCTGCAGCGAAGCCATGTACTCCTCGATCTGCGGGTTCACGATGTCCATGCGGGCACCCTACGTGGGGTCGACGAACACGGCCAATCGCTAGGCTCGATGCGTGAGCGAGGACCGATACACCACCGACTCCGGGATCGAGCTCGAGCCGGTCTACGACGCCGATCCTGCGTTCGATCCGGCGGTGCAGCTCGGTGAGCCGGGTGCGTTCCCGTTCACCAGGGGTCCCTACCCGACGATGTATCGCAGCCGACTGTGGACGATGCGGCAGTACGCAGGGATGGGCACCGCCGCCGACACGAACCGGCGCTTCCGGTATCTGCTCGAGCACGGCCAGACCGGGTTGTCGACGGCGTTCGATCTGCCGACGCAGATGGGGTTGGACTCGGACCATCCCCGCGCCGAGGGCGAGGTCGGTCGGACGGGCGTCGCGATCGACTCGATGGACGACATGCGACGGCTGTTCGCCGAGATCCCGCTCGACCGCGTGTCGACGTCGATGACGATCAACGCCACCGCGCCGATCCTGCTGCTGCTGTACGAGCTCGTGGCCGAGGAGCAGGGCGTGGGCGCCTCGGCGCTGTCCGGCACCGTGCAGAACGACATCCTGAAGGAGTACGCCGCGCGCGGGACCTACATCTATCCCCCGAAGCCCTCGATGCGACTGATCACCGACCTGTTCGCGTACTGCAACGAGCGCATCCCGAAGTGGAACACCATCTCGATCAGCGGCTACCACATGCGCGAGGCCGGTGCGACGGCGGCACAAGAGATCGCGTTCACCCTCGCCGACGGGATCGCGTACGTGCAGGCGGCGCTCGACGCCGGGCTCGAGGTGGACGACTTCGCGCCACGCCTGTCGTTCTTCTTCGCGTGCCACCAGCACTTCTTCGAGGAGATCGCGAAGTTCCGGGCAGCGCGGCGGCTCTGGGCGCGGATCATGCGCGAGCGCTTCGGCGCGACCGACGAGCGTTCCCTGATGTTGCGGTTCCATACGCAGACCGGGGGAGCGACGCTCACGGCGCAACAGCCGGAGAACAACATCGTGCGGACCACCCTCGAGGCCCTGTCGGCGGTGATCGGCGGAACCCAGTCCTTGCACACGAACGCCTACGACGAAGCGCTCGCCCTCCCGACGGAGGGATCGGCCAAGATCGCGCTCCGCACGCAGCAGGTCATCGGCTACGAGACCGGTGTCGGTGAAGTCGTCGATCCGCTCGGGGGTTCGCACTACGTCGAGGCGCTGACCGACGAGCTCGAGCGGCTGGCCGTCGGCTACATCGAAAAGGTCGACGGGATGGGCGGCGCCGTGACAGCGATCGAGCAGGGCTTCTACCAGGACGAGATCCATGAGGCGGCCTTCCGGATCCAGCAGGCGATCGAGCGGGAGCAGCGGATCGTCGTCGGGGTGAACCGCTACCAGGCGGCGGAGGCCCAACCACCGGAGCTGCAGCGGATCGGGGACGAGGAGGTCGCGGCACAGATCGCCCGCGTCCGCGAGCTTCGAGCGTCGCGGGACCAAGGCGCCGTCACGGCCGCGCTCGCCGACGTCCGATCGACCGCCGAAGGGGTCGGCAACCTGCTGCCGTCGATGCGAGCGGCGCTTCGCGCTCGGGCGACGCTCGGGGAGGTCTCCGACGTCCTGCGCGAGGTTTTCGGGGAGTACCGCCCCACGTACTGAGCGGACCTACGCCAGCGTCACCACCGCGTTCACGATCGCGACGGCTCCGGCGAGCGCCACGCAGACAGCGAGCAGCCGGAAGGAACCCCCGCCGCGCTGCCAGCTCGGCCACGCGAAGGCGAGACACGCGAGGCCAACGAGCAGCTCGATCGCCGCGGTCACGGTCGTCACGATGCCGCAGGCTAGCGGCTACCCTTCCCAGCGATGGACGTGGCGATCATCGGTGGCACCGGAGCCGAGGGGTTCGGGCTGACCTTGCGCCTCGCCCAGGCCGGCCACCACATCACGATCGGTTCACGCGATGCCGACCGTGCCGCCGCCAAAGCGGAGGAGGCGGGCCAGATCCTCGGCCCGCATGCGGTGGTGCGCGGCGCCGAGAACGCGACCGCGGCGAAGGGGTCTCCGGTGGCGATCGTGACCGTGCCGTTCAGCGGCGCCGCGATGATCTACGAGGCGATCGCGCCGGCGATCTCGGCGGACACGATCGTGTGCGACTGCACGAGTCCGCTCATGAAGGACGTCGGTGGACGTCCCTCCCACTCGATCCATCCGTGGCACGGGTCCGCCGCCGAGTTCGTGAAGACGCTGCTGCCCAAGGGCACGCGGCTCGTCGGCGCCTTCCACACCGTCGGGGCCCGGGCGCTTCGCAACATGGACCTGCCGGTCGATTCCGACGCCTTCGTGATGGGAGACGATCCGGAAGCAAAGCAGACGATCGGTTCGTTGATCGACGACATCCCCGGCATGCGGTGGATCGACGTCGGCGGGCTGCAGATGGCCCGGATCGCCGAGCAGCTCACGCCGCTGCTGATCTCGGTGAACGGTCGGTACAAGATCCATGAAGCGGGGTTCCGGCTCACGGGCCGGGGCGCTTGGGGTTCGAGTCAGCCCTGATTCTCCTCCGCGCGTCGCCAATGCTCCTCGAGCAACCCGGCATAGCGCTCCGGCTCGGTCCGATGCGGAGGATCGAAGTGGTGGCGATCCGGGAACACCGCGAGTGAGAAGTCGGGGAACACGCCCCGAAGTCGTTCCGCCATGAGCCCGTAGTAGGCGTGCCGGCTCCGGCCGCCCAGCGCGAAGAGCACGGGATGGGCGAACGTGCGCATGCGTTCGGGGGGGAACGCGTGCCGCTCGAACGCACCGGCGATCGCCACGGCGCCCGCGGGTCGCGAGCCCATCCACGCTGGTGGCGGTCCTTGCGGGGGCGCCGGTGGTTCAACGCCATCCTCGATCTGTGCTCGCATGAACGCCGCCACCATATCTCCCGGAGGGAGCCGCAAGGTGGCGAGGACCCGATCCGCCGCTTCAACCTCTGCGGGGAGCCTTCCGTCCGTGCCCGCCCATGCCGGCTCCGACAGGGTGAGGCTCCTGAGTCGATCCGGGTGCGCGAGCGCATAGGCGAGCGCCGATGCCCCGCCGGCGGAGTAGCCGACGAGGTGGAACCGTGCGAACCTAGCTTCGTCGGCGAGCCGATCGATGCCGTCGATCTCGGTCTCCATGCCGTAGTGAGGCGGCGGGACCTCCGTCCCTGCGTACACCTCGAGCTCCTTGCTCCTCGCATCCACGCCGGCGTCGAACGCAGAGAGCAGGTCGGCATACGCGAGCGCCGCGGGCAAGATCGCTCCCGGAAGGATGACGGCATCCATCGCCTCGAGTGTGGCACTCGAGGGGGCTCCCGACGCTAGTCGATCACGGCGAGGAGCTGGCCCGTCTCCACGACCTGGCCTGGGCGGATCGGCAGGTCGGTGATCTCGCCCTCGCGGGTCGAGGCGATGTGGTTCTCCATCTTCATCGCCTCGAGGATGCAGACGACGTCGCCCGCTTGGATCGGCTGGCCCTTCTCGACGAGGACCTTCACGATCGTGCCCTGCATCGGTGCGCGGATCTCGCCGTGCACGTGCTCGCCGTGGTGTGCGCCGTGGGTGGCTGGCGAGGCCGGCGCAGCCTCGCGCCGCTCGTCGAAGATGCGCACCGGCACTCGGCGTCCGTCGACCTCCACCAGGATGTCGCGAGGCCGCGGCGCTCGGCTCACGGCGCCCTGGGACAGGTCGGCCTGTGCGGGCAGGTGCGCCTCGGCGAGCGCCTTCTCGAGCCACGTCGTCGTGTGCGTTGAGTCGATGAATGCCTCGGACTCCAGGATCCAGCGGTGGACGGGGATCGTCGTGGGGATGCCCTCGACGATGAACTCCTCCAACGCTCGCAGCATCCGCCGCCGCGACTGGTCGCGATCGGCGCCCGACACGATCACCTTGGCGAACATCGAGTCGTAGTCGCCCGGCACCTCGCGGCCCTGCGTGACGCCCGAGTCCACGCGCACGAACGGTCCGCCCGGCTCCTCGTAGCGCGTGACCCGGCCGGGGCCGGGCAGGAAGTTCCGCCCGGGGTCCTCGGCGTTGATGCGACACTGGATCGCGTGGCCGCGTTGCGAGACCTCCAGCCCAGCGAGGGAGCCACCGAGCGAGACCTCGATCTGCAAGGCGACCAGGTCGAGCCCCGTGACCATCTCGGTCACGGTGTGCTCCACCTGCAGGCGGGTGTTCATCTCCAGGAAGTAGAAGGAACCGTCCTCATCGAGGATGCACTCGACGGTCCCGGCGTTCACGTATCCCGCCTCACGCACGAGCGAGGTCGTCGCGTCCGCGAACCGGGCGCGCAACGCGTCGTCGACGAGCGGCGACGGTGTCTCCTCGATCAGCTTCTGGTGCCGACGCTGGACGGAGCAGTCGCGTTCCCCGAGGAAGACGACGTTGCCGTGCGTGTCGGCGAGCACCTGCGCCTCGATGTGCCGTGCGCGGTCGACGTAGCGCTCGAGGAAGACCTCGGGTCGGCCGAAGTACGACGACGCCTCGCGGGAGGCTCGCTTCAGCGAGTCCTCGAGGTGCTTCGCGTCTCGCACGACGTGCATGCCCTTGCCGCCGCCGCCGAACGCGGCCTTGACGAGCAACGGGTAGCCGACACGCGGCGCCTCCTTCTTCGCTTCGTCGATCCCGACCGGCTCGCGGGTGCCCGGAACGATCGGCATGCCAGCGGCGTCGGCGATCCGTCGCGCCGCCGCCTTGTCGCCCATGCTCTCGATCGCCTGGGGGGAGGGCCCGACGAAGGTGAGGCCGGCCTCACCGACCGCCTGTGCGAACTGCGCCCGCTCTGCGAGGAACCCGTAGCCGGGGTGGATCAGGGTGGCCCTGGCCTTTCGGGCAGCGTCGACGATCGCATCGATCGACAGATACGAGGCGGACGCCAGCGCGGGGCCGATCCGGTATGACTCATCGGCGAGCTCCACGTGGAGGGCGTCCCGGTCCGCGTCGGAGTAGACGGCCACCGAGGCGATCCCCATCTCGCGGCAGGTGCGGATGATCCGAACCGCGATCTCGCCGCGGTTCGCGATCAGGAGCTTCTGCTTCACTCGCGTATCGTGCCTTCCATGGGTACGAGGCGCCACCACGTCCCCGCATGCTGACCACCGACGATCTGGTTGGCGCGCTCGGGGCGATCCCCGTCCGGGCCCCCGTGCGTGCCGAGGAGGTTACCGCCTCCACCAACGCGACGGCGGTCGAGCTGGCGCGGGCCGGCTCGCCGGAATGGACCCTCGTATCCGCTGCGCACCAGACCGAAGGCCGTGGCCGCCTCGATCGGTCATGGACGGATGCCCCCGATGGCTCGCTCCTGTTCTCACTCGTCCTGCGGCCTCGGATCGAACCCGCCCGCGCGGGCCTGCTGTCCCTGCTCGCCGGAGCGTGCATGACCACGGCGATCCGAGACACGACGGGGCGACAGGTCGTCTGCAAATGGCCGAACGATCTCCTGTTGCACGAGGACAAGGTCGGCGGGGTGCTGCTCGAGTCAGCCGTCGCCGACGACGCGCTCGGGTACGTCGTCGTCGGGGTCGGTGTGAACCTCACGGCGCCGCCCGGGGTCGAGGGCGCCAGCGGGATCGGGGA
>Ga0070696_100002522_pt1 | contig 12124 bp, 11 predicted proteins | sample KBSK1253metaG_FD_65474 | JGI IMG/M metagenome (GOLD analysis project Ga0070696, IMG submission 65474) | Corn, switchgrass and miscanthus rhizosphere microbial communities from Kellogg Biological Station, Michigan, USA - KBS K1-25-3 metaG | ecosystem: Host-associated > Plants > Roots >... | reverse complement strand
CGCAGTACACGCCGGCCGCGGGCTGGGCGCAGGCGCTGCGCTACCGGCAACAGTCGCTGCGCGAGCCGCAGTACGCGCGCAGCATCGCGGTCGCCCATGGCGGCGATGCGTCGACCGCCACCAACGGGTTCTGGTCCGCGCTCAATATCGTGACCACGGAACAGCTGCCCCTTCTATTCTTCATCGAGGATAACGGCTACGGGATTTCGGTGCCCTCGGCCATGCAAACTCCCGGCGGCAATATTGCGCGAAACCTGGCCGCCTTTCGCGGCTTGCGGGTGCTGGACGGCGACGGCTCCGATCCGCTCGCGGCCGCGTCGCTGATCGAGGACGCCGTTCACGGCGTGCGCGCCGGCGACGGTCCTGCGCTGCTGCGGCTCGTGGTCCCGCGCCTCTCGGGACACTCCGGACAGGACACCCAAACCTACAAAAGCGCGAGCACCATTGCGCTGGAGCAGGGGCGCGATCCGTGGCGCAGGCTGCGTGACCAGCTCGTGCCCGATTTCCTCAGCGCCGCCGAGTGGGACTCTGAAGTCGGCGCCGCGCAGGCCTGCGTCGCGCAAGCGCTGGCGCGGGCCGAACGCTGCAGCACGCCCGACCCCGCACGCGTTCGACGCTACGTGTTCACGGAACGCGCCGCGGATGGCGCACCTGAGATTCAGGCGCAGGGCGGCCTGTGGGCGGATGGCGCTCTGCCGCCGCGAGGCTCCGCACACGCCAGCACGGAAGGTCCGCGCATCAATATGGTGACCGCCGTGCGCCGCACGCTCGAGCATGAGCTCGACATCAATCCCCGGGTCGTGGTGTTCGGCGAGGACGTCGGCCGCAAGGGCGGCGTGCATGCGGCCACCATGGGTTTGCAGGAAAAGTTCGGTGCCGCGCGGGTGTTCGATACCAGTCTGTCGGAGGAGGGGATCATCGGCCGGGCGGTGGGCATGGCGGCGGCCGGGCTCATGCCGGTGCCTGAGATTCAGTTCCGCAAGTACGCGGATCCGGCCGCGGAACAGCTCAACGACTGCGGCACCATGCGCTGGCGCACCGCCAATCGATTCGCCGCGCCGATGGTGGTGCGGATCCCCGGCGGATTCTTCAAGTGCGGCGATCCCTGGCACAGCCAGTCGAACGAAGTGCAGTGGGTGCACGGCATCGGCTGGCGCGTTGCCATGCCTTCGAATGCGCAGGACGCGGTGGGCCTGCTGCGCTCCGCCCTGCGCGGCAATGATCCGACCATATTTTTCGAGCATCGCTCCCTGCTCGACGGCGGCTGGGCGCGGCGGCCGTACCCGGGCGATGACTTCGTGGTCGAGTTCGGCAAGGCCGGCATTCTGCGCAGCGGTACGGCGTTGACCGTCGTGAGTTGGGGAGCGATGGTGGAGCGCTGCGACCTCGCGATACAGCGCGCGGGAGTGTCCGCCGAATTGCTCGATCTGCGAACCCTGTCGCCCTGGGATCGCGATTCGACGCTGGCGTCGGTGCGCAAGACGCGCCGCTGCCTGATCGTGCATGAGGACAACGTCACCGCCGGGTTCGGGGCCGAGATCGCCGCGGTGCTGGCCAAGGAGGCTTTTTTCGATCTCGATGCGCCCATCGAGCGGCTCGCGGTGCCCGATGTGCCGAGTCCGCACAGTCCCCTGCTGCTCGAGGCGGTTCTGCCCAGCGTCGACGGGATTGCACAGGCTATATCGGCCCTGGCGAAGGTTTGACCCATGCACGACGTCGTGGATGTCGTCGCCCCACCGAACGAAGAAGGCACCAAGGCCACGGTTTTGAGGTGGTGCAAAGCGAGCGGTGACGCGGTGGCCCGGGACGAACCCTTGTTGGAACTGGAGACCGACAAAGTCACTGTCGAGATCCCCTCGCCCGCGAGCGGGCAACTGGCGGAGATCCTCAAGCAGCCCGATGAAGAAGTCTCTCCAGGGGAGCTGCTTGCCCGGGTGCGCCTTACTGCGACCCCTGCTGCCGATGCTGCGGCAGCCGCCGGCGGCGACGCTGGGCCTGCGCCGGTGATCGAAGCCGGCGCTGTGAACCGCGATGCGGCGCGCGCCGCTGGTGACGTAGCTCGCCCCGCTGGTGACGTAGCTCGCCCCGCTGGCGACGATGCGCCGGGCGACGATGCGCCGGGCGACGACGCGAAGCTGCAGTTGAGTCCGGCGGTGCGCCGATTGCTAGCCGAACATTCCCTGTCCGTGGCCGAGATCGACGGCAGTGGCCGCAACGGCCGAGTCACGGCACAGGACGTGATCCGCCACGTCGGCGTAACCGCCGCGGCGCGGGAGAGCGTCGCTGCGGTTCCGGGTTCACGGGTGCCGCATACGCCCATTCGCCGCCGCATCGCCGAACACATGGCGCGCAGCTTAGGCGTGGCGCCGCATGTCACGACTCTTTTCGAAGCGGATCTGAGCCGCGTGCTGACGCACCGCAGCGGCCATAGGGCTGAATTCGAGCGCCAGGGGGCGCGCCTGACGCTGACCGCGTACTTCGTTGCCGCCTGCGCACGGGCGTTGCGCGCCCACCGCCAAGTCAATGCCAGTTTTCATGAAGACGCGCTCGAACTGCACGCCGATTGCAATATCGGGGTCGCGACCGCACTCGGCAATGAGGGACTCATCGTGCCGGTCATCCATCGCGCGCAGGATTTGAGCCTCATCGACATCGCGCGGCGGCTGGGACAGCTCGTGGCCGAAGCTCGGGGCGGCCATCTGTCGCCTGCGGATGTGCGCGGCGGCACCTTCACCATTTCGAACCACGGAGTCGGCGGCAGCGTGCTCGCGGCGCCCATCGTGATCAATCAGCCGCAGGTGGCCATTCTCGGCATCGGGAAAGTCGAGCGACGCGTGTGCGTGCTGCAAGTGGACGGTGCGGAGGCGATCGGCGTGCGGCCGAAGTGCTATGTGACGCTGACCATCGACCATCGGGCGCTCGACGCCTTTCAGGCCAACGCCTTTCTGTCGAGCGTGGTCACGACTTTGGAGCAGTGGCCCGCCGACTGATCGGTTGCAGGCCGCCGAATCGCTGCATCACCGACCGGTCGGGCGCCGGCAAGGCGCCATCCAGCTGCGCGGCGACGCTCGACAAATGGGCCTCCGATGCAGCGAATACCCGCGCGTAGATCTCGCGGCACAGTCCCGCGGCCCGGGTGCCCGGCCAGTCCGCCGGCAGCAGCCGCTGCGGCAACAGCGGGTCTCGAAGGTGCAGTCGGCGGTATTCGTGAATCAGCAGCGTGCGCAGGATGAAGCCGGCTTGCGGATTGGCGGGCCGGCGCAGCGCCGCTGCGGCGCGTTCGAAACGCTCGACGAATTGCCGGTAGCGACGCCCCAGTTCCTCCAGATCCCAACCGAGATTGACGAGCTCGGCGGGTGCTGCGCCGTTCGCGAGATTGGCATCGAAAATCAGCGCGTTGGCGGGCAGATTCAGGGCATGTAATTGCAATGCGAGATCACGCCGCTGCGGTTCGGGGTGCGCGAATATGCCGCCGGACAATTCGCCGAAACCATGCCAGGCCAATTCCTTGCGCAGACGTTGCCGCTCTGCGGCGCGCAGTGCCGGCAGGACGATCAAGGTCCAGCGGCCCGACCAGGTCAGCGCCGCATCGCCGTAGATTCTGGCCGTCGCCTCGACAAACCGTTCGCGGCCGGCCTGCGACAAATGATATTCGCTGAGCTTTCCCGCGCGCCGCGATTCCAGCCAGCCTTCCTGTGCGAGGCGCGCCGTTGCCGTGCGAACCAGGCGCTCATTGAGTCCGAAAGGCATGGCCAGGTGAATCAGGCTGCCGAGCGCAATGGCGCCGCCGCGCGGCATGATCGAGTCGCCGAAGATCGTGACGATGAGGGAACCGCCGCGCAGCGGACGCTGGCGCCGGAAACGCATCACGAGCTCGACGGCAACGGCGGATGGGTCATCTGGCATATCCAAGCCATTGTAATATAAGCGGAGATTTATGACACGGAAAAAATTGAATTTATACAATTTGTGTGTCACGATAGCCGCACTGGGTCGATCGAGGGACGGGTATGTACACGCAGGCACTCGATACACAAGGTTTGGATTCCGCGGCGCCCGAGGTTCCGGCCGATGAGGCTTTGCTGGAACGGCGCTTTCAGGCGAAGGTCGATGCGGAGCAGAAGATCGAACCGAAGGACTGGATGCCGGCGCGGTACCGCAGCACCCTGATCCGCCAGATTTCGCAGCATGCTCATTCTGAAATCGTCGGCATGCTGCCGGAGGGCAATTGGATCACGCGCGCGCCCACGCTGCTGCGCAAGGCCATTCTGATCGCGAAGGTGCAGGACGAGGGCGGGCACGGCGCCTATTTGTACAGCGCCGCCGAAACGCTGGGCGTGAGCCGCGATGCGCTGATCGACCAGCTGTTGTCGGGCGCGGCGAAGTATTCCAGCATCTTCAACTACCCGACGCCGACCTGGGCCGATGTGGGCGCCATCGGCTGGCTGGTCGACGGCGCCGCCATCATGAACCAGATACCGCTGTGCCGCTGTTCCTACGGTCCCTATGCGCGCGCCATGGTGCGCGTCTGCCGCGAGGAGAGCTTTCACCAGCGCCAGGGTTACGACATCATGATGCGCCTGGCGCAGGGCCAACCTGCGCAGAAACGCATGGCACAACAGGCCCTCGACCGCTGGTGGTGGCCCGCGCTCATGATGTTCGGGCCTCCCGATGCGGACTCGACGCACGGTGCGCAATCGCAGCGCTGGAAAATCAAGCGTTTCTCCAACGACGAATTGCGCCAGAAGTTCGTCGATTTCACGGTGCCGCAGGCGCGGTTCCTCGACTTGGCCGTTCCTGATCCGCAGCTGCGCTGGAACGAGGCGGAGCAGCGCCATGAATTCGGTGCGATCGACTGGACGGAATTCAACGAGGTGCTGAAAGGTCACGGGCCCTGCAACGCGGAGCGTCTGGCGGCGCGGCGCGCCGCCCAAGCAGAGGGCGCCTGGGTACGCGAGGCGGCGACGGCGTACGCCGAGAAGCAGTGGGCGACATCAAGCGGGAAAACATAGTCATGGAAAATCAACATCACTGGCCGCTATACGAAGTGTTCATCCGCGCCCGCGGCGGCCTGGATCACAAGCACGTGGGCAGCCTGCATGCCACGGACGCGCGCATGGCCATCGAGCATGCGCGTGACCTGTACACGCGCCGCCAGGAGGGCGTGAGCATCTGGGTGGTGCCCTCGGTGGACATCGTGGCGTCGGACCCCGGAGAGTCCGCGGCGCTGTTCGAGCCGGCGCGCGACAAGATCTACCGTCATCCGACTTTTTACGAGATTCCGGACGAGGTAAAGACGCTATGAGCGCTGCGGCGACCGCGACAACTGCGGCAACTGCAACAACTGCGAACGCCGCGGCAACTGCGGCTGACGCGGTGGGGCCGCGCGCATCGCTCGCGTACCTGCTACGGCTCGGCGATCTGAGTCTCGTACTCGGGCAGCGGCTGGGCGAGTGGGTCGGCCACTCTCCGGCGCTCGAGGAAGACTTAGGGATGGCCAACATCGCGCTCGATCTCATCGGTCAAGCGCGGTTGCTGCTGAGCTATGCGGGGGAGGTCGAGGGTCGCGGCCGCGGCGAGGATGAGATCGCCTTCCTGCGCGAGCATGGCGAGTACTTGAATGCCACGTTGGCGGAACAGCCCAACGGCGACTTCGGGCACACCATCGTGCGTCAGGTGCTGCTCGATGCATTTCAACTGGAGCTGTACCAGCGTCTCGCGGCGTCAGCCGATGCGCGGCTGGCGGCCATCGCCGCCAAGAGCGTGAAAGAAACGCGTTATCACCTGCGCTACAGCGCCGGTTGGCTGGTGCGCCTCGGCGACGGCACCGAGGAAAGTCACGCGCGGGTGCAGTCGGCGCTCGAGCGGCTCTGGCCGCTCACGGTCGAGCTGTTCGCCGCGGACGAGATCGATCGAGCGATGGCGGACGCGGGTATTGCGCCGCCGCTCGAGCAAGTGCGCGCGGCCTGGGCGGCGCGCGTCGATGCCTTGCTGGCGGAGGCGACGCTGGAGCGGCCGCGCGACCAATCGCATGCGTGGTTCGGCAAGCAGGGCCAGCACAGCGAGCATCTAGGGTATCTGCTCGCTGAAATGCAGTATATGCAGCGCACGTATCCGGGAGCACGCTGGTGAACGCGGCGGCATCACGGATGGTCGATTGCACCGATGGAGCGGCGGCGCGCGAAGCCCTGGCTTGGCAGGTGCTGGCGACGGTCGAGGATCCGGAGATACCCGCGCTAAGCGTCGTGGATCTGGGCGTGATTCGTCACGTGCGGACGGACGCGGATGGGGTGCTCGAGATCGGGCTCACGCCCACTTACTCGGGTTGCCCGGCAACGGAAGTCATTCGGCATTCGATAGAGCAGGCACTGCAAGAGGCACAGACCGGACCCTGTCGGATTACCAACGAACTCTCCCCGCCGTGGAGCAGCGATTGGATCAGCGAGGAGGGCCGGCGCAAGCTCGCCGCCTACGGCATCGTGCCGCCGGCAAAGGGAGTGTCATCGCCGCGGCAGCTCGCGCACCCGGATCGGCCCATGGCCTGCCCGCGATGCCAGTCCGCACACACGGAGCGCCTCAGCGAATTCGGTTCCACGCCCTGCAAGGCGCTGTATCGCTGCCGCGACTGCCTGGAACCGTTCGAATACTTCAAGTGCATCTGATGGGCTGCCCATGCTGAAATTCCATCCACTCAAAGTGGCGTCGATCGAGCGCTTGGCGCAGGACGCCGTCTGCGTCACCCTGGAGATTCCGCAGGCGCTGCGCGAGGATTTCAAATTCGATGCCGGGCAGTACTTGACGGTGCGGCGCATGATCGGCGGCAAGGAAGAGCGCCGTACTTATTCCATCGTCACGGCGCCGTCGAGCTTGGCCGCGCCGCCCAGCTTGGCCGCGCCGCCCAGCTTGACCGCGCCGCCCAGCTTGACCGCGTTGGGCAACGACGCTGCGCGAGCCGGGGTGACTGCGCCGGGCGGCGCCGCGCTGCGCATCGGTGTGCGCGAACAATCCGGCGGCCGGATGTCGCGCGAGATCGCGACCGTGCTGCGTCCCGGCGATTGGCTGGACGTGGGCACCCCGAACGGGCGGTTCCGAACGGCGGTGGATCCGGGCCGCGCGAGATCCTATGTGGCCTTTGCAGCCGGCAGCGGCATCACGCCCGTGCTGTCCCTGATCACGGAGCTGCTGGCGCGAGAGCCCGGCAGCCAGGTGACGCTGGTGTACGGCAATCGCAGCGTGGCGCGCACCATGTTTCTCGAGGACACGCTGGCGTTGAAGAACCGCTACCTCGATCGCTTTGCCGTGCACTTCGTCATGAGCCGTGAGCCGCAGCAAACGTCCCTGCTCAACGGGCGCATCGACGGTGCCAAGGTCGCCGAACTCGCGGGCAAGATTTTCGATCCCGACACCGTGGATGAGTATTTCGTCTGCGGTCCCGGAAGCATGGTGGACGATGTCCGAAACACGCTCAAGTCATTGAGCGAGGGCAAGCCCATCCGTTTCGAACGATTCGCAGCCGGCACATCGCCGGCGGCGGCAGTCGGCACGGCCGCAGGCGCAAATGTGACCGCAGGCGCAAATGCGGCGACTTCAAACGGGGCTGCGGCAACGCTGGCCACGATCTCGGTGACCATGGACGGCCGGCGCCGAACCTTTCCCATGTCTCCCGACGATCCCGCGGTGCTCGATGCGGGGGAACGCGCGGGCCTTGCACTGCCGTTCTCCTGCCGTTCCGGAATCTGCGCGACATGCCGCGTCAAGATCATTGCAGGCAGCGCCGTGATGAAGCACAACATTGCGCTCGAGCCCTGGGAGATCGAAGCGGGCTTCCTGCTGTGCTGCCAGGCGCGGCCCACCAGCAGCACCCTGGAGTTGAGTTACGATGAAAAGTAAGCCGGCCGTGCACTACTTGGGAATCCGCCATGTCCTATGAAACCATTCTCTACTCCGTCGAGCGGGGGATCGCGCGCCTGACCTTGAATCGGCCGGACAAGCTCAACAGTTTCAACACGCAGATGCACGGCGAAGTGCGGCAGGCGCTGGCGGAGCTCGCCACTGCCCACGCTCGCGTGCTGGTGCTCACAGGTGCCGGGCGCGGTTTTTGCGCCGGCCAGGACCTGGGCGACAGGGCGGTGGCGCCCGGCGCGCAAGCGGTGGATCTCGGCGAGTCCATCGAGAAATTCTACAAACCCCTGGTGCTGGCGCTGCATCAGCTGCCGATGCCGGTCATTGCGGCGGTGAACGGCGTTGCGGCCGGTGCCGGGGCCAATATCGCCCTGGCATGCGATCTGGTGATCGCGGCGCGCTCCGCGAGTTTCGTGCAGGCGTTCTGCAAGCTCGGACTGGTTCCGGATTCTGGCGGTACGTGGATCTTGCCGCGGCTGGTGGGAAATGCGCGGGCGCTGGGCCTCACCCTGCTCGGCCCGAAACTGCCGGCTGAACAGGCCGCGGCGTGGGGGATGATCTGGCAGTGCGTCGAGGACGCCGAATTGGCGCCCACCGTCGATGCGCTCGCGCAGCAACTGGCGGTGGCGCCCACCTGCGGATTGGCCTGGACCAAGGCGGCGATCCGCGGCGGTTGGCAGCGCTCGCTCGACCAACAGCTCGATGTCGAACGGGACGCGCAGCGCGAACTGGGCCGCTCCGAAGACTACCGGGAAGGTGTGGCGGCCTTCGGCGAGAAGCGAACCCCGAACTTCAAAGGCCGTTGAACATGAGTGACACGACGTCCGCAGCGGCGCCCGCATCCACAGCGGCGCCTGCGTCCACAGCGACCCCCGCATCCACAGCGACCGAGGATTCAACCCATCGCGCACAACTGGCGATGGCGGCGCTGTACGCCGGGGATCGCGCCTCTCAGGCGCTGGGCATGGAGGTGCTCGAGGTCGCGCCCGGCCGTGCCCGGGTGGCCATGACCGTGCGCTCCGACATGGTCAACGGCCATGGCATCTGCCATGGCGGCGTGGTGTTTTCACTGGCGGACAGCGCCTTTGCGTTCGCCTGCAACTCGCGCGGCGAGGCCATGGTGGCGGCCGGCGCGAGCATCGAATTCCTGGCTCCCGCGCGCGTTGACGAACGCCTGGTCGCGACCGCGACCGAGACGGCACGCACGCCGCGCCACGGAATCTACGACGTGGTGGTCGCGGCGGCCGGCGAGGTGCGCGCCCATTTCCGCGGGCGCTGCTCGCGGCTGCGCCCGGCCGCGCCGCGTTAACGGAGTGCCAAGTATGCAATTACAAAGCTATGTGGACGGCGGCTGGCGCAGCGGCCGCGATCAGTGGGTTGCCATGCGCGACGCGACCACCGGGCAGGTCGTCGCCGAGGCGTCCTCCAGCGGGCTCGATTTCGCGGCCGTGATGAGGCATGCGCGCGAGGTGGGCGGCCCGGCCCTTCGCGGCATGACGTTTCACGAGCGCGCCGGCATGCTGAAGGCGCTGGCGAAACGCCTGTCCGAAATCAAAGAAGAGTTTTACCAATTGTCGTACCGCACCGGTGCGACGAAGAACGACTCGTGGATCGATATCGACGGCGGCATCGGCACGCTGTTCGTCATGGCGAGCAAGGGCGCGCGCGACCTGCCGAACAGCCGCGTCTATCTCGACGGTCCCGTGGAAGGACTCTCCAAGGGCGGCAGCTTCGTCGGCCAGCATATCTACGTGCCGCGCGAGGGCGCGGCGGTGCATATCAATGCCTTCAATTTTCCCGTGTGGGGCATGCTGGAAAAGCTGGCGCCGACCCTGCTCGCGGGCGTGCCGGCCGTCGTCAAGCCGGCCACCGCGACCGCCTATCTCACGGAACTCGTGGTGCGCCGGATCATCGAGTCCGGCCTATTGCCCGAAGGCGCGTTGCAACTGGTGTGCGGAAGTCTCGGGAATCTGTTCGAGCAATTGACCTGCCAGGATACGATCTCCTTCACGGGTTCGGCTCACACGGCTGCGAAGCTGCGCGTGCATCCGACCATCATTCGGCATGCCGTGCCCTTCATCGCGGAGACGGACTCGTTGAACTCCAGCATTCTCGCGCCCGATGCGAAACCCGGCACCGCGGAATTCGATTTGTTCGTCAAGGAAGTCGCGCGCGAGATGACGGTCAAGGCGGGCCAGAAGTGCACCGCCATCCGCAAGGCGCTGGTGCCGTCGGCGATGTCCGGCGACGTGGTGGCGGCGCTGCAGGCCGCGCTGCAGAAAGTCGTCGTAGGCGATCCTCGTGCGGACGGCGTGCGCATGGGACCGTTGGTGAGTCAGGAGCAGCGCGACAATGTGTTGGCGCGCGTTGCCGAATTACGGCAGGAGTCCGATCTCGTCGCGGGCGATGCGGATCATTTCGACGTCAGGGACGCCGACCCTGAGCGCGGCGCCTTCATGCCGCCCCTGCTGCTGCTGTGCCGGGATGCGCAGGCCGCGCACGCCGTCCACCAGGTCGAAGCGTTCGGTCCCGTGGCGACGGTGATTGCCTACCGCGACACCGCCGAAGCGATCGCGCTGGCGAGGCGCGGCGGCGGCAGTCTGGCCGCTTCGGTGTTCTGCGCCGACGACGCACTCGCCGCTCAATTCGTGCTGGGCCTCGCGCCCTATCATGGCCGCGTACTGGTGGTGAATGCCGCCTGCGCGAAGGAGTCGACCGGTCACGGTTCGCCGCTCGCGCAATTGGTCCACGGCGGCCCCGGCCGCGCCGGCGGCGGCGAGGAACTGGGAGGCATCCGCGCCGTTCTACACTACATGCAGCGCACGGCAGTACAGGGATCTCCCGATTCAGTGACTTCGACAGGCGGCCGTTGGGTGCGCGGCAGCCGGCTGCGCAGTCCCGGAGTCCATCCCTTCCGTATCCCGTTTCACGACCTGGAATTGGGCGACACGCTCGAATCCGGCGAGCGCGAGGTCACGGTCGAGGACATAGAACGGTTTGCCGCGCTCACGGGCGACACATTTTATGCGCACATGAGCGAAACCGACGCGGCCCGCAATCCGCTGTTCGGCGGCCGGGTCGCGCATGGATATTTTTTGATATCGGCAGCCGCAGGATTGTTCGTCGACCCCGGCTATGGCCCGGTGCTCGGCAACTACGGGCTGGATAATTTACGGTTCGTGAAGCCGGTGAAGCCGGGGGATAAGATCAAGGTACGCCTGACCTGTGCCCAGAAGAGCTTGCGAGCGGACAAGGGTTGGGGGGAAGTCGCGTGGGATACCGAGATCACCAATCAGAACGGCGAGACGGTGGCGTCCTACACCGTATTGACCATGGTCAGTGTCCACGCCGTCCCGTGAAGGAAGCCTGATGCCGATTGATTCAGACCGATATTCGCGCGATTTTTCCAGCCTCAAATTTCTCGCGCCGCAGCCGGGGGTGCTCGAGCTGGTCATGGCCAACGAAGGCCGGTTGAACGCGGCCACCGAGTCCATGCATCGGGATCTCGCCATGGTGTGGCGCTCGATCGACGTCGACGATGCGGTGCGGGTGGTGGTGGTGCGCGGCGAGGGTGCGAACTTTTCCTCCGGCGGCGATTTCGCCATGATCGACCGCATGATCGCCGATGAGGCGACGCTGATCCGCGTCTGGAAGGAGGCGGGCGACCTGGTCTACAACCTCATCAATTGCTCCAAGCCGGTGGTGTCCGCCATCCGCGGCAGCGCGGTGGGCGCGGGTCTTGCGATCGCGCTGCTGGCGGACATATCCATAGCGGCGGAAAACGCGCGCATCCTCGACGGCCACACGCGGCTCGGCGTGGCGGCGGGCGATCACGCCGTCATCATCTGGCCGCTGTTGTGCGGGCTGGCGAAGGCTCGCTACCACCTGCTCATGAATAAGCCGTTGTCAGGCTTGGAAGCGGAACGCATCGGCCTGGTGGCGATGGCGGTGCCCGATGAGCAGGTGCTCGACGCGGCGTTCGAGACGGCGCGTGCGTTGGCTGCCGGCAGTCCGACGGCGTTGCGCTGGACCAAGCATGCGCTCAACAATTGGCTGCGGCTGGCGGGTCCGAGTTTCGATACCTCGCTGGCGCTGGAATTCTTGGGGTTCAGGTTGAGCGACGCCCGCGAGGGTCTGGCGGCGGCGCGCGCCAAACGACCCGCGGACTTCGATCCTCATCGTCACCGGCCGGACCCCCAAGGCGGTGCAACATGATCGATCG
>Ga0070696_100002521_pt1 | contig 12124 bp, 9 predicted proteins | sample KBSK1253metaG_FD_65474 | JGI IMG/M metagenome (GOLD analysis project Ga0070696, IMG submission 65474) | Corn, switchgrass and miscanthus rhizosphere microbial communities from Kellogg Biological Station, Michigan, USA - KBS K1-25-3 metaG | ecosystem: Host-associated > Plants > Roots >... | reverse complement strand
GGCCGGGCCGGACCGGGTCGTGATCCCACTCGCGCCGCTCGCTCCCGGGGTATACGTCCTCCGCTACCGCGTGCTGGCGGTCGACGGCCACATCACCGAGGGCGCCCTGCGCTTCACGGTCGGCCCCGCCGCACAGTAGGCATGGCGCAGCTGGCGGGCTTTCTCGACGTCCTGCTGCGCGGATTCGGCACGGTCGGACTCGCGGCGGCGGTGGGTGGCCTCGCCTACGTGCTGCTGGTGCTGCGCCCCGGGTTCGTGACCGGAGGCCTCCTCGGCGCGGCGCGCGCCCGGGCCGTCGCCCTCATCGTGGCCGGGGCCCTCGTGGTGGCGGCCACCACCGCGCTCCTGCTCCTGGTCGTGCACCCCTGGGCCCTGGCCGACGAGAGCGGACGGTGGCCGCTCCGCGACTTCCTCGTCACCGAATTCGGCCGGGCCGGCCTGGTGCGCGTGGCCCTGGCCCTGCTGCTCGCCGCGGTGCTGCACGGCGCCGGCGCCGCGGCGGCGGGGGCGCGCCGGTGGGTCCTCGCGGTGATGATCGGCGCGCTGCTGATGGCGAGCTCGGCCTGGCTCGCGCACGCGTCGAGCCGGCTCAGCCAGCGGGGCCCGCTCATGCTCGTGACCGTGCTCCACCAGCTGGGCGGGGTGCTCTGGGTGGGCGGGCTCATCCACCTGGTGGGCTTCGCGGTGCTCTGGCGCCGGGCGGGCGCCGCCGCGGGGCCGGCCGGCGTCACCGTGCTGTCCCGGTTCTCCGCCGTCGCCATCGGCGGCATGATGCTGGTGCTGGGACCCGGCATCGGGCTCACCCTGAGCTACGTGGGCGACTGGGGCGCGCTCATCGGCACCGGCTACGGGGTGATGGTCCTGACCAAGGTGGCCCTGCTGCTCTGCGCGCTGGTCCTGGGCGGCCTCAACTTCATGCTGCTCCGCCGGGGTGGGGGAGCGCGCGGCGCCGCGGGAGTGGCCGCGCGGGTGCCGCCGCTGATCGAGGCCGAGGTCGGCCTCGGGATCACCCTGCTGCTGGCCGCGGCCTCGCTCACCTCGCTGCCGCCGTCGGTGGACATGGTGGCGGACCGGGCCGCGCCGGCCGAGGTGGCGGCGCGCTTCCGGCCCGCGATGCCGCGCCTGTCCTCGCCGCCGGTGCGGGAGCTGCTGGCCGCCGCGGCGCCGATCGACGACACCCTCGCGCGGCGTCAGCCGGAGGAATACGCGTGGTCCGAGTACAACCACCACGCGGCCGGCTTCTTCGTGTTCCTGATGGGCGTGCTGGCCCTGCTCGACCGCGCCGGCTACACTCGGTGGGCGCGCCACTGGCCGCTGCTCTTCCTCGGGCTGGCCGCGTTCCTCTTCATGCGCAACGATCCGCGCGCGTGGCCGCTCGGGCCGGCCGGCTTCTGGGAGAGCATGGTGCTGCCCGACGTGCTGCAGCACCGGCTGGTGGTCCTGCTGGTGGTGGCGCTGGCCGTGTTCGAGTGGATGGTACGCTCGGGCCGGCTCATCCGACCCGGGGGCCGCCTCGTCTTTCCCCTCCTCTGCGCGGCGGGCGGCGGGCTGCTCTTGACGCACTCCCATGCCATGTTCAACCTCAAGTCGGAGTTCCTCACCGAGGTCTCGCACGCCCCCATGGGCCTCTTCGGGGTGGTGATGGCGTGGGGCCGCTGGCTCGATGTGCGCCTGCCGCGGGAGGACGCGACGCTGCCCGGCTGGGCGTGGGCCGCGTGCATGACGATCATCGGGCTCATCCTGCTCGTGTACCGGGAGACCCCCACATGAACGGCTTCGCGACGGAGGCGGGCACGAACGGCTACCGGCGCCGGCTGGGGAAGCGGGCCGACAAGGCCCACTTCAAGACCTGGAAGGGGCTGCGGCTGTCGTCGGTCGGCATCGGGACCTATCTCGGCGCCGAGGACGACGCGACCGACCGTGCCTACGAGGCGTCGGTGACGCGCGCGCTCGAGCTCGGCATCAACGTGATCGACACCGCGGTGAACTACCGCCACCAGCGCAGCGAGCGCAGCGTGGGCGCGGCGCTGCGGGCCCTGGTGGCCGCGGGGGGGATCGCCCGCGAGGAGGTGGTGCTGGCCACCAAGGGCGGCTTCATCCCCTTCGACGGCGAGGTGCCCGCGAACCCGGGCGCCTACTACACCGAGACCTACATCCGTCCGGGGGTGCTCACCGCGGCGGACGTGGTGGGCGGCTGCCACTGCATCACCCCGCGCTACCTCGCGGACCAGCTGGAGCGGAGCCGCGCCAACCTGGGCGTCGACACCATCGACGTCTACTACCTGCACAACCCGGAGATGCAGCTCGACGCGATCGATCGCTCCACCTTCATGGCGCGCATGCGGGCCGCGTTCGAGTTCCTGGAGAGCGCGGTCGGCGACGGGCGCATCCGCTGGTACGGCACCGCGACCTGGGAGGGCTACCGCCGGCTCGCGGGCGCGCGCGACTACCTGTCGCTGCCGGACCTGGTCGAGCTCGCGCGCGAGGTCGCGGGAGCGCGCCACCACTTCGGCGTGATCCAGCTGCCGTATAGCCTGGCCATGACCCAGGCCCTCGCCCAGGGCAACCAGCCGCTCGGGCCGACCCAGGTCTCGGTGCTGCAGGCCGCGGAGCAGCTCGGCCTCTACGTGATGGCGTCGGCCTCGATCTTCCAGGGCAAGCTCGCTCGTAATCTCCCGCCCGCCCTCGCCCAGGTGCTCGAGGGCCTCTCCACCGACGCCCAGCGCGCGCTCCAGTTCGTGCGCTCCACGCCGGGCGTGGGCACCGCGCTGTGCGGGATGACCCAGCTGTCGCACGTGGAGGAGAACGCGGCCCTGGTCGGCCTGCCGCCGGCGCCGGTCGAGAAGCTGTTCACGCGTGGCTGAGGGCGGCGCGGGCGAAAGACCTTGAAAATCCGGGCCTCGTCGGTATAGCGTGATCGAGGTGACGAGCGCACGCACACGGCCATGGTGACCAACATCCATCACGTCGGGATCGCGGTGCGCAGCCTCTCCCAGGCGTACCGCTTCTGGCGCGACACCCTGGGGCTGCCGCTCACGCGCGAGGCGCAGGTCGCCGAGCAGGGTGTGCGCGCGGCGCTGCTCGCGGCGGGAGAGACCGAGATCGAGCTGCTCGAGCCGCTCGCCCCCGACACGCCCATCGGCCGCTTTCTCGCCAAGCGAGGCGAGGGACTCCACCACGTGTGCTTCAAGACCCCGGACGTGGCGGGCGACCTCACGGCCCTGCACAGCAAGAGCGTGGCGCTGCTCGACCCCGCGCCGCGCCGCGGTATCGCGGGCCGTGTCGGCTTCCTGCATCCGAGGGCCTGCCACGGGGTGCTGGTGGAGCTGGCCACGCCCGAGGACAGCGGCGCGCCCGCGGAGTCGCCGGTGCGCTTCAAGCGGCTGGTGATCGGCTCGCCGGTGCCGCACGACACGGCCAAGAACTACCAGGATCTGTTCGGCCTGCCCGAGGTCGAGGTCAACGGTGGCCCCCGCACCATGCTCGGCTGGGCCGGCGGCGGCACGCTCCTGATGGTGCCGGCCAGCGAGGTCGGCGGCATGGAGGGGATGGTGGCGCTCTCGATGGTGGCGCCCGATCTGCCGCCGCTGATCCAGCGGCTCGAGCGCGCGGACGCGGCGCTCCTGCTCGGGGCCGGCGAGCTCACCGTCGAGCCCAGGTCCTCCCACGGAGTCCACCTGCACATCTCGCGGTATCATTTTCCCTGAGCCGCCGGAGGCCGCGCCCCGCGCCCGACCCGGCGGCGGCGCGGAAGCGGCCGGAGGTCCGTCGTGAAGCCCCGCTCCCGGCCGTTTCGCGGCATCGGCTCGGCCCGCAAGACCCGTCGCACCCTCGAGCGCGGCGGCGTCGGTCCCGCCGCGGAGCTCAACCAGGCGCTCGGCGCCTGGCCCCGGGTGAAGATCACCCCGATGTTCGGCCGCTGGGGCTACTTCGTGGGCCCGCGGCTCTTCGCGTGCTTCCCGCTCCGTCCCAAGGACACCGATCTCTGGATCCGGCTCGGCCCCGAGGACCAGCGGCGGGCACTGGCCGCGGGCTGCACGCCGCACCGGCGCATGAGCGCGAGCGGCTGGGTGGAGTGCCGGGTGGAGGGCCCGCGCGAGGTGGGCCGCGCCCTGCGCTGGCTGCGCCGGGCCCACGAGGCCGCGCAGGCCGCGGTGGAGCGGGAGGAGCGCGGGGATGCCTGAGGCGCGTCGCCCCTGGCGCGCGGTTCGTCCCGGTCGACGCGGGGCCCGCCGAATGGCCTTGTGACGGCGTCTCGTCCCGGTCGTGCCCGGCAGCGTGCGAGAACGCGTCCAACGTCACGTTCGGCGACGAGCGCGGGTCCCGAATCACGCGCCTTCAATCGCGCGCCTTCAAAGGAGATCCTCGACGCCATGACGCGCTTTGCCGGAGGCGTCGGCGCGACCAAGCTCGCCGATGTCCCCGCGAGGACGGGTCTGGCCGCCGGGGAGATGTGCAAGCTCGCCCCGTGATGCACATCCATCTTCGGCCCCCGGGGGTGCGAGAACACGCGAAAGAGGCGTTCAGGCGTCCGCCGCGGGCGGGCTCTCGGCGCGGGCCGCGGCGGCCTGGATGGCGTCGATGGGCACCAGCGGAACCAGCAGCCACGCGGCGGCGGTGAAGATGGTCGAGATCAGCACCAGCGGGGTGTAGCCCAGCCAGTCGTAGAGGTTGGCCCCCGTCCACTCCGAGCTGCGCATGCCGAAGTTGTAGACCGACATCAGCAGCGCGAAGAAGGTCGCCTCCGCGCGTGCCGGACAGGCCTTGGCCGCCAGGTCGAGGGAGGCGAGCTGCGCGGTCATGCCGAGGGCCCCGAACACCACCGTGATCGCCACCGCGCTGATCGGACCCACGTACACGAGATAGGCGATGGTGCCGACGGTGCCGGCTCCGATCGACCACACGATGAGCCGCTTGAGCGACCACACTCGGGCCAGGCGAGCGTAGGCCCACGCGCCCACGATGCCGGCGGCGGCCCCCAGGGAGGCCAGCGCCCCGATGAACGTCTGCGAGAAGTGCAGGGTGTCGGTCTGGTAGTAGAAGAACGCGGGACCGAAGGAAGGACTGAAGGCCCAGAAGAAGGTGAAGCCGGCCACCAGCCACAGCTCGCGCCCCCCGAGCGCGCGCCGCACCGCGGCCGCGGTCTCGCCGAGGCCTTCGAGGTCGAGGCGCGCGGGCGGCTCGTTCACCACCAGCCACGCCATCAGCAGCGAGATCAGCGGGAAGCACGACACCAGCGCGAAGGCGGCCGCGAAGGCACGGCGCTCGGCGAGGTAGCCGCCCGCGATGCCCACCAGCATCGAGGCCGCGCTGAGGGCCGCCCACTGCACCGACTGGAACGCGCCGGTCAGGCCGAGTGGCTTGCCGTTCTCGACCATGAGGGCGTCGGTGAGCACGTCGGTGAAGCCGACGCCGAGCCAGAGCAGGGTGATCACCAGCGCGAGCGCCCAGTAGGGCGACTCCGCCATGAGACTCACCGCGCCCGCGGAGATCGCGGCGAGTCCCGCCATGAGCAGGAAGTAGCCGCGGCGGCGGGTGCCCCCGAGCGGGACGAAGTCCGACAGGAGGCCGTAGAGCGGCTTCACGAACCAGGGCACGGTGGTGATCCAGGTGAAGGCGGCGAGCTGGCCGGCGGTGAGCCCGCGCTCCTTGAACACGATGGCCACCACCTGGTCGGGCAGGTACACCATGCCCTGCGCGAAGTAGACGATGGCGAACAGGACGCCGAGGCGACGGGCCTCGCGGGTCGCGAAGAGGGGCGGCCGCGCGGCCGCGGACGCCGGGACGTCGTCGGACATGGCCGATGATAGCGCGCCGCCGTGGCGGGGGCCGCACGATGAGGCGGCCCGCGCCCTATGCTAATCTAGGCACTCATGCGAGCCACCCTCCCGTCGGTGTGCCCACACGACTGCCCGTCGCAGTGCGCGCTCCAGGTCACGGTGGAGGACGGCCGCATCACCGACGTGGTCGGCGACGCGTCCCACCCCTTCACCCGGGGCGTGATCTGCGGGAAGGTGCACGACTACGCGGAGCGCGTCTACGGGGACAGCCGCGTCACGCGGCCCCTCCGTCGGGTCGGCCCCAAGGGCGAGGGGCGCTTCGAGCCCATCGGCTGGGACGAGGCGCTCGACGAGATCGCGCACCGCTGGCGGCGCATCATCGCCCAGTGGGGACCGGAGGCGCTGCTGCCGTTCTCCTACGGCGGCACCCTCGGCCTGGTGCAGAACCGTGCCGGCCACGCCCTCTTCTACGCGCTGGGCGCCTCGCGCCTCGATCGCACCATCTGCGTGAGCACCGCCTACGCGGGCTGGCAGGCGACGGTCGGCACCGTCAGCGGCAACGACTCCGAGCAGATGGTGGACTCGGATCTCATCGTGCTCTGGGGCATCAACGCCTCCCACACGCACGTCAACGCCATGACCCTGGTCAAGCAGGCGCGCCGGCGCGGGGCGTACGTGATCTGCGTGGATCCCTACCGCACCATGACCGCGCGTCAGGCCGACGGGCACCTGATGGTGCGGCCCGGCACCGACGGGGCGCTGGCCCTGGGCGTGATGCACGTGCTGATCGGCGAAGGGCGCGTCGACCTCGACTACGTCCAGCGCGCGACCCTGGGCTTCACCGCGCTGGCCCGGCACGTCGAGCAGTACGATCCCGGGCGGGTGGCCGCGATCACCGGGCTCACCGCGGAGGACGTGGTGGCCTTCGCGCGTCGGTACGGAGCCACCCCCGCCTCCTTCATCCGGGTCGGCATCGGGCTCTCCCGCCACGACAACGGGGGCATGACCTGCCGGACCATCGCGTGCCTGCCCGCTCTCACCGGGGCCTACGCGCATCCCGCGGGCGGCGCGCTGCTGGCCTCGAGCGGCGCGTTCGGGCTCTCCAACGCGGCCATCGAGCGGCCGGATCTGATGCCGAGCCCGCCGCCGCGGCTCATCAACATGATCCAGCTCGGGCGCGCGCTCACCGATCCGGATCTCGCCCCCCCGGTGAAGTCGCTCTACGTCTACAACGCGAACCCGGCCTCGATCGCCCCGAACCAGGAGCTGGTCCTGCGGGGCCTCGGGCGCGACGACCTGTTCACGGTGGTGCACGAGCAGCACCTCACCGACACCACCGACTGGGCGGACCTGGTGCTGCCCGCCACCACCTCGATGGAGCACAGCGATTGCTACAAGTCCTACGGGCACTTCTACGTGCAGCTCGCCCGGCCGGTGATCCCTCCCGAGGGAGAGGCGTGCTCCAACTGGGAGCTGACCCGCCGGCTGGCGCGGGCCATGGGCCTGCGCGACCCGCACTTCGCCAAGACGGAGGACGATCTGATCCGCGAGTCCCTCGCCTCCGGTGAGCCCTCGGTGGACGGCATCACGCTCGACCGGCTGGAGCGGGAGCGCTCGGTGCGCCTCCGCATCGACCGGCCGTACCGTCCCTTCGCGGACGGGGCCCCCACGCCGTCGGGCAAGGTGGAGTTCGTCTCGGAGACCATGGCCCGGGCCGGCCTGCCCTCGCTGCCCACCTACGTCCCGCTGGTGGAAGGGCCGGAGCACGCGGAGCTGACCCGCCGGTATCCGCTCCAGTGCATCGTGCCGCCCAACCGCTTCTTCCTGAACTCGTCGTTCAGCCAGTCGGAGCGGGCGCGCCGGCGCCAGCGCGGGCCCGCGGTGCTGCTGCATCCGGCCGACGCCGCGGCCCGCGCCATCCGGGGCGGGGACGCGGTGCTGGTGCGGAGCGCGCGGGGCGAGGCGCGCTTCACCGCGGAGGTGACCGACGACACGCGCGAGGGCGTGGCGGTGATCGAGGGCATCTGGTGGAGCAAGCACCAGGCGGGCGGGCGAGGGGTGAACGCGCTCACCGACGATCGCACCGCGGACATGGGCGGAGGGCCGGTGCTGCACTCCAACCTGGTGCAGGTCGAGCGGCTCCCATGAGCGCGGGGACGGAGGCGATCGCGGAGGAGATCGACGCGGCCCTGGCCCGGCTGGACCCCGCTCGTCTCCGGCGGGAGTACCGGGCGCAGGACGAGTTCCTGCTGGTCCCCGAGTTCCTGTCCGACGGCGCGGTGGGGGCCCTCGTCGACGACGCGCGCGGCCTCGAGCCCGGCCTCAACCGCAGCTACGTGCCGCGCCACAAGAAGGGGGGCAGCGTGAGCGCCTTCGCGATCGCGGAGGACGGCCCCGCGCTCCTCGCGCTCTACCGGTCGGAGCGCTTCCGCCGCTTCCTGTCCGACCTGGTGGGGGCGCCGCTCCAGTGCTGCCCGGAGGAGGATCCCCACGCGTGCGCGCTCTACTTCTACACCGAGCCCGGCGACCACATGGGCTACCACTACGACACCTCCTACTACCGGGGCGCGCGCTACACCGTGCTCGTCGGCCTGGTCCAGGACTCCGCGAGCCGCCTGCGCTGCCGCCTGCACACCCGGCAGCCCGGACGCGCCCCGGTCGATCTGGAGTTGGCGACCGATCCGGGGACGATGGTGATCTTCAACGGCGACAAGGTCTACCACGGGGTCAGCCCGTCCCGCGCCGGCGACCGCCGGATCGTGTTCAGCATGGAGTACGTGACGAGCCAGGACATGGGGCGTCTCTGGCGCCTCTTCTCCAACCTGAAGGACGCCTTCGCCTACTTCGGCGTCGGCGCGCTCTGGCGCGGCCGCTCCCGCGGCGCCCGGACCGCGTCCTGAGGCCGGTCCCAACCCAACCGAACGGAGCGACGTCAATGGCGCCGAGCCCAGGAGCCCCTTCGAGCCAGCGCGTGCGGTTCGCGACCGTGGAGGGCGCGGACGCGCTCTTCACCCCCGAGTTCCAGGCCTACCTGCTGCGCCTGCACGACGCCCTCGGGTCGCGGGTGCTCGCCCTCCGCGCCCGGCGCGACGAGCGGCTCGTCCAGGCGCTGCAGCACGGGCGCCTGCCCGCCTCGCCCGCCGCGAGCGCGGCGCGCACCGGGGACTGGAAGGTGCCGCCGGTGCCGGAGGATCTCGCCCGGCCCGGCATCGAGATCTCGGGCCCGTGCTCGATCACCAGCATGTTCATCAACGCGCTCAACCCGGGGCCGGAGGGAGAGCGCGCGGAGGGCGACCTGGACGACGACGAGGACTCGGCGGGTCATCGCCTCATCGACACGGTGCGGGCCTGCCACAATCGCCTCGCCGCGGTGAACCACGAGCTGCAGTTCGAGGACCGGGAGCGCAAGCGCCAGTACCGCATCGCCCCCGGCGAGCTGCCCTTCTTCATGCACCGCGAGCGCGGGCTGCACCTCGACGAGCCCGAGGTCACGGTCGACGGCAAGCCGGTGTCCGCCGCCATCCTCGGCACCGCGCTCACCCTCTTCTATCCGGGGCGGGCCCAGGCCGGGCGCGGGCAGGGGATCTACTTCTACCTGCCCAAGGTGGACGGGGCGGAGGAGTGCGCGTGGTACCGCGATCTCTTCGACGCGAGCCGCGCGCACCTGCCGTTCCTGAAGGACGCGACCATCCGGGCCATCCCGCTGGTGGAGGCGCTGCCCGCGGTCTACGAGATGGAGGAGATGCTCCACGCCCTCGGCCCGTACGCGGCGGGCCTGAACGCGGCGCGCTGGGACCTCAAGGCCAGCATCTTCGAGTTCGTGATGGCCGACCCCGAGGCGGTGTGGCCGGATCGCTTCGGCGTCGACGTGAAGACCACTCCGTTCATCGCCAACATCTTCCGCCGGCTGGTGGCGGTGTGCCTGAAGCGCGGGGCGGTGCCGATCGGCGGCATGGCCACCGCGCTGCCGAACCCGGATCCGGAGGTGAACCGGGTCGCCGCGGAGTCCATCCGCGCGGACAAGGTGTGGGAGGCGGAGCAGGGCTTCATCCGCGCGTGGGTGGCCCACATCTTCCACATGAAGACGGCGGCCGAGCCCTTCAAGCGCGTGCACGGCGGCGGGACGTGGAAGCCCACCGCCCAGATGACGAATCCGGACGCGTTCCCGGTGCGCATCGAGGTGCCGGCGGGCCCGATCACGGTCGAGGGCACGCGGCGCAACGCCCGCATGCTGATCGAGTACGTGGAAGGCTGGCTGCAGGGCCGCGGGGCCAAGGGCATCGACAGCCTGGCCGGCAAGCCCGGCGTGCATCCGGCGCTCATGGAGGATCTCGCCACCGGGCGCATGTCGGTGGCCCAGATCGCTCAGCGCATTCGGCACGCGGCCGAGACCACGGAAGGGATTCCAGTCCGGCATGATGCGGCGCTGGTCAAGCGTCTCCTTCAAGAGGAAGTGGAGGACATCCTCCGCCTGATGAAGACCAAGGACGCGGAGAGCGAGGCGCGCTACCGCAAGGCGGTGAAGATCGCCCAGCAGTGGATCAAGAACTACCTCCAGCTCGACTACCGGAGCCTGGGCTCCTACACCCGGGCCGACCTGGAGCGGATCGCGGCCGGGCCCGACGCCCTGTAGCCCCCCGGGGCGCCCCGCGCGCGGCGCCGGGTCCCGCGGGCTACGCGGCGGAGGATTTCGCGAGCGGAACCTCGGCCAGCGCCGTCCGGCTGCGGATCAGCTGGAGCAGCACCGGCAGCACCACCAGCGAAGCCACGATGCCGCAGAAGGAGCCGAGGGTCAGCAGCAGCCCGAGGCTGAAGATGCCCTGGTGGGAGGCGATCATGAGGCTGCCGAAGCCCACCATGGTGGTGATCCCGTTCAGCAGCACGCCCATCACCGCGCTGCGGGCGATCAGCGGGCCCTGGTGGGAGCGGACCTCGAGGTGGCTCACGATCACGTTGAGCCCGAACTCGGCCGCGGTCCCGATGATCAAGGGCAGGCCCCAGATGTTGGCGAGGTTGAACTTGATCCCGCAGAGGTGCATGAGCCCGATCGTCCACAGGAGCGCCAGCACCATCGGCACCAGGGCCAGCATGCTCTCGCGCCACCGGCGGATCATCAGCACGCTGAGCCCGCCCACCAGGACGAAGGCGTAGAGGGTGCCGGTGAGGTAGGCCCGCTCCATCAGCACGGTGGCCTCGTAGGTGATGACCGGCGGGCCGGTGACGTCGGGATCCACCGTGCGCATGTCGCGGACGAACTCGGCCGCCCCCGCCTTCTCCCAGATGTCGACCTTGGGATGGATCGCGATCAGGAAGTGGCCGTCCCGGCCGATGAACTTGCGGCGCAGCTCGTCGGGCACGTCCTTGATGGTGACCACGGTGGGATTCAGGTTGCGCTGCAGCCCGTAGAACTTGCCCACGAAGTCCCGGTAGAGCTGGGCCTGGAGGTAGTTGAGCGCGGCCTCCGCGGAGTCGCGCTTGCTCTTGTCCAGCAGGCGGATGACCTCCACCGTCTTGTCGCGCACCACCCGCACCTCGGCGGGCAGCTTGGCCCCCGCCTCGGTGGCCACCACGTCGAAGCGGCGCTTGATCTCCGAGAGCGCCTTTTTCAGGCGATCGAGGTCGACCGGGCTCGACCGCCCGACGCGGATCGGGGCCACCAGGGGCGCGAAGCTCTTGATGATCTCGATCTTCTCGGGCTGATCGTCGGGGATGACCCGGAGCACGGAGTCCACGTCGGACACCGACGGCAGCTTCTCGAAGGCGGCCTGCTTGCGCCGCAGCTCGTCGAGGGAGGCCGCGGAGGAGAGCCCGTTGAAGCCGGAGCGCCCGGTGCCGGCCAGGATGCGCCGCTCCCACGCCACCGACTCGGTACCCTTGGCCTGCAGGTTGAGCACGTTGTAGTCGAACCCCACGCGCGGAATGGTCCAGATCGCGAGCGCGGTCGCCACCCCGGCCCCGATCAGGATCGAGCGCGGGAAGGTGACCAGCCGGTCGAGCAGCGGCACCCGGATGCGCTCCAGCTGGTGGGCCCGGGGGCGGCGCTGCCGCGGGCGGTCGGCGTGGCGGCGGTCCACGAGCATCAGGACCGCGGGGAAGAGGGTCATCATCCCCACCCACGCCAGCAGGATCGCCATCGCGGCGATGACGCCCAGCTCCTGGATGCCACGGAAGTCGGTGAGGACGAGGACGAAGAAGGTGCCCGCCGCGGTGAGGGCCCCGATCAGCATGCCGGGCCCGGTGCGGGCCGCGGTCAGCTCGAGGGCCTCGCGCAGGTTCCGGCCGAGGAAGATCTCCTCCTCGTAGCGGAAGAGGTAGTAGATGCCGTAGTCGATGCCGATGCCCAC
>Ga0070696_100002520_pt1 | contig 12126 bp, 9 predicted proteins | sample KBSK1253metaG_FD_65474 | JGI IMG/M metagenome (GOLD analysis project Ga0070696, IMG submission 65474) | Corn, switchgrass and miscanthus rhizosphere microbial communities from Kellogg Biological Station, Michigan, USA - KBS K1-25-3 metaG | ecosystem: Host-associated > Plants > Roots >... | reverse complement strand
CGCATCCCGGGCAGGTGCATGAACCAGCTCTCACCGGTCGCGCTGTGCTGGGTGCCGAAGCGACCCGTCGCACCACCGATCGCGCGCACCGTGACCGGCACGGTCGTCTGGCCTCCGGACATGTAGCGGTACTTGGGCAGCTGGTTGACGATCGCGTCGCCGGCCGTCGGCAGGAAGTCCGCGAACATGATCTCGACGATCGGGCGCATGCCGACCAGGCTCATGCCGATCGCCACGTTCAGGAAGCCGTTTTCGCAGATCGGCGTGTTGCGGACCCGCTCGAGCCCGTACTTGTCGGCCAACCCGATATTCGTCTTGAACACGCCACCGTCCGCGCTGACGTCCTCGCCCATCAGCAGCACGGCAGCGTCGTCGGCCATCGCGTCGTCGAGGGCGGCGTTGATCGCCTCCCGGTAGGTGAGGTCGGTCGCCGCCGTCGCCGCGTCGGCGGCTGCCACCTCAGTCTGCGTAGACATACGGACGCGTCTCCTCGAGGGTCGGATACGGAGAGGCCGCGGCCTCCTCGGCCGCAGTGTCGATCTCGGCCTGGGTCTCGGTGCGGATCTCGCCGGCGTCGTTGGGGCCGATGATGCCGTCGGCCACGAGCTTGACCCCCAGGAGCTCGATCGGGTCGCGGGCCTTCCACGCGTCGAGCTCGCCCTCGGGCCGGTACTTGGCCGGGTCCGAGCGCGAGTGACCGCGGTAGCGATACGTCTTCATCTCGAGGAGGCTTGGGCCCTCCCCGCGGCGCGCTCGCTCCACGGCCTCGACGGTCGCCCCGTGGACGGTGTCGATGTCCTGGCCGTCGACGACGATGCCGGGCATGCCGAACGGGTCCGCGCGGCGGGCCAGGTCGTCGATCGGGGTGGTCGTCCGCAGCGGGCTGTACTCGCCGTACAGGTTGTTCGTGATGATGAACACGACCGGAGCATTCCAGATCGCGGCCATGTTCAGGGCCTCGTGGAACGTGCCGATGTTCGTTGCGCCGTCACCGAAGAAGGTCAATGCGACGTTCGGCTTCCGCTGCATCTGGAACGCGACGGCGGCACCGACGGCGATCGGCAGGCCGGCCCCGACGATCGCGTTCGCCCCGATGTTGCCCTTGCTGAAGTCGATCAGGTGCATCGACCCGCCGACGCCGCCCGAACCCCCGCTCGAGCGCCCCATCAGCTCCGCGAAGGCTGTCTCGGGCCGCATGCCGAGAGCGAGCGCCTCGCCATGGCCCCGGTAGGTGTTGGTCTGGACGTCGCCCGGGTGCATCGCCGCGATGGCGCCGACAGAGACCGCCTCCTGGCCCTGGCACAGATGGGTCGTGCCCTGGATCTGCCCGCTCATGAACAGCTCCTGGACCTTCTCCTCGAAGAGCCGGATGCGGACCATCGTGCGATACCACTCGAGGCGGTCGGGCGCGGACGCGTTGGGATCGGTCATCAGGTGTCGGCGAGCCTCCGGCGGGGACCGCGATGCAGGGCGGTACCGTTTCCAGTTTCGATACCACATCGTGGCATCCGAGCCGCCGGCCCGTCAACCTCGGGGCCGCGCTCGAACGCGCGGCACGCGACGGGCTCCGCGGCTCCGCGGGTTCGGCCCCCCGAGCGCTGTGCTACCGTGCCTGCAACCGTTACTGGAACGCGGAAACAGCCCAAGGGGGCGGTCCAGCGCGACACTCGGTGTCGGGTCCAGCGGAGGCGTGGTCATGAACGACGGTCGGCGACCCGAGGTGCGGCGCAAGCGCGCCAGCATGCGCGAGGTCGCCGCACTCGCCGACGTCGCCATCTCCTCGGTCTCCCGTGTCCTGTCGGGCCACCCCGACGTCAGCGTCGAGATGCGGGACCGGGTGATCGCCGCGGTCGACCAGCTCGAGTACGAGCCGGACTTCCTGGCCCAGAGCCTGCGCCGCGGCGCCACGCTGTCGGTCGGCTACGTCGTGGGCGACATCTCGAACCCGCTCATCGCCACCATCACCTCGGGCGCCGAGTCCGTGCTCCGGGCGGCCGGCTACTCGATGCTGCTGATGAACTCGGAGAACGAGGCCGGCCTCGACACCGAGCACATCAAGTTCTTCCAGGCCCGCCGCGTGGACGGGATGATCCTGTCGCTCGCCAGCGAGCGCCACCAGGACACCCTCGACATCCTGGGCCAGGTCGACGTCCCGATCATCATGGTCGATCGAGACGTCCCGGTGGACATCGGGGCGAGCATGGTTCGCAACGACCATCGGGCGGGGATGCGGGCGGCCGTCGACCACCTCCTCGACCTCGGTCACCGGCGGATCGCGCTGATCACCGGAGCCCTCGACCTGTGGCCGGTCCGTGAGCGCATCGCGGGGATGCAGGAGGCCGTGGCGGCGCGAGGGATCCCCGACGAGACCATCTGGTTGGCCGAATCCCTGTCGGCCGAGCACGGCGCGCGCGGCACTGAGCAGGTGCTGGCGATGGACCCGCGACCGACCGCGATCGTGGCCGGCGGCAACCAGGTCCTGGCGGGCTGCGTCCGCGCGCTGCGCGATCGCGACGTCCGGATCCCGGACGACCTCTCCCTGGTGACCTGCGACGACGTCGACTTGTCCGCGCTGCACGACCCGCCGATCGCGTCGGTCGCGCGTGACACGCTCCTCCTCGGGCGGACGGCCGCCGAGCTGCTCCTCGAGCGCCTGGCCGGCGGCGACCCGCGGACGGTGCTGCTGCCGACGACATTCATCGCCCGGCCCAGCTCGGGCCCAGCCCCGGCCGGCTGACCCGGACGACGCGCACCGGCGCGTCGGTAACGTTTGCAGAACCGCTACCAGCGTGCGATAGTCGGCCGCGCGAGCCCGGCTGCCGCGGGCAGTGGTGGGCCTCGCCGTCAGGAGCCGCGAGTGCCAGACGCCATCCACGGGACGGATCGCCGGCCGCTCGTCGTCGGCACGAGCCTGTTCGACTACGCGGACCAGGTCTCGGCAGCCGTCCCCATGTCGTGCCGGCGGACCGGTCGCTGTCGGGAGTGTGTCGTCGAGGTCCGCCAGGGCGCCGAGCGACTCTCGCCACGGACCGAGCCGGAGTTCTACCTCGCCGGCGGCTTCCGGCTCGCCTGCCAGGCCCACATCGAGGACGACGAGGGCGACGTCGAGTTCGCCATCATCCGCCGCCGGCTGCGCATCCTCGGGCCGTCCGACGTGCCGATCACCGACATCGATCCGGTCGTCACCCTCGACGAGCATGCCGTCCGCTACGCCGGCCAGCCGATCGACCTGCCCCGGGCGCACGTGCTCGGCCTGGCCATCGACATCGGGACCACGACGGTCGTCTTCCAGCTGATCGACCTGCTGACCGGGCGCCCGATCGGCGGCGCGGCGCTCGAGAACCCGCAGCGTTTCGGCGGCAGCGACGTCATGACCCGCATCTCGTACGAGCAGGACTACCCGGGCGCGATGCGCGCGGCGCTTCGCCGCGCTCTCAACCACGAGTTGCGGGACCTGTACCGCGCCCTTGGCGTGGACCGGCACGAGGTCTACGAGGCCATGATCGTCGCGAACAGCACGATGCGCGACCTCTTCTTCGACCTCGACATCGCGCCGATCGGCCAGTCGCCGTACCGCTCGATCACCGAGCAGGCGATGCGCGACGGGGCCGAGGCGACGACCTGGCTGCGCCGGCGCGGCCACGAGGTCGGGCTGTTGATGCACCCCCACGGGCGCGTGGTCGGGGCGCCGCTCGTCGCGAGCCATGTTGGCGCGGACATCGCGGCGGACCTCGTCGCGGTCGATTTCGCGGCGGGCAGCGGCATCAGGATGCTCGTGGACATCGGGACGAACACCGAGGTCGTGGTCACCGACGGCACGCGCATCCTGGCCGCGTCATGCCCGGCCGGGCCGGCCTTCGAGGGCGGCCTGATCCGGTTCGGCATGCCCGGCGCCGATGGTGCCATCGAGACCGTGAGCCTCCAGGGCGACGAGTTCGCGTTCGAGACCATCGGAGCGACCGCCCCGACAGGGATCTGCGGCTCCGGCCTCGTCGACATCCTGGCCGAGCTCCGGCGCCGAGACTGGATGAACACCGAAGGCCGCTTCCACGAGGGCCTTGACGAGCTGACCATCGCGCCGGAGCAGGGCATCACGTTCTCACGATCGGACGCGAGCCTGCTCGCCCAGGCCAAGGCGGCGAACGCCTGCGGGCAGCGCATCCTCCTGCGCCGACTCGGCGTGACCGCCGAGCAGGTCGACCAGGTCTATCTCGCCGGCGGCTTCGCGAACGCGATCAACATCCCGAACGCCATCGCCATCGGCTTGCTGGCGCCCGTGCCGGTCGACCGCGTGCGTCGGGTCGGGAACGCGGCGCTGAACGGCGCCGCGGCGCTGTTGCTGTCGAGCCGGCGTCGCGACGCGCTGCAGGCCATGGTCGACCGGATCGAGCACGTCGAGCTCGAGACCGAGCCCGACTTCTTCGAGCTGTTCGTCGACGGCTGCCGGTTCGTCCCGATCGCCGCCTGACCCGCACGACCAGGGAGGAACCGCCACCGTGTCCGACGCCGCGTCTTCGTTCATCGTGATCGGCGAGAACATCCACACGAGCCGGGTCGTCAAGCGCGATGGCCCAAGGATCGCCGAGACCGACCGTGGGCCGGCGGTCCGCGTACCGATGCCCGGCGGCGAGGCGCTGCTCCCCGTCCAGCCCCAGGTCCAGGACACGCGCGAGTTCCGCTCCGGCCGCGTCAAACACGTGATGGTCGCGGTCATGGAGGGTGTCGCCGACGGACCCGATGCCGCGATCGCCGCCGACTACGTCCGCTGGATCGCCGCGAGCCAGGTCGCCCGTGGGGCGGCCTATCTCGATCTCAATGTCGACGAGATCTCGCCTGACGTCGATGGCCGCCTGGCAGCGATGGACTGGCTGGTCCGGACCGTCGGGCCGGCGTCCACCGTCCCGCTGTCGATCGATTCATCCGACACCGCCGTGATGGAGGTCGGCCTCGCGACGCTCGATCCCGGCTGGGCCAGTGGCGCCCCGGTCCTCCTCAACTCGGCCGCCGCCGACCGGATCGAAGTCCTCGACCTCGCCTTCGCGCACGGCTGCCCGGTCGTGCTGTCGTCCACCGGGGCGACGATGCCGAGCGGCGTCGAGGACCGCCTGGTGCGGGCGGAGGAGATGGTCGACCTGGCGACGGCCCGCGGTTTGCGGCTCGCCGACCTGCACCTGGACCCGCTCGTCATCCCCATCGGCGTCGATGCCGAGGCGGGCGCCTCATACCTGGAGGCGGTGCGCCGGCTGCGCGGGCGATACGGCCCGGACCTGCACATCACCGGCGGCGTCTCGAACGTGTCGTTCGGCATGCCTGCCCGGCGGCTGATCAGCGACGTCTTCCTCGACCTGTGCGTTCAGGCCGGCCAGGACAGCGGCATCGTCGACCCGGTCGCGGCCGACATCGGCCGGGCCCTGCGGCCCGAGCGCGATGCGGAACCCTACCGCTTGGCCGCCGACCTGCTGACTGGCGCCGACGCCTTCGGCGTCGAGTTCATCGAAGCGTTCCGGGCCGGACGGCTTGGCGAGGCGTCGGCCGCATCGGCTCCCGTGGTCCCGTCGCCCGGCGCCCCTGCCTGACGGCCGTCAGGCCGAGGCGGGTGCCAGGACGCTGGTCAGTCGCTCGGCGCTATCGCGAAGGTTCGCCAGGAGCGCCGGCACCGTGGCGGGATCCTCGCGACCCCAGCCGCAATACGACGCGATCCCGAAGTCGGAGAGGTATCGATTGGCGGCTCGCGCGCGCCGTTCGAAGGCATCGAGCCCGTCGTCGAGGACGATGCCGAGATACAACCGCGTGTTCCCGATCGCGAGCCCGTCCATCGGTGCGAAGAAGGCGTCATCGGCCTTCGGCATCACGGGCAGGTGGATGTAGTCGACGCGACGACCTGCTCGGATCACCGCTTCATTGGCGAGGCGCACGCACACGGTCATGTCGGGCGCATCCGACTTGGGCCAGCCGCCCCACGTGCCGAAGCAGAAGTGGTAACCGAGGGTGACGTCCTCCGGGATGTCGCCCGAGAGGTGGTTGAGATCGCCGAGATGGCGCTGCCACTTCTCCTCGATTGACGTCTGCGGTGACCACGGCAGGAGCGGTCTGTCGCCGGCGAGGATGTCGCGGACCTCGCTCGCGATGTCCCACTGGATGACGAGGTCCTCGTGCGGGATCGAGGCGGCGATCTGCGCGACCTCCGCGCGGATCGCGCGCCGGTAGGCGTCGTAGACGACCGGCCAGTCCTCGGGTCGCGCGAAGAAGCCCATGATCGCCGAGCCGGTCGCGGGCAGGCTCACCTGGAACCTGGCCCCTGCGGGGATCTCCCCGGCAGCTCGAAGGCCCCGAAAGATCTCGTAGGACCGCAGCGCCTCCTCGACGTAATGGAGGCTCTCGAACGTCAGGTGCGTGACGCCCGGGCGGAGCTTGAAGGTCCACCACGAGTCGTTCCACTCCTTCGCGCTGGAGTCGCGCGTCGGCTGTCGAACCTGTCCGTCCGGGGGAGCATTGACGGCTTCGAGATCCGGGTGCTTCGAGTAGGTGCGCGTCGGCAGGTAGAAGGTCCAGTACTTGCGCTGGCCCACCTCGCCGTCGGGATAGGAGTCGGCGAGCGAACCGAGGCTGCCGGCGCACGTACGAAAGACGTCCTCGACGGTCTCGAGCGGGACACTGCCCACCAGGTGGACGACGCCGGTTCGGCTCATGCGGTGTTCTCCTTCGTGGGGTCGGTCAGGCGACGTTCCCAGCCCGGGCTGCCCTGGCCTCGGCCACGAGACGTCGCGCGAGGATGACCGCAGAGGCGGCGTCGGGTGCCCAGCCGTCGGCGCCGATGTCCTCGGCGAATTCCTTCGTGACGGCCGCGCCGCCGACCATGACCGGGAGATACGGGAGATCGTCCGCGGCCCTGACGGCCTCGATGACCCCGCGCATGCCCCCCATCGTCGTCGTCAGCAGGGCGCTGATCCCGATGATGTCGGCCTTGTGCTCGCGTGCCGCGGCCATGAACCGGTCGACTGGGACGTTCGTGCCCAGATCGAAGATCTCGAAGTTGGCACCCTTCAGCATCATCCCGACGAGGTTCTTGCCGATGTCGTGGAGGTCGCCCTTGATGGTGCCCATCACGGCGACGCTGTCCGGTCGGTAGCCGCTGCCGATCAGGAGCGGCTCGAGGAGGGCGACCGCGGCCTTCATGGCGCGCGCCGAGATGAGCATCTCCGGCACGTAGATCTCGTTGTCCTGGAAGCGCTGCCCGACCACGCCCATCGCGTCGGTCATGGCGTCGAGCACGGTCTTGGGAGGGATCTCCTCGGCGATCGCCTGCTCCGTGACCTCGACCGCGGTCTCGCGGTCGCCGACCTCGACCGCCAACTGCAGTCGTTTCAGATCCGCCATGTTCCGTCTCTCCTGCGTTGGGGTTTGGGCTACGCGTCGACCGGGCCGGGATATCCGGCGTACGAGCTCGTCGACGGGTCGGGCCGGACGACGATGCCCTCGTCGCCGCGGTGGACGGCTGACCAGTCACGCGCCGCCTGGGCGATCGCCTTGAGTGGCTCCTGCTTCGTGGTGAGCGGCACGGACCCCTCCGGCGCCAGGCCGTCGACGCCCTGGTCCATCAGGTCCCAGCACGTCTTGTAGACGTCCTCGGCGGTGCCCTGGTAGAGCAGGCTCGGGTTGTTGAGGTTGCCGAACAGCGCCATCCGCTCCCCGGCGTTGGCGCGCGCCTCGCGGGCGTCGACCTGCGACTCGAAGTGGAACACGTCCCAGCCCGCGGCCGCGAAGAGGTGCACCCGGTCGATGGTCTTGCCACAGCAATGGAACACGCCCGGCCCGCCCATCTCCTGGGTGATGCGCTGATGCAGCTCGAGGAGGAAGTCGCGGTAGGTCTCGGCGCGACACAGGTCGCCGGTGGTGTGATCCGCCCACATGACCGCGTCGGCGCCGGCCTCGAATTGCGCTTGCGCGGACCGGATGCAGGCGGGCGCGAAGGCCTCCAGGTAGCGTTTGATCTTGTCGGGATCGAGCATCACGTCCATGAGGAAGCTCTCGATGCCGACCATCTGGTAGCCGACCGACCACGGCCCGTAGACCTTGCCGACGATGGCGACGTCCGGATAGCGCTGGCGGAGGAGCTTGATGGCCCCGGTCACCGCGGCCATGGTCGGGCGCTTCTCGAAATCGTCCGGGACCACGACCTGCTCGGGCTCCTCGATCGTGAACCGCGAGGGCGACGGCCAGTTGTCCTTCTCGGCCCACTCGGTCTCGCCGCCGAGGGCGTCCGACTCGAGCTGCGAGTGGAAGACCGGCATGATCGTGTCCATCCCGAACACGTCGTGGGCGGTCGCCGCGAGGCGGGCCATCTTCTCGGCGTCGAGATGCGCCTCCGGGAACGGCGCATCCACGAGATCCATCATCTCGACCGTGACGACCGAGCTCAGCGTGCAGGCCGGGATCTTGTCGACGTTGCCGCGATAGGCCGCCGACAGGAATCGACGGCGTGGCGTCATCCACTCGCCGCGCAGTGGACTCGTGACTTCAGCAAGCACCATCGGGAGCCCTCCCAGGCATCGGACGCGTCGCTCGTCGACGCACGGTCAGGATCGGTTTCGTGTCAGTCCAGGGTCTTGACGCGCTCTGCGGCACCGCTCGCGGCGCTGCGGTACGCGGCTTCGAGGATCTCCACCGTCCGGGCACCAAGCTCAGCCGGCGAGTTGTTGTCGAACGGCCGGCCCGCGCCGGCCTCGACGAGCGCGTCGATCGGGCCCATGCAGTCGTACAGGCCGGCGTCGGCCTCGAGCGGGACCCGCACGTCGTCCTCCGGCGAGCGATATCGCCACAGCACGTTGTCGCGCAGGTCCAGGTGGAACATCCCGTTCGAGCCGACGACGCGGACTTCGACTGCGTGCCGGTTGTTCGCGCCACCGAGGTGGCTCGAGGCGCCGCTCATCGTGCCGATCGCCCCGCTCGTGTAGCGGATCGCGACGGCGTCGTGGAGCTCCACCTTGGCATCGAGCGGGGACGACATGAACGCGAACACGTCCTGGCCACGCAACCCGGTCAGCCACAGCGACACGCCCAGCAGGTGCGTCAGCTGGGCCTGCCCGTAGCCGCCGCCGGAGGTCTCCGGGCGCGACCACGTGTCGGGCTGGGGGATGTACTCGGGGGCGGACTGGGGATAAGCGCCCGTCTCCGAAAGCAGCTCGCGGGTGACCGAGTCCATGTGCAGCGCGACGTGCTCGATCTCGCCGATGCCGCCGTCCTCCTGCAGCATCCGATGGGCCTGCACGACCATCGGCCGGTAGTTCCAGCCATACGACAGGATGAGCGACTTGCCGGTCCGCCGGGCGGTCTCGTCGAGGTCCCACGCGTGAGCCGGGTCGATCGTGAACGGCTTTTCGCACATCACGTGCGCGCCCGCCTCGAGCGCCGCCTTGGACTGCTCCCAGTGATAGCCAGGTGGGCTCCCGACGACGACGATGTCCGGCCGCTCCGCGATGACGTCGCGCCAGTCGGTCGACGCCTTGGCGAACCCGAAGTTGGAGCGGATCTTCTCGAGGAGCTCCGGGTTGCGCCGATTGACGATCACGAATTCGACTTCGTCGGCGTGACGAACGAGGTTCGGGAGGTGCGAGCTGACCGTCCACGAGCCGGCCCCGATGATGCCGAGGCGGAGCTTCGCCATGGGATCTCGACTCCTTTGTTCGTGAGGGTCTGTGGCAGCTCGACGCGGTTGACGCCGCCGAACGGCCACGACTACGATGCACCCGGGTGGAAACGAGTCTGGAAATGATATCAGACCGGATTCGTGCACGACTCGCAACCCCTCACAAGGAGCCGGATGGCCAGCGCTTGGCGGCCGCGGATCGGCCTCGTCACCGTCCGCTTCACCCTGTTCGACGCCCAGATGGCCCCGGACTTCCCGGCGCGGATGCGCGCCCACGCCGCCCGTTCGGCGGCGGTGCTCGGCGCCGTCGCCGACGTCGTCACGACGCCACTGATCGAGGATGAGGAGGGGGCGGCCCGGACCGCCCGTGAGCTGGCCGCTGCCCGGCTGGACGCGGTGGTCTTCGCGCCGACGATGGCCGCGCCGCCGAGCTACGCGGCGCGGGCGCTCGCCGATGTCGATGCGCCGCTCGTCATCTGGAACGCGCCATCGATCCGACGGCTGCCGGACGATCTCCACCAGGATGAGGCGACGGTCCACTCGACGAGCGTCGGCGCGGTCATGTACGGCAACGTCCTCGTCCGCGAGGGACGGCAGGTCGCGGTCGTCACCGCCGGTCACGACGACCCCGCGGCCATCGACCGGTTGCTGCGCATCGTCCGCGCTGTCGCCGCGGGTGGCTCGATCCGAGGCTCGACGCTGCTCCGTCTCGGCGATCCGATCCCCGGCTACCTGGACGTCGAGTCGAGCGCGGCCGAGCTCGCCCGGCTGGGCGTCACCGAGCGAGCCATCGCCCGGACCGACTGGGAGGCCCGCGTCGGCGCCATCACCGACGACGACGCGGCGGCCGCCCTGACGGCGCTGCGCAGCGACGGCGACTGGTCCGGCGACGGTGGACCCGGCGCGCTTCGAAGCGCGGGCGTCGCTGTGGCGCTCGAACGGGCGATGGCCGAGGCGGGCGCGGTCGCCGGTACGGTGAATTGCCATGGGCCATGGTTCCGGACGAGCGAGGCGGTCGGGATCCCGGCCTGCCTGGCCGTGGTCCGCGAGGCGTCTGCCGGTCGACCCGTCAGCTGCACCGGCGACCAGCCGACGGCCATCGCCTTGCTCCTCGCGCGACGCGTCGCCGGCGCGGCTCTGTACTGCGAGTGCTACACGCCCGAGAGCGAGACCGGCCTGGTCCTCGTGGCTGCTGGTGGCGAAGGCGACCCAGCCTGGGCCGATCCTGACGAGCCGCGCGTGCTGGAAGCCAACGACCACTATCCCGGCGCATGCGGTGAGGGAACGAGCGCGTCCTTCGCCCTCCGCCGCGGCCCGGCGACCCTGCTCTCGCTGTCGCCGACCGGATCCGGCTGGACACTGGCGTGGGCCACCGGGGCGATCGAGGAGAGCCGCTACCGCGACCTGCGCGGGCCGAACGGCATGTTCCGCTTCGACGGCGGGCCGGCGGACCTGGCGCTCGAGCGCTGGATCGGATCGGGTGCCACCCACCACAACGCCCTCGCCCCCGGGCGCCTCGACGTGGAGATCCCCGCCATGGCAGCGGCCCTCGGCATCCAGCACGTCCGTGTCTGAGGTCCTGCCCCTCTCCGCTCCCGCCGCCCTGCCCGCTTTGCCCGCCATGACCGCCATGCCCGAAAGGAGCCACCGCTCGTGAGCAAGGTCCAGACCGTGGAGGCCATCCCGGTCAGCTATCCGGAACCGAACGACTTCAACGCGCTCCGCCACCTGTGCCTCGTCAAGATCACGACCGACGACGGCGTGGTCGGCTGGGGCGAATCGATCACCCAGTTCCCCGAGGCGAACTTCGCGGTCAAGGCGATCATCGAGGGCATGGCCGCGCGCGTGGTCGGCAAGGACCCCCTCGACAACATCGCCATCTGGCACTCGCTGCGCGACCAGGCGTGGTGGTACGGCTACAACGGCGGCATCGCCTCGTACGCGGTGGCCGCCATCGATATCGCGCTGTGGGACATCAAGGGCAAGCTCCTCGACGTCCCGGTGGTGCAGCTCCTCGGCGGCGCGGTCCACGAGCGCCTGCCGGCCGTCGCCTCCAGCCACGCGCACTACGAGGACATCGACCGGATGGTCGAGGAGGCCCAGGAGTGGGTCGCGCCCGGGATGCACGGCCTCAAGGTCGGGTTCGGCAAGCGCGGTGACGCGCGCCTCGGCTACGAGCACGACCGCGACGTCGAGTACATCCGCAAGATGCGCGAGGGCCTCGGGCCGGACCAGCTGATCATGATCGACTGCGGCTGGAACGTGAAATGGGACGTCACGACGGCGGTCCGCCGCGTCCAGGCGTTCGACGAGTACGACCTGCACTGGATCGAGGAGCCGCTCGGTGCATGGGACCCGGAGGGCTACGCGAACCTGCGCTCCAAGACGACAGCGCTCATCGCCTACGGCGAGAAGGAGTGGAACGTCGACGGCTTCGAGCGGATCCTGCAGACGGGCACCGTCGACGTCGTCGGGGTGGA
>Ga0070696_100002517_pt1 | contig 12137 bp, 9 predicted proteins | sample KBSK1253metaG_FD_65474 | JGI IMG/M metagenome (GOLD analysis project Ga0070696, IMG submission 65474) | Corn, switchgrass and miscanthus rhizosphere microbial communities from Kellogg Biological Station, Michigan, USA - KBS K1-25-3 metaG | ecosystem: Host-associated > Plants > Roots >... | reverse complement strand
CCAAATGCATCGTGGTGGTGGATGAAGACGTGGACGTGCAGAACGTGCGCGAAGTGGTGTGGAAGGCCCTCAACAACATCGACCCGGAACGCGATATTCAGTTCACCATGGGCCCGATCGATTCGCTGGACCACTCGAGCCGCCAGCCGAATTTCGGCTCGAAGATGGGGATTGACGCCACGCGCAAGTGGCCCGGCGAAGGATTTACGCGGCCGTGGCCGGGCGTCATTCGAATGTCGGCGGAAGTGAAGCAGAGAGTGGATGAGTTGTGGAAGAAGGCGGGATTGTGAGGGCTCCGCAGGTTCGGGTTATTGCCCGATTGTCCGACGTTAATATTCCGAGATAAGGTCATCGTATCTGGTTACAGCGTTAGCTGAATGCCGCGGCTGGAATTTTCGAGCAACGGCCGGTGGAGTGGTGTGTCCGTATGGCGAGGAAATTCATACGCAGATGATCGAGACGGCTTCGAAGACGGGCTCGGGAAGTATGCATCCGGAAATTGGCGGAGCGGTTCGCCGGCGGCCAGCGGACATCGCCGACCTGGCCTTTGCAGTTGTCTGCATGATGATATTGTTTGCGGCGTTCATTTTTTCCGAATTGGACAGCAGGCCCGACGTCTCCTTTCGGATGACTTCCGCGATTCGGGGCTTGCTGGGCCGTTTTACGCGCGTGGAAGCGACCCCGGATGGCCATGGCATTTCCGTGCACGCGGGACGAATTATTCTGGTTGCGGAGAACGACGATCGCCAGCGGCTCATTGCGAAGACCACGCTCGAGCGATACGGCTATGACGTGGCGCTGGCCGAGAACGGGCCGGCCGCCATTACTTTCTTCCGAAAGTCGGCGTATCAGGTGGCGCTTGTGGTACTGGGTCCTCGCGAGCCACGGAGAGCGGAAGTTATTCAGCGGCTGCGAGCCATCAGGCCGGATGTCCGCATCCTGGAAGCGCGAGTGCCCGGGGAGGGCCAGCAGTCAGAATCGCGCGTCGCGGGCTTTGTCGCGATACCCTTCAGCGCAGTTTCGTTGGCCGAAGCTGTCCGCCAGACCCTCGGGCCAAACTGAACGGCGGCTCGAACGGGCCGCGACGAATGCCGAGGAATCCTTTTCGAGTAAGAACGCAAGCCGGCGTTGAGATCGGAGAGCGACGCAAACCAACCCACATAGCCGGGATCGGACGCGCCTGGCGCGCGCCGTGACGGCCGGAAATCGCGATGCCGAAACAGGTCGGTTACGGAAATTACGGCGGCGCCCATGGAGCGCGATTCGTATGTCCCCTGCGCCCAAGCCACGTCTTCCGAAATCCAGAGCACGAATCCCACGCAACCATTACAACGCGAAACTGTACAGCGTGAAATTGCGAGCGCGATCACGCCCAACGCGACTTCTGGCGCGCTGGATGGCTAATTGTTAGACTGAGAATGTCCTTCGCATGGTGGGTGTAGCTCAGCTGGTAGAGCGCTGGATTGTGGTTCCAGTGGCCGAGGGTTCGAATCCCTCCACCCACCCCAAAACGGCCCTACGCCGCCATTGCGGGCCGCCTCGCTGCTGACTGACTCACCGCCAGGGCGTGCCACAAGTCAGAACGAGAGTGTGATGTAATTCCAGGACAACTTTGAGCCGGCGATAAATTTAGACTGTGGCTGCATCCCCAAAACGAATTCTGATCTTAGGCGGCGGTTTCGGCGGCGTTTACACCGCGAGGCTGCTCGAGAAAATGCTTGCCCCGGCGGAGGCGTCCATCTCTCTGGTAAACCGGGAAAATTACTGGGTTTACCAGCCGCTGCTGCCGGAGGTCATCTCGGCATCGATCGGCATTATGGATACCGTGTCGCCGATCCGGCGTCTCTGTCCTCGCACCCGGTTGATCATGCGTGAGGTGGAGGGAATCGATTTGAAAAACCGCGTGGTCAATGTCAGCCCCGGTTTCCGGCCGCGTGCCACACAGATTCCGTACGACTATCTCGTCATTGCCCTGGGCAGCGTGACCAATTTTTACGGGATGCCCGGCATGATGGAAAACGCCATGCCGTTTCGCACGCTTGCCGATGCTTTGCGCCTGCGCAATCGCGTGATCCACGCGCTCGAGGAGGCCGATTTCGAGGCCGATCCGGAGCTTCGGAGAAAGTTGCTCACGTTTGTAGTGGGCGGTGGCGGATTTTCCGGCGTGGAAGTGGCAGCCGAACTCAACGATTTCGTTCGCGCCGTCGCACGAAACTACCCGCACATTCCGAAAGCTGAAATCCGTTGCGTGCTGGTCCATTCGGGCAAGCGGATTTTGCCCGAGATGGTGGAGAATCTCGCGCTTTTCGCGCAACGGCTGCTGATGAAAAGAGGCGTCGAAATTCGGCTAAATGACCGGCTTGTGGCGGCGACTTCGGAAAAAGCAGTTTTGAAATCCGGCGTGGAGGTTCCCACCAGGACGATTATTTCGACCGTACCCTCGGTGATCCCGCAAGTGCTGCAGGATTTAGATTGCGCCCAGGAAAAAGGCCGCCTGATTGCCAGCCCCTATCTGGAACTGAAGGGTTACGAAGGCGAAGTGTGGGTGCTGGGGGATTGCGCGTCGATCAAGACGCCCTCCGGCAGTCCTTCGCCCCCCACAGCTCAGCACGCCAGACGAGAGGCAACGACCGTGGCGACGAATATCAGGACCGCCATCCGAGGCGGCGAGCGCGCGACCTTTGCATTTGAAGGACTCGGCAAACTCGGATCTCTCGGGCACCGTTCCGCGGTGGCGGACATGTTCGGCCTCCGCATCTCCGGATTTCCGGCATGGTTCCTGCTGCGTACGATTTACCTCATGAAAATGCCGGGCTGGAACCGAAAGTTGCTCATCGCCATCGACTGGTTCGTGGCCTTGTTGTTCCCGCCGGAACTGGTGCAACTCAACATCGCGACGGCATCCGGTATCGCCGAGCAGCATTTTGAATCTGGAGACGTGATCTTCAGCCAGGGGGATTTGGGCGATAGCGTTTATGTCATTCAAGAGGGGGAGTGTGAAATCCTTCGAGACCACGACGGAGAACAAAAGCAGCTTGCCATCCTCCGGAATGGCGATTATTTTGGCGAGATGGCGGTGCTGTCCGGCACCGGCCGCAATGCCACGGTGAAGGCGCTCACTCCGATGCGGGTTCTGCTGATTCCCAAAGCCGATTTCAACAAGCTTCGATCGAACGTACCGGCTTTTGGCGCGGTATTCGCGGAGCTGGCGCGTCAGCGCGCCGAGCCGGGTCAAGACAATGCGATGAAGTAAACCAGAGGGAGACGAAACCCACGGCCGAGTTGCATCGCGCCTGCTACCCCACCTTGTCCACTCGAACCTTGGCGATGCGATTGCGGTCCATCTCGAGCATGGTGTAACGCCGATCTTCATGATCGACGGTGTCGCCTACTGCCGGGATCCTGCCGAACTTCATCAGGAGAAATCCCGCCAGCGTTTCGAATCCGGCATTGGTGGGCAGCTCGATTCCATATTGCGTCTCCAGATCGCGAATTTTTGTCGCGCCCTCGAGTTCCAGTTCGTCGGCTTCAGCCGCGGGCCGCTCGGTGGTTACATCGTATTCATCCGCTATTTCGCCGACAATCTGTTCGAGGACGTCTTCGACCGTGACCAAGCCGACGATGGTGCCGAACTCGTCGACCACCATGGCCATGTGGGCCCGGGCGGCACGGAACTCGGAAAGCATTTGCGCCACCGGCTTGGTCTCGGGCACCACGAGATGTTTGCGCATCAGCCGCCGCACTCGAAAAACCCGCGGCGGTCGGCCTGCGCGAATGGCAAGACGCCGCTCCTCCCACACCGGCAAAAGATCCTTGTAATGCAGGATGCCGATGATCTGCTCGGGCTGGCCCTGGTAGACCGGCAGCCGCGAATGCTGCTGCTCGATCATGGTTTCGAGTACGTGATCGAGCGTGGCATCCACCGGAACGGAGACAATGTCGTTCCGCGGCACCATGATTTCACGCACCAGGAGTTGCCCGAGGTCGAGCACGTGGTGAATGATGTCTTCCTGCTCCTTGGGCAGGTGGCCCAGGCCGCGGCTCGAGCTGACGATCAGTTTCAACTCTTCAGCCGAGTGACCGCCACCCCGCTCCCCCCCGCTCGAGCCGAGCGCGCGCGCGATGGCCACCGATGACTTTTCAATGACCCAGACGAAGGGCTCCGAGATACGGTAGAAAATCAGCAGCACCGGTGCAACCGTGGATGCCAGCCGATCTGCTTTGTCGATGGCAAGATTCTTGGGGACGACTTCGCCGACCACCACGTGGAAATACGTCATGATGAGAAATGCCAGGACGAAACTGGCGCCATGCAGAACGCGCTCGGTGGCCGGCGTGATAATAGGATGGGCGGCGGCGACAATCATTCCATAAAGCGTGTCCTCGCCCGCCCAGCCGAGCCCGAGGCTCGCCAGCGTGACTCCCATCTGCGTGACCGAAAGCAGCCGCTCCGGATTGGCCAGCAGGTTGAGTGCGGCCTGCGCGCCGACGTGGCCCTGTTCGGCAAGCTGCCTGAGACGGGACTCCCGCACTGATACCAGAGCCACCTCGGCCGCGGCGAAGAACGCGTTCACCGCGACGATCGCGATCAGAAGAATGATTCGAAAACCGTAGTGTGAATCGGACATGCAGTCGCGTGAAAGATGCGCGCGCGCCAGGCTGTATCCAGTACAATTTTGTCAGTGCGCCTGAATCGGCTCCTCAAATATATCAATATCGTGGTCGCCATCCTGACGATCGGCGCGATGTTTGGCATCTACTGGATCGTATGGCGACCGCTGCCGCAGACCTCGGGAACCATCCGCCAGGCGGTTTCGCAACGCGTCACGATCTCGTTCGACGCCTTGGGCGAGCCGCATATCGCCGCGGCGAACGACGATGATCTTTTCTTCGTGCAGGGCTATCTTACGGCACAGGAGCGCTTGTGGCAGATGGATGGGCTGCGGCGCCTGGCGGGAGGCGACCTGGCGGAGATCGCAGGCGCGGGAGCGCTCGATTCGGACCGCGAAGTCCGCCGGCTGAGGTTGCGGCGCATCGCCGAAGAGGCGTATGTCACGATGCTGCCTGAAGACCGCGCCGCCATGGCTGCCTACGCGCGTGGCGTAAGCGCGTACATCGATTCGCATCGTGGCCGGCTGCCGATCGAGTTTGTAATGCTGGATTACGATCCCCGGCCGTGGAGCGTGGTGGACAGCATCCTGATCGGCCTGCACATGTATCGCACGCTCACGACCACGTACACGGATGAGCTTCTGAAGATGAACATTCTGGCGGGTGGCGATCCAGCCAGGGTGAACTTTTTGTTCCCAACGCGAACTGGCCGCGAAGTTCCACCCGCGGCGCTCCAGCCGTTGGGAGCAGAAGCACACGCGGGATCGAATGCGTGGGCCATAGCCGGCTTGCACACGGCGTCTGGAAAACCGATCCTGTCGAGCGACATGCACCTGGAATTCTCTATCCCGGGAATCTGGTATCTGGTGCACCTTTCGTCGCCCAGCCTGAATGTCGCCGGTGTGTCGCTGCCGGGCGTGCCGGGCGTGGTCGTCGGGCACAACGATCGCATCGCGTGGGGAGTGACGAACCTGCATTACGACGTTCAGGATCTCTACGCGGAAAAATTCGAAGACCGCACGGGGCGTTATGAGTTTCGCGGGCAGGTGCTGCAGGCACGCCTGGAACGGGACGTGATTCCGGTGAGAAACGCGCGGCCAGTCGAGCTGCTCAACTGGGTGACGGTTCACGGTCCCGTACGGGCGGAAGGCAAGATGCGTCTTGCACTGCGCTGGACGGCCGCCGAGCCGGGGTCCTTTCAGTTTCCATTCATAGAACTGAACCGCGCGCGCAACTGGCAGGAGTTCACAAAAGCGCTCTCCCGCTTTCCCGGGCCGGGGCAGAACTTTGTTTATGCGGACGTGACCGGCAATATCGGTTACCACGCCGCGGGCAGACTGCCCATTCGCAGGAATGCCGGCGGCGACGTGCCGGTGGACGGGTCGTCCGGCAATTTCGAATGGCAGGGCTTCATCCCTTTCGAACAGCTTCCGTCGTCGTTCAATCCGCCCGACGGACTGATCGTGACGGCTAATCAGAACCCATTCCCCGCGAATTATCCGTATCCGGTCCATGGAAATTTCGCGCCGCATTACCGATCCAAGCAGATTCGCGACATGCTCACGGGTCGGAATGGCCTCCGCCCGGAGCAGACGCTGGCAGTGCAGAAGGATGTGTATTCCGGATTCCTGCGCTATCTGGCGCAGGCCGTAGCCGCGGCGTTCGATCGTCAAGGGCGCGGGCGCGCGAATCTTTCGGACGCAGTCACTGTGTTGCGCGGCTGGGACGGCCAGATGGATAAAGACCGTCCGGAGCCGATGCTGATTTCTTTGACATTCCAGCATTTCCGGAAAGCCGTAGCGGAAGCCGCTTCACCGGACAAGGGCGTGGTTTATGAAACGCAGATGGCGCCGGCGGTAATCGAAAATCTTCTGCGTACGCGGCCGGCGGGCTGGTTCAAAGATTATGACGACGCGCTCCTGCGCAGTTTTTCAGACGCCTTGGACGAAGGGCGCCGCATCCAGGGGCTCGACGTGAAGAAATGGATTTACGGCAAGTATTTCGAAATGACCATCGCGCATCCCGTAGCCAGCGCCCTGGCACAGCTGCCCGTGATAGGGCAGTTGATTCGATCACTCGTGAGCCGCTATTTCAACGTAGGACCGGTGCAGATGAGCGGATCAAGCACCTCGGTGAAACAAACCACGGCGCGGCTTGGACCCTCAATGCGAATGAACGCGGACCTGGGGGACTGGGACCGTTCCTTGATGAATCTGCCGATCGGCGAATCGGGACATGTACTTTCGCGCCATTACAAGGACCAGTGGGCCGCGTACTATAACGGAACAAGTTTCCCCATGCAGTTTCGAAAAGTGGAGGCGAAGAGCGTGCTGGAGGTTGTACCACGGTAGACGGTGACGGCTCTATCCGCCTTCGCGCCACAAGCGCAGCGCCCAGAGCCAGGCGCCGACCGGTAGCAGCATAGCCAATCCAGTGAAGAATGCCACGGTGCGCACACTGGTGCCGGTGTCGATCGCCACGCTTGCCAGATAGCCGGTCACAGCGATCGTCAGCATGCAAAAACCGAGATCGGTGGCAAACACGCGCCCGCGAAATTTGTCGTCGGTATAACGCTGCAGCAGCGTCGTCGAGAACACCCAGACCACGGAGCCACCGGCGTGAGCAGCCACCACCGCGGCGCAGGCAAGCGCGAGACTCGGCGCGCGGGATAAGGCCATGTACCCGGTTGCGCTCGCGATAAACGCCACGAGAATCCCGGAACGCATGCGCGGTCCGCGTCCGCCCGCCCATCCCGATGCGGAGAGAGGTCCAAGCAGCGCACCCACTCCGCGGGCGCCCATCAGCATGCTCATCCCCAGGATGGCGCTGCGTGCCGCATCGAGGCCCGCCAGCCGAACCGGAAAAATGCGCTCTCCCATGATCGGAAAAATCACCCAGTTCGCGCCCATGATTCCAATGCCGCCCTTCAGCAGCACGGTTGCGAGCAGGCGCGAATCGGCGCGAATGTAACGTACACCTTCGGCAATCGGCGAAAAATTCACCAGCTCCCGCGCGCGAAACGGTGGCGAGTCGGACGCGTGCGGCTCGTGAAATCGCATGCTGCGTATGAGCAGCGCCGACGCCAGAAATGAAAGCGCGTTGAGCACAAATACGGCGTCGCGCCCGAACAGCACGGCGATCAGCCCGCCGATTCCCGAGCCGACGGCGAAATTGACCGACCAGGTGATCGACGAGACCGTGTTCGCCGTGAGTACGTCCTCCTTGCCGACCACGTTGGGGATCACCGCGCTGCGAGCCGGCTCGAAAAAGCCCCACATCACGGTTTCCAAAAACAGCAGCGGGTACACCAGCCACACCCACTCGGCGGAACGCACCAGCATCATGCCCAACACGATCACCATGCGTGCGAGATCGGCCGCGATCATGACGGTACGCCGGCTGATGCGGTCATTCACGACGCCTGCCGTGGGGCCGGCCAGTGTCGAAGGGAGCACCTGCAGAACTAAAGCCGCGCCGACCGATTGCGCTTTTCCGGTGAGTTGCAGGACCAGACTGTAGATGGCAAGGACGTAAAACCAGTCCCCGATTTCGCTCACGATCTGCGCGAGCCACAAGCGCCTGAAGTTTCTATTGTCGCGAACGAGCCGCCAATAGGCCGCCAGGGTCAGGGCTTGCGCGCTCATGCCGGGGGCTTACCGGGCCTCGGTGTAGAGGCCCATACGACGCTTTACGAGGTCCACGGTTGAGTTCGCGATGGGCGCGACGCGCTCGGCGCCTTCACGCAAAACCCGCGCCACGTAGCCGGGTTCGGAGGTGATCTCACGGTAGCGCTTCTGAAACGGCTCGAGATGATAGATCACCATGTCGGCCACCTGTTTCTTGAGCTCGCCGTAGCGCATGCCGCTGAAGTGCTCGACCATCTGGTCGTCATGCCATCCGCTGAATGCCTGAAAAATGTTCAGGAGATTTTGAACCCCCGGAGTCGCTGCTGACACGACGACGAAGGGATTTGAATCGGTTGTAGCCCGCATGATGGCCTTGCGGGCGCGATCAGGCGGGTCGAGCAGCGCCACCGCGTGCCCCGCCCCACTGGCGCTCTTGCTCATTTTTGCCGTGGGATCGTCAAGGCCCATGATGCGCGCGCCGACCGTCGGCAGGCTGGTTTGCGGCACCACGAATGTTTCTCCGTAAAGCGAATTGAAGCGCTGGGCGATGTCGCGGGTCAGCTCGAGGTGCTGGGCCTGATCCTCACCCACCGGCACGATCGTAGCCTGGTAGAGAAGAATGTCGGCAGCCATTAACACCGGGTACTGCAGCAAACCGTCGCCGATCGTCTGTTGAGCCGCGGCCTTCGCCTTGTACTGGGTCATGCGTTCCAGCCATCCGACGGGCGTCACACAGGTGAGCATCCACGCCAGTTCCGCGTGCGCGGGAACGGCGGACTGCACCATGATGGTGGAATGTTTGGGATCGATGCCGGCTGCCAGGAACAGCGCGGCGATCTCTTCTATCTTGGCGCGCAGCTCGTCGGGTGGCTGGTAGACCGTCACCGCGTGCAGATCGACAATACAGAAAATGCTCTCGTAGTCGTACTGAATTTTGGCCCAGTTGGTGAGGGCTCCCAGATAATTTCCGATATGCAGGTCGCCCGACGGCTGGACGCCCGAAAAGACGCGTGCTTTCATGATTAGAGTAGGACAGGCATTCCTGCCGGTAGAGTAGAGACAGGCAGTTCTCCCTATCGTAAGCGATGGCGGAATCACAGACAAACTTTGAAGTGACGATCGAGAAGCTGGTGTACGGCGGCGAAGGCCTTGCCCGGCTCAACGGCCGGGTAGTGCTGGCGCCATTCGTACTGCCGGGGGAACGCGCCGCGGTGGAGACGATAGCCGAGAAGCCCGGGCTGCTGCGCACGCGCCTGATCGAGGTGCGCGAGTCCGCGCCGGAACGGGTCACCGCACAGTGCCCGTATTTCGAACGTTGCGGCGGCTGCCACTATCAGCACGCCTCGTATACGGCTCAGCTCGCGCTGAAACGATCCATCCTCGTCGAAACCCTCGAGCGTCTGGGCAAGATCACATCGCCTGGTGAGATCCAAGTAATTGCGGGCGAGCCGTGGCATTATCGCAATCGTTCACAATTGCATATTCGTGGAACGGAACTCGGTTACCTGGAGGCGCATTCCAATCGGCTCTGCCCGATCCAACATTGCTCCATCAGTTCGCCGCGCATCAACGAGGCGATTGGCATTTTACGCGAAATGCTCCACGATCCGCGCTGGCCGAGGTTCGTTCGGTCGCTCGAAGTCTTCACCAACGAGAAAGAGGTGCAGGTGAACATTCTCGAGGCTGAACGGCCGGTAGCGCACCGGTTTTTCGAATGGTGTGCCGAGCGAATTCCGGATCTGGCGCCGGGGCCGCTGGATTATGCGGCAGCCGGATTCATGTACCGGGTGAGTGGAGACTCGTTTTTTCAAGTGAACCGATTCCTGGTGGACGCGATGGTGGACACGGCGATCGAAGACGCAAAGGGCGAATCCGCGCTCGACCTGTACGCAGGAGTGGGACTTTTTTCGTTACCGCTTGCGCGGCGATTCCACAAAGTAACGGCTGTCGAGTCTGGAACGGGCGCGGTTCGCGACCTGGGCTTCAATGCCGAGCGCGCTGGATTGGAAATCGATGCGCAACAAAGCAGAGTAGATCAATACTTGAGCAAGCTGAAGGTCGCCCCGGATTTGGTGCTGGCTGATCCGCCGCGGGCGGGCCTCGGCAAGGATGCTGTCCGGTACCTCGGGCGCCTGCAAGCGCCGCGCATCACGCTGGCGGCATGCGACCCGGCCACGCTGGCCCGCGATCTGGCCGGATTGCTTGGCGCCGGGTACCGGCTCGCGCGGATCACCCTGATCGATCTGTTCCCGCAGACCTTTCACATCGAAACCGTCGCGCAACTGGAGCGGGCTTAGGGCATCTGGTAGAGCATCAGGTACACGACGACTCCGGTAACGCTTACGTACAACCAGATAGGCAGCGTCCAGCGCGCAATCTGCCGGTGCTGGTCGAATTTCGCGGAAAGGCCGCGGCTCAACGTGATAATCGCCAGCGGGGGCACGGCGGCGGCGAGCACCGTGTGGGTCGCGAGAATGCTTAAATACACCGTGCGGATCGCTCCGGTGCGCGGAAACCGTACCGAACCGACCTGCGCGTGATAGATGAGATAGAACGTCAGAAACGCGCAAGAGGTCACGAAAGCTGCCAGCATGACGCGGCGGTGCGTGTCTTTCTTGCGGCGGCGGATGAGCGTATAGCCCCACACCAGCAATGCGGCAGCCGTCGCGTTGAGAACGGCATTGATCGCGGGCAAATCCCGGACCGAGATCACGTACGCTCCTTCTCCAGCCGCCGGATGTCCACGATCAGGCGCGCGGTGGGATCGTCCTCCGAAGTTCCGTAATATCCGCGAATACGGCCCTTGCGGTCGACCAGCACGAACCGGGTGCTGTGCTGAAGACTGCCGTCCACATTCCCCAGCATGAATGCGCGGCGGTCGAGCGCGTCGAGCGTCGTACGATCGCCGGTAAGGAAAAACCAGCCGGGTTGCGCGTGGAAGCGTTTGGCGTATTCGGCTAACGCGGCGGGCGTGTCGCGATCGGGATCCACGCTGAATGAAACCATCCGCACGTCGGCAAGCCCGGTAACCAGTGTTTGTATGCGCCGCATCTGGGAGCTCATGCGCGGGCAAGGGCCGGTGCAGTTGGTGAAGATGAAATCAGCCACCCAGATTTTTCCGTCGAGCGTCTTCCGATCGAACGGCTCCCCGGTTTGAGATATCAGGCGAAACGAAGGCACCTGGCCGTATACCGGCAGGGGATCGCGCTTGCCGCACGCCGCCGTACTGAAGAGAATGACGAAGGCTAAAAAAGGTTTCAAACTACGATCATAAACCCGGCCGGTCCAGCAGCATCAGACCGTAAAGCAGTGGAAGGTAGAATACCGAAGTGATCAGGACGGCGCGCGCGCGCATGGTGGTGCGTTCCGCGGTGACGCGTATGCCGGAATACAGGAACCACACGCCCAGGGCAGCCGCGCCGAGCAAATAAACTTTGCCGGACATGCCGAGCAACACAGGCGCGAAACTCACCGGAATCAGGAGCAGCAGAAACAGGATGATTTGCCGGGCGGTCGATTGCCCGTCAGGCTCGACCACGGGCAGCATGCGAATCCCGGCGCGCGCATAATCGTCCCGGTACATCCACGCGATGGCGTAGAAGTGAGGGAACTGCCAGAGAAACAGAATCGCGAACAGCACCCAGGCCTCGGCGGTCAGGGTACCGGCGGCCGCGGCGAACCCGATCATGGGCGGCATGGCCCCGGGAAACGCGCCCACGGTTGTAGAAAGCCAGGTTCGCTGCTTGAGCGGCGTGTACAGAAACAGGTAGCTGGCAAGCGTGGCCACTCCCAGCAAAGCCGAGAGCAGATTGACGAAGAGCGCGAGTTCCCCGAATCCCGCGATGGCCAGACCGATCCCGAATGCCAGCGCCCGACCCGCCTGCAACCGGCCGGCGGGAA
>Ga0070696_100002515_pt1 | contig 12139 bp, 22 predicted proteins | sample KBSK1253metaG_FD_65474 | JGI IMG/M metagenome (GOLD analysis project Ga0070696, IMG submission 65474) | Corn, switchgrass and miscanthus rhizosphere microbial communities from Kellogg Biological Station, Michigan, USA - KBS K1-25-3 metaG | ecosystem: Host-associated > Plants > Roots >... | reverse complement strand
GAGGAGGACCGCATCGGCGAGGAGGGCAAGGGCTTCGAGTACATCCTGCACGGCATGAACCCGGAGCGCATCCTCATCGCCGCCGAGCTGGTGGGCCTTGGCCGCTGCGCGGTGAGCCGTGCCGCCGCCTATGCAAGAGAGCGCATCGTGTTCGACCGCCCGATCGGCCAGAACCAGTCGATCCAGCATCCGCTCGCGGCGAACTGGATGGCGCTCGAGGCGGCGAACCTGATGGCGTTCAAGGCGGCCTCGCTCTACGACTCGGGGCTTGCCTGCGGCGCCGAGGCGAACGCGGCCAAGTACCTCGCGGGCGAGGCCTGCTTCGACGCCTGCCAGCAGGCGGTGATGACCCACGGCGGCTACGGCTACGCGCGCGAGTACCACGTCGAGCGCTACCTGCGCGAATCCTTCGTCGGCCGCATCGCCCCGGTGAGCCGCGAGCTCATCCTGTGCTTCATCGCCGAGCGCGTGCTCGGCCTGCCCAAGTCGTATTGATTGCGAATTCGAGACCATGACCGAGCCGCAACCGGTCTCCCGGCTTCTCGTTCCCCCGGTTTACTTCCTGGTGGCGCTGCTGCTGATGGGGTTCTTCCACCGCGTCTTCCCGGGCGCGTACGTGGTCCAGGCGCCCTACCGCTACGGCGGCGTGGTGCTCATCGGGCTCGCCCTCGGCCTCATCGTCTGGGCCGCATTCCTCTTCCGCCGCGCCGGCACTAACATCCGGCCGTTCCTGCCTGCCACCGCGCTCGTGACCGGCGGCCCTTACGAGTTCACGCGCAACCCGATGTACCTCGGCATGGCGGGCGTGCTCCTCGGCACCGCGGTGTACATGGGCTCGATCACCCCCTTCATCGTCATCCCGGCCTTCATGGCGCTCATCGGCGAGCGCTTCATCGTTCCGGAGGAGGCCAAGCTCGAGGCCGCCTTCGGGCGCCAGTACCTCGACTACAAGGCGCGCGTGCGGCGCTGGCTCTAGCGAGCCTCTAGACCATGCGCCAGACCGGAGTCCGGCTCGTGGGTGCCGGCGCGCCTTGCGCTTCGACTTCGAAATTGCCGATGCGCAGCTCCTGGCGCGTAGCGTCGCTCGGCGTGTCGGCCCAGACCTCCCAGAGCAGGCCGCCCGCTTGCGTGGCCGCGGCGTGCTCGAAAAGGCCGCGCCAGAACTCCACCGGACGGATGGTGCAATGCGCGTTCTCGCCGTTCGGCAGCGTCTTGATCGCCGGATAGCACGCGACGTTGGCGAACACGAAGCGCCGGGCGAAGGCGAAGAGCTCCCCCACGATCCACGGCAAATCCTCCTCGGGACAGTGCTCGAGCACGTCGGTGCAGATCACGCCGTCGAAGGTCCCCTGCGGCAGCGTCGAGAACGGCGGGTGGCCAGGGTCGTAGCAGCGGATCGATTCCACGCCCCAGTACTCTTGGAAGCTGTTCCAGCGCGGCACGCCGTTCTCCATCACCTTGCCCAGATACTGCGTGCCCTTGCCGCTGCCGTAGTCGAGGATCGTGCGCGCGCCGGTCCTCGCGATCAGCCGCGCGATCCGGTGCGCCTGGCGCGGCAGGCTGCGGCCGTCGAACGTCTCCCCGGCCGGCTTGCCGCGCCGCAGGTCTCCGTCGCGGTGCATCGCGCGGTACTGCTCCAGGAGCTCCACGAACCGCGGGCTCGGGTTGGCGCGGCTGTAAGGCGTGCTCGCTTGCGACATGGCTTGCATCCTCCGCAGGAGCCCCAAGCCTAGCAGAACGCAGCCCGCCGCTGCGACACGAGCCGAAGGGGCGCTAAGATCATTGGATGGCCTCCGGACCGAGAATCGCGCGCTGGCTCTTCGCAACCGCCTGCGTGCTTGCTATTGAGAGCGGACCGATGGATCGCTACAGTGCTTCACTGGTCTCCATGAACGTGCGTTTGATGCCTGACAGCGCGTTGGTGAGCGACGCTTGCGCGGCGGCGCTCCTGCGTCGCGCCTCCTTCCCGCTCATGCTCCTTGCACACGGGCTCGCCCTGGCCGGCGGTGCCGTAGTCGTGCGCGGGCTAGGTGGGCGCGGACGTTAGGTCATGGGAGCCGCTGCCCGCGTGCCAGCGTGGAAAGCGATCTTGATCCTGTTGGGACTCCTTCTCGCCGTCGGTGTTTTGGCTTATCCATTCGTGGCGTGGCGCGTCCAACAGCGCGAATTGGAGTGTGGTGAGAGGTGCGCGAAAAAGGGATTTAGCGGTTATCGTTACTCGCCGCCGGAGGGCTTCCGGGCCAGGCGGCCCGACAAGTGTGAATGCGTCAATCTCAAGTAGCAGGGAGCGATGGCGATCCGACGCACGCTGTTTGTGATCGCCGTTCCCGACCTTGCGCGCTCGGCGGCTTTTTATCGTGATGTTTTGGGCTTCGCGCTCAGGGAAATGGGCGATCCGGGCTGGCGAATGTATGTGCGCGACGAATGCCGCATCATGGCCGGTCAGTGCCCCGACGCCATTCCCATGGGGAATGCGCGAATTCGCAGTGCGCACGGTTGACGGCCACCGGATAATGTTTGGGCAGGAGTTGAAAGGACGCTAGGCGTCGAGGCATTCTCCAGCTATGCGCAAGCTCATCTCGTCGGGGTCGCCGTTCGAGCCCCGCATCGGCTTTTCGCGAGCGGTGCGGATCGGACGGTATGTCGCCGTCTCCGGCACCGCCCCCATCGCTCCCGACGGAGGCGTCGCTGCACCTGATGACGTGCATGGCCAGACGAAGCGATGCCTCGAGATCATCTCGCAGGCTATCGGCAAAGCGGGGCTGGATCTTCAAAGCGTCATCCGCACCCGAGTCATGCTTACCGATATCTCCCGCTGGGAAGAAGCGGCGCGCGCTCACGGCGAAGTCTTCGGCGACATCAAGCCGGCGTGCACGTTCGTGGAAGTGAAAGGCTTGATCAAGCGCGAGTGGCTGGTGGAAATCGAGGCCGATTGTGTCGCCGATGCCGACGCCTGACAGGAGAGCATAGTGTCGAAACTCCGGGTCCAGAGCTTTGCGCTCTCCATCGACGGTTACGGCGCCGGGCCGAGCCAGGATCTCAAGAATCCGCTCGGCGTCGGGGGCCCGGAGTTGATGAAGTGGTTCTTCCATGTCCGCGTATGGCGCAAGATGCACGGCCAGGACGGTGGCGAGACCGGTGTCGACAATGGAATTGCGGAGCAGGGCTTCGCCGGAATCGGCGCCTGGATCCTCGGGCGCAACATGTTCGGCCCGGTCCGGGGCCCGTGGCCGGACGAGAGCTGGAAGGGCTGGTGGGGCGACGAGCCGCCCTACCACACGCCGGTCTTCGTGCTGACGCATCACGCGCGCTCGCCGCTCAGGATGGCGGGAGGTACGGAGTTTCGCTTTGTCACCGAAGGCATCCACGCCGCCTTGGAGCAGGCTCGGGCTGCCGCCGCCGGCCGCGACGTCCGCCTCGGCGGCGGCGTAGCCACAGTCCGGCAGTATCTTCGCGCAGGCCTGATCGACGAGCTGCACCTCGCGCTGCGGCCTGTCCTGCTTGGGTCCGGGGAGCATCTCCTGAACGATATCGACCTGCGCGCTTTGGGCTATGAATGCGCGCAATGCGTCGCGGGCGAGCGGGCGACCCACGTCTTTCTGCGCAGGCGCGCGTGAGCCGCTAGCCACGATGGAAGTCAGCGCACGGCTCAATCCGGGCGAGTCGCTCGGGGACCGCGTCCTCAAGGTCAATCACGCCGGCGAGCATGGTGCAGTAAACATCTATCGAGGCCAGGTGCTCATCTGTCGTGTGCGCGCCCCTGCGCTACTCGCCGAGCTGCGGGCGTTCCAGGCGCACGAGGAGGGACATCGCGCGCTTTTCTGGGCCGAGTTGCAGCGCCGGATCAGGCCTCGTTGCCGCAGCTACCACCTTTGCGGCGTCGGCGGCTTTGCCCTGGGGCTCATCACCGGCGTTCTTGGGCCCTCGGCGGTGGCTGCGACCACCGTCGCGGTGGAGCGCGTCGTCCTGCGGCATCTCGAGGCCCAGCTCCGGGTGCTGCGCGACACCGATCCCGAAGCGCACGCCGCCGTGCTTGCCATCGTGAGGGAAGAACGCGAGCACCACGATCGCGCGGCGTTGGAGACGCGCCAGGGCGCATTCTGGCCCCGTGTTTTGATGCCCGTCGTCAGCTTCTCGACAGAAGGCGTCATTTGGCTGGGAATGCGCCTGTGAAGCCCGGGTTTCGGCCCGGGGCTATTGTCACCGCGGCAGGAATTGTCTTCAATAGATGACATGAAGCTCCGGCTCAAGAAGAAGTTCATGGGAGGGTGCGTCGCGATCCTGTGCAGCCTCGTCGCGCTGCTGATCGGCCATGCCGCTCGGGCCGCGGGCAACGACCTCGGGGTGGTGCTGTTGCACGGAAAAGGCGGATCGCCCTCCGGGCACGTGCGCGAGCTCGCCGTCGCCCTGCAAGCCAGAGGCTATCTCGTCTCGACTCCCACCATGCCGTGGGCGGAAAACCGGATCTACGACGCCTCGTTCGACGACGCGATGGCCGAGATCGACCGCGAGGTCGAGACGCTTCGGAGCAAGGGCGCGAAGCTGGTCGTGGTCGCGGGGCAAAGCCTGGGCGCGAACGTGGCCCTCGGCTACGCCGCCTGGCGAAGCGGCCTCGCCGGGGTCATCGCGCTGGCGCCGGGCCATGCACCCGAGTCGCAGGCGTTCGCCAAGCGGGTGGGGCCGGACGTGAGCCGCGCGAGGGGTCTGGTGGCGGCCGGACAGGGCAAGGAGAAGCAGCGCTTCGCCGAGCTCAACCAGGGACGCCCCATGGTGGTCACTGCGAGCGCCGAGGTCTACCTGAGCTGGGTCGACCCGGACGGAGCCGCGGTAATGCCCAAATCCGCGGCTTCGTTCAAGGCTCCCATTCCATTGCTGATCGTCAACGGCAACGGCGACCGCACGGCCCAGGGCAGGGACTACATCTTCGACCGCGCGCCGCCGCACCCCAAGAGCAGATTCGTCACCGTGGCCGCCGATCACTTCGGGGTGCCCGGCGCGGCGATCGACGAGGTGGCGGCGTGGCTGGCCGCGCTGCAGCAGTGACGCGGCTCGCAACGCTCGCTCTACTGGGCCTCGCCGCTCACTGCTATGCGCAGGACCCGGCGGACGCGAGATTCTCCGGCGGCGATGGAAGCAGCTGCGAGAAAGCGGTGGTGCTCAACGTGGACAGCTCGCAGGAAGCAGTGCGCGCGCAGACCGCCTGGCTGAGGGCGAAACACGGCGGCGGCAGCAAAAGCGCCCAGGCGTTGGCCCGGACCGAATCGAAGTGGTATGACCTCGTCGACTGGCAGATCCCGAACGGGGCCACGGTCAGCATTTGCTTCGACATTACGCGCGCCCTCGAAGAGCCCAGGCGCGGTCTCGCCAAGTAGAGCGCCGCGGCGGCGCTGCGACGCCAGCCACTTCCGGAAAGCCCGGTTTTCCTCTATCGTGCTTCGGCACGGCCCCCATCCCAGAGGAGGATCACATGTCACGCGTTTCCGCATTGCAAGCGGCTGCAATCGGTCTGCTCGCCGCGGCCCCGATGGCGCTCAACGCCCAGGGTCTGGTCCACACGCAGAAATTGTCGGCGCAGCTCGCGAACGAGCTGGTCGGCGAATCGGTCGCGAGCTGCGCGCAGAAGGGCTACAAGGTCGTTGCCGTGGTGGTCGACCTCGACGGCGTGCGCCAGGCTCTGCTGCGCGGCGACGGCGCGCCGATCCACTCGATGGACAACGCCTACTACAAGGCCTACTCGGCGGCTTCGCTCACGCTCGGGCGCAAGGAGGAGAGCACGAAGGCCGTGGCCGAGCGCATGGCGAAGGCCCCTCCGAGCACGGTGCCGCAGACACCGCTTCCCAACGTCACCTACGCGGTCGGCGGTCTGACGATCATGGCGGGCGGCAACGCGATCGGCGCGCTCGGAGTGAGCGGCGCGCCGGGCGGCCAGTTCGACGAGGAGTGCGCCCGCGCGGCGCTCGCCAAGATCAAGGATCGGATGAAGTAGCGGGCCGCGGATGAGCACCGCGGCGTCGAAAACGCTCGCGGCGAACCAGGGCCTGTACAACGGGTTTCTCGCCGCAGGGCTGGCGTGGGGCCTGAGCCTGGGCGCCGCGGGCGATCCGATCAAGATCTTCTTTCTTTCCTGCGTCGTCGTCGCCGGCATATTCGGCGGCCTGACGGTGAGCCGCGGGGTCGTGTGGGTTCAGGCGCTTCCCGGGGCCATCGCGCTCGCGCTCGTGTGGCTCTCGTGAGCGGCGTGTGAGCCGCCGCTGCGTCTTCGTTACCGGCGCCACCGGATACATCGGCCGACCCCTCATTGCGGCCCTGCTGGCCCGCGGCCACCGCGTGCGCGCGCTTGCGCGAGAAGCGAGCGCGCAACGCGTTCCCCGGGGGGCCGAAACGGTCTTGGGAGACGCGCTTGCGCCGGCCACGTTCGCCGGCGCCGCTTCGCCTGCCGACACGCTGGTCCATCTGATCGGCACGCCGCATCCAAGCCCGGCCAAGGCCGCGAGCTTTCAGGCCGTGGATCTGCCTTCGGTCGATGCCGCCCTGGCCGCGGCGCGAGCGGCGGGCGTGGGGCATTTCGTCTACGTCAGCGTGGCGCAACCCGCCCCCGTCATGCGCGCCTATGTGGCGGTGCGCCAAGCGGGCGAGGCGCGCATCCGCGCGAGCGGCATTCCGGCGACCTTCCTGCGCCCCTGGTACGTGCTGGGGCCGGGGCACCGCTGGCCCTATCTTCTCGCTCCCTTCTATGCCATCTTCACGCTGCTGCCGCCGACGCGCGACGCGGCGCGGCGCCTCGGGCTGGTCACTCTCGGGCAGATGGTGGCCGCGCTCGCCGCGGCCGTCGAGCGCGGCCCGCAGGGCGTGCGCATTCTCGAGGTCGCGGATATCCGGGCCGCAGCCGCGGCCCGATCGCAGCACAACAGAGGAGAGAAGCCATGATCAAGGTGAGCGTGCTCTACCAGAACGCCGAGGACAAGAAGTTCGATATGGCGTACTACTGCGACCTGCACATTCCCATGCTGAAAGCGAAGCTCGGCGCCGCGTGCAGGCGCGTCGACGTCGACCAGGGATTGGGCGGCGCGCAACCCGGATCGAAGCCCCCGTTCGTCGCCATGTGCCACCTGACGTTCGAGTCCGTGGATGCGTTCCAGGCCGCATTCGCGCCGCACGCCGACGCCATCCTGGGCGACATTCCGAACTACACCGACATTCAGCCGCTCATCCAGCTCAACGAAGTGAAAATGTAGCGCCATGACGCTGCACGCCAATGTACGCACGGAAATCTCCGAGACCGGCCGGCGCTTTCTGCGCCTGTTCGCGCAGAACGACGCGGCCGGGATCGCCGCCTGCTACACAGAGGACGCGCAGATGCTGCCGGCGAACATGCAGCCGATCCGCGGACGTGCCGCGATCGAGTCGGTGTTCAAGTTCACCGGCGGCCAGGGCCACACGCTCGAATTCGTTACCCGCGAGCTGGACCTCCTCGGCACGACCGCGATCGAGATCGGCGACTACGTCCGCCGCGGCCGCGACGGCTCGATCGCCGACCGGGGCAAGTACATCGTGGTCTGGAAGCGCGTCGCCGACGAGTGGAAGATCCACCGCGACATGTTCAATACCAGCCAACCGAGAGCCGCCGAGTTGTGCTAAAACCGGGCCGATGATCACCAACGCCGGGCTCGTGGCAGGGCTGATCGTGGGGCTGGTGTTCCTGCTCGCCGGCCTCCTGCTGTGGAGCCGCGCGCCTTCCGGCGGCCTCGTCGTCACCGCCGGCGCGCTCGTCATGCTCGGCGCGGAGGTCTACGGCCTCGCGGTGCTGAAGCCCTACGTCGGCCGGTCCTACGACGATCAGTGGTACGAGCAGCTCGCCACCATCGAGGCGCTCGTCGGGCTGGGCCTGCTCGTGTGCGCGGCCGGGCTGGTCGCGCATGCCCTGCGCCTCCCGAAGCGGCGATAGCGCCGGGCGCGTTTCGGTCGGGCTGATCTCGGACACGCACGGCCTCCTGCGCCCCGAGGCGCTCGAGGCGCTGCGCGGCAGCCGCCACATCGTGCACGCGGGCGACATAGGCGATCCGGCGGTGCTGGAGGCGCTGGCGCGCATCGCCCCGGTGACCGCGGTGCGCGGCAACAACGACAAGGGCTCCTGGGCGAGGAAGCTGCGCGAGACCGAGGTGCTCGAGCTCGGGCGCACGCGGCTCTACGTCATCCACAACCTCTCGGAGCTCGCGCTCGATCCCGCGGCGGCGGGCATCCACGTCGTGGTGGCCGGACATTCGCACCGTCCTGCCGAAGAGCTGCGCGACGGCGTGCTCTACGTCAATCCGGGCAGCGCCGGGCCGCGGCGCTTCAAGCTTCCGGTGAGCGTGGCCCGGCTCGCGCTGCCCGCGCGCAAGGTGGTTTTCAAGCCGCTCTAGGCGCCCCGCCGTCGCTCGACGTATTTCTTGAAGTCCCGCACCGTGGTCTGCAGGCGGGCGCTGAGCACGCCGAGCTTGTCGCCCACGTTCTCGATCGCGCCCTGCGGCTCGTACTCCAGCGCGAGGTGCACGCGGGTGCGCTCGCCGTCCACGGGCTCGAAGCGCACTTCGCCCGCGTTGGGCGCATCGCCCGAGATGCTGCGCCACGCAATCTTCACGTCGGGCACCTGCTCGGTGATCTCGGCGTCCCACTCCTTGTCCTTGCCCCAGATCTCCGCGTGCCAGTGTACGTGGGTGTCGTCTAGCCGCCGCACTTCCTTCACGCCCGCCATGAAGCGCGGGAATTCCTCGAACTGCGCCCACTGGTTGTAGACGGCGCTGACCGGGGCCTTGACCTCGACCGACTTCTCGAATCTCTCCATGAATTTCCTCCTTGTGTCAGTACGCGGGGTACGCAACCGCCGTTCCAGGCTGGCGGCGTGAAAAAATTCACTGCCGAGCGGGCATGGGCATGTTCATTGCATCGATCTCCCTTGCAGTTCTCCCCAATTCCCCTAGGAGGAATTCATGTTGGTCAAGAAGGTAGTGAGTACAGCGACAGCTGCGGCGCTCTTCGCGCTCGCAGGCGTTGCGATGGCGCAGAGTTCGAGCAGCAGCTCCAGCCCCAGCGCGACGGACAGCAAGTCCTCGGGCAGCAGCTCCACCCCGAGCGCGGCGGACAGCAAGTCCTCCGGCAGCAGTGCCTCCGGCGGCGCGTCGAGCTCCCCCTCGAGCAGCTCGCCCTCCAGCAGCGGCGCCTCCGGCGGCGCGTCGAGCTCGCCCTCGAGCAGCTCGCCCTCCAGCAGCTCGAGCTCGCCTTCGAGCAGCGCGTCGAGCGGCGCGAGCTCGAAAGCCCCGAGCTTCTCGTCCGTGGACACCAACGGCGACGGGCAGATCTCGCGGCAGGAATGGGACGCGCACTTCAACAAGTCGGGCGCGGCCTCCAGCGGCGGAACCAGCGGCGCGAGCGGCAGCAGCACCTCGAGCGGCAGTAGCTCGAGCGGCGGAGCGTCGGGCAGCAGCACCACCAAGACGCCCGGCACCGGCAGCGGCTCGGGCATGGGCTCCGGCAGCAGCGGCTCGGGCAGCAGCGGCAGCTCCTCCGGAACTCCCAAGTAAGGAGGGAAGACCGATATGACACTGAAGCTCATTAGTGCAGCCACGGCCGCGGCGCTTTTTGCCCTGTCGAGCGTTTCGCTGGCGCAGACGCCTGGTTCTTCCGGAGCGTCGGGCAGCAGCTCCGCCGGCGCGAGCGGCTCCCCGAGCACGAGCTCCCCGAGCACGAGCTCCCCGAGCACGAGCTCTCCGAGCAGCGCTTCTCCGAGCGCCAGTTCTCCGAGCACGAGCGGCGCGGCCTCCGGGAGCACCAGCAGCAAGTGCCTCGGCATGACCGGCTCGGAGCGCGAGAAGTGCCTGAAAGACGAGGGCATTACGAGCGGCAGCGGCTCGAGCGCGGGCGGCACCACGTCCACGCCGGGCGGCAGCGCGGGCGCCGTTCCGAGCTCGAGCGGGATGGGCTCGGGTTCGGGCGCCGGCAGCAGCGGCACCCAATCCGGGGCCGTGCCGAGCACCTCGCCGAGCACTTCGCCCAGCACCTCGCCCAGCACCAAGTAGCAGCAACGCGGTTGTTGCAAAAGCGGGCCACCCTCTCATGGGGGCGGCCCGCTGTTACGATTCGGCGACGCGAAAAGCACCTCCCCAGGGTGATGCAGACGATCGAGCCGATTGTGGATCCGGAGGCGATCTGCGCCGTCATCAACGACGCGGCGATCGCCTATCGCGGCGTCATTCCCGCCGATTGCTGGCACGAGCCCTACATGCCGCTGGAAGAGCTGCAGGAGGAGATGGAAGCGGGCGTGGAATTTTCCTGCGCGCGCCGGGCTGGCCGCGTTGCCGGCGTGATGGGGTTGCAGCGCGTGGCCGACGTCGCGCTCATCCGCCACGCCTACACGCTGACCGCGGAGCAGGGCGCCGGCATCGGCAGCTCGCTCCTGCGGCACCTGAGGAGCCAGACCGAGCGCAGGCTCCTGGTCGGAACGTGGAAAGCCGCCGCCTGGGCGGTGCGCTTCTACGAGCGGCGCGGATTTCGCCTGGTGCCCGACGAGGAGAAGGTCCGGCTGCTGCGGCGCTACTGGAGCGTACCCGAGCGCCAGATCGAGCGCTCGGTGGTGCTGGTGGTGCAATGAACCGAGGAGCCCATCCATGATCGAGCGCGACGAGTACGTCCGTAAGCTGAAGACCCAGATCGACCAGTGGAACGCCGAGGCCGCGCGCTGGGAAGGCGAGGCGCGCAAGGCCCAGGCCGGGGCCAAGGCGGACTACGAGCGCCAGCTCGAGAGCTTGCGCCGCAAAAGCGAGCAGGCGAGCTCCGAGCTGGAGCGCCTGCAGCGCGCGAGCGCCGACGCTTGGGCCGAGATGATGCGCGGCGTCGAAGCATCGGTGAAAAGCATGCAGGAGGCCTTCGAGCGCGCGCGGCGCAGCTTCGACAAGAAATGATCCCGGTCGTCGGCCGCGGTCTTGCGTTCGAGGACCTGAAGCCGGGGTTTCGCTTCCGCACCCACCGGCGCACGATCAGCGAGGCCGACGTTGCCGCGTTCATCAACCTCGCCTGGCTCACCGAGGAGCTGTTCGCGGTGGTGGAAAACGAGGCCAATGATTCCGCACGTGCCATAAAGGGCCGGCCGGTGCCCGGCGCGCTCGTGTATTCCTTCGCCGAGGGCCTGCTCCTGCCGACGATGCAGGACACGGGCCTCGCGTTTCTCAACTGCACGCTCGACGTGAAGGGTCCCACGGTGGTGGGCGATACCATCCACGTCGAGTGCGAGGTCATCGAGCGGCGTCTCAGCTCCAAGGGCGAGCGCGGCCTGGTGCGCTTCGCGAACAAGGTGATCAACCAGCGCGGCGAGATCGTGCTCGAGTACAACCCGCTGCGGCTCTTGAAGAGGAATTGAAACATCGGTCCGTTGGCGGGCATCAAAGTCCTCGAGCTTGGCTCGCTGATCGCCGGGCCGTTCTGCGCCAAGACGCTGGCCGACTTCGGCGCCGAGGTGATCAAGGTCGAGCCGCCGGGCGACGGCGATCCGCTGCGGCGCTGGCGGCGCATGCGCAACGGCGTCTCGCTGTGGTGGCACGTGCAGTCGCGCAACAAGAAGTCGATCGCGCTCGACCTGCGCCGGCCCGAGGCTCAGGCGATCGTGCGCCGCCTCGCGCGCGCCAGCGACATCGTCATCGAGAACTTCCGCCCGGGGGCGCTGGAGAAGTGGAACCTCGGCTGGAGCGAGCTTTCGCGCGAGAATCCGCAGCTCATCCTGGTGCGCATCTCGGGCTACGGGCAGAGCGGCCCGTACCGCGAGCGGCCCGGCTTCGCCGCCATCGGCGAGGCGATGGGCGGCCTGCGCTACGTCACCGGATTTCCCGACCGGCCGCCGGTGCGGCCCAACCTCTCGCTCGGCGATACGCTCGCCTCGCTGCACGGCGTGATCGGAGCGCTCCTCGCTCTGCACCACGTGCGACAGGGAAACAAGGGACAGGTGGTCGACGTCGCGCTCTACGAGTCGGTGTTCAACGTCACCGAGAGCCTGCTGCCGGAGTACGACGCCGAGGGCGTGGTTCGCGAGCGCTCGGGCAGCACGCTTCCCGGGATCGCGCCCTCCAACCTGTATCCGTGCCGCGGCGGCGCCTATGTGCTCATCGCGGGC
>Ga0070696_100002514_pt1 | contig 12142 bp, 10 predicted proteins | sample KBSK1253metaG_FD_65474 | JGI IMG/M metagenome (GOLD analysis project Ga0070696, IMG submission 65474) | Corn, switchgrass and miscanthus rhizosphere microbial communities from Kellogg Biological Station, Michigan, USA - KBS K1-25-3 metaG | ecosystem: Host-associated > Plants > Roots >... | reverse complement strand
CCGGAACAAGCCGCATCACATGCCGGGCGGTTTGTTCCGGGCGGCGTATCTCACCCCGTGGCCGCCTTCGGCGGCCCGGCGACCGCAGATCTCTGTGTCTCGGTGTCTCTGTGCCTCTGTGGCGACGTGGCCGTGAATTGCTGCGCGGCAGGCAGCCGCCTTCTTTCCAGACCCGCGAGGGCGCGCGCCATTTCACACGCGACGCTCGCGAGCACGATCAGCACCGGCGGGAGGATGAGCACGATGAGCGCGTGCTCCATGAACGCGGCGCCCGCGTGGGCCGCGCCGTTGGCGAGCGGAAGCGCCAGCGTGACGGCGTAATACCAGGCGAGCGGCAGCGCCACGCGGCGGAACGCCCGGGCGACAGGCGGCCAGGCGGGTCCGCCTCCGCCTGGCACCTGTTGCTCGGCGGCACCCGCCCTACGCATCTCGGCGGCACCCGCCCGACGCATCTCGGCGGCACCCGCCCTACGCATCAACGCCCTACGCGTCAATGCGATCCGTGCCGCGATCGAATCGCGGCACGACCTCGTATAAGAGCACCAGCCCGGCGAAGTAGACCGCAATCCCCTCGAAGCGATGCACCTCGCCAGGCGTAAGTGTCGAAACGGCGACCGGATGCGCGGCGAGCGGCATCGCGATGGCGATGCGCACGGCATTGACGAGCACGGCCGCGGCGTAGCTCGCCAGCAGGCTGGCCGCCAGCACGCGTGCGCCAGAGACGCCGGAATCGACGCGTCGCAAGCACGTGCACGTCAACATCCCGAAGGCGGCGATCATGAAGTTGATGCCCGCGCACGACTTCTCGATCAGGAACAGGTGCTCGCGCGAAAAATACCCCTCGCCAGGCGCGAGCGCGAACGGGGTTCCCGTCACGACACCGACCAGCCACGCCGTCGGACCAAGGATCCACCACAGGTCGTCCGCGGTCGCGACGGCGTAGTAGTGCTTCATGCTCCAGACCGCCAGGGCGAGGACCGTCAGCACGCCGAGTTTGATCTTCACCGGACCGCTCCCGATTGCTGACGCCTCGCGCACACCAGGCTCGTGCAGACGAAGAGCATCAGCGCGATCGCGCACACCCACAGGAGCTGCGGTTCGTCGCCGCTCGTCACGCCGAGGGCGCTGTCGGCGACCCCCTCTGGAAGCGGCAGCGGCTGATCGACATCGAGGGCGCCGTCAGCGCGGCGCCGCACGATCTCCTGCACCGCGATGAACGACGTGTACCGCGTGAGCAATCCATACGTCAGCCCCAGCGATGTAATCTCCGCCACCCTGTCGTCGCCGGCCGCACCGAGGCCGAAATCGTCCAGGGTGGCGATGCGGGTGCGTGCCCAGAGATATCGAAGGGCCCCATGCCTCGCGTCCGGGCTCTCCGCCGCAACGGGGATCGACGCGTGGTATGGCTCGCGACCCGTCTTCCCGGAAATCTCGATCGTTCCACCCGCGGCGCCCCGCCATTTTCCGAAGACGACAATCGGCCGGCTCGCGAAGAGATCCGGGATCTGTTTCGGCTCCACGTCGTAGACGTCGAACCCCGAAAACTTCACGTCGATGCCCGTCAGCACAGGCGAGTCGATGTATCGCCTGAGCCGCGCCGCCGCCTCCGTCGCCTCGCCGGGCTCTGTCACGATGAACGGTTCTCCGAGCCCTGCGTGCGCAACGCCTTCGATCAGGTAGCGGTTCACGCTGCTGCCGATGCCGAACGCGAAGAAGTTCGCATCGTGGAGCTGACTGCGGACGAAGTCGAACACGTCGCTCTCCGCCTCGATGTAGCCATCGGTCAGCAGGACGATGCTGCGGGAGACCTCCGGTTGACGCGGAACCGCCACGGCCCTTTCGAGTGCGTTCAGGAGACGCGTGCCGCCCCCGCCGTTCTTCGCGCCGATGAACCGCAACGCGCGCGCGAGATTGGGGCGGGTCGCCGGCACGGAGACCGGCGAGAACGTCTCGGATCCGTCGGCAAAGACGACGACGTTGAACGTGTCGGACGGCCGCAGCACGCTCACGAGATCGCTCATCAGCCGCTTGCCGGTATCCAGCGGAAAACCGTTCATCGATCCCGAGACGTCGAGCACGAAGACGTACTCGCGTGGCGGCACCGCGTCGGCGGCGACCGCGTGCGGCGGCTCCGCCATGAGCAGGAAGAAGTTCTCGTCGCGTCCCTGGTAGAGCAGGACGCCCGAGCCAATCGTCGGGCCGGCCAGCCGATAGCGAAGGATGAAGTCGCGATTGCCCGAGAACCGATCGGAATCGGCGAGCGCGATCTCCGCGCGCCCCTGCCCGCTCGAGCGCGTCACCAGTCGATGCGACGGCGACGAGAGCTCCTGGATCGGCATGCCGGTCGACACCACGCCGGTCAGGTGGAACTCGCTGCGGGGCGCTGCGCCCTGATGCGTGTACGGAGCCCGGACGAACTCGTCTCCCGGCGATGCCTGGCTGACGCGCTTTTCGGAGTAGCGTGGCCCGACGACGGTCGGATAGACGAACTCATATGCGCCCTCTGTCGGCGCCAGCAGTTCCGTGTACTTCAACTCGACCACGATCGTGTCGGCCGGAAGCACGTTGGCGACGTTCATCGTGAATACGTTGGGGCGGCTCTCCTCGAGCAGCGATGCGCTCTTCCCCTCCTGCTTCGCGGCCTCGAACACGCGCTTCGCCTCCTCGCGCCTGTTGATCCTGGCCGCCACGCGCACGTCGCCGACGGTCATCGTCATGGCGTAGACCGCGGCCCGCGTCGACGCAGGAAACACGTAGCGGGCGTGCAGCGGCCGCTGCCCGCGATTCTCGTAGACCTGCCGGACGACGACGTCGGCAATCACGCCGGCGATCGTGACGTCCACCTTCGTGTCCTTCAGCGGCAGGGCATCGACGCCCGGCTCTCCGCCTTCGACGAAGAAGAAGGGCGAGAGCGTCTTGTCAGTCGGAGGCCGATCGTCCTGGGCGGCGGCAGCATGCGGCAGGAGTACGGCGAAAAGGGCGAGACAGGTGATGATGCGGTGAGTGGGTGTTTTCATGCGACCGGGGAGAGCAACGAAACTGCCGTCCGTCGATCGCATGCGGCAGGACGGCAACGGCTTGCGTGTGCGAGCGATACGGGAACTGACGATGTGGGCGGCTACCGATGGAGCGGGAGGAAGCGTGTCAGCGCGCCCACGGCCGTGGCCGGGCAGACACGCGAGGCGAGCCTGACAAGGCTGACAAGGCTCGCCCCACAGATGAAATGTGCGCTCGAGCGCGAAACGCTCTAGGGGTGCTGATACGCGTAGATGCGATCGCCCTTTACAGCGGCCCCGGGCTGCTCGAGGTAGACGACGTCGGTGGCGCCTGCCGATCGGAGGGGACTGGCCGGCAGCTCGAACAGGCGATCGTTGGTGAGAAAGATGCCGCCCGGCCGCAGCATCCTGGCCACGTTGGCGGTCGCGAGCGACTGCTCGAACACGCCGTAATAGAGCAGGATGTTGGTGGCGACGACGAGATCGAACTGCTGCGCGGCAGGCAGCGGCTCGAGCCCCTGCACGACGACATTCAGATCGCGCGGCGTCACCGACAGGACCACCGCCGGCGGAAGGGCGACGGCGCGCACCTCGATTGGGCCCGCCGCGGGCGGCGTCGCCGGTGGTTGCGCGGCCTTTCCTATGCGATCGCCGAAGCGCCGCCAGTAGCCGGTGAGCTCCGCGGTCCACATGCGATCCGGCTCGCGCGGGAGCACGAGCGTGTACGGCTGGCCCTGGCGCGCCCGCGCCCGCGCCGACTCGATGTGCCGGATCACGCGTGCGCTCAAATCGAACGCAGTGACGCTGACGCCGCCGGATGGCGCCAGCCCGAGCCGCGTCAACGAATCGATCACCGCGAACGGCTGGATCGTCTGCTGGGGGTAGAAGTCGTGCCCTTCCTGCTTGTCGGTGAAGTCGAGGCCCGGGCCGACGATGCCGACGCGCCGGACGGCCCCCGGCTTGAGCAGCCCCTGCGACCTGGCGGCGTCGAGCGCCTGCTCGATGCCGAAGTCGATGAGGATCGACGTATCCGACGACAGGCCCCGGTCGCGGAAGATGGTGACCTGGTCGACGAGCGGCGCGTCCGGGTCGAGCAGCGTCGGCGCGTGCACGGCGCTGCCGACCACCGAGGCGCGCTCCTCGAGATACGCGCGCACGCGGCGCTTCCCTTCCACGGTGGTGGGCGTCATCCCGTTGCGCTCGATGACCTGGCGCGCGAGATCGATCCGCTCGTTGCCGGCAGGCATCGCAAGAGCCGCGATGAAGTCGTCGATACGCCGCTCGAGCACCGGCGAGGGAACGAAGGTCGTCGCCCCGGTCTCGCGCTGCCGCACGACGATGCCGGCGAGCTCGCGTTCGGAGATGCGCGGCGCGCTGGTGAACGTCGTGCCGTACAGCAGCAGGTTGACGATCGAATCCTCGTCACCGGCGTTGACGCGGGCACGAATGGCCGCGTCCTCGCGCGCGATCCATCCGGGCCACAGCGCCTCGATCTGCGGAGCCGTCTTGCTGCGCAGCTCGGCCGGCCACAACTGCGGTTGCAGCGCCTCGAAGATCGGCCGTGCCTCGGCGTACGGAACGGGGACGTTGCGGACAGGCGACTGCGCGCTCGCGAGGCCGGCCGCGACGCCCAGGACGCCGACGGACAGGAGTTTGTTCTTCAGAACCTGTGCGTGTACGAGACTTTCGAGGTGGCCCTGCGATCGAGCGTATAGAGCCGGTGGCTCAGGAGATCCTCCTGCCAGTTGTGGACGTAAACGAAATAGAGATCGTTGCCTGGCCTGAGGATCCACCGGAACCGTGACTGCCAGCCGAGCAGGCTGCTCTGGCTGTCGTACTGGATGTTGTTCACGAGCGACACGAACGGGTTGAGCTGCGTCTCGGTCACGAACCGGTACAAGCGGGTGTAGAACTCCCCTTCCGCGAGGTTGACATGGTTCTGTTCGCCCGCGACCGAGAACAACAGGCCGGGCCGCGGACGGACGTTGACCGTCATGCTCAACTCGCGACGGTTGCCCGAATAGAAGTGTCCCCACTCGACACGCGGCCGCACGGACAGCAGGCGGCGGTCGGCGGTATTCCCGTCCACGCGGTAGCGCGTGAAGCTGTAGTCGTGACCGACGGGCAGCGTGATGCCCGGCGCAATCGTGAAGTTCTCCTGGAGGGAGTCGTACGTCGGCAGGACGTGCACCTGGATGCGGTCCTGCGAGTTGGTGAAGAGGTCGAACGCCTTCAGGTCCACCTCACGCGTCAGCGTCCGGCTCGTCTCGGGGTCGACGCGCCAGTCCATGTCGGCCCGGAAGTCGAAGCGGCGAACCCAGTCGCTCTCCGGCCGCAGCTGGAAACCCGTACGCGGCTGGAACTTGCGAAAACCGGTGCGCCGCGTGAACCCGACCGCCGCATCGTAGTTGTCCTGCACCTCGGCGTATTCGAGGCTCGAGTACCACGGGTCGTTCGGGTACGACAGCTCCGCGCCGAAGGCGGAGCTCTTGCCGGTATCGAGCGGGTTCGTCGTGTGCAGGGCATACCCGCTCAGGCTCAGGTTCTGGCGCTTCCGGAACGTGGAGGTCGCGAGCCTGAAATCCGCGCCCGTCGTCTGGCGATTGACGAGGTCGCCCCCGCGCGTGTCGCGCAGCGTATAGAGCGCTCCGATGTACGACTGGCTCAGCATCCGCCGCTTGACGCGGCCGACCACGAAATCCTCTCCCAGGGCAGTGTCTTCCTCCCCCGTATGGACCTGCAGCACGCCGACGTCGTAGTCGCCGATCTGCCCGAGGAGCTTCCCCCCGACATCGATCCGCTGCGGGTTCCCGTTCTCGTCGAGGCCGATGCGGCGCGTGAAGAACGGCATGACGTCGGCGCCGTTGTCGCCCTCGAAATTCCCGCCGATGTTGGCGCTGGCGAAATCGAAGAACAGCGCGCCGTCGAGAAAGAAATCGCGCTTCTCGGGGAACAGCAGCGAGAAGCGCGTGAGATTGACCTGGCGCTGGTCGACTTCCGCCTGCGCGAAGTCGGTGTTGACGGTGAGGTTGGTCCGGAGGCCCGGCGTCAGGCTGTAGAAGAGGTCGACGCCGGCGTTCGCGTTGTTGCTGACGCGTGGCTGCCCTCGTCCCGGAAACGATTCAGAGGTGCCGAGCAGGTAGGGCTTGATGTCGAGGCCGCGCCCCTGGCTGATGTCGCGGATGCCGGTCAGCCGGGCGGTGTTGCTCATGCGGTTCAGTCCCTGGTTCCGTGGCCACCCCCTCCACACGCTCTGCTCGTTGTTCTTGTGGCGGATGTCGCGCTGGAAGTTGATGCCCCAGGTGTCGCTCTTGGGATCGAAGTTCAGCGTCCGGAACGGGATGGCGATCTCGAGCGTCCACCCGATCTCGCTGATCAGGGCGCGCGCGTTCCAGATGCCGTCCCATTGCCGGTTGCGGCTGCTGAAGTCGGCGCCCTGCAGCGCGTCACCCATCGCCCCGCGCGGGTTCATCTCGAAGAAGTAGCCGGTGCGGCCGTCGAGAAAGGTGTCGAACACCCATTGGAACTGATCGTCGCCGTTCATGTTCCCGTCGCGGGCCATCTGGTTGGCGATCAGCTTGTCGGGCTCGGAATCGAAGCACGTGACGCCCATGTACAGCGTGTCCGAGTCGTAGACGATCCGGACTTCTGTCGGCTCCGTCGTCTTTTCGCCGGCGTTGGGGTCGCGCTGGATGAAGTTGGTCGCGGGGACGGCGCGTCTCCAGACGGCTTCGTCCAGCCGGCCGTCGAGGACGATCCTGTCCTCCCCCTGGAGCCGCACGGCATCCATCGTCCGCTGCCCGTCCGGCTGCATCGAGGCGCTCCCGGGCGGGATCTCCGTTACCGCGGGAGGCGCGGAACCGACCGTTGACATCGTGGCGGCGAGCGGTCGCTGCTGGCCCGCGGCGACGGCGGGCAGAAGGGTAACCAGAGCCGAAATAAGTACAAACCTGGAGGTCATGAGTCCGCGGAAGATAGCACGGAACGGGTCGCCGGCAGCCGCGGACCGCTGCGCCTACTTTTCTGGTGCGTTCGGGGCGTCCGCGGCGCCCAGGAAGAAGTTGCGGCCGTCCTTGAACGACACGTTCTGGCCGCTGGCCGTCGGCCCGCCGCTCTTGGCGCGATAGCCCGTGACGACGACCTCGGTGCCAATCGGGAAGTCAGCTTTCCGCAGCCCGCGGCGCAGCAGCGCGTTCGGCGCGCCCGCCTCGACGGCCCAGTTCGTGACCTTCCCGTCGGGCTCCTTGACGTCGATGTAGAGCCAGCCGTGCGGGTTGACCCACTCCATCCGGGTCAGCGTGCCCGTCAGCGAGATGGGCTTGGTCGCGTCGAATTCGGCAGCAAACGAGTGGTGCGCCCACGCGGTCGCCGCCGACAGCATCAGACCAGCACAGAAGAGCGCAATCGCCAGAGTCGCTCGCATCCGATCCTCCCTTCACGCCGCCCTGTCGCGGCGCGCACGCTCGCTTTTGGCGCGCCGCGTCGCGGCGCGCACGATCACTTTTGGCGCGCCGCGTCGCGGCGCGCACGATCACTTTTGGCGCGAGAACTTGTACGGGCCGGAGATGTGGATCTCCACGAGGTCCGTTGCCACATTCTTGTCGTTGACGATGAACTCGTACCCGAGGCCCAGCCCCTCGAAATACGTCAGCGAGCGCGGGATGAGCGGCCGCGCGCCTTCCGTGTCGAGGCCGGCGGCGCCGAGGCCGCCCTCGATGTCGGCGCCCCCTTCGATCTTGGCGACCAGCTGGCCGCCCGAGAGCGAGACTTCGATCGTGCGCGTCCTTCCCCCGTATTTCCCGCTGTAGACGCCGACGTAGCGAGCCATCACGTCGGGCGGCACGGTGACGGAGCCCTTCGAGGCTTCGGAGAGACTCCCCTCCCAGTGTTCGCTGCTGCGCTCGCAGACCGATTCGAGCATTTCCGTGTCGGCGGCCAGCGCCATCGTCGCCTTGAAGCTCCAGGGCTTCGTGTACGCGCCCGGGTCGGTGTAGGTCACCTCCACCTGCACGTGGCCGAAGTCGGTGCGCCGGTAGCGTTCGGTGGTCCGCAGCTTCTCCGTGTGCGACACCCCGTAGCGGCTCGTCCAGGTCTTGTCGTTGAACCCGTTGCTGTCGACGACGAGCGTGTCGCCCTCCCAGCGTCCGACCGAATATCCCATCCAGCTCGGGGCGGCGTCGTCCTCGAGCGTGCGGCCGTCCATGTGGATCACGCGGTAGGTGAGGTCGTCGCTCAGGATCGCGATCGCCGCCGGCGTCTGGATGATGCGCCTCCAGCCGCCAAACTTCTCGGCCTCGGGTCCGCTGGGCAGGCACTGATAGAACGGGCGGGTCTTGTGGTACTCCTGCTGACGCTGCGCGGCGAGCTCGCGGACCCACGGCTGCAGGTCGCTGAGATCCGGGCGGGCGGCAGGAGCCGGCGCGTTCCACACGCCTGACAAATCGGGCTTCCCGTCGGGCCCGCGCGGCGCGGGCGCGGTGAGGTTCGGCTTGCCGTCGGCTTGACGCGGAATGCCGGGCGTCTTCCGATCGAGCCACTGGGCCGTGGCCGGGGTCGTTACCATCACCAGAGTGAGCGCCGCGAGAAACAACCTCATACAGCCCTCCGATGTCGTCTATGCCGTGCCTCGACGGCCGGATCGTAGCACGGTTACCGTGCCGCTATTTCCGCACGTATCGCCGCAGCGCCATGCCGCCGGTCAGTGAGCCGTAGACGTTGCCGGCGGCGTCGGCGGCCACGTTTTCCTGCGACGGCTCGGCAGCGGTTTCCGGGATGAACGTCACGACCTTGGCGTCTTTCACGCTGCCGATGCGAATCCCCGGCGTGAAACCGGGATTGGTCTGCGGGGTCGACTGGTGGTCCGCGACGTACAGGATGTCGTTGCGGTCGATGAACACCCCGCTCGGCCGGCCGAACTGCCGCCACTCCTCGAGGAAGCGTCCGTCCTGGTCGAAGATCTGGATGCGGTTGTTGCCGCGGTCGCCGACAAACAGCCGCCCGCGCGAGTCCATCGCCAGCGCATGCGGACCCTGCGCGTCGAAATCACCCGGTCCGGCGCCCTTCTTCCCCCACGTCTTGATGAACGTGCCGTCCTTCGAGAACTTCACGATGCGCGCGTTCGACGTGCCGCCGTGGCCGTCGCCGACGAAGATGTCGCCGTTGGGCGCCACGAGCACCGCGGAGGGCATGTTGAACGTATCGCGGCCCTCGCCGGCGACGCCCGCCGTCCCGAGCGTCATCAGCAGCTTCCCGTCGGGACTGAACTTGAAGACCTGGTGTCCTTTTCCGTTCCTGCGCGGATCCTTCCCGTCGGGGCCTTCGCCGTCGGTGACCCAGACGTTGCCGTCGCGGTCGACGTGAATGCCGTGCGGCCGCACGAACATGCCCGCGCCGAAGCTCTTGACGAGTCGTCCTGTCGCGTCGAATTTCTGGATCGGCGCGACGTCGGAGCCGACGCAGTTCTGATCGCCGCAGCGATCGAACGCCCAGATGCTCCGCCCGTCGCGATCGACGGTGATGCCGGCCGTGGAGCCGATTTTTCTGCCCGCGGGAAGCTTGAAGAAGTCTTCGACGAGCTGATAGGAAGACCCTTCGGACCAGGAGTCGTGCGCGAGCAGCAGCACGACGACCGCAGCCAGCACTCCCCTTCGCCGCACGGAGAACGCCATACGAGCCCTCCTGTTCATCACGGTTCCCGCCTGTCGACGGTGATTATGTATATCCTTGCACTCGAAAAATGCAAGGGGCGAAATGCATTCGAACCCGGGCCCTGCAGAGGAGAACGTGATGACCAGTTTCACGAAACGCGCCGCGGTTGCGCTGGCTGTCGCGCTGCTTGCCGCGGCGGTCACGGGCGCCCAAACGGCGCCCGCGCGGGACACGGCCCGCTTCTCTGGAACCTGGCGCCTCGTCTCGGACACGACGACGGGCATCATGATCTACGACAGCCTCGGAAACATGGCGGCGCAGGTCATGCCGAACCGCGCGCGCCGCAAGTACGCCGCCGCCGAGCCCACGCCGGAAGAGGCCAAGGACGCCATCACCGGCTACCTGGCGTACTTCGGCACCTACTCGGTCGACGAACAAGCCCGCATCGTCACCCACCATCGCACGGGCAGCATCAACCCCGGGCAGGTTGGCGACGAGGTCGTCCGGGCCTACGTGTTCGAGTCGAACGACCGGCTCGTCCTCACCCCTGCAGGGAGCACGAACAAGATCGTGTGGGAGCGGGCCCGATAAACAGGTGCCCCGGAGTGGCGTGACGGCGTTATGCTGAACGTAGAGGGGATCCCATGATTCGACCCACGATCTTCGTCGCAGCTACGCTCGCGCTGGTCGTCGGCGTGTCGTCCGCTCATGCGCAGCACCGCGGCGGGGGCCGCGCGCGCGGTGGCGGCGTGGTCGTCGGCCAGGCGGTACCGCGCGGTGCAGGTCGCGCCGCACCTCGCGTGTATGCCGCGCCGCGCGTCTACGGGGCGCCTCGGGTGTACCGTTCGGCGCCGATGCGGTTCTACCAGCCGTATTACGCGTTCCGGCCGCGCCTCAGTCTCGGCTTCGGACTGTGGCTCGGATACCCGGTGCGCTATTCCTCGTACTACGGTTACTACAACCCGTACTACTACAACCCGTACGCCTACGCGAATCCGTATCCGTACCCGTACTACCCGTATTCGTATCCGTCCCCCTATCCCGCGTATCCGCCTCCGGCATATCCGCCCACGACGTATCCGCCGGGTGCGTATCCGCCGTCGGCGTACCCGCCTGCATCAACGCAGCCGGCGTATCCGCAACCCGGATATCCGCCGCAGGGATCGATCAGCCCCTCGCAGCCGGATACCGGCGGTATGAGCTTCGAGATTCAGCCGTCGAACGCACAGCTCTATGTGGACGGTCAGTACGTGGGGATCGTCGGGCAGTTCTCACCAACGTCGCAGCCGCTTGGGCTGACGGCGGGCCGGCACCATATCCAGATCACCGCCCCGGGCTATCGCCCGATGGATTTCTACGCCGACATCGTGGCCGGCGAGGTGCTTCCCTACCAGGGCGCGCTCCAACCTTAGTACCTACTTCAAGACGGCAATCAGCAGCGCGGCGAGCGCCATGAGGAATGCCATCGCGCCCAGCGCGATCGCGTACGCGGCCAGGCGCCCGTTCGCCGGCGCGTCGGAGAGCAGCATCTGCTCTCGTGTCGCGATGTCGGCGTCCGCGAAGAGCGACTGCCGCATCACCTGCTTGCCGGCGAGGACCGATTCGATACCCGCCTGGAGATCGCCGTGGTGAATCCGCTTCGACGAATCGGGACCCGGCCGCGCGGCGGCGGCGAGTGCGGCTTTCAGGACGGCGTTGCGGATGTCGCCGCCGCTCACGTCGTAGCGGCGTGCCAGGTCGGCGAAGTCCACGTCCCTGTCGAGCGGCGTGCGCGGGTGCAGCTGGACGCGCCAGATCCGCTCCCGCTCCGCGGGGCCCGGCATCGTGAACAGCACGTGCGTGCGAATGCGGCGCTCGAATGCCGGGTCGAAGTTGGCGGCGAGGTTGGTGGCGAAGATGACGACGCCGTTGTACCACTCCAGTTCCTGCAGCAGCACGCTGACGACGGTGTTCGACTCGCGCTGAAAGCCGGATTCGGGCGACGTGGAGCGTCTCGACGCGATCGCGTCCGCCTCGTCGAAGAAGAGCACGGCCGACTCGTCGCGAGCCGTGCGAAAGATCGCGGCGACGTTCTTCGGCGTCTCTCCCATCCAGAGTGACTCGAGCTCCGCATAGCGGACGAGCAGCAACCGGCGCCCGAGAGAGTGGGCCAGTGCCTCGGCGCAGATCGTCTTCCCGGTTCCTGGCGGACCCGCGAAGTTGAACGCCAGCGCCAGGCCGGTGGGATGCCGTTCACCGAGCCCCCAGCGGTTGAAGATCAGCTCGTGCTGCGTGATCTGCGCGAGCGCCTCGTCGAGGGCCCTGCGCGTCTCGAGCGGCAGGATGACATCGTCGAACGTACGGCGCGGAACGATGGATTCGACCGCGCGGCGCCCGGGGACGCCAAACAGACGAGCGAAGGACAACGGCGGCACGATCCAAGCGTGAGCGAAAACCGGGTCGTTGGCAACCGCGACAGCGCGTGGCTGGCTGGTTACTCGACGGAAAACGCCAGCAAC
>Ga0070696_100002511_pt1 | contig 12149 bp, 15 predicted proteins | sample KBSK1253metaG_FD_65474 | JGI IMG/M metagenome (GOLD analysis project Ga0070696, IMG submission 65474) | Corn, switchgrass and miscanthus rhizosphere microbial communities from Kellogg Biological Station, Michigan, USA - KBS K1-25-3 metaG | ecosystem: Host-associated > Plants > Roots >... | reverse complement strand
CAAGCTCGCGAGTGAGGGATCATCCGCGAGCAGCGCCTTGATCTCGGAGGCGAAGGTGAGCTGGCCGGCATTCTCGGTGTAGAACAGCGGCTTCTGGCCGAAGTGGTCGCGAGCCAGGAGGAGACGCCGCCGCCGTCGATCCCAGATGGCGAAGGCGAACATGCCCCGGAGGCGCTGCAGCAGCCGCTCGCCCTCGTCCTCATAGAGGTGGACCAGCACCTCGGTGTCGCTCCGAGTGCGGAAGCGGTGCCCCCGCGCCACCAGGTCGCGATGCAGTTCCTCGAAGTTGTAGATCTCCCCGTTGAAGATGATCTGCACGCTGTCGTCTTCGTTACCCAGCGGCTGATGTCCGCCGGCAAGGTCGATGATGCTGAGCCGGCGCATGCCCAGCCCGACGCCGCCCTCGACCAGAGTGCCCCAGTCGTCCGGACCGCGATGCGCGATGGCCTGGCACATCCGGAGGATCTCGGACTCGGTGACCGGAGCGGAGCCGACCTTACCGCAGATACCACACATATCAGGCGACCTTCCTGGCCCAGGCCACCATCATGTAGCCCTTTGAGAAGGGGATGAGGTTGTCCAACATGGTCCACGCCCGCAGCAGCGGGTACACCGCAGAGTACACCTTATAGGCGGTGCCCACCTTATTCAGTGCTTCGGCCGACATCGGAGCAGTGTCGCCGTGAAAGTCCTGCTCCTGGGAATCTTTGCCCTTCATCGCCTTCCGGTGATAGGCGTAGTTGAGCAGGTCTTCCAGCGATTCGGTGAACAGCCGGCAGTAGTCGTCGATCCCCTGCACCCGGAGTCCGTGCCGCTCCATGATGGCCCGCGCCGAAGCTGTGGGATAGCCGTCACGCGCGTGGCCGAAGCCCTCCTGATTGGCGGTGAAGCCGAGCACCCGCTTCAGCGCAAACCCAGGCCGCCCGTGCTCGCCCTTGGGCGCCATGAAGAGGAAGTCGCCCCCGGGCTTGAGCACCCGTACCATCTCGGCGAAGAAGGTCTCGTCGTCCTCGATGTGCTCCAGGAAGTTGATCGCGGCCACCAGATCGAAGGCCTGAGTCTGGAAGGGAATCGCGCGCTCGTCCACCTGCACGATCCGCTCGCCGACCAGCCGCTTGGCCGAGCGGACGTGGTCCCGCTCGAAATCGCAGCTCACCCACGTGCCGCCCCGCTCCCGGAGGAAGTGCGAGGTGAGACCGGTCCCACAACCGAGCTCCAGGCAAAGCCGGCCGTGCACCTCGGGAAGGTGCTCCAGCAACGCCTTGACGGTGAGCTTCTTCTTGAGCGAGCGGCGATAGAGCTGCAATTGCCAGGGCTCAGTCACTCTGCGATCTCCGATTCCGGGTTCGGCGGTAGGGCGGTCCTACTGCTTCTCGCTCCACTACCGCCATACCGCCCTACCGCCTTAAGCTACCGACCCCTCCTGCCGGTACGCCTCCAACGTTCGCCGGACTCCCTCGTCCAGGTCCACCCGCGGCGCCCAGTCCAGCACCCGCCGCGCCCGCGAGGTATCGAAAGCCGAGTCGCTCCAGAAGAAATCCATGCGCCGGCGATAGATCGGCGGATCCACCTGGAGCACGCGACATAGGTCCTCCACCACGCCGGAGGCCAGGAGCATCGGTTTGAGCGGCAGACGGATCCCGTAGCGCCTGCTTCCAGTGGCCTCGCGGACCCGCTCGATCAGTTCCCGCAGCGTACACACACTCGGCCCCGCCACGATGAGTGCTTCGCCGATGGCTTCTTTGCGCTCACAGGCCTGAAAGAAGGCGCCGACGACATCATCCACATAGACCATGTGGCGCCGGCCGTCGCCTGAGCCGAAGAGCGGGAACCGTCCCCGGCTCACCCCCTTGAACAGCTTCAGCAGCCGCTGGTCGCGAGGACCGTAGACGTCGGCCGGCCGGAGGATGACGAACGGCAGCCGCTCGTCCAACCCAAACCGGCGCACCAGTCGCTCGGCCGAGACCTTGGTGCGCTCGTAGATGTTGCCCGGTGCGAAGGGCGAGTCCTCCCGGGTGATACCGGCAGCCCGATGGCCGTAGATGCCGATAGTGCTGCAATAGACGAACCGCTTGACTCCCGCGGCGACCGAGGCCTCGAGCAGGCGGCGGGTTCCCTCGAGATTGACCGACTCGAAGAACTCGTCGCTCTTCCCTCCCTCGCGCATGGCCACGGCAAGATGGAAGACGTGGGTGACCCGGCGGACGGCCTGGCGACAGAGCTCGTCATCGGTGATGCTGCCGGGAAGCACCTCTACGCCCTGGCGGGTCAGTGCATCCAGATTGGCCTTTTCCTCGGGCCGATCGGTCAGACCCAGCACGACGACCTCTGCTCCCCGCCGCCGCCCTTCCTCCGCCAGGTGGGACCCGATGAAACCGGTGCCCCCGGTCACCAGCAATCTCATCCGAAACGCTGTGCCAGGGCCGCGACGATACGCTCGCTGGCGTGACCATCACCATAGGGATTGACTGCACTGGCCATCCGCTCATACGCCGCGGGCGAAGTGAGCAGCTCACTCGCCGTGTCCACGATGCGTCGCTGGTCGGTCCCGACTACGACGGCGGTGCCGGCCGCCACGCCTTCCGGTCGCTCCGTTACCTCCCGCAGCACCAGGACCGGCTTGCCCAGCGACGGCGCCTCCTCCTGTACCCCACCGCTGTCGGTCAGGATGAGATGCGCCCGGGCCATGAGGTGGACGAACTCCACGTAATCCAGCGGCTCAACCAGGTACATGCCGGGAAGATCACAGAGCAGCCGCTCCACGGTGTCCTTCACTTCGGGATTGGGGTGCACCGGAAGGACGAACTGAAGGTCGGGAAATCGGCCCGCGAGCTCACGGATGGCGGCGCAGGTGGAACGGAGCGGAGCGCCAAAGCTCTCGCGCCGGTGGGTCGTGATCAACACCAGCCTCCGATCCGGATCGAGCGACTCGAGCGGCCGGCTGCGAAACTGATAGTCCGGGCGAACGGTCTGCAGCAGCGCGTCGATGACGCTGTTGCCGGTGAGGTGCACATCTTCCGGCGGGACGCCCTCCGCGAGGAGCTTATCCCGCGCTGGGGCGGTCGGCGCGAAGTGAATCGAAGCGAGCCGGGTGGTGAGGACCCGGTTCAATTCCTCGGGGAACGGCTGATAGCGGTCGCCGGTCCGGAGCCCGGCTTCGACATGTCCCGAAGGAATCCGCTCGAGGTAGGCGGCGAAGGCCGAGGCGAAGGTGGTCATGGTATCGCCCTGGACCAGGAGGACGTCCGGCCGGAGCTCTCGCAGCAGGGGCGGCAGACGTTCCAGGACTCGGGCGGCGATACCGGAAGGCGACTGACCCGGCGTCATGAGATCCAGATCGTGATCGGCATGGAGGCCGAACACGCCAAGCACCTGATCGAGCATCGTGCGGTGCTGGGCGGAGACGCAGACCAGGCTCTCGAACCGATCCGGCGCGTCCTGCAGCGCGTGCACGATGGGCGCCATCTTGATCGCCTCCGGCCGGGTGCCGAAGACGCTGAGGACGCGAATCATCGCGTGGCTGCAGCTGCCTGCAAGCGCTCTGCGATCGCCTGCATAGTCACGAAGCGGAACCCCTGCTCCACCACCGTGGCGAAGACTCGCCGGAGCAGGCTCTCGCGAACTCCCTCGTAGGACGGGTGGCCGTAGAGGACAACGAGATCATTCGATGCCAGGTGCCGGTTCAGCTCGTCAAAAACCTCCGGCTCGGGAGTAGCTCGAGCGCCATGATACTCGAGAAATGGAATCGTCCGTGGCCCCGATAAGGTGACAGGGATGGTCCAGTGACGGAGCTTGCACCCTCCCGCCTCCGCGCGCCGCGGGGCGCCGCCGATCGCGTCTCCATCGTATTGGAAGCCCAGGCGATCAACCAGGCGCATCACCCGCTGGTCGGAATAGAACCCCGGAGCGGTGAACCCGACAGGCTTCCCGAGGTGACGCTGGAAATGGCGGTAGGATTCCTCGACGTCCGCCACCAGAAATTCCTCGGGCAGCTCGTGAAACCGGCGACTCCACACGACGTGATCCATGCCGCCATGCAGGCCGAGCTCGTGGCCCTCCCGCTGCATGTCATGAAACACCGGCATGAACGAGAGTCCCACCGGACGCGCCAGGGCCGTCTCCAGAAGGAACCGGGGCCAGCCGGTCTTCTTGATGAGGTGGACTGCATCCCGATCGGAGAACTTGGCCCGGGAGCGGGCAAGACCCTTCCCCAACCATTCGCGCAGGTTGGTCGAGCGGCCCACGTTGATGAAGAAGGTGTTGGGGACTCCGAAGTCACGGCAGATGGCGCGAATTTTGGGGATTCCGTCGGTGACGCAGACCCGATGATCCACGTCCCAGCGGAACACGAAGAGCTTTTCGCTCATCGAGCAGCCCGCGCGCCCAATTCCCCGTACAGCTCCTCGAAACGGGCGGCGGTATGGTCCCAATCGAACAGTCGGAGGGCCCGCGCGCGTCCGGCCTTACCCATACGTCGGCGGCGCTCAGGATCATCCAGCAGCGATGCGATGGCGTCCGCCAGCGCGTGAGGGTCGCCTCTCGGCACGATGATTCCGGTGACGCCGTCTTCCACCACTTCGGGCAGGCCGCCGGCATCGCTCGCGACTACCGGGATCTCGCATCCCATCGCTTCGGCAGCCGGGATCCCAAAGCCTTCTTCGAGGGAGGGGATCACCGAAACGGCGGCGGCTCGATAGTAGGGCGGCAGATCGGCGTTGGGTACCCATCCAAGGAAAGTCACGTCAGCGGCGATGCCGAGCTCTTCGGCGAGGCGGACCAGATCCGCCCGCTCGAAACCGTCGCCCGCCAACACCACCTTCAGATCGGGAAAGCGGGGCTTGAGCTCGGCTGCCGCCTGGATCAGGAACCGGATGCCTTTCCGGGGGAACAACTGGCGGCAGGCGAAGATCATGCGTGGCCCGAATCTCGGGTCGATGCTCTGGCCCTTCTCCGCGGGGCTGAACCGCCGGAGATCGGTGCCATTGAAAACCAGCCGGATGGCCTCGGGAGGTGCGCCTGCCCGCAACGCGTGCTGGCGACAGTCTTCGGTGATGGCGGTCAAGGCGCCTGCCCGCCGAAGGGTCCACCGCAGCGCCGGCTTGACATACCAGCGGGTGGGAAAGTCATAGCCTTGCTCGGGGTTTACGTACACGTCGCCCCCGTGCATGGTGATCACGCTCGGGATGCCCAGTCGCTGGGCCGCGCGCACCGCGGCGGGGCCTGTCGGAATGGCCCAGTGGGCGTGGATCACGTTGGCCCTTCGGGCCCGAGCCAGGGCCAAAGTGGCTTGATACTGAAGCCGGAGATATTGGGAGATGGTCGCGAGCCGGGCCAGCTTGCCAGCCGGGCCGACCCGGGTCTGGGCGACGTGGCCGTAGGTCAGGTCGACCGGAAACCTCATGGGGAAGCGCACAACCTCCACCCCGTCGAAAATGGCGGTGGTAGGAGCCGAAGGATTGCCCGGGGTGACCACGGTGACGCTGTGCCCCCGGCAGACCAGATGCCGGTTGATATCATGAACGTAGGTAGCCTGGGTATCGCTGGCCGACTGGGGGTACCAGAACGTGGGACAGACGACCCGCAGTGGCCCTGCCGGGCGCCCGGGCTGAGAGTTTGCCTGCTGCGACTCGAGTTCGAGTCCCCCTGTGGTCATACCGCAGTCCCTGCCGAAGTTGTGCTTCTGGTGAGGCTAAGGCTAGACATAGATGCATCAAAGATCAACAATTATGCCATCTTGCACCACCCTTCCGTGAGCCACGACGCACCCGATTTTTCAAGGCCCGCTAAGGGCATTGCCGGAGGGATGCGACCGGGTGTGGACCGGGGCCCGGAGCGAACCTGCGATCGTGGTCCAAGTGCGCTCCTCTGACCAGGATAAGCTCCTGTGCAAGGGGTGGCGTAGTGCGGGAGGAGCAGGATTAACTGGGACTGGTGAGCAGCGCCCGAATCTTAGCGGCAAGATCATCCTGAGTGAACGGCTTGGCGAGGAACGGGGCTTCGGCCTCGAGCAGCCCGCTCTGAAACACCTCTGTGGCGAATCCCGACATATAGAGGATTGGTTTACCCGGCCAGCGGTTCTGGATCTCGCGACCCAGCTCGCGTCCGGTCATGCCCGGCATCTTGATATCGGTGAGCACCAGATGAATGGGTCCCTGATGCTGCTCAATCGTGCTCAGGGCCTCTCGTCCGTGGCGCGCCTCCAGCGCCTGATAGCCGGTCCAGGTGAGCATCCGACAGGCGAGACGCCGCACCGGTTCTTCATCATCCACCACTAGAATGGTATAGCCGCCGGGTGGTCGCTTCGGACTCGCCGCCGGTGCGCTCAGGTTCTCGCGATTCATGGGCGGAGACCGCGTGAATGCATCATGTGCAAGGCTGCCAAAGTAGACCATCCCCGGGGGCCGCCGCAAGCACCCGGCAGCACTGGAGATGAACTTGCTGGAACGGGAGCAAGCCGGCGTCAAGCCAGCCAGCGAACCCGCCTTGACTAATCAACCGATATTGATATGTTCCCAGCATGGCCCTGCGCCTTCATCTCGACCACAAACAAGCGGCCCGGCTGTTTCACGCGCTGTCCGACCCGACGCGGCTCTCCATCCTCGAGCGGCTGCGGTACGGCGAACGGTGTGTGTGCGAGCTGACCGACGCCCTCGACGCCGCCCAGTCCCGGCTTTCGTTTCATCTCAAGGTGCTCAAGGATGCCGGATTGGTGGCCGACCGACGGGAAGGCCGCTGGATGTATTACACGCTCAACCCCGACTCGCTGGTAGAGGTGGGCGAGCTGGTGGATTCCATCGCGAAGGCTCCATCGGCAGCGGAGCGCCGGGCCGCCTGCTGCTGATGATCCTTGATTTAAGCAACACATCAACCATTCTTGATGGAGCACTGATGAACCCGACCGACATCAAAGCCACGGTACGGCAGCGGTACGGCGAAGCCGCGCTCCGGGTGAGCAGCGGAGAGAAGTCGTCCTGCTGCGGCACCGGCTGCTGCGGAGGCGTCGCGGACGATCCGATCACCTCACACCTCTACCCCGAGGGGGAGACCGCGTGCCTGCCCCAAGAGGCGGTGCTCGCCTCACTCGGTTGCGGCAATCCGACCGCCCTGGCCGACCTGCATGAGGGTGAGGTGGTGCTGGACCTGGGCTCAGGCGGGGGAATCGACGTGCTGCTCTCCGCCAAACGGGTTGGTCCCACGGGCAAGGCATACGGGCTGGATATGACTGACGAGATGCTGGCCCTGGCGGAGGAGAATCGGCGGAAGGCGGGCGTTGAGAACGTCGAGTTCTTGCGGGGCGAGATCGAGGCGATCCCGCTGCCCGACAATTCGGTGGACGTGATCATCTCCAACTGTGTGGTCAATCTGTCGGCTGATAAGCGGAAGGTGATCTCGGAGTCGTTCCGGGTATTGAAGCCGGGTGGTCGCTTCGCGGTTTCCGATGTGGTGGTTCGAGGCGAAGTCCCGCCCCGGGTTCGCCACAGCATGGAGCTCTGGGTGGGCTGCGTAGCCGGCGCGCTCAGCGAGCAGGAGTTTCATACCCTCTTGGGGGAAGCAGGCTTCGAGGAGATCGGGATCGAGCCCACCAGGATCTACGAGCTCGAGGACGCGAAGGCGTTCCTCAACGGCACCGGGCTCGATACCGAGGTCCTCGCGCGGGAAGTGGGAGGACGAGTCATGGGTGGGTTCATCCGGGCCCGCAAACCCACCGGGCACCAATGAGCCGGACCGGAGAGCTGGCCCAACGTGGCCTCGAGGTAAGAGCTGCCACAGCCTCGGACTATGAGGCAGTGGTCGGGCTGCTGCGCAGTGCCTCGCTGCCAATTGCGGGAGTTTCCCCGGCCCTCACCGACTTTCTCGTGGCAGACGCACGCGGCCGCATCGTGGGTGCGGTGGGCCTCGAGCGGTATGGCGACTCGGCCCTGCTCCGCTCAGCGGTCGTCGATCCATCCGCTCGGGGCAGCGGGATCGGGCATGCGTTGGTTCAGCGCCTCCTGGATGGTGCGCTCGATGAGGGCGTGCGAGCGGTGTATTTGCTGACCACCACGGCCGAGGATTACTTCCCCCGGTTCGGCTTCAATGTGATCGCTCGGGAGAACGTCCCGGCCGCAGTGCAGGCATCAGTCGAGTTCCGCGAAGCCTGCCCCGAGTCGGCCGTGGTAATGCGGAAGTTCTTGGTGGACCACTGAGAGTTCGATCGGGGGCAGGCCGATGCCCTCCCCCGTCTGACTCGTTCCGTTGCCCGCCTGAATCCGCGCGCTTCCCGTCTGGGTTACGGCACGTCCATTTGGGTCAGTGGGCGGCCGAGTCCGCAGCGCTCTTAGTGGGGCGCTCCGGTACCACAGCCAGGCTCTTGATCACCCACTCGTTCAGCCCACGCCGGAGAACCACGAGATAGTGGCTGACTTCCTCGCCACCTCCCGACCCTTGGCTGCGCGACGTTCCGACGTCAAAGGCAGTGTTCCCAAAGACTCGCACGGTGTCCGACTCGATCGTCAGCTGTGGCCAGGTTGGGGCATTCGTCGCAATCACTTTTCGGATCGTGTCCTTCCCGAATAGCACGTTACCGTTCGCCTGGATGACGATGGCGTCCGGCGCATACATGTTCGCCACCGTTGCGGAATCCTTCCTGTTGTACGCGTCGGCGTAAGCTGCCCGAAAGGTTTTGATCTCGGTGAGGGCCGTCCGCAGCGGCACTCTGGGTTTTTCGATTCCCTGGCCGTTAGCCACGTTGGGGAGCAGCGCGAGAGACACCATGAGGGGGAGCCAAGCGCGAGAGCGACGGGCGCGTTTCATAGCAGCCTCAGTTTTGGGGAGGTAGCGGGGAAACCGCAGCGCGAAATTACACCGCGTTCCGCGAATGCGATAGCTCGGGTGGCTGGCCAACGCCGGGCACGGTCTGAGAAGATGCTCCACCACGGGACTCCCGAGAAGGTGTGAGGGCGGGTAAGTTGGTCGGAAGTAGCTGGAGTGGTGGCCGAGTGGCTGAAGGCACCGGTTTGCTAAGGGCCTTCGGCCTTTTCCGTTTCAGTCCCCAGGTGTCCTTCCCTACCCTGCTCCGCCCTGCCCCTCCGCGTTTCCTTCCTACTACGTCTCCTCTACAGTCCGCCTTACTCCCGGGCGGTTGACCTCCAGCAGCAGGTCACCGAGCAGCTCACGCGCGGGCAACAGGCGCCCCGGCGTGACGATGTTCTTCTCGCTCTTGTCCTCGATGTCGGCCGCCTGCCGCATGAGCCCCACCGCTTCGTCGCTCTTCGCCTGAGCGAGCGCCGTCCAGGCGAGCGACGAGAGGCGCATCACCTCTACCTCGTTTGCCCAGTACTCGCTCCGCGTCGCCCTCAGCTCATCGCGCAGCGCGGCGATGCGCTCGATGTCCTTCCGCGCCGCCGCCGCGTCGCCGCCCCGCGCGGCGCCAAGGGCGGTGAGACGGGTGCGCCTTTACAGGCGGACCTTTCGTTTACTTCGCCAGCTCGGTCGCACCAGCCCTCTTGACGCCTCTGGTACCCCGCCGTACCCTCTCCTACAGCCTCGACAAAGGCACACCCGGCGAAAGCCGGGGCCGCAAAGCCACGGGTCCTCGCCTCCTCTGCGACGCCAGACGTTCCACCCGCCAGACGTCATGAAGGACTGCTAAAGATCGCCGAGCCGCCGAAGGAATAGGCGGCGCCCGGCTGCTCGCGCGGGCGCCTCCCAAACAAAGGCTCTCCCTTGAAGGCCATGCAAGCAGCGGAGGATCAAGGAATGTGGCGCACATTTTGGCAGGATGAACGGGGGCAAGGATTGGCGGAATATGCCCTGCTCCTGGGATTAATCGTGGTCGGGGTCATCGTCATCATTAAGGGGATGGGCGGCCACATCAAAAACATCTTCAACAAGACGAACAACGAGCTAGCTACCGCGGACTCGTAAGCCCTTACGCTAAAGCTTCTCGGCCACCAGGCTCTAGGACGCCGCTCAATGCGCTGGTATTCCCTGGGTGTTCGATCTTCTCCCTGGTGGAGAGCGTCACCAGGGTGGCGAACCCGAAGTCTACGCCAACTGTGGGTGCGTCCTCCCCAGCCAAAGGAACCGGCTTCGGTTCACCATCCGTCACCAGCGTGACGTACCAGCCACCCGCCCGCTTCTGAATCAGCCCGTATTTGATCCTACCTTCGGAAAACCGGGGTAGGGAGCCACCAGACGAGCTGGCGGAGAGTGGGCGCCCCACACCGGCCGGCGCTGCGTGCGCTAGAGGTTCGCCCCGAGGAAGCTCAGCGCTGCCGGCGAGTCGACGCGGTACGCGAAGCTCGGCCCCGAGCACCGCACGCTGAACGTCCAGGTGTTGATTCCGACGAGCGTGGCCCCGTGGAAGAGCGGGCCGCCCGAGTCGCCGAAGCACGTGCTCTGCGTGACCTTCAGAAACCGATCCGGGAACAAGTCCTGCGTCGTGATCACCGAGACGTCCCGGTAGCTCCGGATGCCGTCGACGAACACGATCGGGTGGTTGGCGAACAGGCTCCCGGTGATGAACGCATCGACGCCGTATCCCACGACGGTGAACGTCTCGCGAGTGAGGCTGAGCCCGGCCAAGTACGTCGGCCCAGCGATGGGCGCCGGCGTGAGGCCGCCGACCGGAGCGTCCAGGAAGACGAGCCCCATGTCCTCGGCCGGAGGCGCTAGGCAGAGCTGCTTCGAGTTGCCTGGGCACGGCTGCCTCGTGAACCAGTCCGGATGCACGACGATGTGGTCGACCGTCGAGTACGGGGCGTCGCCCTCCGGATCGAACGAGATCCGCAGGTCGGCGGGGCCGAACCCGTCCTCCCCCTCCTCGACCAGGAAGTCCGTGCAGTGGGCGGCCGTGAGGACGACGTTCAGGCGGACCAGCGTCCCCGAGCAGAAGTCGAACCAGTCGCCGCCGACGTTGAGCTGCAGGACGCCGACGTTCGCGTACCGGTTCGCCGCGTCGCTCGTGCCGCCCACAACATATGCTGGAGTTTCGGCGGCAGGGGGCGGCTCGGTAGAATCTCCGCACGCCGTGAGCAGGGCGGCACCTGATCCGAGGGCAAACCCAAGCGAGACACGGACGGCGGTGTGCGCGCTGCGGGCGAGCCGCGGAGCGCTCCAGGCTTCGAGCGCATGTAACGGGACGTGCATGCTCCCTCCCAAGGGGATAGGAAATCCAAGCGCCATTTTCCGCATTGAGCACCTCCCATGGCGGGGGTTTCGTGCAGGAGAGGCAGGCCGGCTGTCTTTGGGTCCTTCGTGGCGTCGACGGAGGGGCGTCGCGGAGGAGGCGAGGACCCGTGGCTTTGCGGCCCCGGCTTTCGCCGGGTGTGCCGTTATCGAGGGATGGTAGAATCTGAATTAGAGGCCGGTACGCTGACTGTCAAGACGCTTCGGGGTAGTCAGCGAGGCTTATGGAAAGGTCCTCTCGCCCCTCTGCGATGCCCTCCAAGTCCAGCCTCTGAGCCGCCTCATAGAGTTCGCGCCCGTGCTCCTCCATCGTTAGTAGCCGCAGTAGCCGCGATAGGTCGCGTTTTTCAGGGAGGCCGATGCCCCAATACCGTCGCAATATCCACTCTCCGATCGCTGCTATTGCATGCGCGTACCCACGCTCGGTCGCCGGGCGACCGAGTCGCGCCCGGCTTTGAGCGCATAGTGCGCCTCGGTCACACCCACCAACTTGCCATCCTGGAGTCGGCTGACGTTGCGCGTCGTGACCTGGACGCCTTTCAGGATGAAGCTCTCGTAGGGACCTGACTCGGTGACGATGCTGTCGCCCGCGACTGCGACCACGCGCACCGGCACGGGTTTCCGCTTGGGGGCTGTCATCGTCCAACCGGAGCTGTCGGCCGTCGCGTTCAACACGGCCTCGACGGGGTGGCCTCCGCTCTCATCAGTGGTGCGCATCTTCCACTTGCCTGCGATATCTGCCAGCGAAATCGTGGCTTCCGGCGCAGGCGCAGCCTGAGCGGCCGGCCCGGCCTGTGCACTCGTATCCATCGCGGCGTGCTCATCGGGAGCGCGGCTTGCGGGCTTGCCGCACCCCGCAAGGATGGCCGCGGCACAGATCAGGGGGAAGCAGCGCATAGGCACCTCCGAGGCGAAATGTGGCGGGACAGACAACGCGCAGCGCTCGGCAGCTCGGCGGTCGTAGGGTCCTTCGTGGCGTC